>Ga0164293_10000004_pt1 | contig 192908 bp, 185 predicted proteins | sample GEODES118metaG_FD_111487 | JGI IMG/M metagenome (GOLD analysis project Ga0164293, IMG submission 111487) | Eutrophic lake water microbial communities from Lake Mendota, Wisconsin, USA - GEODES118 metaG | ecosystem: Environmental > Aquatic > Freshwater > Lake | place: USA: Lake Mendota...
CCAAGAAGAACAAGAACAACAACCCCAAGACGAACAAGAACAAGAACCCCAAGAGGAACCAGAACCTCAAGAGGAACCTCAAGAGGAACCTCAAGAGGAACCCCAAGAGGAACAAGAACAAGAACCCCAAGAGGAACAGGAACCCCAAGAGGAACAAGAACCTCAAGAGGAATCCCAAGAGGAACAAGAACAAGAACCCCAAGAGGAAGAGGAACAGGAAAATACAGAAGAAATAAAAGAATTAAAAAGACAATTAGCATTATTAGAAGCTGAAAATAATTCACTTCGCTCCAATGAATATGGAGAGGACGAAGAGGAAGACGAAGAGGAAGACGAAGAGGAAGACGAAGAAGATGAAGAGGAACTTGTTACTGGATTTGAGGGTGCGACCAATGAAGAAATGATTAAATTATGGGACAATACCACTGATTTTAAGAAACGTGACATCATTGTAGCTGAATTACAACGCCGAAAATTATTTCCATCCAGTGCGATGACCCAATGGGAGCGTAAAACAGGTGCTTATCCTGATATCATTGATCCCGAATTTTTACAAAAGTTGTTAGCCAAACGTGAATTTGCTGAGAGTTTACAGACTAGATGGCAGCCTAATACCAACCCATGTGAAGACAATTCTACCTTTGAAGTCACACCTGTTCAGCGATTCGTCACTAATTTTATGTCCGCCAAAACACCCTACATGTCCGCTCTTCTCTTTCACGGCGTCGGTGTCGGTAAAACATGCGCTGCCGTTCAAATCATTGAAGCATGGCTTGAATACTATCCTCGCAATGAAATCTATCTTGTTGCCCCTCCTACCATTCAAAAGGGATTTTTCCAAACTATTTTTGATATTAATAAAGTTATCATCGGTGAAGGAAATGAACCCAATACTGCATCCCAATGTACAGGTGATACGTACATGAAACTCACCAATACACTATATGAGCGTGATATTAGGCGCATTGAAAAAATAGTGAGTAAAGCTATTAAACGACGCTATAAAGTGTTTGGATACATCTCATTTGCCAATTTTATTCGTGATGCACTCAAAGGTATTCCTTCAGGATTGACTACCGCACGCAAAGCCGAACTCAAAAAGGAATACATTCGCAAGAAATTTAGTGGTAAACTCCTCATTGTCGATGAAGCCCATAATCTTCGTGATTTGACAGAAGAAAGTGATACGAAGGAAGATGCCCTTGCTGGTGGAAAAAGTGAAAAAAGTGATGCGGCGGATGGAAAAGCACTCACCCCTTATCTACGTGATGTCTTACGATACTCTGAAGGAATGAAATTTTGCGCATTAACCGCTACACCTATGTATAACAGCTACAAAGAAATCATTTTCATTTTGAATCTACTATTAATGAATGATAAGCAAACTACCCTCAATGAATTAGATATTTTTGATAGAGCAGGAAATATTACAGAGAAAGGTGCCACTACATTAGCCTATATTTCTCAACGATATGTCAGTTTTATGCGTGGTGAGAATCCCATCTCTTTCCCCATTCGTCTCTTTGCGGATCATATTCCAGACACACCACCCTATCCTACCATGGATCCACGTGGCACTTCTATTGAAAATACGAAGTATGATACACACTTACCTTTGATTCCTATTGTTCTACACGGTGATACATTGAAAGCAACAATTGCTATTACAAATCGATTACCACCAGGCGGAAAGGGTCTCAATACGATCATGTTAGAGAAATTGGTACATGCTGGTAATATTATTGTTCCTGCCACCGAATTGACACAAGGGGATAACTATGAAGCCTATGTTCGTCGTATTGATTCAAATGCTCTTGAAAGCGTGTTTGATAAGACAACATCAGGAGGTGAAACACGTTATCGTGCGAATGATTCGATTGGTGCGAATTGGTTAACCGTTGGACCTCTTGCCAAATATAGCCCTAAGTTTAATTTTTTGATTAATCGTATTCGTCGCTCAGAAGGATGTATTTTTGTCTATACACGATTTGTAAGTCTTGGTGCGATCCCTTTAGCCCTTGCTCTAGAAGCAAATGGATATACTGCTTATGGACGTAAATCAGGTCTTCTTCAAAATGGCATTCAAGCATCTGGTGGAAAACAATGTGCCCTCTGCCCTCGCAAAGAAAAAGAACACCAAGATGCAAATCACGCATTCGCACCAGCCTATTACGGTATGTTAACAGGTGAAGTCACTGTTTCTCCCAATAATGAGAAGACGATTAAAGCGCAACGTGCCTTTGAGAATGCCACAGGTGTTCAAATGAAAGTCATTATCGGTTCACAAATCGCATCTGAAGGTGTAGATTTACGTTTTGTTAGAGAAACGCACATTATTGATTCCTGGTTTCATTTAAATAAAACGGAACAAATTCTGGGTCGTGCCATTCGATATCTTTCTCATTGTGCCTTACCAAATGAGAAACGAAATAATACCGTCTATTTGTATACTGCTATTCTTCCTGCTTCCGAATATTCCCGAGAAACGGCTGATTTATACAGTTATCGTATTGGATTTAAAAAGGCAGAGCTTATTGGCAGGGTGACTCGTATCATGAAACAGTCTGCATTAGACTGTAATTTAAATCACGATGCGATTATTATTAAGGATCAGGATCTTGAGCGACAAATCGATTCACAGGGACAAATACGTGAGCAAGTTAATATCAATGACATGCCTTTTACTGCTGTATGCGATTGGATTGAAACATGCGATTATCGCTGTAATCCTAATATTAATGTCAAAACGTTAGAAATGGATGATTCTACCTATGATGAGTTTTCTGCTCGGTGGCGTGTTCAACGAATGAAAGAGACAATCCGTGCCCTTTTCAAAGATCAAGCCTTCCATCCATCCGAACGTTTATGGGAAGCATTTGCCGATATTCCACGACTGGCTGCGGTTGATTTATTAAATGATATTGTCAATAATAAAACATTTCAAGTTCAACATGGTTCTCAATCAGGATACATTCGTTATTGTAATAAATATTACATCTTTCAACCCAATGTCTATGCCGATTTGACCATTCCACTTGCAATTCGTATTGCGTCCTTTCCTGTCAAACGTGATTTATATACACCCATTGAATATGAAATACCTGAAGTGATAGAGGAAGTCCATGATGAACAATCCCTTGAATTAGTAAAAGACTTTTGGAGAGCGGTGATACGATGGACCGACTATTTGTCTACTTCTGTGAAATATGCGAAACCACCTGGTGAAATAGAACAGTACCGTGTTGCAATTTCCCATGATGATATCGAATTATTGAAATCATATCAGGAAAGTATTCAAATGATCGAATGGTTTCATACTTCCTTTCAAGCTTCCACACAAAAGAATTCCGAATCATTTCGAAAAGCAGTACTATTTTATTTATGGGATGAATGGTTGAGTCTAGAGGAGCAGAAATACCTTGTCTATTCTAGCAACATTAATGTGAACGAATGTGTCAGAGATCATCAATATCATATCGATCGCATTCTTGTGAATCGTTTCATGGATCCGAAAACGGGTCAGCTTCAATATCTTTGTGAAAATGGAATCGAATGTATACGTTCTATCGTTGATGCTGTCGTACGTGATAGGGATGAAGCCATCAAACACTTCGATATTAATGTCAGAACTACAGGATCCCTCTATGGTATTATTGTACCAAAGTATGGCGAAATGGTCTTTAAAATCGATACACCACCTGAAGTAGGTGGAAAATTAGGAAAAGGTAAGCAAATTAGTATCGTAACAACTATGACGGGGCATATTGCAAAGCTGATTGAAATTGGAGATATTCTTAAGAAAAATGGCAGAACTGATTTTCAGTTAAATCGTGCTATATTGGCAGGTCCTCGTAGCATTGAAAACTCGACACGTGCCTCTACTCTTTTGGATCTATTCTTACGCTTCCTACATATTGAACAAATGGAAAAGAAGAAATGGTTCTTTCGTTCGATTGAAGCCTATTACATCGGTTATAAAGGTTTGTTTCGTCCTTGAGAAAATAATGAATAAAAATTGAGAGATGGGAAACGAAATAAGATAGTAGGTAGAAAATGGAATCGGTCGCATTCTTCGAAAAAAAGCTCAGTCTCACTCCTCAGGAATTCAATGAAGTCAAATCGAATTCGATGGATGACATCTTGCTAAAGAAAGCAAAGGAAACCATGGAAAATAAATGCTCCGAACAAGGGTTTATTCTTCCCGGTTCCATTGTTCTTCATTCTCGTTCTATGGGGTACTTTGAAGCTGCTCGTTTTACAGGCGATGCCGTCTACTATGTCAAGTTAGAAGGTAAGGTCATTTATCCGGTAGACGGTATTCGTGTAACAGGTGATGTTATCCGCAAAAACCAGATGGGGTTGTATGTCAATTATCTAAACGCTATTCGCATTCAAGTTCCTCGTGATCTCCATCTTGGTAATGAAAAATTTGACAATGTACAAGTGGGTGATACGGTTCAAGTGGAATTAAAACGCTCCAAATTTGCGATCAACGATTTGTACATTTTATCAAGTGGTATCTTTATTGATATTATTGATTCTTCCGCTTTAATTGATAATATAACGGGAGTCGACAAGGAGGACGAAAAGGAGGACGAAAAGGAGGACGACGACGAAGAAGACGAAGACGAAGAAGACGACGACGAAGACGACGACGAAGACGAAGACCAAGAGGAAGAAGACGAAGACCAAGAGAAAGAAGACGAAAATTAAAATAGAAATGAAAAGTGCGCTTATCACTAGATTCTGAACATCTTTACGGAATTAGAAATGTCAGGGATCACACATGACGAACGTAAAAGAATATTTGACGCTATCAAAACACTTGTTAAGCCAGAACAGGAATCTATCTTTCGTATTATACGTAAAACAAAAGAAAGCTATACAGAAAACTCAAATGGTATTTTTTTTGATTTATCCACTATTTCGGACGATACCTTCTTACAAATCAAAGACTACCTTGATTTTTGTTTAAAGACACGTCAAGATCATGAACTTCGTGTCAATGAATTAGAAACCTTGCGCATTGAAAATCAACAGCATTTTGACCATCCTACTTCTACCCATCCTAATACTGAGAAGACCACTATCAATCATAATAGTATATGATACGATTCATATAAATTTGATAACTTAAAGTTGTATAACTAAGTAATAGTAATTATGACGACTCCAGTAAAGAAATATCAGAATGTAAGCTACAAGGAACTCATTGCGTATTCCGAACAAAATCCAAATCGTGAACGTACCCTTGTTTCCGTGTCCCATTCCTCTTTGGCGCCTGATACCTCATTGGATAAACTCGGTCTACAAGGTTATACCGCATCTACCATCACGCCATCAGGCATCCTAAGTATTCTAGCATGCATCACCGATCCTCATTATTATGCCCTCGCACCAAAACATGCACGTACTCAACTGTTAATTGATTTGAGTACGTCCCTTCAACAACAGACAGATCGGCTTGCCCATTCGTCTCTTGCTCGAAAACGCAGAAAGATTCATGACCTTATTGGCGCTGCATACAATGGAGCATCCTTTCAAGATAAAGAATACATGGAACTCTTTCATGCCATTGGAATCATGCGTGATCTCCAATTTGTACTCATGAAAGAGGCTGTCCAAGATAAAATAGAAGATCATGAAGTACAATACGATAGCGCACTAAAAGGTGAGATTCTCTTCTCCTCTGATCCTACTACCTGGAAGAGAAGCACCCCTACATGGGTCGTGGACTATCGAGCTCATTGGGTTGCCATTCCTACTGAACAACATTCTGTCCCCATGAATCAATGGTTGCATCAATGGCTTCCTACTATCGAACAGAAGGGTTGGACCATTCAGTGGCCTACTATGGAAGGTACCAAGATCGAAATGCTAGAGAAATTAATGATGTGTCCTGACTGGAAGGAAACCGATCGAAAATTAACAAAAGATATCCTATCTGTTCGTCTTGGACGCATCTATACGACTCGTCTCTTTACAAAATGGACGAAACCCTCTTCTGATCTTCTCGATGAATGAACTTAAATATACATATACTATTATTTTTTAATGAGTCGTGACCGAAATGAATCGGTACGTGGCGCCCATCTTATGATGAAAGGAATTATTTTATCAGATGAATTCCTTTCCTCTTTTCCCTTTGCAAGACCTTTTCTAGAAAGAATAATAAGAGAATTACATCTATCCATCGTGAGCCATACAAGCCACTCTTTTCTACCTCATGGATATTCTTGCTCTTATCTATTTACGGATGGTCATATGAATATTCATACCTATCCAGATGAACATATTATCTATATTAACATCTTTCTTATTGGTGAGTATTTTGATGAGAATCATATGATTCATATCCTATGCCAAATAGCTCCCATCCAAAATATGACACGCAATGTCATTCGTCAATAGTCATTCCTTATAAAATTGAACCCTTTCTATCTCTCATTCTAAGACATCAAAGCTTAAGGTACTTTTATCACTCTACGTTAGAGTGAAGAATGGATTTGACCAAGATCCAATCCGATCAATTGAAAGAATTTATTAAAGCATGGATGAAGGATCCACGTCTTGAATTGGAAACAACATTTACTGTCAGTGATGACCGTGATGAACGTGGTAAGCCTCGTGTCCGTGGTGTGGTAGATTCCAATACGTTTCGGCAGATTGCACAGCGTCTTCGTACGAAAGGATTTTCAATCATTCCTCAGGATGATCGGCTGAGTATTCTCACTCCGAAACACATCCGTTTCTCACTGGAAGGAATGGGTGTTCTTCAAGACTATTGTCGAGACGATGTGCTACAAGGAAAACCATTCACCGCCATGATTAAAGATAGAGGAGTTGCGGATGCCGATCTAGACATTGACGAATATGGCGTTCGCTTTAAGGTCCGACGTGAAGAAGAAGTGGGTCAACGCGACCCCCAGGTTCAGGAGATGATTCGCACATGGGGACAACAAAAGAAAGCCTTCCGACTCCTTCGTCGTTGGAGCTTTCAAGGAAAAGGTGTTCGTATGGATTTGTCGATGGTTCGTCAATCACCTACTATATCTGGTGGTGATTATCAATGGTCTTCTACCTTTCAGGAACGAAATATTCTGAATGAAGTACCTCGTTATGAAGTGGAAGTGGAATTACTTCATGGTACGGAATATACCGATACTCCTGAGAACGCTCTAAAGTCTCTCATTGCTGGATGCGGTGAAGTGCTACGTGCCATTCAAAAGAATAACCTTCTTATTCGTAAATCCATTGCGGAAGCTGTTCGCAGAGAATATCTGACGATTACTGCTTCCAAAAAATTTCGTGGTGTTGGTCCTATGACTCTCCAAGTAGATAACATACGCAAGGAGGCGATAGCAGCCATTCCTAACGTGCGAACGGGATACAATGTGACTGATAAGGCGGATGGTCTGCGTACCATGGGATTTGTCAATGAACAAGGTGATCTCTATCTGGTAGACCAAAGTCTTAACATTTATCGTACAGGACTAAAAAGCACAGAATGCGCCAAGAGCATCGTAGACGGAGAATGGGTCACTCTTTCAAAAGATGGACAAGCCATTAATCATTATCTTATCTTTGATATCTATTATTACATGGATGGCAAAAAAGTATCTCATCTGCCTTTTATCACTTTTAAGGAGGGTGTACTTGATAGGGCTGCAGAAAGCCGTTTCAACATGATGACCGATTGGTATGAAAAGTGGAGAGATGGTGTGAAAGTAGTGGCGAAAGGTGTCACCGAATCTACACGTCTCGTAATTGCTCTGAAAGGGTTTATGTTTGCTACCGCAGGCAATGATTCCATTTTCCGACAGGGCTGTGCTTCGATTCTGGATTCCAGTCGTCTGTATCATACAGATGGTCTCATTCTCACTAGTAACACCGCACCTATTCCCGATGGTACAGGTGTTCGTTTTCCACAACAATTCAAATGGAAACCTTCAAAAGATAATACAGTAGATTTCCTTATCAATTATGAACGAGATAGGGAGACGCCTACCTTGGATAAGATTACTACAGGCATTCATCCAGATACCAATAGTTCTATTCAATACAAAACCATGCGACTCTATGTTGGAAGCAGGAAAGGAAAAGACAATGACGATCCTCGTGCCACCATTCTGTTTCAAGAACCGATCGTTCATCAGTCGGAAAAGGAACAATATAGACCTGCTCTCTTTCATCCCATTGAATTTCCCGATACCATGGCGAATACGTGCTATGTAGAGATCCACATGGATCGTGAAACAGGTGAAAACTATTCCATGACCGAAGATACAAAAGAACCGATTTCCAATCGCAGCGTTGTAGAAATGCGATATGATCCCTCCAAACATGCTGGTTGGCGCTGGATTCCCTCTCGCATTCGTCACGATAAAACGGAGCGACTTCTTCGCTCCGCTGCGAAAGGTGGCGTCATTCAATATAGCGGTGTCATGAACGATGAAGGCGTTGCGAATGATGTCTGGAACTCCATTCACAATCCCGTCACGGAATCTATGATTCGTAATGGAACCGAAGATCCTACCGAAGAAGAAATTCAAAACATCCTCCAGATTCGAGAAAACGAAAGCGAAGTGGGTAAGAAATATTATGCGAGCAAAGCACCTAAAGAGAATATACTCCTTGTGAAGGGTCTGCGTGAATTCCATAATAAATACATTAAAAATGACATTTTAATTAAGAGCGCATTGCGTGGAGGAGAAAAGACACTGGTGGATCTGGCATGTGGAAAGGGTGGTGATTTGTTTAAGTGGATTCAGAATCGTGCTCGATTTGTCGTGGGAATTGATACATCGGGTGATGGAATTACCAATTCGGAAGATGGTGCGTATAAGCGTTATGTACAGGACATTAGGAAGTTTGGTATGGGTAGTGTTCCTAAAATCGCCTTTGTGATTGGTAATAGTTCTAAAAATATTGTGAGCGGTGAAGCGGGTGCAACCCCCGAAGAAAGTAATATGCTTCGTAGCATCTTTGGAAAATACAAACCAGATGGTCCTATTCCTCCCTACATTCGTAATGTCATGGCATCCTCCTTTCTTGCTGGTGCTGATGTAGCTGCATGTATGTTTGCTCTTCACTACTTCTTTGAAAGCAAAGCAACATTGGATGGATTCCTTCGCAATCTGTCTGAAATCGTTAAAATTGGCGGATATTTCATTGGATGCTGTTTTGATGGTAATAAAATCTTTCAATTGTTACGTCGTGTAGAGAAAGGACGATCAAAATTAGGCGAAATAGAGGGAAAGCCTCTTTGGACCATTACCAAAGAGTATGACACAGATGAATTGCTTTCGGATGATAGCTCCCTTGGCTTAAGCATTAATGTAGAGTTTATCAGTATTGGACCTGCACAGAGAGAATACCTTGTTCCCTTTGAATTGCTGACGAAAAAACTGGCATCGATTGGATTTTCGTTATTGAATGACAAAGAGCTAAAGGAAATGAATCTAAAAGCCAGTACCAATACCTTTGATATCAGTTATCAAATGGCAGAGCGTGATAATCAACGTTTCAATATGTCGGACCCTGTAAAAGAATATTCCTTCTTGAATCGATGGTTTATCTTTAAACGTCGTGGAGATGGTGTCGAACCTGAAATACCTGCGGAAGCGGCGGAACCTTCTGGAGTAGAAGAGATTCCTCCCACACCCGTGAAGTCTGTGAAGAATAAACCACCTGTCGCAAGAGCTCCCGTCCAACAAGAATTTGATGAAAAAGAAGAACTTGCGCCTTCTAGTTCCATACAACGGTCTCATGTTCTACCTGGTTCTGACCAAACCTTTCTGCCTGTTCAAATTGTTCGCTTTGGTCTTGACATGGCTGCAAGTGATATTCTCGGTGGAAAGAAAGATATGTACATGGGACGCTGGATGTCATTGGCAGGACGATTTCCCATTCCTGATTCAGAAGATCCTACAATTGTCTATCCGACAACAGAACACTTCCTAGCAGGTATGAAAATCAAACATGCTTCGGACAAACCAGAGCTTGCGGCAGAGCTTGCGGAAAAAATCATGAGTTCTAAGGGTTCCATTCATATTTCCTTTCGTAACCAACGTCACGACAGAGGCATTGAACCTGAATCAGGCGAAGATTTTAAATTACTTGCAGATGAAATTGACATGGTCCGCAAAATCAATTATAAAAAGTATCGTATTACCATACGTGAAGATATATGGAACTCCATTAAAGATAATGTTCTCATGGAAGCTCTTCGCTTTCGCTTTGCCAATGATGTTCGATTTATCAAAGGTGTTACTACTGCCAGAAGCTATCCCAAGTATCTCCTCTATACTAGCACGGCTGGCAGTGAACTAGGTGGTACTCGTAATGTAAAGTCTGGAAAAATTATAGGAGATAATAAAGTGGGACGATTCATCATGGAAATTGCTCATTTCAGCTTCTAAGATTTACTACCTATTCTCTATTTTTAGTTTGTAAAATTGATCATAAATAACAGGAACTTAAACTAACCTCACGAATTTATATAAAGATGCCTCGTGAAGCCTGGCAACATCTGAGCCATCAACATGCTCACCCACGTGACAAACACATCGCATTTGATGAGCCTACTCATAAATACTATGTAAACGGTTCATGTCAAGGAAATATCTCTTGTACTGGATTTGTCCATGAATTCTTTGGTCATTTTGACGCAAAAGCCATCATTACAAAAATGCGCAAAGGAGCCAAATGGGCAACCAGTAAATACTATGGAAAAACAGATGCGGAAATCATGGCGGAGTGGTCGAACAACGGCAAGGTCGCATCTGAAGCAGGAACAGCGATGCATTTGGCGATTGAACAATTTCTTCATGGATCGCCTGAACAAATTCGTCCTGAAACCTTTGATTCCGTGGAATGGAAATACTTTATGAAATTCTGGAATGACTGTGGACATGATTTGGAACCCTATCGCAGTGAATGGGAAGTCTTCACCGATTCCTTGACACCTCTTCAGGAAGAACGAAAAATTAAATTGTGCGGATCGATTGATATGGTCTTTCGTCGCAAATCGGATGGAAAATACGTCATTTATGATTGGAAGCGCTCCAAAGAAATTAAATCGGATAATCCCTTTGAATCAGGCTTGGCGCCATTGGAACATTTGCCTGATACCAATTATTGGCACTATACCATGCAGCTCAATGTCTATAAATGGATGCTGGAAAATTACTATGGATTGGAAGTGGCTGATCTGTACCTCGTCATTATTCATCCTGACAATCCCTCCTATCGTCGCATGCGACTCAATATCATGACGGATGAAGTCGAAGACATGATAGAATGCCGCAGACGAGCAGTGGAAGCCGGCTGCAAACAATCCGTCATTCTCCCTATTCCTGATGAACCCGATTTCATCGGTGAACAAAAAGAAAAAGAGCTGGCTTCCTTTGCCTTTCGCCTATAAGTATTACAATATTATAAAGCACATATTTCTATGTATTTTATACTATTTTTATCTATTTTATTCAATAATCTCGTCCACCAAGCCATTCGCCAAGCACTCGTCGGCATACCAGTCCGAATCCTTCTTCAAAATCTTATCCAATTTCTTATTGGTCAATTTGGTATGCGTCGTGTAAATCTCCTTGAGCTTATCCATCATCTTCTTTAGATCCTCCATCCTCTCCTCCATTACACTCATTCGTCCCCACATCCCCGCACTTAGCTCATGAATCATCATACTTGAGTGACGATGAATGTAACGACGTGCACCACATACACTAATCAACGTACCTGCAGATGCAGCATATCCATCAATGATGGTATGAACAGGAATCTTACTCGATTTAATACACGCAATCACTGAAAAGGCGGCATAGACTAATCCACCATAGGTAGTAAGATGGAGCTTAATCGGTGGTGGCTCAATATCATTCTTGATTCCAAGAATGATCAAATCATTTTGAAGCTCACGAATGGCTCGATTTAGAACCATTACTGACTCCATCGTAATATCATCATTGAAATAAATGTGATTGTTCATCGTATAACACGATGAATGAGAAGATCTGGAACGGCTAAACAACTCCGCCAAATCAAATCGCTCCTCTTCCTCCTCTTCCTCCTCGCTTTCCTTCTTAACTCTCTTTGTAAATGGCAACATGGAATATACACTGGAATGATTTCGCTTACTCATCTTTATAGTAGTATGGATGAATTATGTTTAGGTCCCTGAACCGTTGAAAACGGTTCAGCATGTTCTGTCTACAAGACAGAAGGTCCCTGATCTATGACAGGCACTTAAGGACGGGATCCTACAGGCGGTTTCTTTTTGGCAGATGCGGCTGCTGTCTTCTGTGATACAGGAGGTTTCTTCTTGGCAGGAACAAGTGAAGCAGGAACAAGCGAAGCAGCCACACGTGGCTTTCTCTTTGCCTTTACTTCGATCGGCTTCTCTACAAACGGGACCTCCACCAACGGCTCTTGTACCGCCCTTGCCACCAACGGTTTTCGCTTCTGCTTCGCCATTACTGGATTTCTACCAGGAACTAATAGAACACGTGGCTCTTCTTCAGGCTCTCTCTTCATAATCGGTGGAACACTTGCATTCTCCCATGCATCCTCTAACTGAGAAGGCATGGATGCTGTACGAATTGTTGGATTACCCTCTTCTTCTACAAGAATACCTATCGCATTCTCCAAATAAACAATGATCGTCACTGTATCAAATTGTCCTGTTCGTGGACGAGCAAATTGAATATCAATACCATCCCGCACATTAATCATGCCGATTGGTCTGGATGTTTCATTTACATATTGTATCATATGCTCGACAGTTAACATGGTGTCTTTTGATTTCATACCGATTTGCTCTATCGTCACACCCAGAATAGCAGCAAATGAAGCAAATGGTTCATCACGACGAATAGGAGGAATATCCACATAAAAGGAGCTACCTTCTCCAAAAATGGGTTTCAATGAAGCAGGCAATTCATCCTCCTTATCGTATTTCTCTTCCACCACCTCTCGTGACATTTCCTCATAGTATTTGGGTTCTTCTAGAATCTGTGTTGTCCAATCTAATCGCAATAAATTCGCCCATGTAAATGATGATTCTGGAATAATATACTGATCCCCTTGATGAACAGGTCTTACAATCGCAGACAATTTAGAGATTTCACCCTTTTTCATTAATTGTTCTCTACGAAGAGGAAAACGAACCAATTCATCAATGATTCGTTTCGTAAATAATTCAGATGTACTTACCACACGTTTTCCTGTTTTTTCACTTAACTCGACTGTTTCTTTTACATGTAACAAACACTTTCCTGTCTCTTTCTTCCAATAACAGGTGCCCGTGCACCCCTCTGGACGATCGATCATTCGGCAATCCTTTCTTAAAAAAGACGTATCCTCCTTCTCCCAATCGTTATTAGGATAGAACCATTTCAATAACTCTGTTGATATAAGGAGATAAAGACGCTTTCGTCTCTCATACTCTGGAAGATTTGAATTAAAAATAATGTCCTCTATTTCTTTCCGTAACGAACCAGCTTTATCACTAAGAATCCAATTCGATACCATTAACCGAAATTGTTGATATAACTCCTCAAATTCTTTATAAGATGAAGAACGCACCATACGAATATCAGATCCACAACGTTTGTCTATTGACATATCCTTCATTTCCTGTGTCCAATCACGATATTCTTTCTTATCATCTATACCAGCCAATTGCTTATCAATCGCCCATTCAAATTCATCCACTTCCACCATAGAAATCTTAAACTTCTCCATAATATCCTCTATATCAGATCCCTTTTTAGAGGAAGACACAGGAATATAAATTCCATTTTCTAATTGAATCGCTACTATTTTTCGCTCCTCTTTATGACGAACCACATGCTTCACACGATATCCTGGATATAATGGAAAACGGGGCTCGATCTCTCTTTTATAATAAATAATCACATCCTCTACTGTAGCAGGTTTCATATCCTCCCAATCCAAATAGATATTTTTAATGGAAAAGGCACTAGAAATAGAAATGATACCATCATCTACCACAGGTAATGCTACCAAATAGGTAGAACCTGCCTTAGAACGAAATGCAACGCTAATCACGTGATTATAACTATCCTTTACAATTCCTTCTGGCTTAGAAGGAAATGCTTCCACCGCCATGGATAAAGGAATCATCGCCATAGGATTGATTCCTGCTTGTGCGGTGTACAGAGAACGATAACGACTTTTACATTGATTCATATATTCATCCACTCTCTCACGCACAATTTCTGGCCACCACTTACGTGATGCATTATTCCATCGTATAATTGTTTCATGAATCTCTGATTCTCCACCTTTTGCTGGCTTATTACTTGTATGTAAATATAATTCATAACGTGCTGATTCCAAATTCGTCATACCAATCGACTTTACTCTTCGTGAAATGAACGCAATGTCACAACGAAGATGACGATCCAATGATACGCCAAATATAGGACATCTCACTGTAATTTCACTTGTTCCATTGTCTTCCATGACCACTAATAATATTCCTCTCGATACTAATAATCCTGGCTCTGCTAAAAGTGGCTGAATATGACGCAAATCCTTATGTTGTGTTGGATCCCTGATAAATTCTCTAAAGTGCCAATACGCATTATAGAGACGTATCAGTGAATACATATTCGCACTTGTCACTGGGATTCCTAATCCAGAAGTCTTCTCAGACCACTCATGTAACGCTTGTTTCGTAGGAGGCATCGCATAAATATTTGTTGGATGATAAAATTCTAATACTAAATTACCAAAATGCGAATTAATAAACACACGTGGTGTCACCACTTCTAATATGCGCAACTTCACTTCTTCTATTGAATTCTTATAAAGTAAGGGAGCAATCACCGCAAGCAACGATTCATTCTCCGAATATTCTGTACCAATACGCAAAAATCCACTCGCATTAGGGCGCAACTTTAAATGAATAGCGACACGTATAATAATCGATTCACCCGAATTCTGTCTAAAATAGGTATCAAATGCTGGAGGCGCAATCGCAAACGCACCCGCTTCAGGATGCTTATTCGATTCGAGAATGTATTTTCTATGAATCATTTCAAATAATACTGCATATTCGACTGGTTCTCCTGTACGAACGGCTAGTTCATCTATTTCTTCCTCATCTGATTCATAGTCATTGATATTTTTCTCCTCCATTTCCTGTAAATAGTCACGTACATGCGAAAATTCTGGATTGCTAATACGAAGTGTTGACTGCCTTACAAAACAACAGGGTAGCGCAAAATTACTTGGATGCGTTATTTTATCCAAGAAGCTAATATAACTGTGATATTTGTCACTACCCTGTTTATTTTTACGTTTAATAACAGTATGTCCAATGGTCGCTGCTTTTTTATTTGTAATTAATTTACCATAACAAAATGGACATGAATTTTCAGGCTTTTGATTTCCATCTCGATCTGTTGTGGCTGCAAAGTCAACGGGACGAATCATGATTTCATCATTCATACAGAAATATTGGGGACAGAAATAATAATGAATATTGTCACCACTTGACCCATAACGCATCATAGTCACCGTTTCTTCCTTATCTACTGGCTGAATGGGTTCTTCTGTTCCTTCCAATGGATAAATGATCCAAAAAATAGGATCCTCCTTATATATTTCTCTCATTCGCTCATATTGATCCTTTGTTAAAATGGATGGCTGACGATCTTCATTTCCTGCACATTGTCGAGTATATCCATTCTTATCTTTGTCTGGTTTATAATTAAATAATGCTGGATCCACTTCTTTTAATTTGTTGATAAACCAACTTTTGGGATCAATCAATCTCTGTTCCATATCCATAGCAGGTTCCATAGCAGGTACTGCTAGTTTCTTTCCATTTGCTTCCTTCACATTCTTCACTTTTCTCTTTCCTGCATCACTTACACCTGCTTGACTAGCTTCCAATGGATTGGGAGCCAATACCGCAGATACTTCTCCCTCTACCAGATCATCTTCAGCATAAGGGTCTTCTAACCAGAATGATGATGCTGTATTAGGCTCTAACTCCTGCTTAAAAGAAGCACTCGCTGCTGTATCTTCTTCAGAAGCAAATTCTTTTTCATCATCATACGAAACAGAAACATCCTCTCGTTTCAGACTCTCTTTCTCTATTACCGCTTCTACTTTTGAAAAGACATCACTCTTCGTATTATTTTTGAAATAACCATCATCTTCCACAAATAGGAGAGACAATAAGGTACAAATACGAAGATACGTATTTACATTATCAATGCGATTTGCATGAACAAAGTAGGACGGATGCTGCGCATAAATATGAATATCAATGCCTGGATTAAAACTTTCAATAAATTCTCCATCTTCAGGCATTTGTAGCGTAAAAATACCCTTCTTATTACGCCATTCTACGTACGCATCCACCGCCTCCTTCTTCGAAAACTGGAATTCATTTTGAATCTCATCCACAATGCTTGCATCAGGCGCTTCTCCATCCAATGATTGATTTGTTACAAGCTGCGTAATAAATGTCATAATATTATTTTCATTCGCATACTGACTCACACCCTTATATCGCAATGATATCATAGGATTGTCCTCAGGAATAGATTTAATTTCTTTCAATAATGTCTGAAAATAGGGGAGACGCCTCTGAAGACGTGCTTTATTAAATTTAGGTGATTTACTATTTACCTTGATCGAAAACATAACAGCAATTTCACGGAGTTCATAGCTATCAGATGATTGTGGCAATCCAATAAATACATTACTTAAAATGCTCTTAAAATGACGAAAATCAAGAGTAGGATTTAATTTTCTTATACTCTTCGGCGGCTGTAACAATAATTTAATCGTTCCATCATGTAACACATGAATTGTTCCATAAATCGGTGGTTGATTTGACATCGCTGGACGATGGATGTATTTGATACAGCAAAAATCAATCCCTGGAGTAGGAGATACTTCTCGGTTCCATACTTCTAGTACACGTGGATCCTCTAGAGAGGGAATGGGTAGAATTCCATCTACGTGAAGCTTTGTAATTCCTGACCCTTCTGCAGGAAGAAGACGAAGATAAGGTCTGATACGTTCTGCACGAATTTGATAAAACATGGACGCACATCCTTCAAACCCTTGTACCGGTTTTTTCCATGTTAATAACAATTGTCGTATTCCTGTTACTTCAATAGATGGCAGCGGTGCTTCTCCCAATAATCCATTAATAAGACGCAAGGACTGCTCACGACTAGAAACAAAAATTTCAATTTTCTTTAAAAATGCCTCATCCTCCTCCGTCTCACGGTAAGGTCCCCCCACTTTGACATCAGGGAAGTAAGGAGCAAATCGCTTGTTCCAATCTGGTTCTGTAATTGGTCCTTGACTTCCATATCTTTTCATTAATGTATCCAATCGAAACACATGAAAAATGGGGATTTTATCATTACGTTCATTATGTTCATCACGTGGCTTCAAGAAAACATCCTCAATCGTACTACGTCCACGAAATTCACAATTAGGGCTCGCATAACTTCCATCAGATGTGACGAAACGATAATCAGGTTTCTCCAATGCAAGAAGTGGATGCTTTAACTGATAGGTCTGTTTTGGATCATTTGTCCCATTCGGATACCATAAATAATCAATGGGAAGATAGAGCACATTCAACTCAGGCATATATTCATCATAGGCGGCTTCTCCTAGAGGGACTCCCACAAACATGAATCGTGGAAGAAAGGTAGGGTCATTTTTATAAAACGCACAAATCTTTCGCTTGATGTCATCAATGGTATCAAATGGATATACCTCTAATTCGATCATATCGTATTCGTCATCTCCTCCTCTCCCTTTCCATATGAAGCATTGAACCGGGGGGACATTCTCACGTAAATTAGAAAGTGCTTCAGGATAAAGTATTTGTTTGATATCAGAAGACATCCCTATCGCTTTTTTATAAAAAAAAGCGATAGCCATGTATCACAAGTATATTCCCTATTTATTTTTTATTAGAAATCGTACCAATTTGAAAATTTGTTCCGTCTTTTGCTGGATCATATCTCGGAGAATCCGTAATATAGACCCCACAATAACTAACAGGATGCGCAGAGAAATCTGTATATTTATATATTCCTAATGCCTCTGCCTCCTTCAGAAGCCATCCAAAATTATTCCAAAAATCAGGTCCATGCCCCACCGATTCCGTACAAACATGCGCCAATTCATGAATCGCCACAAATAACATCACGTTATCATCGACCAGACTTTCATTCACACCATCTCTCTCTCGCAAACACATATGAATCGATTCTCCCTTATTGATAGTGGACGATGTATGTTCTTCATCAGGAGTTGCCTCCATAAATCGTGCGGGATCCGAACGAAAATTACGAACCATCTGTTTTACTTGCGGCTTGTCTGGATACTTTTTCTCCAATGAATCACATAGTTTGACAAGCTTACCTCGGATACGTGCCATTAAATTGGCTGCTTCCTGCTTATCGGGCATATCACGTACCTTGTATTTCTTTCCATCCACAGTAGACGTCACATACGTAGTTGGAAATTGACCACCTCCAATAATGGAGCGAAAAAGTGAATTCGCAGTGTCAAGAATAGACATTCCTTCTGATGTCACATGAGGTTTCCTTTAGATATGATCTGTTTAGTTAATTTCAAGGGATCGGTGGCTGATATCGGGTCCAATTGTCGACTGGAGAAAAATACTAACAGGAACCTGTGGATTGGGTGGCTCAGAACGAATCTGAAGATTTGCATTACGCAAGCTCTGTCCCACTGTGTTCACACCAATCAAGGCACCTGCACTGAGGAAGTTCTTACCCTTTAGAGAACCAGGACCCATAGGATTCTGTTCTGCCCAAATGCTATTCATGTCCTTTGGTAACAACTCAGCAGGAGTGAGCTGGTCACGTGGGTAGCAACCCGCAGGAGTTTCGGCGCTACCAAACGAAGCCGGACCTTCATAAGAGCTTAAATTGGCAAATCCTTCCTCGGATGGCATAGATGGCTGCTCCTTTAGCTCATTGCGATATGCCTGCTTGCTCTGTGGATCACCATTTGGCATTGGATTGGTGTGAGGATTGCTATTTGTGATATTTTCTAATGGCTTACCTGGAAATGCCATTTGTCCCGCTTCTTCCGATCCATGTGCATTTCTCAAGATTTTCATAACACCATCTGCAGGGGTGTCAGCAAAAGTATCCTTATCTTTTTTATCAAGAGTAGCAAAGCCTTCACGTCTCATAAAACGAAAAAAAGAGGGGTTATATTGATATGCTACGAAAAGAAGAAGAACCAAAACAATTACTATTGCACTTAGCATTTCTATACCTGCCATTACTTGCTATAAAAGAATGAGTAGCATTCTTTTATAGCGAATATATACATGTGAAAATCAAATTAATTAATTTCAAGAGAGCGGTGGCTGATATCGGGTCCAATCGTCGACTGGAGGAAGATACTAACGGGAACCTGTGGATTGGGTGGTTCAGAACGAATCTGAAGATTGGCATTGCGCAAACTCTGTCCTACCGTATTCACACCAATCAAGGCACCTGCGCTGAGGAAGTTCTTACCCTTTAGAGAACCAGGTCCCATGGGGTTCTGCTCTGCCCAGATGCTGTTCATATCCTTTGGTAGAAGCTCGGCGGGAGTCAACTGATCACGTGGATAGCAACCAGCGGGGGCTTCTGCGCTGCCAAAGCTAGCCGGACCTTCGTAGGAGCTCAAATCGGCAAAGGGTTCTTCCTTCTTCTCTTTATGATTCTCAAATGCTTCTGCTTGTGTTGCTTGCGCTGTGCTCGTCATAGCCATTGCTTTCTTATCCTCCTCAGCCTTCTTATCCTCCTCAGCCTTCTTATCCTCCGCAGCTTTGTCAGCTGCAGCCTTATCAGCATCGGCAGCTTCAAAGCCTTCACGTCTCATAAAACGAAAAATGGATGGGTTATATTGGTATACCACGAAAACAACAATCAGAAGAACGAGTACGATTAAAACGACGTTCTGCATTTCTATACCTGCCATTACTTGCTATAAAAGAATGAGGGCATTATTTTATGCGAATGGATGCCGAACACCTCCTTTTTAAAGTTGCACTTCCTCATCGGATGACTCATCGGACGACTCGGAATCAACGTCCGTATCGGACATCTCATTTCCATATTTATCATAATACATTCTCATTTGGCGTTCCGCCTTGTATTGTGCCAATTTTGCCTTAAGACGTGCCTCTTTCACTTTCTGTTTATCATAAAACCGATCGGAACGATTCCATTCAAAATCAACGTCCGTAGCATTTCCATCGATTGTCAAATCATCCAAATTCAACTCCTCTACATTCTCTAAGATCTCTTGATCCGGAAGAGTATTGATTGCCGTAGTAGTAGGTTCTGTTTCAAATAATACCGGAATATCAATCATAACTGGTTTGCAACGATAGTCCCATTGCACCCAAAAAATACCACTTAGAATCTTAATAGTAGTCGGCAATAATGTAATGGTTGCTGGAAAGGATTGATCATATACAAACTCCTTATAAAGATGCTTTGTAATCTTATTGATTTGTTCTACCGTATAGGGTTTCGCAAATAGTTTGGACGAGGCTTGCATAAATTGCTGAACAAATTGTGTGATCCATTCATTATTCTCAGAAAGTATAGCACGTACTGCTGACTCGGAAACATCCTCTACATCATTAGCGATGAAGGAAATACACTGGTCATCCGTTGAAAATTCAATAGAAAAGGTATAACATGTCTCCACGGTTCCTTTCTTCGCATCGGTATGCTTTGAATAAACAGGTGGATGGAAGATTGGCATTTCTCTGAACACAGCGATTAGAAGAGATGAGATAATTTCACCGCAGTAACAAATGGCTCCAGACCGGACAAAGGATAAAGATCGATTTGCCCATATGTTAAAAGTATGGATTGACCAATTTGCCCTTTCTTTATCCAGCTCCGATACCAAAAACTACATTCAACAACTGGTCATTGAGCCATTCCTTCAATTTATCCTTCAACGGTCTTTTCCTTATATGATGATTGCGATTTGTGTATTTTCTGCAATTTTAATCCTTGTCGTTCTCACCTTTGTATTATTATTAATGAATCATAACAAGACGGTTCAATGTCCATTCTGTGATAGAACATTCTCATAAATTACCCTTTGTATTCATAGTAAATCATGGCTGATTCCGGTATCGGTACCTCTGTACGGCATTGGTTACATTATAGCAATTTAGCAGCTTCTTTTTTTAAACAATATGGATCCGCCCGAAAAATACGGGATGACTATGAAAAACACATTATTTCCACTCTTCAGCAACGCAACATTGAAAATGCCACCATCCAAATCAGCGGCGGACAAATTCGCATTCAATCCAAACGAGAACCCGTTCAATTGTCCCTTGTACGTGTGGAAGAACTTATCGCTGGATACTATAAACAGCGTGGTGGAAAAGATGAAACGAAAGACATCATGCTCTTTTTAAAAGCAAATCGTGGCTATCATACTACTAAATCACTTAAACAAAGTGGTATTACCCCTAAACAATTGGAAATGCAGTAAATATCTGTGATTGTACCCAAAATATCATTATACATGATCTACATGAATGATGTTATTTCTAACGATGTTATGATCATTACACAGCCCATGTGCCCGCCGAAAATGAATTGACTGGAATTTGATTGAGTTGCCCCTTAAAATCCCGCACCTTCTTGTCATATTCCATAACAGCAGGTGTCATATTATTCTTATTTGCAGCCTTGTAACGATCATCATTATCATTTTCATTGGGACGATCGCCATAACAATTCACACCAAACCGTAATTCAGGATTGTCAAAATAACCTCCATTAATTCCTGGAATACCACACGATCCACGCTGCTCTTCAGGTCCTGTCTGTAACTTATCATATGTTTTCTTCTGTGTTGGATATACCGCTGTTTGTCCCTTAATCCATCCGTAATTGCACCAATCCGCACCCTTATCATATGCCTCCTTCACTTGGTCATACGTCGCTAATTCTGCACCAAATGCCTTACAGAGTGGTTCCGCATCGGAATAGGTATATTTGCTCTCAGCAATATTAAATACTGACTTTCTTTTTGGGATAAGCTTTTCGATCACATTACGTTGAACTACAGGTGGCTGTTCAGGAATGAAAGTCGGAGTTAAGGGAGGCGCAACAGGTGTAGATGCTCCAAATAGTTCCTTGATGGTATCCCATGTTTTCGCCAATCCTAACGCAATTTGGTCACGAAAATAGATAACAAGTGTTAGCGCTAACACAAAGAATCCCAATAGCACAACAATATAGATGTAATATTCAGTAGATTCACCATTATTGACAGCTTGATTAATGGATGAATTGATTGGCTTTATCGTATCATTCATCATGGATGATAATGATACATTAGGAAGTAACTTATTGACATTATTCGATACTGATGTAGGTAATACATTCGAAAGGGACTTATTAACATTACCCATCGATGCTTGTAAAAATGAACTATTCGTATTGATGGGACGATTGGCAGAGGGCTTATTGATTACACTCATTCTATTAGATGAAACTATTGATTATGATACTAAAAATAAATTAGTATCATAACAAATAAAACGAACACTCCTCTCTATGAGTTAGACACCATCATCTACCGTACGATTTCCTCCACGTGTATTAATGTATTTTCTCTGCTCTGGCGTGGTGCACACGCATCCCATATCAGAAGCATATGTGGAAGAGCAGCACTCTGGTTTAGCCTGGTTGTTCTTAAAGATAAAGAGACTATCGGGACCGGGCTCAAACTTTGGACCTAACAACGGCTCATTGGGATCGGTATCACGCCAGCTGCTTATTCCATTTGATGGCACAATACGAAGGTTATCAAATGGTCCAATGGGATCACCCTTTGATGAACCAATGTTGGATGGTCCCGCATTTTCAAGGAAATAGCTCGTAAATCCCTCATCCATATCATACTGATGAGAATACACCATCATTAAATTGGCAATTAACAACAATATTAATCCGGTGATTAGAAACCCTGTTTTCATTCTACTGAATACATATTAGATATTCTTATGACGGCAACTAGGATTTATGAACCGGAGAGTCGGGCAGCTACAAATGAATAGGTTTCGTGAATAGACTGATACCCTACTTCCGTAAAATCTCGCACTGTCACTTCTTTCTGTAATACCTCATCCCAAATCGTAAACTCACCATCATCAGTAATCAATGACATTCCTTGAATCGTCTCCTTACCACATGATATCGTACAATCTCCTTTCATCCATACACCATCTCTCTCCTCATACAATTCCGTATGCCACGTATCGATGCCACCGTACTCAACATTCTCTACCTCCGCATGAATCACACCACGCACCCCTTGCTCCTTTCCCTTTCGATCAAGAACCGTACCCCCTGGAAAGGAAATCTCTGATAAACGCACCCATCCCTTCCCCGTCTTCACCTTCACATCCTTTCCCATCACCGCTACCTCACACTCCTGTTTCACATCCTTCTTCCATTTTTGATAATTCTCATATTTATTTAACATACATAATACCATATAGTTCCACAGATACTGTCCCTTCTCATCCTCATTACTAATCTCCTCCCAATCACGATATAATGTCGTCGCTGTTATACCACATACAGGAATGATATTTGATGTCGTGTTAAAACAATAGACAATTGCCGATTTCTTATCTGATGGCACAGCACGCTCATCACTTGATACTGCTTTCCATACTTTATCAGTCCCTTGTACTAAGTGAGATTCTGATACATATACACCATCTAGACAATAGAGCTCGACATGGGTGCCATCCATTTGAACGACAGCGGTCACTTTCCCATAAGTACCCAAATCATCTCCTACTTTAATATCTTGGACACTCACATGTTTTTCTTTACCATCCTCTTTCACAAGAATCTGTGTATCCTCTGAAAAACAGAATCCTTTACGTTGACCTTGCGCTTCACTCGCAATGGTGCTTGAGATAATACCTGAAAGGATAAGTACACCAGTGATAATCGCACCCAATGTTGCTAAAATAATAGGCATGATAGGAAATAGGATAAAAAAGAGAATGATGATAATAATTAACATGATTCCGCAAATAATCATAATGACACGAATGACGTAGAGAATAAAATTAATGATTCCACGAAAAACAGTTAATCCTGTAAAGATCATAGAGGTCACAATTGCATTCACACGATCCATTGCCATTTTTAAATATTGTATCATTCGATTCATTTCAAAGACAGATGACGTAAATTTCTTAAAATAGGAAGAAATGTATGACGAAAATACGCTATACATCTTGTTCGCAATACCTCTTACCATGTTGACAGCATTAGCAGCACTCGTTGAAGCATCCACTTGCTTTCCAAATAGTGTCGCAATCGGCTGTGCAAACAAATTAATAAAGCTGTCCACATAGGCTTTCATACAAAAACTAAAATTATCACTCGCAAATGTGCCATTTGTTCGAGTATCGCTATCGGGTTTGAAAAAAAAGGCAGCGGTCATGATCGGCAAATCACAACGACGATTTTCCCAATCATTCATCACCGTGGATCGCTCCAACTGACCGATGGTAAATCCTAATAGAATTAATAATCCCAATGTAATAAGCATGAAAGGCCATTTTGCTTCCATCTTCTTTTAGAAATAGAGAGATTAGTCATTGCTAAAAATTCATAGCATAGACGATGATGGTTGGGATAGGAGCCGTTGTGTGTAATATTGTTCCGCATCCGGAGAACACAATTCCATATAATCTCTTACCATCGTACCATCTTCTAATTCAATTTGTGAATGAGGAACTACCACAAAAGACACCCATTCACATGGTTCCGTTGTCCACATATAATCTTCGCCACAACGATTCCACTGATTTACTTCCTTCTTCCAATATAATGTTGCTGGTGTTACCTGAATGCCATTTGGCAACCGACACACTTCCGTCACCTGTCTTCGAATCAGACCCACTACCTCACATCCCGTCGATAATGTATCACCAATTTTAATATCCTTCGCCTCTACTAATCCTGATTTTGTCTTTATTTTACTATGTTCCTCGATTGCAAAACAACTGTCTTTATATGTATAATCCTTATTCTTTGGTTTTGTAAATCCATTCACACGACTATCAATAAAATTTAATGTGTCCTTGTCTCCCTCAGACGTCTCATCATAATCCATAAAGGTAAGATATTCCACTGGAATCTTATGATCCGATGTATTCACACAATACAATAAATCATCAGAATCCCATGGACCCAATGAAATGGCATGAGGATGCTCCCCTGCCATAATGGGACGACCTTCATGCATCACATAATGATTTGTACTCACCTTCACACGACCCAATTGTACCATCTCTTGCCCCCTCGAATAAAATTGGAAGGTCGCTGTTACGACCGACTTCCCTGGAAGAAGCACATCCCCTATTTTCACATCCTTTATTGGCACTCTTCTTCCCTTCTCCTGTGTGAGATCTTGAACAATTAATTCAGTTTCTCCTGGAAAACAAAATGTATCCAGAAAGGAAAAGAGAAAGGTATTTGTAAATGATGTGACACCTGTAATACCCGATATGCCCATATACATTACTGAAAATAGTGTAGCATACATGCGTCCAAATAGTGATTTCATCGTAATGGCACTGACCCGCAATTGAAAGAAGAACTTAGAAATACGATCGGTAAATTCTTGAAAAATCACATTGATACCACCACCCAGTGTTGCAATCGTATTTCGCAAGGAATTGATTGAATTAAAAATAGTCTGAAGCATTGTTGCAAATTGCCCAAAAATACTTCCAATGGATCCAAGAAAGGGCAACGAAAAATTACTAAAAATATTCTGTAAACAAAATTCGAAATTTTCCTTCGTATTATAACCAAATAGACCAGCAAATGGCATAATTAATGGACTACAACGATGTTTTGACCAATCCTTTGTCACATCCGTTATTTGTGATGCAGCTGATAGAGCTGTTATCGCAGCCACTCCAATAATAACAAGTAATATCATAAATAACAACGCATTCGAAAAGGACCATAATAGATACGGTGCAGATACTTCTATACTCGATGTAGCCGAATCTGCCATCTTCCTACTGACCACTAACAACCAAGTATAGGCAATATTTCCTATTTATTTCACAGATACCCTCTCGGTAGATAGTATATCTATCTTGGGAGATGATGTCACTTATTTCTTTTTCAGATAATGGAGTCTTACCCAATCACGATCTTTAGCAAAAATTTTACTTGCATCGGGAGCATGTGTTGCCGATAATTTAGCAACCGCATCTAATTTATGGTATACCGAGAGCGCTCCATACGCAGCAACCGCTTTCACCAATGCTTTTTCTCGTGATAAATCGGATAAACGATATTGATAACCATATTTAATTAACTCACCCTTCCGGAGTTTACCAATACGTTTCACAGTTGAATTATGCTTTTTAACACAACCTGCTGGAACAGTAACCTGCTGTACTTTAGGACGTACCGTATATAATTTCCCCTTACGACGAACCGTGTAGCCTGAATTTTTAATGGTAGAACGAAATGTACGCGTATAACCTTTACGCTTACGATAGCCTTCGGGACATTCTATGTTATTTGTACCCATTCTTCTATTCTATTTCATTATTTTTTTTATATTATTTTTGTAATAATGGATGCTTACGAAAATGGATATCCAAATAATCAATATAGGGTATGGTATCTACATATTGATTTTTACGAAAGAATATAGTAATCCAATTTATCAATTGGGAAATAATGTTTCGTGTTTTCATGGGAAATGTCATTAATTGTTTCTGTATTTCCTCTTCGGTAACCGTATCATTCTCAATTATTTCACATATTTCATACAGTTTCATCATTTTTTTAAGATACTTCAATAATAATTTGTTACTTTGCGCCTCCTCCGATTGTAAATCAGGTCCAAAAATAATACTATTGTATAATGTACGCTTCACCTCTAGCACTAATTTCTTACAATCTGGAGAAATGGGTTCAAAAGGGGCGTCATTATACATGTCATCTTCCTCCTTTTCCTCCTCTTCCTCATTATATTCCTTTTCCTTTTCCTCTTCCTTTTCCTCTTCCTTATATTCTTCTTCCTCTTCCTGAATACTTCTAATGTACGACATAATCCTAGTAGATAGTGCTACTATTTAGCGATCAGACCATACACGATACATAGTATACCTACCACCATGATCATAGACGAACGGGAGGAAGAACAAAAACCTTCTGGGCGAATAATGGAAGGCTTTCCCGATTTGACTTTGGGATCATACATACTATCAGCATCCGCCTGTAATGCTGTTGCCGCCAAATTCTCATTTACATTATTTAATTGTGCCGCCGCCGCTGAATTTCCGCTTCCGGAACCACTAATAGGCAATGCTGCTATCTGCAAGGCTCCAGGCGATGATACAGCACTCATTCTCTATTTGTGCGTGTGAGTATAAAAAGGTTTTTCTGTAGTCTGTTAGTATGTCTAAAAAGTTGCCACCCGTTCACCGTCAATCCATTGCGGAAGCAACAGAAGAAGCCGAATCCAGAACGCTCGATTATCAACCCGCCGAACGTGCCCAATACATTCGCACCATGCTCCGTGACATTGCCCTTTGGATGAGCCAAGGTGAAACGAAGGAAATGATTACAGAAAGGGTCCCTGAATTCGTAGAAATCTATCCTGAACTCTTCAAGAAAATCATTACTCGTCAAGATCTCTCCCCCATTCAAACCATGCTTGCCATGCTTGACAAAATGGGTCAAGGACAACTGTCACAACATCAGGCGTCTATTCAAGTAGGTCAGAAACTAGTGGATCGCTACGTGACTCCTCAATTGAACGGTGCCGCTGAACGTAAATAGGTACATTAAACCGCACACACCAATCATAACTAGTCTTCTCATTCCTTCTCAAATAAGACTGTATTACCTCTTCATCTTTTTGCTCAATCATCTGAAATACTTTTTCAAGATACCCCGTCTGTAACTTGAACGAGTGTTCTCGTAGCCCATTCATAATCCCCTTAAATTCATCTGAATAGTCTACCTGGAAAAGTGATTCTAATGGCTGCTGATTATGTATGATACTACACCATAAACGCATCACATCCAATTCTTTATCGGAACATCCTGTAAATCCTTTTCCAATAAAATAATGCTCAGGATTACACGGACGACTCATTCCTGGCTTATACATCGACCATTCTTGAAAATGACACGATAAAAAATACAACAAATCCATCGTGGATTTGTGATAAAAATCAAATAGCTTCAAAATAAAAATACCCCCCTTCTTCAATACTTCCAATCCAATCTTGGTAGACGCTAGCAATAACGGAAAAATCATTTGCTCTTGTTTCATATAATCATATGAAAAATCAAATCCCCCATCCGCCGTGAAAATATGCATTTTTCCTCCCCCATCCGATTGAATCGCATGGTCAATAAAATGCTGCTGATTCTCTGGCTTCATAATATCACCCGTCTCATCCTCTCCAAACAGAATATGAACATTCTTGTTTTTCTGTAAAAAATGTGCAGCCCTCTTCCATCCAGGAATGTTACTCTGTTTTGATTTTAACGTCATCGCCATACTCGTCTGGATTTTTCTCTTCTTTTTCGATGCTTCATCAAATAGCGCCTCAATAAATCCACCTGGACCCTCACACACATGTGCTGTGCGAATAGGCTCCTCTGGAAATCGTTGGAAAAAATCTAGCAAATCCAACATCTCAATCATCTTAAAATACGATCGTGACAGTGGCTTTAAAAAACAAATCGAATCAGGAAAATTATCATATTTTCTCTGCGTATACACCAATTCATATGGATTAACGATTTTCTTATAATACTCCCAATTTTTGCCATTCGTCAATTGCTGCTCATAATCATAGATACGATTACGATAGGTATGCAGTTGAGACTCTTCTAACGTTGGATCATGTTGAATCGTATTCGATTCTAATTCAAACTCATCTATTAGGATCGTTTGTTCATATAATAGAATACACTGCCAAGGTTTTGATTCCTCCCGTGTGATTGAAGCCATACCTTATCTACTTGCCACAATCTTTATATGGTATGAAATAAATGAGATAAATAAAAAATATAATATCTTTTATTTATCTGTTTTTATTGATGAATATACTATATCACCTCCAATTCAATATCCTCCTCTTCCATCACAGATGTAACACGTGGCATCACCATATTCATCTTAAACTGTGTACTAGAGCACGGGTCCAATTGCGACTCTGACTCTTCCAGACGACTCAAATCTCCTTCTTCCTCCCTCTCTAGCCTCTTCTCGATATCAATCGACTTCAGTAACTCAGGAAGCATCATATCATCCAATAGAATCTGCGAAAAGGCAGTTCCTCCACGAATCGGCTGACCCATCATAATGTTCGCCGACACACCTGTCACAGGATCCACCTCTCCAAAGAGCGCCGCCTTCAACAAAATCTTCTCTGTTTCCTCAAAGGACGCCTTCGCCAACGTACCAATGTCATTCTTATTAATACCATATCGGTCAATGGACATCAACTTGCCACATCGTGTCATCACATCGCATAGTAAACACAGGTGGCGATAATTCACACCTACCGATTCAAAGAGTCCATTGATTTCATTAAACAGCACCGCACGTGTTGCCTCAATACCTAGTACCTCATACACATCCCACACATTCGTAGAATACAACTTCGTACCATCTACTACAGGATGATTCATCACCTTAATGAAGTTCGATCCATCGGTGTCTAGTACATATTGCTCCACTGGCGCATACTTACCTCCCACATCCTCCACGTACTGTTTATCATTGCGAAAGGTAACCGCCTTAATGCCTGGAACACCACGAATCACAATGCTATTCAACAGCTTGTTCTGAAACTTCTTCAGATTCGTAAAATCATCCAACTGCGAGGCTGTATCCTTATCACGCTTCTGAGCATCAGGAAGACGAATACGCATCACCAACTTATCTGAATTATAATCACTATAGACCACATTGATTTCACCGTTGAATTGATTCTTAATCACCGTGACCACCTCCTGCATCGAGATGTTGCGATTAAACATTTCCTCACGATTCAACTCCATCCGCAACATCCACTTCGACCATGTCTCATCCAACTTCTCCTGTGCCATAAAGTCCTCCTCAAACAACGCATAAAATCGCATGAGCTCCTTATCATCCTCCACCACAGTAGTTTCATCCTTCTCGTCCCAATAAATCGCCACCTTATCTGTAATGTTACGTAGCACCGTCAACTCTAACTCCTGGACGACCTCACGTGCCTTATCCTTATTGTTACGATACTCGGGCTTCAGATAAATTGTGAGCGAAGACGCCTTCGGATTCTGCGTCACCTTCAATAATTCTCTCAAACGAGGCACACCTCGTGTCACTGCTGACTTCGAGGCTACACCTGCCTGGTGAAAGGTATTGAGTGTATTATGTACCAATACATTACAGTCTACCATGAAACTATCGTTTCCAGGAACCGTGAAGTCATATACATACTCCTTCGGATCTTCATGATAGATCAGCTCTGTAATCTCATCCCACAACACATCCGCCGCCAATGCAGACTGTAGGAGAGCCATGTTTGTCTGCACCTTCACACGATCATACTTCTCCACGTTCTCGTCTAGTTCCTTGCATTTCGCCTCGAACTCTGCCACATACTTCGTCAATGTCTGACGACCAATGGATTCCTTCTTTGCCCAGCGACCATATAGACGGCTCTGTCCTGGCATCTTCAATAGTTTTCCTGTTTCCGCAATCGTTGGTCCCAGCTCAGGAATCTTATCAATCATTTCCTGCTCCGAATGAACATCCTGGCGCTCATTGTATTCAATAATCTTGTCCAGTGCCTCCGCCTTCTCTGGCAACTGGAATCCGACCTGCTCCTTGTAGAGTTGAGCAAACTTTCTCGGGATCACAAGCGTATGCTGAACCTTGTCCTTGATGCGCACACTGCTCTCTTGCGACATAACACCAAACATACCCACATAGCCCAGAAGCGCTGTGATTTGTTGGATGAGCGTTTCCGAACGACTGCTCGCACGAATCAGTTGACGCTCTACACTGACATTACCATCTCCATCAAAGAATCCACCAATGACACCAGCAATAAACTCCTTGTTCGCATGGAAGACTGTGGCGCCAATCTTCTTCTCATAGGAACCAGTATTGAAGGTTTCCATGAGGAAGTCCTTGAGATCTTTGGAGTGGAGATTCGTATCTTTTCCTGGACCATATGCTCCACGATAATGATGAACCGTATGTGACATATCATGTTGGTCTCCAAAGGCGACAAGGTTCTGTTCAACAATGGGGCTGATTTTAGTGATCCGCACATTGTTTCCATTAAAGGATCCATCTGCTAAGTAGATTCCACATATCCATCCAAACTCCTTATTCATCGTGAAGGTTGTATTACCTTTTGTCATAGACATAATGGGTCGAGGCACTTCAGGAATCACCTTTGCAATCGGAATTCGCATTCCCACCTTTAAATCCGAACCAAGCACAGGCACAATCCCAGTGGAAGAACGCTTTAAGAAGGAATGGGTCAATGTTGCTGTTGTCTTACGTCCTGTACGTGTCATCACCTCTACAAGACCACCATTCGCTGGATGACGGCTGATTTCACTGATACGCTTCCACGATGTTTTCTCATCCTCACTTACACCGACAATGTAGTAGTTCTCTTCCAGTGGGAGAATAACGCTATTTTCACCATGGTGGATGAGTTTTTCTTTGTTTTCCTCCAAAATGGAATCGCAGATTTCTCCAATTGTCCCATAATATTTCAACCCATTGTCATTTTGTAATACGATTAACGAGTCTTTTACGCTGCTCATCTGAGTAGCAGGCTCGCCAATCGACTGCGCCGCCACAATACCCACCTGCTCGCCTGGCTGAACCCACGACTTCATATGCGTCGCCACAATGATCTCCATCAACATCTCAAACGCATCCTTCGTAAAACGCTCCTTTACAATCAACTTATGCGGTGCCAGATGAAAGCGAAGCAACGCACACCAAATCTTATGATAGCCATGCGTACGCCCAATAATCTTTTTAATTCCATTCAATACCATGGCAGGCGTTAAATCTGTCTTAGGCAAATCATCATCCTTCTTACCCGCTGGTAGCAACGCAAATCGTGTCTTAATATTCAATACCCATCTCGCCAGATTCACAGGCGCAAAGACGCTCCCTGAATCAAGTGACTTCTTCTGAAAGACACCCTCCACCATCATGCGCTGGTCAAAGATAAGCTCTTGGACATATTCAGTAATAAGCTCCTCATCATTCTCTCGCACCGTTCCATCCCTAAAGACTTTCGACCAGTCCACATTCTGCATGCCGAACTCTATGCGAATCTCCTCCTGAGAGAGCTTACCAATCGGCAAACTCTGCGTCTCAATCTTCGTTGGATTAATACCATCCTCACCATAATGATACTGAATGATATTGTTGTTCGCATCACGCACCGTGCCATCATGCTGCACCGTCAAGTCCTCCATCGACTTAATGAGCTGACGCTGAATATATCCTGTATCAGCCGTCTTGACCGCCGTATCAATCAGACCCTCTCGTCCAGACATCGCATGAAAGAAGAACTGCTGCGGCGTCAGTCCACGGATGAAAGAGGACTCAATGAATCCACGTGCCTCCGAACTGTCATCATACTTCTTATAATGCGGTAAGGTGCGGTCCGTAAAACCATAAGGAACACGCTTTCCTTCAATAGCTGTCTGACCAAGACACGCCATCATTTGCGCCACGTTCAACGGCTCTCCCTTCGAACCCGAACGAACCATCGCTAACAAACGGTTTTCCGAGGAAAGCGACTGCTGACCTGTCGCTCCTGCATCCGATGTCGCCTGATTCAGAATACCGAAGATTTGGTCCTCAAACTCCTGCTGATTGGTTTTTCCTGTATTGTTGTCGAACAAGTCCATATGAACTTGAAGAATCACTTGCTCTACCTGCTTCTTCTTTTCCTGAATCTTCGCATCAATCGCCTTCTTCGTCTCCTCATCCGCAATCAAATCGCTAATACCCACACTGAATCCATTCAGAACAAGAAAGTTCTCCACGGTATTCTGTAGCGCATCCAATAGACCCACCGTGTCCTTTGATCCACAATCATTGTACGCCACATGAATGATTCCCTTTGACGGCTTCATATAAATGTCACCATCCACCACACCCTGTATAATATCTCCATCAACAATCTTCACATAATTGTCCGATGCCGAGCTATCCTTCTCTGAATCATACGATTTGTTTCCCATTTCAATGTTGACAGGCGGCATGAGCGCACCGAGCACCTGCTGACCCGTCCAACGCTCTCTGCCATCTACCTTGGAACGAGCAATCGGCATCGTTCCATCAAATCGCTTATTCCACATCATCAAATTCATAAATTCTCGGCGAGTGAATTCAATGCCCTTCTGCGTCAGACGATACGATCCCACCAACGTATCCTGATACACACCGATCATCGGCTTGGCATGACGTGGCGTAATAATGTGGTGCGGCACCGCCGCTATTTCTTCTAATTCTACCATTGCCTCATAGCTCTGAGGCAGATGCGCATTCATTTCATCTCCATCAAACGTTACTACCCCTACCTTTCGGTAAGGGACTAGAATACACCTTAAGCCATAATTGTCTCGCCAATCATGACCGACCCCCGTCTACTCGTTGCACAGCATGCGTAGCATCGTATTACCGACGCCTTAGCACTTGGCTCAGGATTGCCCATTGTTTACCTCGCTTGGCTCACATCTCATGACGTTGTTACGTTCTCATTGCGGTCTTTCTCCGCTGCCCCACCCTCTTTTCAAAGAGTGGTTCGTAGTCATAAGCTTTAGGGGTTCCCCTGAATTTGAGGGTCTCGCATCTCAGGTATTTACCCTTGACACTAGATGATTATATTACAGATTATCATGGAGAGTGATAACCCATAGTTGTACTTACACTGTTTTCCTTGATAGATGGTACAACACCCTATCAAGCAGTCACCTGTTGCGAACATTGAATGGAATCATATATAATATTATCTGTTATGTTTAGTTCAGCTACAAACTGTTTTGCGATTTCATAGGCATTTTCTTTTGTAATTTTTTTTCCACCAAAGCAAATTCTCTTGTGTTCTTTCTTTGCTTTCATATCACTTGTTCCAATATAGACCGCAATCAAATTGGATGCGCTTGTAATACGAATGGAATTGATTTCTTTTCCATTAAACTCCTGTAACTTAGAGGCATACTTTTCGGATAGTGTTGTACTATATGATGTAGATGTCGTATAAGGACATTCCAATCTTTCAAGAAACTCTCTTACTTCTTGAAGAGTTTCATTGTATGTACGATTTCCTTTTTGTCCAAACGCTAGTCGTTCTTGTGTATCATCATTCATGGTAAGATAGACATATGCTATTTTTAGCTCACCATTCTTACGAATCGGTGAAATAATAGCAGAGCGTACTTTTCCTTGATAGAAGACATGTAGATTAGATGTCTCACGATGACGATTTCTTGAATGACTTGCAACATTATATCCAGCAGGATAGATTGTATTGCGTTCAGTAATATAGTATGCTTCTCTTTCATCAAGATTTTCAAGTAGTCCTTCTTCTAGTACTTCTACTTTGAAATGATCTCGTCCATGTTCTTGTATGGCTTTACAGAGTGGAGTTTCACGAGTTTTTGAACTCGCAACATGGTCATTCCAGCGACCGAATGCCCCATAGTTATATGGTTTGCCTTGTTTGTATTTAAATTGTGTAGCTTGCCCAATATACGCCATTTGGGTTGAATTGCACATAATCTGATATATTACGCCCGACATCTTTCTATTTATATATGATGTCTAAGCTTTAGATTCCCTCTGTTTATCCGCATTATATGGACGAGTCGTGAGAACGTTCATGCGAAACGTCTTGTAAGGCAGCACCTTCACACGATGACCCATCATCGACATCTTATGGAGAGTCGGCTGACGATTGAAGAGGAGAATGTCATTGTCCAGCAAATGACGATTCACCACATCTCCCTCATACAGTACAATCTCCTTCGTCGGCACATGCTTCAACGAAATCATGCGTCCATCTTTGCGTACAATTGTCTTCGCACCTGGCCACGTGTCCGCACCATTCTGAACAAGCTTGTAGAGCTTGTCCAAGTTGTAAGGCGTCACACGCTCAGGACTCGTCAGATTCATCGCAATCTCCAGCGGCACACCAATCTCCGCCACACTCAGGTTCGGGTCAGGAGTAATGACGGAACGTGCCGAGAATTCCACACGCTTGCCCTGGATATTGTAACGGATACGTCCTTCCTTGCCACCCAGACGCTGCTGAATGGACTTGAGCGGACGTCCACTGCGCTGCGCCGACGGAGCCACACCAGGAATTTCATTGTCCACCAATGTCGCCACATGGTACTGGACGACATTGGTCATTTCATCAATTACAGTTTTATTTGCGTTATTTTCAATCTTCAGTTGAAGCGTTTTATCATTTTTGATAATATCAAAGAGCTTGTGCGTCAAATCATCTTCCGATCGCTGATTGTTATCCTGAACGACAGATGGACGCACCTGCGGCGGCGGAATGCGAAGCACCGTGCAAATCATCCAATCAGGACGGCACCAGAAACGACTCAGACCCATAAAGTCCACATCCTCATCGCTAATACGACGGAAAAGGCGATGAACATACTCCACCTCCAACGGCTGCTGCTGCTTCAGTTCTTGATAGTGCGCTACGATTCGGGCAATACCCTCTCTCGTAAACTTATCAGGCTGCGGCGCACCACAACCATCCTCACATTCCTGTCCACAACGTTTGATATTAGATGAAAGCGCAAGAACCTCCTTCCAACGTGCCTCTCCCTTACGATTCAATAAATCTTTGTGATGCTCCTTGTCAATGCGAAGTTTGGAGCAACGGATGCAGATGCACTTTAGAACGTTCATGATCATTGCGTGAAATTGAATATAATAAACGGGACGTGTTAAACGATAATGTCCAAAGTGACCGGGGCAACCATGATTGGTCTGACCACAAGTGCGACACACCTTTCCATTATCAAGAACACCCATGCGCGGGTCAAACAGTCCTCCGATCTTTGGTTCATTTCCTTCATGCGTCGTCTGCGTCGTAATTTCCACCACAGAACTGCGTTCAATTTCATCCGGCGAGAGAATACTGAACTGGACGCCAACGATGGATTCAATATCAGAAGTAGCTTGATGGAAACCGGCTGGCATTCTGTCTTAGATATAGAAACTGTTGTCTAAGTTCTTTTTCAAATTCTGTCTATCTTTTTATATCACATTGTCATGAATCAAATTTTTAGTATTTATCATACGTACTATTCTATGATAAATACTAAAAATAATAAATAGCACTTATTGTAAGTAATTTATGTAGATAGATTTAATAGAAATTGTTTTTGGATATCGTTTATATTTGTTTCTACGATCATTGCTTTATCATCATTTACACCCATACTAATAAAAATTCGATCTATGAATCGACAAATACTAACGGGAAATTCAATGTAAGAATGTGCAAAAAAGATAAATTCATCTGATATTTGAACCATGTGATTCAAAGGATCGAAGAGTAACCAGCGATGATAGGACCGTTCACGATTAATATGAATCAAAAATAAATAATGTTGATGAAATGGAACCCCGTTGGTTGATCCATGATATCCTGTTAGGTGTGATGCAATTTCACTCGGAATAACCACATGTGTCATCTTATCCTCTTTCAGGTCCTTTATGATAAATGGATTCAAGGAATAAATAACAGAAAATCCCTTATTCGTTGGATAAGGCATCCAGTTTTTTTCTTTCTGATTCGGCTTACATGATTCGATAATCTGAATTGTATTTTTGTCCAATGTAGCATAAAAAATAGATGGATTTCCATTTGGATTGCATTCAGGTAGAGTGACCAATAGAGTATTAGAAGTTACAAAACGAATGTCTTCCATTCCCTTCCAATAGGTCGGATAAGTAGGAAGTGTAGTATCATATCGTAGATCCTGGACCTTACATTGATCCAGATCAAGAAGAGAATCAGGTTGAATTGTTCCTGTTAAAATCTTATAATTAGATATAGAATATTGCCCATACATTGTAAATTGTTTATTGTAAAATTTACGATAATTAATACATCGAATCAATATTGTAACTTTTCCTTGCTCATCAATATGCATAGAAGGATTCATTTCTAGAAATGCATTGGATTGCTGAAAGCGATCGATGAAGAATTGTTGTGGTAAAATAATAGGATATACATGTTTTTTTGATAAAATAAGCGACATACTTATTTATTTTATACATGCTTTAAACTATGTAATATGAATGATCACACGTTCTTTCCAATTTCTGGACTGCATGAGAAATGTACAGTGAACTTGAATCTCACGATACAATGTAATGTTTATTTCTGTTTTTTCATCTCGTGAAAGAACGACATCATCTGATACCGTCTGATACGTAGTAGAAATCATTCGTTTCCATTGCGGAAGATAAATTCTTATTTTTGTGCGGTCCTCCATTCGAATTTTCTCCATAATGATTCCTGTAAATGTGGTACATCCTGTCTTCAATGCATCCAAGAAATCCATGTCTCTTTGAAATCGCTTGATGGCTTTTCCTCGGCGATTCATATCATACATCGTAATCGGAACAATATAACCTGACGATTTTCGTATCAATTGCTTCAGCACCCGTTGATTCACCAAATCTGCATATCGACGAATCGGACTGGACGCATGCGCATACGTATCTGATGCTAACCCATAATGTACTGTATCCTGCTCTTCTGCCAAGACATACTCCGCAGCAGAGAATGCCAAGAATCGCAACTCTGGAAAATGGGCATCATACTTCTCTAATCGCTCTCTGTCAGGTGCAGAATGCCTACGTAGAATTCCCATTCCCGCTTTTTTTAACTTCTTACCAGCCTCCGTATTATAAAATATCATCATGTACTCAATCCATTCATGCGAATCCGTCACATCCCTTTGAGCCATAAAACTGGCAATCGCTGCCAATGGAGCCTTATAGGGTGAGTCAGATGCTTGAAACTCTTCATACGAATAAGAATGATTCACTCGTAGCGTCGTTTCCAGCCATTGAATGTCATAAATCGCCATTCCATCCCAGATAAATTGTAGGGAAATTCCATAGGATTGTTTTCCAGGAAGTAGTGAACACACCATTTCCGAATACGCCGAAGGAAGCATGGGACGAAGCACCTTTCCATCCTTATTATATAGGGTTTGACCAATGAGGGATGCCATGATATCAATCGCACCACCATCCTCTATAAATGCCGCTACATCACTAATCGTAATGGTGACTCTCCAACATACTGCTGTTATTTTCTCAAACGTAAGAACGTCATCCACATCCTTACAGCCTTCTGGATCAATGTGGAATGTAACACCCTGTAATTCGGTACGCTTTATATCATCATTTATTTTCGGATCATATTCATATTTAGGATATTTCCAAGGACACGCCTGCCATTGTAAGGCTGCCTCCTCCGCTTGATGGTCTCCTGATACACCCAATGTTTGCTGAAGAGATCCTCGAGGAAATGTTGCTGTCCAATCCTCTAGTTGAATCAACCCAATTTTATTGAAACGCTTATCCTTCTCTGAACATCCCACAATAAAGTGCGGATAGGACTTATCATAAGGTGTAAAGAGATACATAGGAATCCCACGTTTGGTAAGACCGTATGTAGAAGAGCCTGTTAGTTCAATGGTGCCGACGATCAAAGGATGCTGATCACGTAGTTCTAATTCACATTGTTTATCCCATCGCACATGGTCGCCTGGTAGGCATTTATTAGCTAACTTGGCACCTGTAAAGGTCAGAAGTTCATTACCTGTATCACTTAGAATCATAAAATGGAGATAATCGGTGGTCTGGAGGATGCCACGAACACCTGTTGGTTCTTGCTCGTGAGGAGACACCCCGAATAATTTAGATAATGCTTCGTCCTGATTCATAGTGATACCTTTTCTACTCATGTGTTCACTATCAAATTTTAGGCTGGATACTGTATAGAATGAGTTGTGGAGGTTCCATGCTATCTGGCTTCTCCTGTGGAGCACGTCGCTTTGATAAATATAAATTTACAACGGATAAACCGTCCAATCCGACATTGCATAAAGAAAATGAACAGAAATTAAATGATTTATTACGCATCCGTGAAGAACAAGATAATCGTGTCTTTGCACCGATCACTGCTACTAAAAATACCATCAAAGTAGCAGATGTCGTTAACATAAAAGAATCATTTGCAATGCCTACTATACCAGACCATGAACATGTTCTCTATTATCCTACATCCGATGTGAAGGAAAAGAGAGATTAATTATATGAAAATGCTTCACTCACGTCTCTCTAACGGACGTACAATCAAAAAAGCAGCATCTCCCATAAATGACGGAATGGACACCGTGTATAAATGGACATCTTTATTTGTGTAGAACTCCGCAATGATATCTTTCAACATCTGATAGGGTTGAACGATTTCATTCTTCCTCATTCCTGCATACATCACAATAGATGTATTTGGTGTCATCCACTGAGGAAGATGTCGAAGTAGGTGTTTCCATTGTTCCATATTTTCCTCTTCTGGATCAAATAAATCAATGATAATCACATCATAGGGTTTATCGGGTGGCGATGTAATGACATCAAAAATATTATCAAAATGAAGAGCGAGTTTCTCGTTTTTCCAGGCTCCCTTTGCCCATTGTGGATACTTCGATTGAAAAAGCTGAACCACATCTTTGTCCCAATCATACATATCAACTTGTTTTACCGATGTCCATTTTAGCACTTCTCTCGCTGTGGCTCCCTCTCCTCCACCAATAATGAGGACACGTTCTACACCTGGAGTATGTATCATGGTTGGATGAACCAGTGAAATATGATACATCGCTTCATCCATTTCACAGCTCTGAATCACTCCATCCATAAAACAAGCGATCCCCCACGTAGGACACTGAATCATTTCGACACGTGTCTCTCGATGCGTAATGATAGAATCGAGCGAACATCCTTTCGCCCTCTCCGCCTCTTCTAATGTACTAGACATATTATGTTATGATATTACTTTTTATTTAAGTTATCGATTGTTCCAACTCCACCAATCCAATAACATATCTTTCTCTTTCTTTTTGTCTTCCATATTATATTATCATGTTCCATCGTATTTAAGTTATTTACCAGTAGATCCAAATCCGGCTGCACCTCTTACTGTGCCAGGCATCGATTCTACCATTCTCACATGACGAATCCACCCCATATCAGGTGCTACAATTTGAAACAAACGCTCACCGTGTTTCACATCTGAATTTCCAGTCATCGACCATACAGGCGCCTTGAGTTCTCCACGATAGCTTTTATCAATGACGCCGGCTGAGTTCGCCATCAGAAGACCCGATTTAAAAATAGAGCTGCGGGGAAGCAACCAGAAATGACTATCAGTTTTCACATAATCATTTGAGGTTCCATGTGGCATATGCTCTACTTTTACTAATCGGCAAATGATACCAAATGGGATGAGCTGGGGGGTCTGCTCAATGTGCATGTTCGCTGCAGCATACACATCAAATCCTGCATTTGCATCAGAACGATTGTATTCGGTAGGCGGATAAAAAGTAATATCCTGTGGATCAAGTGCTAGAATCTCTAGCTCGTACCAGGACATTTTCTATTTCTATATCTATCTTTTTCTTTACATTCTATAATCGCAAGTACAAACTATCGGAAATGACAATGTCTCGTACAATTCGTGTGCGAACTTCCGTAATTTTCTCCACTTGTTCCACATGCTGACAATACATTGCCATCGAAAGCCACTCATCCATCATATTCGCCATTTTCATCACCGACCGAATGAAATTTCCTTCAAAGATTCCATATTCAGCACAAATCACGGATGCGTGTTCTCCCTCCATCCATCGCAACATCGGTTCCACTAATTGCGTACTCAGCTTCCAATATCCTTCCATTCCTCCATGCGCTTCTCTTATCTGATAGTCTGAGCTCATCTTGTTCAGAGATGAAATCGCATCACGTACTGCGGAAGACACATGTAGTTCCTCTATCGAGGGACTATCCTCTGTCTCTTTCTTCTCCTGAAAGCTAGAAAGAACTGCTACCAATTCATTTCCCGTCAAATGATGTAACTTCTCCTGAATATAGAGCTCTGTCATTAGAATCGCATGTCCCTCATTCACTTCCGTTGCTAACACACCCTTGAGCGTCAAGGAATCATGTGTTAGTTCCATGGAACGAGGACACGTAATAAATCCCATTTCATAGAGAAACTGTACTGATGGCTCCAAATAGTGCTGATGCTGCTGGATGAATTCAATGTCTTGTTCTAACTCTGCGTGATGGACACGTAATTGTTTTAAGGTATGATAATCCGTCCATGCTTTATTCCATTTTGGACCCAATTGTTTGTTTTTAAGCGTATCCAATTCACGCTGAACTTTCTTGCGGGCTGCATTGACCGTCATTGGAATCATCTGTTCCAGTTCAAATCGCTTCTGACACTCACTTTGATACGGCTCTACCAATTGTAGTTCCTCCATTGTCCTTGTTAACGCTTCTAACTCCTTCTCATATTTCAGCTTCTCTGCATGTCGTTGCCGAAACCAATAACTTTGCTCCATAATACGAAGCCATGTAAGCGGCTGGTCCTTCGTCGACGCTTGAATCGTTTTGAGAATGAAATCATAGTGGAAATTCATTCGACTTTGAATCGGTGGACGAGCTCCCTTCATCATAGTAAACATTTCATGTGGATCAAGAGGTTCTCTGTCAGGAACGTAGATCACAACACCTTTGTCATCTTTTCCACGACGTCCAGCACGTCCCGCCATTTGGATATATTCATCATTTCTCAGAATACGCATTCCTGCGGTCTCCTCATCATACTTTTTGAATCCTGTAAAGACAACCGTTTTGGTCGGCATGTTGAGACCCACCGCAAACGTTTCCGTACAAAACATGATTTTGACATATCCTTTCGAAAAGAGAATTTCCACGATTTCTTTCAATAACGGAAGAAGTCCACTATGATGAAAGGCGATACCTCGACACAGCAAGTCGTAGATCTGATGATATTGCGGGACTTTCTCCAGATCTGCCATATGACGATGAAGATGAAATGTAATGATGTGTTTGACAGCTGCAGTATCCGACGAAGTAAGTAAGGTACGTTCTACTTTCTTTGCATACGCTTCACACTGCTTGCGACTGAGTACAAAGAAGAGAGCAGGAAGCAATTCTTTCTTTTCCAAGAGGGTAATCGTTTCCTGGAGCTGATGAATGAAATGAGCATGATGCACTTTTCCGTGAACCGCTCCTTTGTGACCTGATTCACGAGCATCCACTACTGCTCGTTGATATGCACGATGTTCCGCTTCCTCACGTTGTTGGACATTCAGCCAATCTTTGTAGGCTTTCTCATGGTAGGTTTCTTTCGCATCCATTAACGTAATGAATTTCTCATTCGGTCCGAGAAGATAGTGCGTCAGTGGCACAATGCGATATTGTGTTTCAATGAGATGAATCCGTTTTTGCTTCAACGTTCCAAGCCATTCCGCCAAATACTCTGGATGATCCAGTGTGGCGGAAAGCATGATCAATTGAATGGGTGGTGGGAGTAAAATCATGGTCTCCTCCCAAATATTTCCACGATCCTTGTCATTGATGTAATGGCATTCATCAAAGATAACCGCATCCAAATTGTCCATGGAAATCGATGCTGTGAGTCCCAGATGTTCCGTCGTCGTTCCTTTTTTGTAAAGAAGATTGCGAAGAATTTCCGTCGTCATAATGACAATTTGCGCATCAGGGCAGAATTTAATATCGCCTGTCATGATACCAACCGTCGCATTGCTAAATTGATGCTTCAAATCATAGAATTTTTGATTAGATAATGATTTAATGGGCGTAGTATAAAAGACACGCTTTCCTTTTGATAAGGAATGATAAATTTGGTATTCACCCACCAATGTTTTTCCTGAACCAGTCTTGGCACAAACCAGTACATTTTCTTCATTGGCAATGGCGCAAATGGCGTGCTGTTGAAACGGATCCAATGAAAAGGAATAAGGATGAGGAGGGAGTTGTTCAGGGGTCTTGGATACATCGGTGATCACTAGAAAGGACATGATGGAAGTTCTATGATTTCTATATACGATTTCTATCCTCAATTTTTATGATTTTATAAACATAACTTAAACAAAAGAAATGACTTCTAATAAGAAATGAACATTCTTGTAACGGGTGGATGTGGATTTATTGGTTCGAACTTCATCAATTATCTTCTTAAGAAAGATAGCAACATTACTATTTATAATGTCGATTGTCTTAATTACTGTGCGAATGAAAAGAATGTGTTACATCATCCACGATATCATTTTATCAAAGGTAATATCACAAGCAAGGATCTGATTAGTCATATTCTCTATGAATATTCCATTGATGCGATTATTCATTTTGCTGCACAGTCGCATGTGGACAATTCTTTTGATAATTCCCTTCAGTATACAACAGTTAATGTATATGGAACACATGTTCTATTACAGGCGTCAAAAGAATATGGTAAGTTGAAGAGATTTCTTCATTTCTCCACCGACGAAGTGTATGGTGAAGTTGATTTGGAGCATACTGGATGCCATGAGCGTTCTTTATTGAATCCTACTAATCCCTATGCTGCAACAAAGGCAGCTGCTGAATTTCTCGTTCGTTCTTATTATCACAGTTTCAAGTTGCCAACCGTGATTGTCCGTTGTAACAATGTGTATGGACCCAATCAGTATCCTGAGAAGGTTATCCCTAAGTTTATTAAGCAATTGAAGGAGGGAAAGAAACTCACCATTCATGGAAAGGGTGATACACGACGCAATTTCATTTGGGCAGAGGATGTTGCGAGTGCAACAGAGCTCATCTTTCATAAGGGCGAAATTAATGAAATTTATAACATTGGTACGACACAGGAATTTTCAGTCATGGACGTCGCACAGATTTTGATTGATAAGCTGACAGATGACAAACAATTGGATTCGCATATTACGTTTGTGGAGGATCGTCCATTTAATGATTTTCGTTATTCAGTGGATCGAACACGTCTGATGGAATTAGGATGGCAGGAAGTGCACACTAATTTTATCGAGAATATTGAGCATCTTCTTTCTATGTCATAACATAATCATACGTTCATAGATAATAATATATCAATGTATTATCTATGAAGCAGACCAATAGAGCATTTCATTACTCTAATTTCTCTGCTTTGCGCAACTCAAGGCAACGCAAAATCGATTCTTGAATAGGAAGAAGTTCCAGTTCATATTCCTTACAGAATTTCTGTAGCTTTGTTGTATCCATTTCATTATTAGAACGTTCCGAAGTAATGTATTTCTTTTGTTCTTCATATGAAATCAAATTCCAAGTATGTTGAGGGCGAATACGCTCTTTATATTGTTGGAGAATCCAATTGTGTTCGGCTGTACCTGGATTAGTCAAATTATACACGCCGCACTCCTGCACTTCAATCATCGTATCGATAACCGTCCACATATCATCGAGAACCGTCATAGAATTGGGAATGGAGCAAATATTAGGATAGGCAAGAAGTTTATCAATCAAATTGCGTCCACTTACTAACTTAGATACAGGCATACGAATGCGAAGTTGAAGCGTATTCTTAAAATGTCTTAAGATTTGGTCTGTATAGCCCTTTACCGTGGAATAACCTGATCCAAAGAAATTGGGGATATCCTCTTCTGTAAACATCTTCTTTGTATCAGTATACGTATAAATACAACCCGTTCCCAAATAGACAAAATGGATATCTAATGCTTGACACATATGCGCCAAATTATGCGGAGCATAGAAATTGTCACGCATGTTATCATACAACTTTCCAGGAAGCTCCAAATAATCAATGGATGGAATCAATTTGCCATTGGCTGTGCCATAGGTACGTCCCAAAAAGGAAATGACACAATCAGGCTTAACACTCTTGATTTCTTGAAAGGCTTCCTCATATCGATCCGCACGTGTCGTTGCCACTACTACATCGTGTAGCGTATTTTGAATAAACTGTCCACCAATCCATCCCTTTCCACCAAATACAAGGACTTTCATTTCTATGTAGTAGTAAACATTACCCTTTAAATAGATGCTTTATGAATTGCATCATGAACTTTCGTAGTAATCAAATGAAGTGGTACTATACCATCTTCCAGAAGTAGCCGATGATAACCCTTACTATCTCCTGGAAATGCCTTCAGATATTTCTCACGATTTTCCATAAATACTTTGCGCCCGATACTGTAACATAATGCTTGTGCTGGATAACAAATGTAACGTTCTATTTCCGTTTCAATTTCAGAAGATGATAAGGGAACATGTTCTGTCATATAGGCAACTGCTTTTTCCCAACTCCATCCATACCAGTGAATTCCTGTATCAATCACTAAGCGTGCCGCACGCATAATCGCATTCACCAAATGACCAAATTCATCCAACGGATCTGAATAATCACCTAGTTCCTCCGCATAGAGAGCAATGCCCTCTGAATATCCATTATTTGTTACACCATAAATCATATACGATGGTACTTTCTTTTCTATCATGTATTGATACTGATAATGATGAAATCCCTCATGAATACTTAACGTATACATACTATAAATGGGATTCTCTTTCAAATCACGTGTGTTTACATAAAATGTCCCTTCAAACTCTCCAGGACGATACGAAGACGCAATATAGAAGGCTCCGCCCGAACTCGACTCCATGTCTTTTGACACTTTTTTAATATGATAATCCGTCTTTAACGTATAATCAAAATTCTCCTTCCATATCGTCTCACGAATCCGTTTCTGCATCTGACGATAACATTTCATCACATCCGCTGTGCTCTTACAATAATGGTCTGGATTATTCATCATCCACTTATAAAAGTGCGATAATGATTCGCGTTTGCTACGACCCATTGCTGCCTGGATACGTCGAAAGGCGGTTTCTAATCGTTCTACTTCTTTGATGCCATAGGCGTGGATCGCTTCAGGTGTCATATTGGTAGATGTCTGTTGACGAATTAAATGACGGTACATGGGTTTGCCACGAGGCAATTCACATATTCCGATGGTCGTTCGACAAGCAGGTAGATAATCACGCTTTAAAAAGTGAAGAAGATCGGTTACTGCTTCTTCTGTACCCCTGATGCACATCCTGGCATCTACAAATTCTTGTATCGATGATATTAATCTCTCACAAATTCGTCGTGGTAACACAGTACGAGATGCGATTCCTTGCTGCATATTATAGACAACGGTCCGGAGTATAGTAGCATAATCACGATAACGACTTTCACTAGGATGCGGATACATTTGTGATTCATTAAATGCCAAATCCAGAACCGTATTGCGAAAAGAATTGGTAGATAATTGCTCCAATGGAAACATTTGATCCTCCAATCCTATCTTTACCTCCCATGCCAATGTTACGTCCTCTATGGTAAGATTCTTCTGTTTAGCTTCCAATGCTTTCTGATACCGTTCCAATAACTCTTTTGTCGCTTGTAACATATGAGGTGAGAGCGCATCTTCGTAATGAGAATCACGACGCCGATCCCCTAAATAAGATCCCAAACTGGGTGACATGCGAATCTTTTCCGCAAAATAAGAGGCGAACAGGGAACGACTCATTACTATCTATCAATAAAATAGTATACTTTATTGATACGTATATGATATAAATAGTTCTCGATACTTATTTAGTATGTCTAATCAATCTTATTGCTATTTCCTCTATACTGATCAGGGTCAAACCTATATTGGTGCAACCATCGATCCTGATCGGCGTTTACGTCAGCATAACCAAGAAATCGTAGGAGGGGCTCGCGCAACAGGAATACGAGTCGCACAAGGTCTTACCTGGAAACGAGCTTGTTATCTCACCAATCTTCCTGAATGGCGCACCGCTCTTCAAATCGAATGGCGTTGGAAACAACTTGGACGCACTCAGTGGAAACACATTCGAAATCCCATCGATCGCCGTCTCTATTCACTACGCACTCTCTTATCCCTTGAAAAGCCCACTAGCAAAGGGATTCCATACGCCGCCTATCCCGATGGACCTCCCATCATTGTATGGGACTCTGATGAAATGAAACAACGTTATGAATCACTTAGATAAGGGCATAAAATCCTGGCTGTTGAGGGGATACTTCTGTCATATCCATGATTCCTTTCTTTGTCAAATTGTCTTGGATGATGGTATTGAGGGGTGTGCTCTGAGGATTCATCATGGATGTACTCATGGGAGGTAAAGAGCTAGATGGTACACTGGTGGAACGTAATTGATCAAGGGTGCCAGGAGACATACCAAAAAATCCATCATTGGAAGATGGCGCACGGGTAGATTGTAATTGATCCATCACTCCAGCCATATCGAAAAATCCGTCATCTCGCATTTCTTTTGTGAAAAAGAGAACAACTGTTAATATAAGAAAACAGAATATGAAATAATTCATACCAAAAATACGATGCATTTATTATACGATGAGAAATTAAATCTTAAAAAAGAAAATGGATATGTAATACATGTCATCCTGGGCAAACCGTGGTATTCCTTGCAGGCGCAATCTACTTCAGATTCCCGAAGGATTACGACCTACGATTATCACACGAGCACAACGTCCCGAAGTGATTCAATCTGAATCCTTTCAAGAAAATGAGAAACAAAATGAAATCATCTATCCATCCGGTTCGGAAGATTCCTCCCCTACTCCTGATATGAATGCCTATTCTCGTTCTTATCCTGTCCGAAAAATGGAATTAAATCCCGCACCCAATGCGATTGAACTCCGTTTTTCAGATAAATCATATGTCTTTGTCATTTTACGCAACATTCGCACCACACATGATAATGATCTATGGATGGCATCCTATCAATCCGTACGACGCTTCTACACCAATAAAATTATCATCATTGATGACAATTCCGATATTAATACGGTAAATGGTAAATTGGTCAATACCGAGGTCATTCGAAGTGACTATAATGGTGCAGGAGAGGTTCTTCCTTATTATTACTTTTTTGTGAACAAATGGGCTGACCGAATGGTCTTTTTACATGATAGCATGTTTCTTCATCGTCGATTTACTGATGCTGAACTTAATGGCGCTGTTCGATTTCATTGGCATTTTAGCAACACTGAAATTCGTAATGACCGAAAAATCGGAACCTATTTATCCATGTTACCTAATCATGAAGGATTGCTGGAATATGCTAATCAGCCTGATAGCGCTTGGAATGGATGCTTTGGTGGTACCTCCATTATCGATCTTGATATTGTGACTCAATTGGAAGAAGCCTATTCCTTCTTTTCTACCCTGGTCCTATCTATCAAAACACGAAAAGACAGAGAAACATTTGAACGTCTCTTTGGAATCGCACTTTATTTTACAAAGATGATTGATGAACCGTTCTCCAATTTTGGTAACATTGTAAAATATCCAGGTGCTTTTGAATCACAAATATCCACTCCTGACCAAGGTGCCTATGCTCTTTCCCAAAAGGGGTATGATACAGCAATTATTAAGGTATGGAGAGGACGTTAATTTCGGTTTAAAATTAAATATATATATAATATAACGATGGCATCTATTTACAGCAATGTTCTTTCCGATGAAGAGGTTCATTATTTGAATCATCTTCCCGAAGTTCTTGCTGCAAAGGCGTCGTTAGATCTCAAACCTTCTGGAATGGTCTATTTTTCAGTATCGGTTACAGATTCCATTCGTTCCACCTTACAATCCAGATTTGGCTTAGATCTTTCTACGATATCAGTCATTCCTATGAGATGGATCAAGGGAGATACTGCACCGCACATGGATGTTGGTTCATCACAATTTGAGAATACCTATCTATTGTATCTTAATGATTCGCCCGGTGAACTCATAGTTGATTCCCAATCCTATTCCATTCAAACGAACACGGGATTTGTATTCCATGAAGGACTTTCCCATAAAACACAACATACAGAAAATATTCCCCGTCTATTGCTTGGACCCATGAATGAAATGGCGGAACCTGTTGGTTATCCTCCAGGTGTATACTATTATCCTACTGAGATAGATGCTCTTGCAGATACAAATTTATTAGGAGATAATGAATCGTACACCGTCGGAACGGGTGGACCTTATGGTCCTGGAAGTGGATATACAAGTTGGAGAATTGCTTCCAACAGTACGGGTGACTCTCCACAAAATGTAGTATATGTAAACGGAACTACATTGGATCCATTCTATTCAGGTAGATTTAATGCAACCTACTTTTTGTATCCAAATGTTCCATGTTTCTTAGAAGGATCCACCATTCTCTGTCAAGTAGACGGTATTGAACAATATGTTTCTGTCGAAAATCTCAAGAAAGGAACACTTGTCAAAACTAGCTTGAATGGATACAAGCCTGTTACCCTTATTGGAAAAGGAACCATTCAAAATCCTGGACATAATGAACGAACGGAGAATCGTCTCTATAAATTGTCGCCTTCCAAGTATCCTGAACTCAAAGATGATTTATATATCACAGGATGCCATTCGATTCTTGAATTTCCTATCACAGATAAGCAAAAAGAGGATATGATAAAACATCTTGGACAGTTATTTGTCACAGAAAAGAAATATAGATTGATGGCATGCGTCGATGAACGTGCAGAGCCTTGGAATTCTGAGAATACCTATATGATTTGGCATTTTGCTCTTGAACATGATAATGAAAAAATGAATTATGGTGTCTATGCTAATGGTGGATTACTGGTAGAAACGTGCTCTATCCATTTCTTAAAGAATAAATCAAACATGTCAATCGCTTAAATGATTTGCGCGTCTGATTTGGAAAAAAATAACCTACGATACGATTGTATCTGCTGATAGCTCAATTGGTAGAGCGGATGACTGTAGTCGGTCGGTTGTTATCATCAGGTCGCTGGTTCGATTCCGGCTCAGCAGAGTATATTTTTTGATGTCGTTCAACGAACTCAAACAATGTGTATTATTGTTATATTGTATTTTAAAATAATGACATCATGGAACCCTTCTGTTTCTAGAAATAGAAGAGCATTGCCTATCAAACGAGGATATTCGAACGAACAACTTCTTTTACTAGAGAACGATTCATTTGACATTATTTACATTGATGGAAATCATGAACCAGAATATGTTATGGAAGATGTTGTTCTCAGTTTTCGAAAACTTAAACAAAATTAAACACAACCTAAACATATAATAGTAATTAATAATAATAATGATATATTTCATAAATGATAATACACCACATGAACATATCACGATTGATGATATTTATAAAATATTTATTATTGAAAATGTAACACACTATTCATTAATTGATTTTCATACTCATCGAATTGAAGTATGTGAAAAAAAAGAAGAATCCCTTGAATATTATTTTGTAATTGATTTACTATATGATGATGCATTTGGACATTGGGTGTACGAATCTGCTATATATCTTCCTATTTTTGGAAAATTAAAGGAACTGTATCCTACGATAAAAATAGTATTGAAAGAAAAGAAACAATTTAAATCACTTTTTTTGAAATTTTTTGATATTATGGAAACAGATGTCGTGTATGATATGCAACCGAATAATGTATGCCTCTTTCCTAGTCCTATTTCTTCACTAAATGATAATCATAACATGACAGATGTATATAAACAAATCATAGTGAAGTTTATTACATTTTTTTCAAAATATAGAATGGAATCACATTTATATGATTATGTTATTTTACCACGACAAATAAAAGAAAATTATAAAAATAATGACAGAACATATGATATGAGTGTAGTATATGATGTGATTAATAGCATTACAACAAAATATAATACCCTTCATACAGATACAATCGTAGATTTAAAGGATCAGATTGTAGCTATACAATCGGCACCAAATGTCATTTTAACAGATGGTAGTCCATATCTAGTAAATAATATGTTTTGCAATCATCAGAAACTTTTTATTGTAGATACAATAACAATCCATCAATTACATATATATCATAAAAAAAAATATGTACGAGAAATAGTATGTAAATTAAATAATAATACATATATTTATCTTCCAAAACACACATCACATGCACAACTAATAGAATTATTACAACATTAATTATGTCTATATCGTATGATACAACTTTATAATTTGCTCTAATATTATAATTTACACTTATATGGTTATTATCGTATATGTGTAAATAAAAAGAATATAAATGATAACACTGTATAGATTAATATCAATGAATATCATTATTCCATTATGTGGAATAGGAAAACGATTTCAAGAGGCGGGGTATGATCTTCCAAAACCTCTGATTACAGTATTTAATAAAAAAATGATAGAACGTGTATTGGACTCCATACATTATTCATCAGAAGATAATCTATTTATTATTTATCATCATTCATTGGAAGAATATGGATTTTCCACATTTATCAAAACATATGATTTACGTATTCAATTGATTCCTATCTATAAACGTACAGATGGCGCAGCAGAAACCATTCTTTACGGTATTCAATATATTCAGCAACATCATTTGTCTACAACATTACAAACTCTTTTAATCGATTGTGATACGATTTATCATGTTCCTATTTTGGAAAAACTTCGTAGAATTTCTACAAGTGCCACGATATGTTTTGAGGATATGGAATCAAACCCAATTTATTCCTATGTACGTGTGGAAGATGGACAAATTATTGAAATTAAAGAAAAAGAAAAAATTAGTAGCTATGCCAATACAGGAGCCTATTTCTTTCAAAATATCAATGAACTACAATATCATTGTGATGCAATCATTCAAAAAAATATCAGATACAAAAATGAATATTACATATCTTGTGTGATTCAACATATGATCGATGCAACTATTCCATTTCATGCAGTCACTATCCATCGTTCCAATTATTCATCATTAGGAACACCTGAAGAATTACAAAGATATCTCCATCAGCATCTATCCCTCTTATTTGATTTAGATGGCACACTTGTTAAAACAGATCCAATTTATCATAAAGTATGGGAGGAAATTTTGACACAGTTCAATATTCCTATGACTGATTACATCTTTAATCAATACATTCAAGGAAATAATGACTCCTATGCTATGAAACAATTACATATTGATCCATCTTCCTATGATATCAAAGAAATCTCATTATTGAAAGATAAACTTTTTCGGAAGTATATTGATGAAATTGTCGTCATGGAAGGCGCAGTTCACTATATAAAGAAAATGAAAGAAGGAGGTCATTCGGTATGTATCGTAACAAATTGTAATAGAGATACATGTCATGCCATATTGGAATATATTGGGATTGATCACTATATTAATTATATTATCATTGGAAATGAATGTGAAAGACCAAAACCATATCCTGATCCCTATTTAGCTGCCATTCGTTCCTTACATACCACATCCGACCGTTGTATTATTTTTGAGGATTCAAAGTCTGGAATATTAAGTGCAAAAGGTGTATCTCCTCTTCGCATTGTAGGCGTAGATAATGGAACAAATCGTCATATCTTAGATGAACTCGGTATAAAGACTCAAATTATTAATTATCTAGATATGAGTTCTATTACAACGAATGAAGTCAATATGACACATGAACTTCACCACATGATCGAACGTTCTATGTCCAATAAATACCCTATTAAAATGATTCATCTGGACACCAATAAACTAAAAGGTGGATATATATCGGATGTGATTCGTGTGGAAATTGAATTAGAATCAGGAGAGACACTTGATTGTGTTCTCAAATATGAGAATGATTATACCTCATCACTCACTAAAATGGCATACACTCTTGGATTATTTGATAGAGAATATTATTTCTATGAACAGATCCGTGATTATGTTATGATTTGTGCACCAAAATACATTGGAACCATTAAAAATTCTGATTATCTATCAAAAGGTATTCTATTGGAAAATATTAATCGTGACGATTTTGTACTAGGTTTGGATTTAAATAAGGAAAACATTGATGTATCCTTAAAGGTAATTGAGCAATGTGCAATATTTCATTCACAGTTTTGGAATAAAGATTTATCAAAATCATTTCCTCATTTGAAGAAGCATAATGATTCGTTATTTAAACCAGTATGGGGAGATTTTTTGAGAGAACGATGGTCTCTCTTTTCAGAAAAATGGAAGCATGTGATTTCATCTGATACAATGAATAAGATGAAAGAAAAGGTGGAACAATTTGAAGACATACAGGACTATCTTAGTCAGGGTTCTCTCACGATTTGTCATGGAGATGTGAAATCAGGTAATATTTTTTACAAGAAACAGGAGTCTGGATATATGCCTTATTTTATTGATTGGCAATATATTGCGAATGGAAAGGGTGTTCAGGATATTGTGTTCTTTATGATGGAGAGTTTTAGTATTGAGAATATTCGAACCTATCGTGATTTGTTTAAGATATATTACTATATTAAACTAAAAGAGAATGGTATTACTTACTCTCAGGATACCTATCATAAAGATTTTGAAGCTGCAATTTGCTATTTTCCCCTCTTTGTTGCTGTATGGTTTGGAACAACACCAAATGAAGATTTGATTGATGTTTCTTTTCCCTTTCTATTTATTCAAAAGTTTGTTTCGGTATTTGAGGTATTGTAATATGTTGTATTTTCTATGATTTGATATGTCAATTTCTCATTATAGATTACTCCTTGTAATATTATTGTTAAGTCGGTCATATAATTAAATGATATAATATTTGTCCTTATATCGTTTAATTATTAATATGCATAATAGTGAACATATTTATTTAAAAAAAGAATCACAAAATTCTTTCTCATATACACGATTATTAGGGACGGTATTATAATACATATGAAGCCCATAACCATTTTTCACAAAAAGATGCGACATACCCATTTTCCAGGCATATTTGTTAAGTGGAACTTCATCAAATGGATCTACATATAGTGATGAATCGTATACAATCGATTCATAGATGGATGTCTTAATACAAAATACACTATTGCACAAATATGGTGAGGTTGAATCATAAATAATAGAGAGATCATTATCTTTATAGAATTCATCTTTATTCTGAATAATGCATTGATTTAGATATTTAATTGCATCAAGATTTACACGAATAGGATGAATTCCCTTATAATGGTGACTGTTTTGTTGTACAGCCTGAAAAAAGGCTTTACCATTCCACGATGATGCTTCAATCGTATATTTGTTTAAATGACTATACGTTGCACCCCACAAATCTTCCATACGCGTTTCTAATAGTTTTTGTTGAAGAATTGTGCGATCCGATTCATTCAAAAAATCATTCATAAAATACTCGATGCATGGAATACCTGAAGAAAGTAGTGGACCAAGTGTAAGATTTGCAGGATTTTCCAATAATTCAAGATGATTCATCATATAATCAAGTGTTCTTCCGCGATAAAACAAATCATTATCACATTTCATCATATAAGGAAAAGAATGTTGTTTAGCATATCGAATGGCAAAACGTACCTTTTCCAAATAGTTTTGATGAGAATTAAAATTAAATACATCATAAGTGATCGTCGTAGATGCAAGAATGTTTCTATAAAAATCTAGATTATCGTCATGTGTAAGTACGATTAGTTTCCAATCATTTTGTTGATTAGATTCCCGAAGCAGATTCACAAAATGGGGAAACGTAAAATGACGTCCATTATCAGATAAATAAAATACTAACAATTTCATTATTAATAATTTACATAATTAAATAATCTTTAAGCTATTATAAATATAATCTAATAATATTTTATTAATAATTAGAGATAGAATATATTATTTAAATCGTCACACGAATGTTTGCTATACTCTTAATATAATATTCATACGATTAATTTTCTCATCTGATAAACACTCTTCGATTGTTACTTCCTTTTCCCATTCAGCTTGCTATTTATTTTTGTATCTGTACTGTACTGTAACGATTATATTGTAATAAAATACCATATTCATCTTCGATTGTAACTTTAAATCCAAAATCGTATAATGAAATATTATTGTCTATAGGGAATGAGTTTTCATGAAGACGATGACTAGTAATGCTGGTTTGATTCCGGCTTAGCAGAGTATTTTTTGATGTCGTTCAACGAACTCAAACAATGTGTATTATTGCGATGTGTATTATATTTTATTTTAGAAATGACATCATGGAACCCTTCTATTTCTAGAAATAGAAGGGCACCGCCTATTTTAGTTCCGACTATATCCACTGTACCAGCTGATTTGATGTCTTCTTTTTTAGAGCTAAAACAACATATAGAAATTGCATTTGAAAATGCAGAAAAGGATGAATCAAAGATTACGGATGGAATATTGAATATGGAAGGAATGTCTGGTAAAAAAACAAGACATTTTTACAATAATCTTCTAAATATGGATGATGCAAGATATTTAGAAATAGGAACATGGAAAGGTTCATCTGTCTGTTCCGCTATGTGTGGAAATAAAGCGAAGGTTGTATGTATTGATAACTGGAGTGAGTTTGGTGGTCCAAAAAGTGAGTTTTTAATAAACTTTAATACATACAAAGGTGAAAATGAAGCAAGCTTCATAGAACAAGACTGTTATAAAGTAAATACGTCACTGTTGCCCAGATTTAACATATATATGTACGATGGAAATCATACGCAAGATAGCCATTATAAGGCACTCGTTCATTATTATCGTTGTTTAGATGATATGTTCGTGTTTATTGTAGATGACTGGAATTGGAAGGGTGTTCGTGATGGGACATATGACTCGTTTAACAAATTAAAATTATCTGTATTATATCAAAAAGAAATAAGAACAACCGATGATAATACCCATCCCCCATGGGGGAGTGAAAAACAGCAAGAATGGCACAATGGAATCTATGTAGCAATATTGAAAAAAAACTAATATTTTCTATCAAAAAATAAAATAATACCCATTCTTTCCTGTCATAGTTGACGTCTGCGTTTATTAACCCCTAACGATGCAAAGATTTCCTTTGTAGTTGCATTGTTTGGAAAATAATTGTCCGCTATTTTAAATTCTGTTTCACGAACAATAATCATCTCTTTACACGCTCTCGCTGGAATAAGCATGTACAACTTTTCATCTGGACGATATCCAGCAACAATTCCATATGTTCCCATACTCTCTTTGAGACGGGACCAATCAAATGTCATGACTTTTGTACCAATGGGGAAGATGTCTGTCATGGTGCAATTTGATAATCATAATATATACATATAATCAAATTTTATTAAATCAATCCAATTATTTCCTGATATGATTTCATCAAGTCTTCCATTTCTTTATTTTTATCATCACCATGTGGATTCAGATAGGGAAATTGTAGATAGTATTTTTCAAGTTGTTCTTTTGCCGATTGTAATTTATCCTGTAATGATACATTCTTTGCACTGGTTGTTTTCCATTTGATGCCCTCTGTTTTCAAATCAATTCCAAAACGGTCACCATGTGCCCCATTTGCTTTGATATACCACACATGTTTAGGAATCTCATCTACCGTCACTCCTGAGTCAGCTGGTAATTCAATACGTCGCTCCTTTTGTTTTTGATTGATGTTTTGCGCAGATTGTGTGATAAGGTGAAGATTTTCTTTGCGATTGTCTAGTCCATTACGACTGATATGGTCAATGGATTCTTTGGAGCCTTTTCCTGGAAAGACTAGACGATCCATAATAAAGTTATGAAGATATAATACTTTTCTTTTATTATCGTCTTTAAATGTATGCCCAATATAACCACTTGCGATGTAATGCCATGTATAATCTTTTACTTTAATAAAATCTTCTGTATCAATCATTGCTTTAACATATATATCATTATGTTTAATTTTCATAATTGTATATTCTTTATCATTATATACTACATGTGTATATACAATTGGACTTCCTGGTCTACCTGCTCGTTGTACTGTTACACATATTGTTTCCTGTATACTGTTTTCCATTTTGAATGTTTCTTTACCTTCAAAATAGAAAATATTTTTTATCAAATTTTTAGAATTTCTAACAAAATCCAAATTGTAATGTGTTTTACACCGGGTGGTATAAATAACACTATTTAGTTCGAGTAAGCTAATCCACCCATGCCCGACATAATGCGGAGAACGTTGTAGTTGGTGGCATAGACGCGAACAGTCGACGACAGGTTGGTGCCGACGGCGTTGTTCGAGACGGTGAGGAGAAGCGTGGTGTTGTCGATACGCGACAAGTTGCATGTGCCCGATGGCTGGTGCTGCTCTGGCTGGAGAGCGAACGAGTACACGTTGATACCAACAGCTGGGATGTTGGTGTGGTGCTGGTATGGCTGGACCAAGTTGAAGTAGGCACCCTCGCGAACCGAGAAGCGGTCGTGACCGTTGAGCTGGAGAAGCGCGGTGATGACTGGGTTCTTGCCCGCCATGCCCTCGACACGGGTGACCGAGTAGCCAGACTCAAGCACGGAGCGGTCCCACCAGTCCGAGTAGTTGAATGGCTGCTGACCCTTCCATGGGTTGATGATGTTGTCATCGCATGAGACAAACGAGTCGCGCTGGACGACCCAGATGAGCTCCTTGCATGGGTGGTTGAAGTTGAGCTTGAGCTTGTTGGCAGACGAGGTGATCGACTCACCACCAGTGAACTGGAGGACATCGATGAGGTACTCGTGAGAGACCTGGGCGAACTTGCGGCGCTCATCAGTGTCGAGGTAGATGTAGTCGACATAGAGAGAGGCAGCGGCGAGACCGCACTGACCGACACGGTTGCGAATGGCGTGGGGGTCCGAGGAGTTCGAGTAGTCCCAGCACACGTTGTTGAGTGTGTTGAACTCGAGGTTGATGCGGACTTCGTGGTACTGAAGAGCGATCAATGGCAGAGCAAGACCTGGGTTGCGGCAGAACCAGAACTGAAGTGGGATGTACAAGGTGTACATGGGTGCGCATGAAGTAACGACCTCAGAAGTGAGGGGCTCACCGCCATAGCAGTCGTTGTCGCAAGTGGAACCACCCTGGTAGAGAAGGTTGGTGAGCTCGGGGACGTTGCCAACCATCTTGGCGTATCCAGCCTGCTTGCCAGCCTCCTGGGTGAGCTCGTTCCAAATGTGAAGCCAATCACCGTAGTGCTTGTCGATGCGCTGACCACCGATTTCGATCTCAACGTACTCGATGAGGTTGTGACCGATCCAGTTGAGCCAACGAAACTGAGCGCCAGAACCATCCGATGGCTGGAGCTGAACCTGAGGCAGAGTCGCCTGAAGGTACATGCGGTGGATCAAATCACCGTTGCGCTGGATAGTGCAGGTGACCTTCTTGCCAAAGTTGGGAGCACCGTTGAAGGGGTTCTCAATGGATTCCATGGCAAAGTTGGTGTGGCGACGGTACACCACCTTAAAGAAAGTAATCTGAGGGTTACCAGTAAGGTAAACGTCCTGTGCGCCATAGGCGACTAGCTGCATTAATCCTCCCCCTGTCATGACTGTCGGTTATACTTACAGTATACAAAATAATTTTGGGAAAACACATTTTTTACAAAAAATAAAAATTTTACCGGGGACAATTTTAAATAGGTATAAACCTACAAATAATTAGGATAAATCAAATGTATTTAATCAAATATACGCAATTATCAGTATCTTAAAATGAACCACTAAAATTTGAACAGTCTGATACATCTATTATTGTCAAAAACATGGCAGAAGCAAAACCAAAATATATCCGTAAAAAGTGTGAACATGGCAAATATTCCTTTCAGTGTAAAGACTGTAAGGGATCTTGTGTATGTATTCATGGAAAAGTGAAAAGCATATGCAAAGACTGTAGTGGATCAAATATATGTCCTCATCAACGAATCAAACAACATTGCAGAAACTGTCATGGATCTTCCATCTGCGAGCACAACAAACGCCGGGCTCGTTGTAAAGAATGCAAAGGTGGTAGCATATGCAGTCATGGAAAACTAAAAAGTAGATGTGTTCATTGTGATGGACATGAGTTGTGCGAGCATAAGATACGTAGAGAGTTTTGCATGGAATGTCTGGGTAATCAAATATGCCCTCATCAACTACGTAAGAGTCGTTGTTCTACATGTAACGGCTCGGAGATATGTATTCATGGTAATAATAAATATATGTGTGTGGAATGCGACAGTAAGCATATATGCGAACATAAACGAATACAAAATCAATGTACCACATGCAAAGGACGACTTATCTGTGAACATGGTAAACGAAAAGCGACATGTATAGAATGTGATGGAAGCTATATTTGCCAGCATGAACAGCAAAAGAATAAATGTGTCACCTGTACTCCCTCTAGCGGATGCCAGCACTGCAAAACAGTATCCATTATCGGATCCCGTTGGAATCCCTACTGTTTTCGTTGCTACTGTGTATTACATCCAGACGTAGAAATTCCCCGAATGTATAAACTAAAAGAGCATCTTGTTCGTGACCGATTAAAAGAAGAATTCAAAGAAATCACCATGCGATTTGATAAAATCGTAGAGGGAGGATGCTCGAATAAACGACCCGATATTGCCATTGATTTTGGATCACATTGTCTCATGATTGAAATTGACGAACATCGACATATGAATTATGAATGTGAACAAAAACGAATGCTACAATTATACGAAGACATTGGGTTCAGAAATATCGTCTTTCTTCGTTTTAATCCAGATGAATATCAAGAGGACAAGAAATATCGTTCCCCTTTTGAATATAGTGTAACAGGTGCCATTCATATTGACACAGATGAATTCAATCGTCGTATGGAGGAATTGATTAGACAAATTCATGTACATCAATTGGCACCGATAGAACCCTTCACAGTAGAATATCTGTTTTATGGAAATCTAACTTAATCGGATGTATTAGCATGAGATACGTTACATATTCAGTGACCATTATTTATATTAGCAATATTTGATACAATTTTTTCCATTTTTTTAAGAGCTTCCTCTGGATTTGAGCGTTTTTCTATTGAAAAATCACACATACTCATCAATAATTTCTGCGTTTGACGAAATAAAATCATTTCTATAGAGGATGATTTGTTATATTTTACAGGATATACAGGATATAATCTACTAAAAAATATAGTCATTACCATTCCAAATCCAAAATAGTCAAAATAGTTCATAATAGTATTTGATATTTTCTCATTTATTCTAGCTTCGTCATTTTTTTCATTGATAGATTGAAGTAATGAATATATATATGTCTTATTACTTGTAAAACTTTCAGAAAAATAATTTTGAGCCTCTTTTTTATCTTTTCCAATACATTCTAAAAAATATAACATGCTACGATTCAAATATTTTCTAGAAAAAACCTCTATGTTGTCTGTATTATCATATATATCTTTCATACATATAAATTCAGGTGGTATATACTGAGATATCTCAACTAATGATCTATTAACTATATCAGAGTACTGAATAAATACATCTATAAATGGACCAAAAAAATCAAAATCAATTAGAGTCATCGCACTAGTTTGTGGATAAATCATGATATTTTCTATTCGCATATCACCATGACATAAACCTTGCCTTCTCATTTTATCAATTTGTTCCATTAATTTATGACATTGTATTATTAAAGTAGGAATAGATCTGCGTAAACGATCTATAATATTATCATCATAAATCGTCGTATAAAGATCAATACCAAGATGAGGCATACGCATGACTGAAAGAGAGGAATTAGGTAGCCTATATCGAATATCTTCTGGAATATTCGTTGGAAGATCATTGATTGTAAAATCATTAACAATTTGAACAAGCTGTCGTTGGTTACCTGTTATTTTTGATATCTTATTTGCTTTATTGTAATTCATATTAATTTTTTTTCTATTTGAATCAAAATATACTTTCATTACCTTGTTAGGATCTGTATAATTTTTAAAAGTAAATCCAGTTGCTCCATGTGTGATATAGGATGGTTTATTTTTGTTAAATTGTTGATTGCGTAATGTAGAGAATTTTATACGATTTCTTCTTTTTCGCGTACACCCCCATCCTGTACACCAACTCCCAATTTTTCTTAATGATTCCATGGCGTTCTGTTCCTCTATTCATTCCATTTTATAAAAATCATTTCATAATCAAACCCCTTCATAAAATGCACTGAATGTAGGGTTTAAAAACCTCCCTCTACTACCGTATAAGTACCCTACATGAGTGATAGTGCGTTTTTTAAAGTAAAAAGCTCAAAACGTAGCAATCCTGAAGCTCGTACGACATTAGATGCAATTCACCACCAAAAGGTCCAGCATTTAATGGAACAACAAGAAAACATCGAGACCTATAAATCAGAACTCGCCACCCTTCAACAAAAAATCAGTCAGAGCACCTCTGACATTGAAATATGGCGATTAGAACGCGATGCCGAAACTCTAGAAAAGAAAATTAAAGCCATCGGAGACGGCAGTGAAATGATGGATTATTACCTTCGCTCAGGAGACATCCTCTACAACTATTACGACATCCAAGATCACATCCAACAAGGCACCATGAATTATCAATCCAATAAGGCAAAACCTGGTTCCATTCTCGCCATTCTCGGCGGTGTCGCTCATGAACAGCCTGACGGCGACATGACACTATCTGGTTCCTCTACTGTTGCCCCTGTTCACACCGAAAAGAAGGGTCTACAACGTAATCAATTACTCAACGACTATTTACAAATAGAAGATCCGTCTATGGCACGTAATACAGTCGATGATTACGATGACCCATGGACACTATGCGACATCTGCGGAAATGAAATGAATATGTGCCTTAATGAAGCAAATCTTACCTGTTCTAAGTGCGGACACCAAGAATTTATTTTAGTAGATAGTGATAAACCATCTTATAAGGATCCACCACGAGAAGTCTGTTATTATGCATATAAGAAGATTAATCATTTCAATGAATGGCTCGCTCAATTTCAAGCCAAAGAAAGTACCGAGATTCCATCTGACATCTATGATGCAATTATGGTACAACTCAAGAAAGAGCGTATTACCAACATGGGTTCGTTAAAACCCACCAAACTCCGTGAAATTCTACGAACAATGAAATGCTCCAAATACTACGAGCACATTCCCCATATCATTAATCGTCTCAACGGACAAAATGCTCCCTTCATGTCTCGAGAAGATGAAGAGAAATTGCGACATATGTTTCGTGAAATTCAACCATCTTTTAAGAAACATTGCCCAAAAGGTCGTCGCAACTTTTTGTCTTATGGCTATGTTCTCTATAAATTCTGTGAATTGTTAGAAATGGACGAATATTTATCGTGCTTTCCGTTGCTCAAAAATCGTGATAAATTGTATTTGCAGGATAAGACGTGGCAGAAGATATGTAAGGATATGGGTTGGGGTTACATATCTACCACGTAATGGTTAAATTTGATTTAAAAACGCATCTAAAAATATCAGCTTAAAGAATACGGTATATTATATAATAGAACCATGACAAATCGCTATCAAGCTTCTAAAATCTATAGAATTGTATTCAGTGATGGAAAATATTATATTGGATCGACAACACAAGAATTAAATATTCGTATGAATGTACATAAGACTCTGTCTAAAAAACATACTACTACTTTATACGAACATGTGCGTAATGTCGGATGGGAAAATGCAAGTATTACACTTATTGAAAATTATCCATGTGCATCGAAGAATGAATTAAATATAAAAGAGAAAGAATATCGTATTCATGCTAAAGATGATATGTTGTGTCTAAATGATACTGATGATATTGAGGATACTGATTCAACTAATAATACTATCTACAGATATGGAAAATTATATCGTCTTATTTGTAATACTGGATATTATTATATTGGTTGCACAGTATCTGAATTACCATTTCGTCTAAATAATCATAAACAATTATCTAAAACAAATAATGACCCACTCTATGTATATATCAATTCAATTGGTTGGGATACAGTTAAGATAGAATTGATTAAAAAAATACCATGTTACTCTAAATGTGAATTAGAACAACTAAAAGAACAATATATACATACATTGGAATATTCGCTACTTTGCCTAAATCATCTGCAACTTGAGGAAGAGGAGGAAGAGGAGGAAGAGGAGGAAGAGGAGGAAGAGGAGGAAGAGGAAGAGGAAGAGGAGGAAGAGGAGGAAGAGGAGGAAGCGGAAGAAGAAACATACATAGATGGCAAAATCTATCAATTATTGTGTATCGATGGACATTATTATTATGGTTCAACTATCCAACCACTATATAAACGATTAAGTACTCATAAAAAATTATCAAAAACAGATAAAACAGTATTATACAATCATATTAATATAATTGGGTGGGATAATGTTGTTATGGAAATTATTGAAGATTATCCATGTGAAACCATTCAACAATTACGTGCGAAAGAAGATGAATATATTAAACAATCAAAAAATGATCCACTTTGCCTTAATGTAAATAGAGCATATGTATCAAAAGACGAAATCCTTGCCTATTCAGTACAGTATCGTGAGGAACATCGTGATGAAATCTTAGAGAAAAAATCAGTGTATCGTGGAAAAAATCGTACCCTCTTATGTGAAAAGCAAAAAGAATACATTCAACAACATCCAGAAAGAGTACGTGAAGCAAAAAAACAGTACTACGAAGATCACAAGGAAGAACAAGCAGAATATTATAAAGAATATCGTAAGGCACACCAGCAGAGAATTCAAGCGAAACAACTCGAATGGAATAAAAAGAAAAGAGAAGAAAATGCTGAACAAATAGCGAAAGATCGTGAAGATAAACTTCAAAAACGGAGGGAGAAATCGAATGCACGGATAAAGAAAGACTGTGATGTTCATCTATGCGAATGTGGCGGGACATATCAATTATATCGTAAATCACGCCATGACAACAGTAAAAAACATACAGAATTTGTAAAGACACAGTCAACCATATAGAAATGGATTAAAAAAATCATTTTAAAATCATGTATCAAACATCATTTTAAAATCATTAAAAATAAAATGTCTTAGTAACATGTCCTCTCTTACCACCCAATTTTTCTATCATCTTATTGTAAATAACGTAGCGCCCATTATGGCATCGAGTGTAACAGGTATGACATCTAGCTATTTTTCCGGACGTGCAGCACCTCCTCTTCCTCTTCCTACAGCATCCGAAATTAACGATGAACGTGAGCTAGAACTGCTACAAATGGAACGAATGCTCAAATGGATGAGTCTCATTTTTGAAGACACATTCGTTTCCGTTGATAAAGATACACCTGGATACACAGAAGCCCATAAAGGATATAAGAAAGAACTCTATAGCATTTATTGTACGATCCGTTCCGATTATACACAATATCAACAATGGAAACAGTATAATAATGGAATATGGCTTCTTTCCTCCTATCGTAGCAAGGATACCAAATCGCTTGCGAAGAAAATCTTAGCCGATGTCACCTTATTTCAAGAATGTCTCAAAATGTTTTCCATGTTTGATACCTTACATCATTAATTTTCACACTTATATTATGCCTATGATGTTTCTCATAGGCATAATATCATCCGCTCTTATTGAAGATCCATCAATTGTTGAATGGCGGGATATTTTTCTAGCAAAACACCCATTTCATGCTCATTCAAATATTTCCAAGGCGCATGAATGCCAAACGGTTGCTCATAAAAAACGGTTTCCACCGCAAATTTCTGTGCCTCTTGAAAAGACGGTTTAAAAAGTGGAACAATGGTTTGAAATGCAAAATAGACATCTTCATTCGACTGAAACGGCATCACCGTTTGCGTAATAGTAAGCATTTTGGTCTTCTTTCGTACCGATAGACCTCCATTTCCTACTCCGCCTGATTTCCACGGCGCACCCACATAATCATAGGATAAAAAGGCATTTAAGTAAGTGGGTTCAAGAATCATCGTATCCGTCTGGAAAATGAGCATGGTTTCTGTTGGAATACACTTATAAAAGGCAGAGCTCATCATCATTGAATTATATTGTGCGATGGTCAAATTATCGACATCCAATGAAATTGGTTTCAGAAATCGTGAAGGGAATTCCATATCGTCAATGATCTCTTGAACAAATTCTCCATTCGTATTTCCGTGAAAAATGAGGATTTTCCAGCCATCAGGCAATGATAATTCCATATTTTTTAGCACAAAGGCAAGCGCAGAATGCCGACGAGGCTCCACAATAACTGCGGTAAAGGCGCTCATTTATGGAATAAAGTGAGAGAATACTTTAAGTGTGAGAGGGTTAGAAGGTTAGAAACGATACAAAATCCAAGACTTAAAATTTGATGTACAATCTATCATTAGAAAAGAGTAGTCATGAATTGTTCTTCTACCCAAAAGGCTCTATGTGGGCAGGAAGAGTGTAGTATTTGCTATGAGCGTTCCTTTGCTATACATGAAAGAGCTCTTATGTGGAGCATAGAAAATGAACTTCAACCCCATCAAGTCTTAAAAAATAGTAATAAGAAATACAAATTTAATTGTGAGGATTGCGGACATAAATTAGAAATGATTCTAAAGAATGTCTATTCTGGTCAATGGTGCAAATACTGTAAATCAGATGGACTATGCGAAGAAGATTGTCTATTCTGCTATCAAAAATCATTTGCATCGCATCCTATGGCAGAGTCATGGTCTGCTAGAAATGATATTCTACCACGACAAATATTGCGCAGATCAGATAAAAAATGTTGGTTTGACTGTAAGGATTGCCAGCATTCGTTTCAATCAGCGTTATACAGTGTTAATAATGATAAACATTGCCCCTTTTGTAAAAGCCAGCAATTATGTGATAAAGAAGATTGTAACATTTGTTTTGAAAAATCATGCGCCTCACATGAAATGAATAATGCATGGTCACCTGAAAATGAAATACAACCAAGGCATATATTTCTTAAATCCAATAAGAAAATTAAATTTAATTGTTTAAATTGTTTCCATACATATGATAATACACCTAATCATTATTATCAAAGAGGCGGTTCGTGTCCCTATTGTGCAAATAAATACTTGTGTGAAAAGGACAACTGTAATTCATGTTTTCAAAAATCATTTGCTTCTCATCCCCACATTCATTGCTGGAGCAATAAAAATACAATTCTTCCTCGTCAACTCTTTAAAGGGTCTGAAATAATGTGTGTCTTTGATTGTGATATATGTCATAGCGAATTTCAATCTAGAGCATATAATGTTCTAACTGGTTATTGGTGTCCTTATTGTAAGAAGAAGACAGAAGCCATCATATTAGCATTTCTTAAAGATAAATTTACAAACTACAAAGCACAGATGCGATTTGATTGGTGCACATTTTCTCAAACAAATAATATTATGCCATTCGATTTTGTACTGACAGATGATAAGATTTTGATTGAGTTAGATGGAAAGCAGCATTTTAGCCAAGTTTCTAACTGGGACGCTCCTGAACACGTTCAGAATAAAGATATTGAAAAAATAAAGTATTGTATTCAACAGGGATATTCTATAATTCATTTGTGTCAGGAAGATGTTTGGAAAAATATATATGATTGGAAAAAAGTACTACAACAGGAAGTAGAACGTCTCAAAATATCAACTTCTCAATGTGTCTTTATTCAAATCAATAATATATATCATCGGCACATTACACAGTTAGAAAGTAATATTATATATACTATTGTTAATCCAAATCAATAAAGTAGTTATTTTATAAATTTGGATAAATTAATAAATCATCAAAGGAGGGGATTCCTGATGGATTTTTTGTTAATAGCGAAATAGATTTAGTTTTAATCAAAAAATGGGTACTTACATACGTGCAGGGAAGCCGACCAAATTTGCGCCCAATCCGAAACCTGCACCCTGTCTTGCAGTAACACCGACCGAGGGGCTCACCGCATCGAGGATGGCGAAGACGACCGCAGCGAGGACGGCGAGGGTGGCGACTTCATCAAATGGTAGTGCCTTCTTGGGGATAAAGATCGCAGCAGCGGCAATCACGAGACCCTCAATGAGGTATTTAATAATGCGATTAACAATTTCAGCAAATCCGTAGCCCATCATTTTTCTATATTCATTCATAAGAAAAAAACTCATCCACCGAACAGGTTTGAGTTTAAAGCTTGTCTCCACAGAAACGATAGAGATGAGCACCGCAAAGAAAGTAGAATCCGTAGACGAACCCGTCGTAGAAGACTTTTTGGATGAGGATGCCGAGATTTCAGGTCAGCGTTATGTGCTGCTAAGTTTTCTCAGTCCGGAGAAAGTTCTTGATAAGAAAGATTTGTTCTTTTTCCAGCGATTTCTTCATGCTTATGAAGTGGACTGGAAAATCAAGAATCTTGAGAAGTTTTTGGTAGAAACCATTACTAGCATCAATAACGACCTTGATGAGAAGGCAAAAGAGTTAGAGAAGTCGGAGCAGTTTGAGGTAGCAGCGCTTTGTCGTAAGAATCGTGTGTCAACGAGTGATATCATGGGAACCTATGGTTCTTTCGTTCAGAAGAACAAGGCAGAGTTGAACAAGACCAAGATCAATGAAGCCTATGATGATTTCATGTATGCGCATAAGACAAAGCTGGAGGAGGAGTTCCATGCGCTGAATGATTTCCGTACGTCTATTCGAGGTGTCAAGATCCGTGGTGTCTATGGCAACCCGAAGGAAGCCGAATTGAAGGCAAAGAAGCTTCAGGGCAAGGATAAGTATCACAATATCTTTATGGCAGAGGTGGGCAAGTGGACACCATGGGATCCATCACCACATGAGGTGAAGGATCAGGAGTACAACAATGACCAATTGAATTCCCTCATGAAGAAGTACAAGGAGAATGAGGACTCACGTGAGAAGTTCTTTGAGGAGCGTACCAAGACATCGAAGACGGTATTTGGTGGTGCAACTCCAGGACCGGATGTGACTCCTTCCAGTCAGTTCAGCAACCTATTTAGTGGTACGGGTGATCTGGTAACACAACGTAAGATGGAGAAGCCGATTGTTACGATGGAGCGTGTGGAGGAGAATGTCGTTGTGGAGCCACCAAAGTAAAGTTACATGACAACTTTCCACCCAATGATATCAGGATCATCTATCCCATTTGTAAGAATGGGTATGGTTTTTGAATGACCAACCCGATTTCGGTCATCAATGAATACCTGTCTTTTCTCGTGATCTACGCCGATCACAACAGCAACATGTCCATATGGCAGTTCATTTGTTTGTCGATAAATAAATAAAGAACCGATAGTGGGTAAGTTACGCCCGTCATTACGAATGGAATGAAAAGGAACAACTTGTTGATCTGACAATCGTATCACAGATGGAATGTTCCAGATGTCAATAGCGTGTTCTACATTTTCGAAAAGTATGTCGTGATGGATGAGCCATCTCCTCGCAAATTCAACACATTGTCCTCGGATTCCTGTAGGGTACACACGACCATGATGTGTCATATAATTGATAAAACTCATATTATTAGATTCATAGAAAATGAATATAATAATAAATGAAATATGATATGCTTAAGAATAATATCCGTTATTAATATCGATGTCGCTGTCTGGAAATTGCTTCACACAACGCTGCGTGGTGCCATCGCAAAACCATCCCTCTTCACAAGGGGTCCCACTTTCATTGGGAGAACGGCAAAGATAGTTGGTATTGGGGTCAGGAACATAACTTGGAAGCTCAGCAGACGCAGCAGCGGCTGGCACCTTGTACATTACATTGGAGGCTTGATTTTGAAAGCCAGAGATAGCATAATAAGGTTCATTCTTACTAATGTAACGCACAATCATCGGTAGGAGTACAACCGCAAGAATCAATAAAACAAACATCGCACCAATTCCCATTGCTTTCGGGTGAGCCATTTTCTAGCAAATGGTGAGGTTTTATTATTGATACAAATTCAACGATAAGGATACGCAGTAGGGGGTGTCATCCGTAAAGGGGATACACGGGGTAGAGTAGGAGGGATATCTGATTTACAATAACCATTCATACACCGTATGCGTTCGCCCTGACAGGATGGCAAATCGACTCCACATCGTCCTGCATCCACAAATGATTCAGACCGTGTCATAGCCAATACGCAGAAGATCATACCTCCTAATAAAATAAGAAATAGTGCGCCTGCTGAATGTTTTAAACGCATGTTCATCTCTATTAGATTCATGAGCATTTTAAATGAATATAGGTTTAGTATTTCTTATTCACATTAATCGTCGGACCTCGTAATTTCACATTTCTCGGGTCATATTGATTGACATCCTCCTCCTCTTTAATGCGAGACATCATTTCAGACTGACGCCATAATTCAGGAGCACCGATCTTAAAATCGCCATGAATATCCGCTTTGTACCAGAAAATGATATCCTCCAATTTATTACTCTGCGTCGCATTACATACCACCAAACATTCAAAATTTTGCGTACATTGGTCCATCATTTGACAGAAAAATTCAAACGATGGAAAAGCCGATCCATAATTTTCATAGAGACGGCGACGATTATTCATGTAGGGCTCTCTCAGAATAAACACGTAATCCACGTTGGTACGAAGAGCGGGCTGAATACCAAGAGGAAACTGCATCGTAATAAGGAAGAAAACCTTGAGCCATCGTCCGTTCATAAATAAATATTTAATGTTCTTGTCATGAGTCCATGAATCATCATACATACAATCATCCAAAATCATAAAGGCACGTGGATCAATAGGTGATTTGATACCTTTCTCGGCATCCTGTTGAATTCGCTGCATGACCAACTTCTGACGCTTCACGAAATTAGCTAAAATAACTGGATTGTACTCACCATGAATAAACATGGGCGGCACGATCTTTTTAAAGAATCCGTTGGACTCTTCCGTTCCTGAAATGACACAACCCATCGGCATATCTTGATGATGAAAGAGCAAATCACGAACAATCGTTGACTTACCCGTACGACGACGCCCAATAAAAACCGCAACCGCATCCTGTGGAATGGATTTCATAACAAACTTCCGGAGATTCACATTGAGACCTCCTTGTGCTGCCATTATTTCTAGTAGAATGAATATATTTTGACACAGTGTGACACGCACTTACTACGCAAACAAAGTGCGGTACAACGTATATAAGGAAGTATATAGGAGAAGGAGATGAGAGCAGTATTGAAGAAACTTCAGAAGGATCCCTGCCGCAATCGTGATCTATCCGACAATGAAAAGGAAACCTTTTCCACTTATTCCCATATTCAGCGTTACTATCCCGCTCTAGATATCTTCCCCATTCCTGAATCCGCCCTCTCCAAGAAAAACATGGAGCTTCCCAGCCGCTATTTCATCGAAGAATGGAAAGACCGTTCGAAGGAACAGCCCACCTTTTGGAACGCCGTTCGAAAAGAACACGGTACCGACCATACGGAACCCTGCGAAGTCTTTACCAAAATTGTTCATTTATTGAATCCCATCGATATCATTAAAGAGAAATATGTGTGTCCTGAACATCCTCTCCTTCCCCAAAGTGAAAAAACGTGGAAACAGACCCTCTTAAAACTACATAGTCACAATAACCAGGCGTACGTGGATGCTGTTGCGAATCATGTATTGAGTCGCTTTCGTGAATTGGATTTAACGCCACATTGTATTCTTTCTTATGGGGCATATACGGGTATTAGCAAAAGTTATCAGTTCAACATTTCTGCTGAATATGATACGTATCGTCAATGCCGTTGGTTCTGGAAGGGTATGCAGTCTCATAGTGCTCGCCTCACTGTCATCAATCATACGGAGAATTGCGTAAAAGGTGACCCTGACTTTGATGAATTCTATAAGGAAATCACAACATGTCCTTTTGAAAATATGGATGAAAGCGATAGCGATGATGAAACCCTTACGTTAGAACCGATTGATTCTTCTAATTTATCAACAGGTCATGATAGCGATGTAGAGTCTATTCATTCCTTTACATTTGATAATATTGAGGAAGATGCTGAAAATGCCACAACTATTTTTGAAATTAATAAGAACATCATTAAAAATGTTCAATTGATGCCTGTGACGGATGCTCATTCGGTCTCGGAATCAGATCATTCGGAATCAGGCTCAGAATCGGGATCGGAATCAGAATTGGGATCGGAATCAGATGATTTTGATGTCGATATTTGTCTAGAAATCCCCAATATGCCCATTATTCTCATTGCGCAAGAGGCACAGGAGGGCGTCATGGACAATTTATTGGAATTGGATGAAGTGGATGGATGTGAGCGTGGTACGCAGGGATGGGAGGCACGATGGATCGCCTGGATGTTTCAAGTGACAGCAGCTCTCACCTTTTTACAAAGTGCAATTTGCTTTACTCACAATGATCTTCATTCCAATAATATTCTTTGGCAGAAGACCACCACCAAGTTCTTATATTATCAGACCAAGAATGAAACCGTTTGGAAAGTGCCGACCTTTGGAAAGATCTTTCGCATCATTGATTTTGGTCGCTCCATTTTCCGTTTAGGAAAGCGTCTGTGGGTTTCGGATGATCATTGGCCTGATCAGGATGCGGGTGATCAATATAATTTTGGACCTTTCTTCGATCACCGCAAACCAAAGATCATCCCCAATCCATCCTTTGATTTATGCCGCCTCGCTGTCAGTTTGATTGATGGATTATTTGATGAACCACCCCCTAAGAAGAAGGGAAAGGCTGTTCCCATCATGAGCGAAGAGGATTCGTGGAAAGTCTATGAAACCAAATCACCCCTCTACAATTTACTGTGGAGCTGGACCGTAAATGATAAAGGACATACCGTTTATGAGGACAAGAATGGAGATGAGAAATATGAAGGATTTGATTTATACATTCGCATCGCACAGGATGTTCATGGCGCAGTTCCAAAAGATCAACTTCATCGACCCGTATTCCAACAATTTATTCATAAATCACCCGTTCCTGCTAATGAAACTGTTTATCCACTCGGTGTGTAAACTATGTTATCACATTATAATACATTACTATCATACGAATCATAGTAATATATTTCTAAAAAATGCTAATTAATTGGTGGGGCATTCATTGGGAGCAGATACCTGAGGCTGGCAAGGACATCCATTATTGACCAAAAAGACGCCGCCACCCTTGCGGTAAAACTTCATCTGTCCGTTGCGAATGTTTGCCATGATCGAGTCATCATAGATGCCAAGGGCAGGGGCATATCCTGTATTGGGGTTGATAGGGTTATTGATGCGATTCAAAAAGGAACCGGATTGTGCGGATGCCTGCTTACGCTGTGTCAGCAGTGAGCTAGCATAGATGGTGGGTGACATGTCTATCTGCCTTTCAGAATTTATTTTTGTTAGAGTCTTACCGTCCTTACTACCGTCCTTACTACCGTCCTATTAATCGTGGCGGACCCACCTGCAAATCCATCTCATCTGTAGTCATCTGCGGCATTCCCGATGGCAAAGATAGAACAGGAAAAATATCGGGAATGAGTACTCCTGTAAAAGCAATCAGAATGGATCCACTAATGAAATCCTGCAAATACTGAATGGGTCGGTACTCTTTTTCCTTGTATTTTGCGCTAATGAAACTAAGAATGATGAAGACGATGCCTCCTACAAAAATCCACGGAAACCAGGCGGGTGTCATTATATAGTTCGTGTGAGAAAAACACACTTCAATTCACCGCACTGAAAATCTATATTTACAATTCCTCATAATCCCCTACTCCCATACTTTCCACTGGACCATCCAAGGTATCAAAATCAATTTCATCCTTTAATGGTTGACCTGATCCTTCCATAATTTCAAGAGCCGGGACATGTTCTCCATCAGTGGATTCATCATCTCTGATATCAATGACCATATCTGATTCTTCTGGATGCTCCGTACTAAATACAGTATTGTACTTGCCAAAGCTCACATTATGTTTATCCGTTAACACAATCGTTGGATTAGATGAATCTTCCTTCTTTTCCTCAGGTTTCATCATTGCCATGAGAGGTTCTACAACAGAGGAGTTAAAGGAGGATGCGATAGAGGACGTAATTGGCTCAGTACTCAATGAGACAGCACTTGGAATAATGATTTCATTCTTTAGTTCCTTCGGCTCTTCCTTGGATTCTTTCGGTTCTTCCTTTGGTTCTTTCGGCTCTTCCTTCACTTCCTTTACTTCCTTTACTTCCTTTGGCTCTTTGTCTTCCTCATCGCTGTCCTCTTCTGGGGTTGTATCAGCAACATCCTGATTCATAAAATCCTTCAAAATGGACTTGACAGGTACCAGATTTCGCACCGCCTGAAGAATCCCTTCATTCAGAATTTGTTCAATGCTACGATAATTCTGCTGCTTCTCCATTCCTGTGATCCCATCACGAAACAAATAGGTAGAACTCCATAGTAGTTTTGATGTTTCACATAATACCTTGAATAAGAAATGCTCCACTTTCGGAACATTAATTTCCACTTTCTTGTTATTGGCGGACAAACGGATCGCAGTAAGCACCTTCGTATGCGCAATAAACACAGCGGTTAACAAATCTTCCATGTAATCACATCCACAATTGTTATGAATGGTATGAATTTCATGATTTACCTTCTCCATGTTCCAATCATGAATCTCATTGAGATAGGTCTGAAATTGCCAGAGAGCTCTCTTGGGTTCCGCTACCATCGTTTGTTTCGCTTTCTCCAACAATTCTATGTAGAATTGAAAATAGGCGGGGACAAGGAACATACACAACTGTTTGGTATACTCGGCACGAGCATCGGAATACACGGATAACACGGAATCACTCCCACGGTTCATTCTTCTTGTTTCGTCGTTGTTGTATGAACCTTATCTAACGCACTTCCTAAAAATGCCCAAAGAGATCCTGATAATTCGATACACGTACCGTAGTCTTTTAGCACTGATTCATTCGATAATAAGGACATCGCAAGCCATTCGGGGTGATATCCTTGTTTGATGTAACGTACCAAATCATTCGGTGATAAATGTTCCACCTCTTCTCTCTCTTTCACACGATGCTCGATGGTTCGCTTCCATACTTCTGGATACTGTTGTTGAAGAACCACACACTGCTTGATGCGTCGATAGGAATACTCATTTGGATGCAAATATTCTTTGATTTCAGCTTTATTTGCGGCAGGAAACGATTCTGTGAGATACGAATCCAGTTGAAACCACGTCGGATACATCATTTTCTTAATGGTACAACGGGATCGAATGGGCTCTTGAAGACGACCCGCATCACGGCACTCCAAGATAAAAAGAACATCGGATGCGTGCGTCTCCAAAATGCGACGGAGAAAGGCTTGTGCCTCAGGCGTTAAATCGTCGGCGCCTTCCAACCATAACATGGCGGGCTCTGTTCGGCGTGCCCAAATATGAAGTTTTTGTCTCCCATCACGCAAGGTTCGATCCTTGCGACAGGGACAAACAAAAAGTTGTTTGTTTAATTGTTGTGCGTGCTTCTGAATCCAGTAACTTTTACCGCATCCAGGAGGACCTGTTAAGATGATAGGGGTGTGAACCATTATTTGATAGAACGTGTAGTTGGTTTAAGTGTTCTTTATTTGCGTTTGTGAGATTGAGAGCGATGAGCTTGTTTATGAGTGCGCTTGCGTCTTCCACCTTGTAGTTTATTAGTAGGTCCTGTATATAGTGGATTTCTAGTAAAATCTTGTACTAATATTCCTCCTGGTGTTTTCCAACTCTTATTTGTTGTATTTGTTGGTAATTGTCCTGACATAGATGATTGTACAACTGTGGCAGTATATATAGGAGTTCTATTTGCAGTTATTTTTCTTACTAGACGAACTGTTACTGATCCTGCTTCTGGTTTATCTGATGCTGACGGTTGTGATGCTGATACAGACGGTTGAGATGCTGATGCTGACGGTTGTGATACAGATGCTGCCCCATTTTTAATTGAATTAACTTTTCTTTTTAGTGCGTTTTTTGTAGCAATTGCTCTTGATATCTCTGCAGTTGTACCATTTACATAAGATTTATAATCAATCTTATCTATTTTTGATATTGATTCGGATGCTTTTGCTATTTCTGCTTCTATGGTTTGAATCATGGATTGTACTTCTGATAATTTATTTTTATCATTTGCTTTTGCTTCTACCTCACCTAAGAGCAAATTTATTTTTTTTATAGATATTGCTGATTCGTTGAATGCATTATAAGATTTCGGTTTGTTTGATGGGTTTAATTGCGGTAGTGATGCGGATGTTGAACCATTTTTATTATTAGTACTACTCATCTCTATCCATACCTCTGAAAACTATGCAGGCAAAATATGATTCGCCTATCGGAACATCTATCGATGAATTCGCTTGTGACTCTTATGACTGCGCTTATGACTCTTGTGAGTGCGCTTATGACTCTTGTGAGTGCGTTTATGACTCTTGTGAGTGCGTTTATGAGTGCGACGTTTACGTCTACCACCTTCTGTTTGTGTTACCGAACTCTGACTTGCGAGTCCATTATTTTGTGTAGTTTGTTGTCCTGGCATGGGTGACACCTCTTTGGCAATAAACGTAGCGCCTTTGCCATTTGTACCTCCTACTCGTTCTACACTGATCAGTCTTTTTGTGATATTGGGGGCTGCTGTTTCTGCTCCTTGTGCGGAACTGCTAGCGGCAGCTGATTTTGCGGCTGCTCTATTTATATTTGCTTTTCGTTGAGCTGCTGCTTCTACTGATGCTTGAGGTGGTGGTGTTGATGGTGGTACACCCTTTGGAGGCTCACCCTGTGGTCGCGGCATTTTAGATATATTCAATGACATCTCTATCTATCCCTCCTAAAATAACGCACACAAAAAGAGATCTATGTGTCGGAACATCTATCGTCGAGTTCGGTGAGCGCGTTGAGTTCGACGAGCGCGTTTGTGTGATCTCTTGTGAGAGCGCTTACGTCTACCACCTTGTTGTTGTTTATTTACGTATCCTTGTCCTGGTGGGTTTAATGTTGGTTTTGTACTTGGTGTATATTCTGCTACAGATTTTGCTCTTGCATTCACGGCGGTTGCTTCTGCTAGTTGACGTAATGTGTTGGTTGTTGTACCGCTGCGTTTGGCGGTGCTTTTTGCGTTGCTTTTGGGAGTTATTCCCTCTACCTTTTTTAGTAGGCTGGCTTGTCTTTGATTTTCTTTCTTGGCACGATTCACTCTTCCTGCCTCTAGGGCTTCTGGCATATTTGTTAGTGCTTTTCCGAATGCGTTACGGTTTTTATTGCCAATAGTCGGTAAGCTTCTCCCCGTTTCTCCCGCCAATATTTTTTCTTTTTTAATCCTGCTTTCTTCTGCTTTTGTTCGTGCACTGTTTATACCTGCTTGACTTATTACTGACGGTTTTGGTAATGAGGGTGCTGACTGTGCGGATGCTACTGCTGATTCTGCTGCTACTGATCCCGATGGTCCTGGTGTAGGATTTACTACTTTCTGTGCTGGTTGGGATCCTAATTGTAGTGAGGTTTGTGTTGAATTTCCTGGTAATTGACCTTGCTTTGCTATCAGTACCCCCATTTTACCATTACGATACTTTGTTACTCTCACATTTTGAACTTCCTCTACTTCATTTGACATTTCTATTTATAGCCCATAAAATGAACACGCTCCTCATAAAAATACGCATATACTTTTCTTCTGATCCGTACAATGTTTATTTTATACCACATAAAAACATCGTACTTAATACCGTGTCTTCACCACCGACGTCGATGAGTTCGCTTACTTCGTTTAGAACGAGTTCGTCCATAACTAGTTCGTCTAGAACGAGTTCGTCTGTATCTACCACCTTGTGCTCCTGGCTCTGCTGCTCCTGGCTCTGCTGCTCCTGGCTCTGCTGAGCTTGCAGCCCGTGGTGCCACAGGTGGTTTTCTCTTAGGCTTCACATTTGAAGCTGATCCATTTGCAGCACTTGCTGCTCCTGGTTGTGGTATATTTCTTACTTGCTGTTCTTCTAACATTCTCTCTCTTGTTTCTATCTTTTCCTTTTCCAACTGCAGCTCCTCAATCAGCGCTAACACACCATCACGACTTTCCATCTGTAGTCTTAAAGCAGTCTGTATTGATCCTGATTCAGTTCGTAATCCTAAATTTCTTGGATTCATCTGTAATTTTGGTACAAGTAACGATTCTTTTATACGTAATCCTTCAATGGCGCTATTCAGGAACTCTAAATGTCTTTCATTGCGTAATATCTGTGCATTTAGGTCTTGTAATATAGAGGTGTATCCTGCTGCCATTTCTATTTCTACCATAGAAAAAACATCATACTTAATATCGCGTCTTCACCGCCGAATACGCCATCTTACCCACAATCACCGTTGTAGCACCCGTCAGAAATCCATAGAAAAATAGTGAATAGCGTGAAAAAAGAGATTTCACCTGTGGCACAAGAATGGTAGGAGCATGCGCAAGGAGCTCTGTATCATTTGGAATCTTGGTGAGATCTAGTGTTAGCTCTGTAACAGATGACATATCGTAATAGATTTATGACATATCTCATCTTTAAGTTTCGCTTAACGACGTGTGTGACGACGTGTTCGCTTGCGTCGATGTCTGCGACTGCGTCGACCGCCATGCGCCACATTACGCATTTCCGCTGCAGATGGTGTAGCAGCACCCGCCGTTGTTGCCCATCTCATCACGCCTTCAGAGGGCTGATACGCTTTCAGTAACATGCCTTCCTGAATAGATGCCATACCACCTCTTGATTGTCTATTGCGTCTGCGTCTTGACGAACGTCTGCGTCTTGTATTCATTCTATTAGAATACCATTTTAAACAAATTACTGCTTAAGAAATTGGCGATACTCCCGTACTGCCGCCTCATCAATCTCCGCATTCTTTCTCAAGCTCTGCATCAACGGATTGTTATCCACCGCACTCACCGCCTCATACTGATTACGCTCACGGCTCACATCCAACTTCAACGGAACACGGTACTCGACACGACCCAAATCACCCACGCCTGGTGTCATATCCAGAGAACGATTAATCGCAAGGGCACGGTCATTAATAAAATCAGCATCCAGCTTCTTTGACCACTGCTTTCCAGGATCACCATTGAATGTTGCGGAGTTACCGGAACCACCAATAGGCTTACGTCCACGTGCAATCTGCTCCTTGTTTGGATTCGTGCGCATATTATACGCAAATGTAGGGTCCATTGAATCATTCCACGCCCCATTGCCTCCTGGACCTGTCCACGCCAAATTCGTAGACAACTGTGCCTTCTGTGTCGAACGAGCCACATCATCAGGGTCATACACCTTCAAACGGTTCGTAGCCGACGCACCATCACCACCTGCCACACCCATGCGATCCAAATAGATCGTAGACTCCTTCACCGTTGTACGTGCAATGTCCTTCGGATCCCATACCGTAATCGCAGGGGCTCTCTCCGCATACGTAATTGGTGTACCTGTCATGCGAATGTTGCCTGTGGTCTCTCCACGACGTGTCGGGCGCGCATCATCCGTGTAATGTGCCGTCACCAACTGATTGTCCGCTGGCGCCGCATTGAGTGCCATCACACGCTCCGATGTCTCATTACGCTCATTCGGACGAATCTCATACGACGATTTCCCATAATCCGCCTCCACCGCCCCCATGTCCTTCGTATAATAACTTGTCATGTCCGCATTACGATATCCCGCTCCTCCATACTGCTGTGCCATCGGCATACGATATGAACCTGTCACATAACTCTCCCCAAAATCCTGCGAAGAGGCTGTACCTTCGTAGGCAACGGATGTCTCTGGACGTGTGGTAAAGGGTAGCACCTGTACCGATCGCACCGTCTCCTTAATCAAATCACCTGTTGTCACGAAGAAGCGCTCACCCGACTCATCAATGTAAAAGGTATCAGGCTTATACTTGCGCACTTCACCCACATCCGACACATCCGCATTCGTTCCAATAAAATGTCCTCCAGGTACCATCGGCGTGTCATATGTCTCCTTGGGATTGGTGGCAACACGAAGTTCGTTGGTGTCCTTGGGACGCATGATTTCATTGATTTCCAACTGTTGGAAGCCGCCTTTGCCCGCAAATCCAAACTTCTCTCCGATACCCGATCCGACTTTGGTGGGTTCAAAGGGACGCTCACCGTTGCGTGCCATGGGTGCCTGAGAGGTCACACGGGACTGAAAGAATTCGGTGTTATCCTCCATTCCATAGGGATTACCATACGGAGCACGTGATGTTTCAAACATGTTTTCCACTTCCCGCTTTTTAATCTGAGTACTACCTGATCCGTTATAAGCGTCTAACATGCTGGTATTGGCTTGGGGTGCAGTATTTTGCTTCATGCGTCCACCAAAGAAAGGTTGCATGTTGTTATGCTTAAATTCATTGGAGGGGATGCGTTGACCTGAGAGGGGACTGACCACAAATTTGCTGTCAATGTAATTGGGGTTCTCCTCCGTATTGTCCGAACGAAATTCCATGAGTGGAACATTGGAATCAATAGGAGAAGGAGATGGTCTCGTACCCGGGATATTAGAGTTGGGGGCGTAAGGTGGCTTGTTAGAGGAATAACCGAAAGCGGTACCGTATGGACCTGTGCTTGGTTCGGATGGGTAGGTCTGTCCATTCGACACTTGATACATCATATCGAGATCGGGTCCAAATCCAACGGCGGAAGCACCTTTGGGAGCCACGGTGAGAGGATCGGAGTTCGGTCCACGAGCGGCGGGCATAAATCCTTCCTGTGTTCCAGGTCGTACAAGAAGAGGATATTCACGATTAGAGGGAGGAAGGGTCTGAGCCGCTTTACGATTTTGTTCCATTTGCGACGTATTTGTTATTTGTATTGCTTGCGCTTGCGTTGGCGCTTTTGCGGGTGTTTCACTAATTTTGGAGACACCATATCCTAATCCAAGAAGACCAAATAGAGCTGCAACTTCCATACTACCAGTTTCCACCTTTAATTTTTGAGTAAAAGACGACTCAACAATTTATACTTTTGGAACCTAAACCTATCTATAAATAGTATCATAACTATGGCGATCGAACTAACTTTACATGATTTTACCCCTTGTCTTCTAGATGATGGTATAACCGTCATTACCACCATTACCAATTATGGCTACTTAATGTACACATGTAACATGTTAAAAAGCCTTGCGCCTTATGGACTAGATAAGAAAGTATTTATCGTGTGCATTGACAAACGGAGTGCAGATATTCTTCATTCACAGGGATATCATGTCTATTGTATGGAAGATGAGACACTCAGTCGATTTAGTCCCTGGAACACCAAAGGATATGATAAGATTTGCTATTTGAAATTGAAAGTGATCTATCACATTTTATCGTTACAGAAGAATGTATTATTGGTGGATGGAGACATTGTATTTCAGAAAAATCCAATGATGGACATTCTTTATTGGCAAACCGATCATCATTTTGATGTATGGGTTCAAAATGATTCCCTTGTCAATAAAAATACGGAAAATATGTGTACTGGGTACATGTATCTTAAATCAAATGAAAATATCATCCGTTTATATGATTGTGTATCGGAAGCAGGTGTTCAACGCTATATGACATGTGCTTTTGATAATAATGACCAGACGTATTTTAATCGGTATGTGAAACCCTATTGCAGGACATGTCCTCTTCCATTAGAGCGATATCCGAATGGACAATACTTTTACATTAAGGCAAAATCGTTGCGACGAACCGCCGTATTGGTTCATTTTAATTGGGTGATCGGTCATTTAAAAATGGCGAAAATGAAGGAACATGGACTTTGGATTCTTACACCAGAGGAAGAGGAGACGATTTCATAGGAACAATCGTTTCACGCCCTATATGATAGGTAACAGGTCCCTCCTCTTTTTCGATCACGATATGAATAGGGCGTCTCCTAAATAAATGGCGTACATAGAGCGAATAAGATGTCATATACATACATTGAATATCAATCGGTGTAGAAGCATGAATGCGAATAGGAGAACCGCATGATAATAAGGGCAGTAATCCATGCGTACAGATATGATCTGTTTCAGTAATGCGAAGGGATGAACCGAGTAGATAGATGCGTTGTGGTTCCATCTTCCATTGACATAATTCAATATCGGATACAGTGAGACGAACCGTGATGGGATCCGCTAACACGTCGCTCACGATTTTTATTCCCACTAGAAAATCAGCCACCGTAACAAGATCGAGGGGTTTAGTGAGAATGGAATGATTTTCATAACAAACTGAATAGGAAATGGTGCGATTAATGGACGCAGCCACTTCAGATGGTTCGATCTGTGAAAGATCGAGGGCTAAATATTCTATCATTTCTATCTAGTAAAAGAGAGAAATGATGTAATTGTGCGACATTATATTATGTAAAAATGCCAGGAATACGGGGATACATGTCTTTTTCGTGACCCAATTCAGAAACAGATGGCTGATCCTTTGGTGTGAAGCAGGTTTGCTCACGGTGGGTGTTGTACTTCTCTTTATCTATGTCACGTGATGGAATGAAGAAGTCAAACGGTGTTTCAAATGTTTCCTGGGGATTATGAAAGAGGGGTTGCCAACGATTCCAGCCGGTGGTGCGAAGAGTGCAAGGAGGATCCACGAGACGAGCAAAGGTTTGAGGAACATTTTCATCCTCTGCGTTCTGTAAGGGACGTTGATTCATCATGTTTCGATCAGGGTTATATTCAGTAGGACTGCATCGAATCTTGGATCCCAAGCGATTGATTCCCTTTAAATCTGACTCGACATCAGTCTTCCATTCGCCTTCCACCCACGAGTTACCACTACGCTGAAGACGTGTCGTAGCATTCACTGGAAAAGTGGTTGGACAATTCATAGCAGGTGGGTTTAAATAGTATCGTGCAGCGTACGAGGTAATACGCATGTCATCTACTTGGTGAAATGGGTCATTCCGTAGACGGGTTAATGCTTGTTGAGGCGCATAGCATGACATTCTTCTACTCTACAATATTATATTTAATACTTCTCAGGCTTCACGCAAACCTCATTCACAATGGGATAGGGTGCGACAACAGCAGGATATCCCATCATTTGGTAGGCTGGAAGATGTGCCTTCTGAATATCAATGGTTAGAGAGATCTTTGTATTGTCACGAACAATATCCTTCTTTTGCTGAGGGGGCTGATATTGACGCCATGGTGCAAACGTATTTGGGATATTGATTCCTCGCAAATCCGATTCCAAATCCACCATGTTACCCTTAATCAAACTGACTTCATTTCCACCAACAATGCCTAAGATATGACGTTGTGGTCTAGGGTTGACATACTGTGATGTTAGATCATCGTAGTGCTGAGGATTCTCTTTCTTTTCCCAATGCGATGTTAAGATCGGACCGTAGGCATCATCTACCGTGCTTAAATAGAGTGCCATCTTCTTCTATGTGTAGATCATATTTTCATATATTTATAAAAATAATATCATAAAATTTGAAGATAGAATCTTCATCAGAAAGTCATAGTCCGTTCAAATAGCAAAAGCAAATGTCGCATCTCATTCTTTCTCTCGACGGTAATATCGGTTCAGGCAAGACGACTCTTCTGAATCATATTCGTACCTATCTCCATGACATTCATGTAGTGGATGAGCCGGTTGGACAATGGACGGAGCTTCATGACAAAGAGGGAAAGAATTTATTGGAGCTCTTCTATCAAGACAAGAAACGTTGGTCCTACACCTTTCAGAATTGTGCGTTGTTGACTCGTCTCACTAACATTAAGGATGCGATTTCGAAATTAGATAATACAGTGAAGGGTCAACAGGTCATTGTGACGGAACGTTCCATGCTTACTGACAAACATGTGTTTGCGGAAATGCTTCATGATTCGGGTGATTTGAATGCGATTGAATGGGAGCTCTATAATAATTGGTTTCATACCTTTGGTAAAACGTATCCGATTCATGGAATCATTTATTTGTCTACGAGTTCCAAAACATCAAAGGAGCGGATTCAGATTCGGAATCGTCAGGGAGAAGATCGGATTGATATGGAGTATTTGGATGCGTTGGAGGCGCAACATGAGAAGTGGATTAGTAATACGACGATTCCTGTGCTAACGTTATCAACGGAAGTAGGCGTATCAGTGGAGGAAAACATGGAACACATTCGGTCTTTCGTTAAACAATTAAAACTATAAATTTTCAAGGCTTCTTGCTTTTCCTGGTGGTCCCTCTAATTTACTATAATAGGCATGCATCTTGGCAAGACGTTTATTTTTTCTAGTTCTGTTGGCGTATTTTTTAACAGCGTTTACACGTTGTTTGTATTCTGCAGCTGCTGCTTTTGCCTCTGCTTTTGCCTCTGCATTATCCAGCGAGGCATCTTGAAGTTTAGCAAGTTGGGCGCGAAGTTTAGCAATTTGCTTTTGTCTGTTATCCTCTTTTTCCTGTTTGCTTTCCGATGCACTGGAGGCAGCTGCCGATGCACTGGAGGCAGCTGCCGAAGCTCTCTTCTTTGCAGGTGTAGTAGCACGTGCTGAACGTGCTTCATTGATGGCGGCGTTATTTCTTATCCGAGCATTTCGGAGAGCGATAGCATTATTAAGTTGTTGTTGAAGTGAACGGGGAGCTGCACGTGATTTAGAAGCCGCCGAACTGACACTATTTGTTGGTGATGAACCACGTGATGGACCACGTGATGGACCACGAGAAAGAGCACGAAGGGCACTAACGACGTTAGAGGATGAGGATGCTTTAGCGGAAGCGTAAACTTTTTTTGGAGGCTTTAAAGCATATAGTTGCGCCTGTATAGCTTCCTTCTGTTGTTGAACCACAATCCGAGCCTGCAGATCTTCTATTTTTTTGTCTAGTGCAATGTATGATGCAGCAGACGACTTTCTTGATTTAGAACGCGGGGGACTTTTCCGATTATTTTGACTCATCTTCTATCTAATTTGAAGAAAATAGTTAATCACAAATAGGATATTCTTGTATACCATTTGTAAAAAGCTGTACATAAAATTAACAATTAACATCACGCAAGTAAGAACGCGAAGGAATGCCACCATGAATCCATCCATTTGCCGCAACTTCTGGAATGAGATTCTTTGGATTCTGAACGTTATCCTTCAAAACGGGAATCATCGGGGTGTACTGTTGCGAGAAGAACTGCTCCGTCACCGTACCGCACTCCTTGCCCATACGCACTTGTTCGGAGTGAAGCAAAAGACTCTCTACATCACGGGAAGGGCTTCCACCAGCCATGTAGGGCATGCTGAGGAAGGGACGGGCTTGTGGGCGAATTTGGCAACGATTATTCTTAAAAGCGATTTGATTGCGTAGAATGGAATCGGCATCAATTGCAGCGTTATTATATCCGTAGCCTTCACGAGGGTAAATTAATAGCTGATCTGCTGCCACTGGGTTGACGCCGGTAGCCTTAGGCACTAAATTGGTGGTCATGTAACGTCCTGGTCCGACGGATTGGGAATAAAAGGACTGGATGCCGCAAAGGTCATCTCTAGAATGAGTTAATCGGTTAATCTCCATACTCTGAACTAATAAGGCATAAAAAATATAATCCTAGAAAAGAATGAAGTCGCTCGCCACATCCTTGTGTCATTGTATCAAACAGGTGCGTAAAACGGTTCGCCCCAGAGATAAGAGCAAGAAGAGTAAGATCAAGAATCCATCCTTTAAAGAGAAGGAAGCTGCTGCGATTGGTATCTGCATCAAATCCGTTCTCCAGACAAGAGGAAAAACACTCAAACGATTCAAGTGCGGTAAGAAACCTTTTCTCATAACCAAAATGGGTTTAAACAAATACTAATATTGATAGGAAGGAAAAAGATATGAAATATAATTTTATCATACCGTACCGAAATAGAAAAGAACATCTAGATGAATTTATCAAGCGCTTTACCAAAATGGTAAAAGAGGAGGACCTCGATGCAGAATTTTATATTATTCATCAAATTCATCCAGGTGCTTTTAATCGTGGCGCATTATTGAATATTGGATTTATGGAAGGATGTAAAACAAGATCGGATGGTCTTTTTATTTTTCATGATGTAGATATCTACCCAACCTATTGGGGCTCTATTGATTATCATACAGCAAAGGGAGAGGTTCGTCATCCTGTTGGATTACAAAATGAAAATATAGGAACTATTTGTTGTTTTTGGAAATCCGAATATGAAGCTGTCAACGGATTTCCAAATTATTGGGGGTGGGGAATTGAAGATGTTACCATCATGTACCGATTAAAAAAATTACATATTAAAATAGATGAACAACATATTGTTGATGTGAAGGATACACAAAAATGTATTTGTCCCGTCCATACAAGGAATATCATCAAAGAGGAATTATGTGCGAAAGAGAACACTGCGCTTTATCATGAAGAAATAAAATCAGGTCAATGTAATAATGGATTATCTAGTATCAAATATACCATATTATCAACACTTGCCTATGCACCACTCTTTACAGTAATCAATGTTGATTTTACTTTAGAAAATTAAAAATAGTAATAATCATATTATTCACGTTTTTAATTTAGGACGCCTGATTCAACCAAGGAATGGGTCCACCGTCTGTACCAGACAAGCAAGCAGCACGTCCACCCTCCTTACATGTCTTACCAGGAATGCGATAGAGCCAATTCGCAAAGGATCCCTGGTCATTGGGAACTGTCGTCGAAGGCTGTGTCACAAATTGGCGCTGACTCTGATTCTTTCCAAAGACATCGGTGGGATCCGAAAACCACTGAACACGGAAATAATCATCAATGGTCTGCTTGACCGATGGCTGATTAATAGGTGCGGCTTCAGGGCGACTTGGATTGTATTTCATTTCACCTAATAGCACATTCATAAATGGATTACGTGATGTAGGGAGTGTTCTCTCAGGAAGAGGCTGTCCTTTGTAGGGAAACGCATCTACTTCCACTACACCAGATGGACCACTTGGAAGATAAGGTTGAACACTTCCTGCTGACGATCCACCATTCACGAAATGTTCGGTTACCTCTTCAAAACGTTCTTTGATAGGTGCGGTATAGCCCGTGGGTTCTACTGTCGTCTCAAATGGTATGGAACGATAGGGATCTGGAAATACATTCTGCTTTTGTGGTGTTTTGGATAATAAAATAATGGCAGCTGCGGTCATGCTACCAAATACTAATGCGACAAATAGAGCAGATAATCCTCCTAATACGCTCGCAACGAGTCCCACAAAGAATGAGATAAGTAAGATTCTCATGATAAAGTTCCATGTGGAATGTATACAAGTAGGTTGATATTGTAAATTAAAATGACGAAAGAGAACCATGGGGTCTTTCCAAAAAGGAAGTTCACATGTCTCATGAACCCTCTCAGTACTCATTATCCTAAACCTTAGAAACTTTATTTCTTTTGTGCTGCTTTCTTCTTTTCCAGTTTCTTGCGCAGCCGGTCTCTAGCAGTCGCAAGGCGAGCACTACCCTCCTTACCTGCTGCCCGTGCCATGTCCATGTCTTCAAAACCAAAGGCAGACTTGATACCTCCCAACATATCCACAAAACTTGTATTTTCAGCAAACTCTTTCATAAGTTCTTCTGCTTCACGTGCAATCTCCTGTGGATTAATGGAACCCGACATGACCTTCTGCTGAAGACGGTTTCCAATCTTACCTATCAATTGTTGAATGACACCTGGATTATTAGTAAATGTAGAAAAGAGAATTTGTATGGACCGGGACGGGTCCTTCTCACAATCCTTCATCATCTCAGGACTAATTCCCAAATCGGCAGGCGTAATATCCTTTACGATTTCTTGTGCCAGACGTGCCATGTGCCCTTTCAAAAATCGCTCTGGAAGCTTAGGGAATCCATTCTTGAACATGTCATCTACATTAGGAAGTCCGCTTGCCGACTTCTCATCTGACTCCTTTGAATCATCCTTGAAATCATCTGATGGCTTCATCATATTCATAAATTTCTTGATAAGACTCTGAAAATCAACACTTTCCAGCTTCTTCTTCATATCCTCCATGGCTGCCTCCATCGCATCATTCATCCACTTTGGCTTTTCTTCCGCAAATCCAGCCTCCATAAAGCAACAAATCGATAGCACACGTACATGCTCCCAAATTGCCTTCTTCGTATTGTCAGATAGTGTTTCCCATAGTGCATCCACAATGGTTACACCTGGCAAAATCGTAGTGGGATTCTTACGAAATTCCTCTGCATCTCCACCCATTGTATTTTTAAATTTCACCTCTGCCTGAAATCGATTGATTCGCAATGCGGCAGGAATCGACTGTGCTAGTAGAATCTTTGCCCTATATTCAGGCAGAGCACCCAACAAATCCTCTGCAAATTCATCATACTTTTTCTGAAAAATAGATGGTGTTTCTTCCTTTGCTTCCTTTGCTTCTTTTGCTTCCATTCTTCTTATGGATTATGAAAAACCTTTTATACCGTAACGCAGCTTCTATCAATTAGATCGCATGCGCTGCCTTCTCGGAAAGGTGGCAAAGTACTTTGAGATATTGCCAAATGACATCCTGATTCTTCGTTCCCATTGTATCCCAATGCTTATCAAAAATAGACAGGGCAGCCAACATATCGTTAAATTGCGTAGTAACCGTATCTTGCATATGACGACGAATGACGTGCATATTTCTCTCATAAATTGCTGTGGAACAACTCTTGTAGACATGCTCCACAAACAAATCAAGGATGAGCCGTGGATTAATTTTTTTGGCACCCTTAATTCCTTCTGTTGCCATTTTAAGGTCTTTTTCTTCCGGAAAGGTATTACATAGTTCGTCAAAAAAATGAACCATTTGGGTAGTAAATGCGTTGAGAACTGACATTTTCTTCTTATTATAAATAAATGTTTAAGCTTTAAATTGTGACATTATTGACGTGTGATACGTTTCGGTATACCGTCATCTCGCTGAGAGAGAAAACTCTGCATTTGCTGGTCTAAGAGCTCTTCCTTCTTGCTTCGTTTAGCATTCGAATTCGTTGTCTGAAATTGACTGGCTTCTCGGGTACCCATTGAATCCTGCCCCTGTAAAAATGTAAAATTATGCTTCATAGAAAGTCCACCATTTCCTTGTGCGGAAGTATCCGCTCCAATAAAGGAATAGGTGTCACCAAAACCACCTCCCATTTCGGTGTCCAGATAGGGTTCGGGTTCCATGGGTCCTGCAGCTGCGCTAGTACCATTACCGCTCTTCCCACCGCCATCTCTCATTTTCTGTTCATACAGCCAGTTCATCACATCACTATTTGTTCGTGGCTCAGGATCTCCTGAAATAACAAGTGTCGGAGTTTGTTTGAGCCATCCTGGAAGCTGGGGACGATTAGGACCTGGATCCACACAAATAAAACGGAATTGTGAATGATAGTTTGTTTTTGAGATTTCTTCAATAAAAGCCTTTGACCAGTCACAACGATTGGAATAAAAACAAATATGAACGGGGGCAGGTCGGCTCATTCTTTTCTACAGGACGAACGAATCTATCTCGCCTTGAACGCATTCTTATAAAATTTGACGGACTAGATCTATCGGAAGATAGTATAGGAATCCATCATGCAGTTCACCAACCTCCAAAAGGAGGATCGCATCTACACCTTTTCCCTCTCCCCCATCCATGTCACCTACGCCAATACCTTGCGTCGTCTCATCCTTACCGGTGTTACGACAGTTGCCTTTCGTTCGGACATGACCTCTACGGGTTCTACCACGGATGTCATCGTAAAGAGAAATGACACTCCCATGACCAACGAAATGTTGGCGGACCGTATTGGTCTTCTTCCCATCTATGTTCCAGATCCCTTGAACTGGAAAGATGATGACTATCTCTTCACTCTTAAGGTCATCGGTAATAATGATGCGACCACTTATGTCAAGTCAAGCCATTTCAAAATTACAAAGAATACTCCGCCCACTGGGGATGATGAAAAAGAGGAAAACATCTCAACGGAGAGATTCTTTCCTGTTCATCCCATTACACGTGATACGTGTCTGATTGCTACCCTTCAGCCAGGTGCGATTCAACAAGCTATTGAAATTGAGGCGAAGGCGACAAAAGGAACGGGTCGGGAACACGCACGTTTTAGCCCTGTATCACAGTGTTCGTATGAGTATACTCCTGATCCTAATCCTCGCCGAATGGAAGAAATGTTTACTTCGTGGCTGACCATTACTAAGAAAGTGGGGGCGATTGACAAAGCCTCGGATCGCTATCAGGAGCTGAAGCGGGAATTCAACACTATGCAAATCAAACGTTGTTTCCTCATCAACGAAAAAGGTGAGCCCTACAGTTTTGACTTTACCATTGAATCAGCTGGTGTCCTTGAGGTTCCCTACATTGTGGAGCAAGCCTCCCAAGTTGGTGAAAACATGTGTAGCCGTTATGTGACACTTGATCGAGGCGATGTACCCTCTGACATTACGATCACATCAGCGGACACACGTATCATTGGATATGATTTCCTCTTTCGTGGACATGATCATACGCTAGGTAATCTGCTTCAAACCTGGTTGGTGGAACACCATATTGAAGGAGATGCTCAGCCCAACATCACGTACGCTGGGTACTCTGTTCCGCATCCTCTTCGTGATGAAATGATTCTGCGCATTGGTGTGGAAGATGGTGAGGAATCCACCGCTCGTCTGGCTGTCGCACGTGCGGCACTTGGATGCGTGAAAATGTTTCAAAATATGCGTCTTGCGTGGCGCAGTGTCAATGGAGCACCCTTGATGAGTGGACTGCAACAAGCCATTCCTGGTAGTAAACTTCGTAGCGCTGCGAAAGCGTCAGCAACAGCGTCAGCGTCAGCAACAGCAACAGCAAAAACATCTGCTAGCAAATAATGAGTTGATAACTATCAGCAATTTCACATTCGATACCAAGATGATCTATCTCTTTGAGTATCGCACCACAACGACGCACATACGTAGCAAAAGCAATCTCAGAAGAGGGTTGAACATCTCTTAAAAGATGCGGATACATTTGTAAGTGTAGAGCACGCATCGCAAAACATCCTAACACACAATCATCATATTCATATTTCAAAGTGAAGATGTTGTAAAATTTTACAAAGGCTTCTATTTTTTCATTCTCGATAACATCCGTAAAAAAATCGGACGACATCATTCGATAGCGTCCTGTCAGTTTGATGATCATATCATTCCCTTGAATTCCACAGATACGAATGACATCTTTGATGTCTGTCATTTCATTTGTCGCTTTACTATGAAAGCGTAACTCATTGTTGTTCGTATACACGACACGAACCGGTTTTCCATCATGTAAAAAATAGTCCAGATACGTCTCTCGTTCTCCATTGTTCTCTACAATAATTGGTGTGATACATGTGGGAAGAAGAGAGAGAGTCCCCTTTATTGCAGAGAGATATCGTTCTTTTCGTTTTGCGGCATTGATGATTCCAAATCGGTTATGAATAGACGTGGTGAGAATCAGATAGATCATTGTATTACTGAGCAACAATACGTTTAAATTCAGCATACGCCATTCGATTACAAGGAAGTGCTGTTTGATAATGTTTATGGTGATTACCACGATTAAGAAATTTCGCCAAACAGAAACGACATTGGAGGGGTTCTCCTGTGATGGCTTGTTCCAAGTATTCATTGACCTTTACATGAATGGGAATTTCTACCACAGGGTGCTGTTGATCAGCAGGGAGAGACAATAAGGATTGGCAGATAGATGATGTATGTTGATGACGGGTAAAACATCCTTTCGTAGAAAATATTTTACAACATGCTTTACACTGTAGGATTTCTTTCATTTTTTGTTTTACGAGTTTTACGGGTTTTACGGGATCTTGTTTTACAAGTTTTACAGATTGCATTTGTGACTTCATGGCAATGATGTGTACAATCTGTGCATAGATTTCTTCAAACTGATCACTTGATGGAACATGTTCTATTTTGGAGACGTCTTGAACGTGTTCTATTTTGGAAACGTCTTCGACATGTTCTATTTTAGAGACGTCTTCGACATGTTCTATTTTAGAGACGTCTTCGACATGTTCTATTTTGGAATTGTCTTCAACATGTTCTATTTTTGGAATATCGGTTGTAAGCGGATGCTTTCTCCTTGTCGATAAGGAAGACAATTGCCGATAGAGTTTATCAAACTCTGCCTTCTCTTTTTCTTTCTCCTCTTGGGTAGGCTCTTTTATTTTTTCCACCTTAGGTAAGGGGATTTTCTCAAGGGAAGGTAGCCCAGGAGTACTGGCTGCAAGAAAGGCATAGAGGCGCTCAAAGGCGTCCTCCTTTTCATCTGCCTTTGTCTTCTTACTCTTTTTTGGCATATGCTATCGACAGTATTGATTTTAATCATGTCAATAGAATCACTCAATTTTTGGGAATTTAAATTCCGTGAAGGCACCAAACCGTAAGAATACGTCCTCCATAATGGTTGTCAAGTACGAAATCGTGACAAGTACGAAATTGTGACAAGTACGAAATCGTGACATGTACGAAATCATGACATGTACGAAATCGTGTTAGGTGTTAAAATGCGTAAAGCTCTTCACATTACTCTACTTGGAGATGTACATCGTTTTCTTCAGAGATGGGAGATGTTTCTTGAGAGTCTTTCTCCTTGGACGGCTCCTTGGACGGCTCCTTGGATGGCTCCTTGGACGGCTCCTTGGACGATTTTATTTCACTACATTGTGCAAATGTCATTATACAAATGGATGTTATACCATAACCTATATAGAATAAGATAGTATGAGAATCTATCATAAATTGTGGAAATTGTGATAGTGTAATGAAAATAAACACTACGAATATACGTCCTATGATCTTTTTCCAGCTATATTCTTCAGGAAATAATTTATGATCCATGTACCCTAACGTCATACAAAATAAATTAGTAATGGCAATCGTTACAACGCTTAATGTAGCTAGATCAAAAGTAATAATAGATAATAATAATGCAATGATCATACCAGCATGATAAAAATCGGTAGAAAGTGATGTATCATCACATAATAAATAATGAAGATAATGGAAAATAAAGATAAACAAAGGTAAATTCATATTATTTATCGATGCATAGGTAAAAGACGCAATAACCAATGCCTTTATCAATTCCATCAATTTGGGTGAATTGTACTGTGAAATAATAGGATTATCTTCTATATCATCGTATAGTTTCACTAATGCGCCAAATATGGCAGTACCATAAGCATTCATTTACACCTATTATTGAAATTATTTTATATGTAATGGACACATAAAATAATATTTTAATTCTTTACTATAACCGGATGAAATATATCCATCTATTTGACATCATGTACTTCTTTTTCTTCTTTGGGCTCCTTGGGCTCCTTAGGTTCATTGGGCTGTTCCTTGAGCTCCTTGGGATCTTTTGATGATTTTGTTTCATAATATTTTGCACATGTCATCATGATAGCGGATAACATTAAATAACCTATATAGAAGAATATTATATCATAATATGGTGTAAATATAGTGAATTGCGATAATATAATATATATAATACTTGATACAGCACGCCATATTATCTTTTTCCAACTATACTCTTCTGGAAATAATGTATGATCGACATATGCAACTAGAGTAAAAAATATAATAGAAATGATTAATACGACACTCAATTTATCTACATCAAAAGTAATAATAGATAATAATAATGAAATGGTCATGAATGCATAATAAAAATCAGTAGAAAGTGCTGTATTATCGCTCATTGCACAATGTAAATAATCTCCAATAAAAATGATGATAGGAAAATTCATATTATATATCGCTGCATAGGTAAGAGACGCAATAACAAATGCCTTTATTAATTCCATCAATTTAGGCGTACTATACTGTGCTAAAACAGGATTATCCTCCATATCATCAAATATTTTCAATGTTGCACCAAACACCGCTGCTGCATAATTAGCATTCATTTACACCTATCATAGAAATCATTTCATACGCAATGAACGCATGAAATAATGTTATGAATGCAGAATTAATCCACCTCATCAGCACTGGCAGTAGTCGCAGCCTCTGAGCCAGGCGCACCCGCCTCTTCATACATCTTCACCATAACCGGGCGAATCTTATCCTCATATTCCTTCTGCTTGGCATCATAGACCGCTTTCTCCTCCTCCCTATGCTCCTCCAACCATTCAATACCCTCCTTCACCCAACTCTCCACCTCCTTCACGGTGTCTGCCCCCAATGTCACCTTCACCTTCTCCTCCTGAACCGCATTGCGTGTATTGTACAGATACGCCTCTAAGCCATTCTTCGCCTCCACTCGCTCCATCTGCACCTTGTCTGCCTCCGCATTCTTCTCCGCCTCCTTCACAAGACGTTCAATCTCCTCCTTCGACAAACGCCCCTTATCATTCGTAATCGTAATTTTATTCGACTTACCCGTCGACTTCTCTGCCGCCGTTACATTTAGAATACCATTCGCATCCACATCAAACGACACCTCGATCTGAGGGACACCTCGTGGCATCGGTGGAATTCCCTCCAACTTGAAATCTCCCAAGCGATTGCAGTCCCGAGTAAACTGACGCTCTCCCTCATACACCTGAATGAGTACCCCTGGCTGATTGTCCGCATAAGTAGAAAAGGTTTGTGACTTCTTCGAGGGAATCGTTGTGTTACGCTTAATGAGCGGCGTCATGACACCACCTGCTGTCTCTAGACCAAGAGAGAGAGGCGCCACATCCAAGAGAATGAGTTCAGAGGTACGATCGGTTGAGTTGGCACCACCCATCAGAATGTGCGCCTGAATCGCCGCACCATACGCCACTGCTTCATCGGGATGGACTGAGTCATTCAACTTCTTTCCATTGAAAAAGTTACTCACCATCTCACGAATCTTTGGAATGCGTGTGGAACCACCCACCATGACAATCTCATGAATATCTGACTTGGACATATTCGCATCACGTAGTACTTGTTCCAAGGGCGCAATGGTACGACGAAAGGTGCTCTCGCAAAGCGCCTCAAACTTCGCACGAGTCAGTACAAGATTCAAATCAATGCCATCCACAAGTGCATCAATTTCCAGGGACGCCTGAGTGGATGTACTCAAACTGCGCTTGGCTTTCTCACAGGCGCTACGAAGACGGTTCAGGGCGCGTGCGTTGTCCTTCACATTGCTATTTTTATTCTTACGTTGAAATTCTTGGACACACCAGTCCACCATAATATTATCTAAATCGGATCCCCCGCAGTGTGTATCACCTGCGGTTGCTTTTACTTCAAAAATACCATCATCGATGGTGATCAGAGAAACGTCGTGCGTACCCACGCTTGTTATCGTACTGGCTCTTTATCCAATACTTCTTATAGATTTCCTATAAGTTCGGACTATATCTTATTTCACATGTTATATGTAAAATCCTGGCACTCGTGGATATTTCTTCTTTTACCAAAATAGTAAGTAAGAGTACTATATCTAGTCTCTGGACCTTGATCCTATTTCTAGGATCCTTGGCTGCGGATTGCCCATTTCAGCTATTCTTTTCTTTTTTACTATCTCACAGATCATTACTCTGTGCCCTTATCTCTGTTACCAGGATAAGTTAGTAGAAAAGACTTTAGGGGTTTCCCGTCAATTCACCAGGTTCCTCTATTATATAGAGTGAGGTCTTTCACCTCAGGAAGCAGTGTATTTAATATGTTTCAATACCTCCGAAATCAAAAATAACAACATGCTGCTCCCCAGCCGTCTTCTTATCCAGCCCATACGCAAGCGCCGCCGCCGTCGGCTCATTAATAATCCGAAGCACATTCAAGCCCGCAATGACACCCGCATCCTTTGTCGCCTGACGCTGTGAATCATTAAAATACGCAGGAACAGTAATCACCGCATCACGCACCTCCTGACCCAAATACGCCTCTGCGGTCTGACGCATCTTCGATAGAACCATCGCTGAAATCTCCTCAGGCAAGAACGTCTTTCGCTCTCCCTTCGCATCCACTTCCACACAGGTCTTTCCACCGAGACCAGATCGCACAGTAAATGGCCAATTTGGAATATCCTGTTGGACCGCAGCATCCTCTAGCTTGCGTCCAATGAGTCGCTTCGCATCAAATACAGTATTCTTTGGATTCTGTGACGCCTGATTCTTCGCAGCATCACCGATTAAGCGCTCTGTTTCCGTGAACGCAACATAGGAAGGAGTGGTACGATTTCCATGCTCATTTGCAATGATTTCGACACGATCATTCTGCCAGACACCCACTGCAGAATACGTGGTTCCCAAATCAATTCCAAGCGCATATTTTACGGTAGCTGACATCTCTAAAAGGACAAGTGTATCTATTGTTTAAGCTATTTTATAAAATAGTAGGAAGTCAAATAGGTAATGTTATGAGTATCATTGATTAGATGCCTCAATAAATGATAAATACAAATTCTGTGTTTTTCGGAGAAGAAAAGCGATCCGTTGCCACGGCTGTTTATGAAAATAGTTCTGGATGACATCCACCGTTACTTTTTTGCCGACAGGACGGAGCTGTGTCAGATAGATACCATGAATGCTATACAAATGGGGATGATACATTTTATCCAATGATTCCATGATTTCCTCCTTCGGCTTTGTCTTAATCACATGCATTTCAAGATAGATACGATGAAGATACTCCATAACGGTACTCATACACGCACTTTGTAGAGCAAATACTAACGCATCTTCGGGATAATATTCCAAATACGTATGATGTAAATTTTGTACATACAATTGTGCATATCGTTCCAACCCACCTGGCTGATTTCCACGAAGCGACTTCACCATTGTGTATTTTTCAGACCGAAATCGCCAACGATTTCCCAGCGTATCTTTACAAACGACACCTTGAAACTCATAGGATTGATCTTGAAATAATTGACGTATCCAATCCATGATCGGCGCATCCGTTTCAGGAAGAAGAGAAAGGAGGGGGGTCGTGCCACGGAAAGAGGATGGGGAATCCTCCACACCAATACGTCCATCCTGATACACTGTTCCTTTCTGAACCAATATGATACGATTACTCTCTATTTTCTTCACAATACGATGCGCTGTGTGCTGTAATAAGAAACTGTAATAGACAGCATATTCATTACGACTGACATTTGGTACTTCCATCGAGGTATCACATTGCATCAATTGCTCCAGGGTTTCATCACTGCATTCCGCAAGAGGATCGACATTCAGATAAGCCTCCATAAAGAGTCTACGAAAGGACGTCGTGGCGTAAAAGTGTCCGGTTGCGTATAGTGTGGAACGACTAGTAATATAAAGTTGATTATCGCCCATCATTCGAAAACAATTGATCATCACACCATCGTGCTGCTCCTGACATACCATACCATGTTGAACTGCTTCCAGACATGTTGTGTAAGGAAAAGGCTCACTTGTTGTCTTTGCAGGTGCTACACATACAGGACGATGAAGATGAGTGTTCCATACGACAGAGCGAAACCATTTACTATGAGGAAGCTCCATATTGGAACTCCCCTTTTCATAGCGAATGAGACATAAATCCTTCATTCCATCTGTATCGACGACACGAAAGGATCCACCCTCTTCCGATTCCAAATAGTGACGAAGCGAATGGAAATCAGTGTATTGTTCAATAAGTCCCTTGTACACATTATTTTCAAACGTGAATGACATGATAAATGCTACATGGTAGTCGTCCTTTTTCTTTATATTACCATTTGAAGAGTTTACTCCCTCAATAGATTCTCTATAAGATGATAGGGAAGATGGATAATTCAGCATTACCCAAAGATGATCCGAATGAAGACATAATACAACCGCCTATACTTCAAGAAGTAAGCGCAGTAGAAGAGCATGATGCTGAAAATGTAGTAGAAGAGAATATTTTACCTAATGATGAGAATGCTCAATTATACCGCGAAATGTCATCTGTTCAGATTGCTCCGACAGGCGAAGGATATAATTATGTGGATGATAACAACCAAATGATGTACATGCAATTGGGTGATAAAGTAGTCATTGATTCTATATATGGTAGGACGGTGGGAAGAGTCTACTACCGCAGTCTTGAAATGATTAGCATCAAACCTCAAGATATTCCTAATGTACTTCAACGATTTGAGTTTGAAGATGATGATGATGATGAAATCTATAAGGAGTCAGATGGTGTGACTTCTACAGTTGTGATTGAAAAGCGCATCTATGAATCATTTGTGGAACAACAAGATTTCCGTGTGGGACAACTCATTGATACATTTAACATAGGGGGTAAACTTGTCAATAGTTATACGATTACTGAGGTGGATAAAGAAAAGGATATGATTACCATTCAAGATGTGGAGAAGAAAGATGCCCCAAAGGATGTCCTCTTTAATTTTATAGGCATTGAGCCCGATGAAGATTTTGCCATCATTAGCATTCGTCAATTTGTCCCCCCTAAGGATGAACATAATCAAGAATCCGATGAACAAGATGCACAGCAAGCACAGCAAGCACAGGAAGAGGAGGAAGTAGAGGAGGAAGTAGAGGGAATTCATTTGGAGGGAATTATTAAACTCACACTTGCCACAGAAATTCGTGAAGCCACCTCTTATGAACAACGAATTCCTGACGATTTACAAAAGATCGATGCGCTCAATGATTTCATGTCTGGTTTAGATCCTATGTTACAAAAAGATCCAAAGGCTCTTCGAACCGTTCGTATTTTAGTAGAAACATTATTTGATCTCAAACAATCTACCATCGCCTATCGTGACGACGGATCCATTCAAGGCGTCCGTGATATTTCAGCCAGAAGCATTGCTGAATTAATTAAAAGTACGACTGTTCCCCTTGGACGTCCCGTTCTTCAAGTAATTAAAAAATTATACGAGTCAGAAGAGAAAGATGAGAAATACTCTCAAAATGAACTCTCCTTTATCTCTTTTGAGGACGAATTGAATCAAATGCTACACGATAATGGTAAAGTAGTATCGGCATCCCTTTCTGGGGCGCAAACTAGTACTATCATTCGTCAATGGAGTGAGCAGCAAGCTTTTAATAGGACGTTTTTATCTCCATGTATCCTTAATCAAAGTGAAGAACCATTATGGAAAGCATTTTCCGATTCAGAATATTTTCGTTCTATGCCACCCTCTTCTACCGAAACAGAAAAGGGGGCGATTCGTTTGTTATCTACCTTGTCAGGATACATCGCCCCTCACCAAAAAGATGTGGATCCTATCCTTGATAAAGTCCCCTTTGGATTAGAGCGTGCTCTCTCCACTACCTACAGAAAGGGATCAAAAGAGCGAAATAAACAGGTATTAAGTGCTGAGGAGACTGCTACCATTGATTCCTATATTATGTTTCCTCTATCCGTCGCAAAATATCTCGGCTCCACACGTTCTCGTTATATCACCACCGATAGTGGACGCAGCCAGTTGCCTAGAAAGACAATGAAAATGATTCTAGAAGAACGAGGAGCACCCAAAGAAGTAGGAACCTCAAAAGACATTATTCTTCTCAATGTCTTAGGAACATCCATTGGTAATATTCCACTTGCCGATTATATTGAAGGTATGACTGTACCCGCACTTGGTCTAGGTGATACATTTGATACATTGGAACAATATGGTATGGAACATTTAGAGTTGAATCGGGATATTGCGGAAGTTCTTCTGAAAAAGATCAAACAGTATCAATCACAACTTCTAGGTACATTAAGTGAGTTGCGTAATATGAATCAAGAGTTAGTTGCGAAGAAGCCTGTGATGAATCCATTTTTAGAGAATCAAACAATATTAGAGGAGATTCGTAATCAGCCGATATTGGCAGATGCTCTTGCGGAATATGAGAGAATTAATCCAACATTAGCAACCTCTGATATTGGACAAGTCCTCTATTTGCTACGTCACTATCCTATTTATTTTCAGGTTGCGATAGCTAAGAATGCGGTATTAATTAAAAAAGCGATATTGTACACGAATATGACCATGTATCTTGACTATCGTCATATCAATAATATGAATCGGTACAATGAGAAGAATGCAGGTATCAAACCAGAGCGCAATACGTGTCAACATGTCAGTATGCTGGTATCCATTCGTAAAATCATGGATGATGCTGACCGATTTCAGCAGCTCGATATTTTTTTTAGAAAATATCAGGGAGGTCGTGATAAAGATTTTAGTAATTGGATCAATTGTAACATCTGTAACAAACATTTGTTATGTGTCCATGAAACTCTACAACTGAAAGCATATCTTCATCCAAAAGAAAAAGATACATTGGAGAAGGAAATCATTTTGAAATGTTCAGGTGGACAATTTCAAGGGAAATACATTTGTAGAAATTGTGGACAACCCATCCGTGAATTGGATTTTGATAACGGCTTAGAATTTGATGATCATGGAAAACCAAAATCAGGTCGATCGGTCCTTGTTGATGAAGATGCTGTTTTTAATGAAAAATTAGAGAGTATGCTAAGTGAGATTGATGAACCAACTGAAAATGTGATATCGAACATCAATGCGGATGATATGTATTATTATTACACAATACGTGAAATTGCTGAGCGTGTAGGTATTCAGATGGATGATGCTGGATATCAGCGTATTATTACGAGTGTGATTACCCGTGTGAATCAATTTGGATCAATTGAATCATATTATAAGTCAGCAGGAAAAAAAGTTGTACCCGATTATCATGTGTCTCTGTCACGCATTGTGATTGGTGCGTGTGGGTTATTCTTATTGATTGAAATTCAGACAAAAATACCATCCTATGTGGTTCGCTATAGATTGATGGGATGTAAATCTCCAGGATTTGATGGATATCCATTGGATCCCAATCCTGAAAATAGGCAGGGTATTGAGTATATTGCATGTGCCATTTCATCGATTACACAAAAAGAGCCACCATGGAATCAATCAGGATTTCAAGCCATGACAGATGATGTGAAGCGACAGGATAGAATTGCGTTATACATGACAGGCATTTTAAAAGAAAAAATGAGCGATGAAGTGATTCAATCTAGATTAGCGATGAAGCGTGCCTATTTGTTAGACATATTAGGATCATCTAGTTCGATCAATGATGGACGTCCAAAAGACATGATTCCTCCTACGTTTTTACCTGAGCAAATCATTGTGACCCCTGAAGAAGCAGCAAAGGATCCGATTCGTCCTGATGTTGTAGCCAATATAGGAAATAAGGGAAAAATGGGACTCGTAAAATTGTGGATTCGTCGTGCGCATGAATTAGCCAAGAAGACCGCACCACTTATCCGAGGAAATCCCTTGATGGAAATAACATGTTGTCTGTCCACGATTGTTAAACCAGGCATATTTTTTACAGAGAATATGGATATGCCATCCATTGGAAAACGCACTCTGCAGCCTTATCAACAAGGTCAATTCATGCTTACCAAATTTATTCCACGTCTCTCTGAAATGGATGTTATAAGTGCTAATAAAGATTTATATTATCGAATCTTTTTGAAATGTTGTTTTCAAGGCGACAGAATGGGATATCCTCATGAACCTGGTCTAACTCATCGTTGTCACTGGTGCGAATTTCAATTTCCCACTCATCCTGCTGTCATGGATACAGATACAGAGGGCAAATCAGCTCTCATTTCTCAGAATATTGAAACGAATACGGATGAATTTACCGCCCTATTGGACAAGATTCATACTGTTAATAAAGTGGAACCCATACCCATGAAAGAAATCACATCGGTAGTTGATATCATGAGAGCATTAGGAGAGGTTGTTCCTGAACCGATTGCAAAATGGAGCGCCATTGTTCAAGAAACCACTACTAATTTTTTGAGACTTGGAAGTGATGCGAATCCGAATCGTTCTGATATTGTTGAGGCAGCTGGCACCATTTCAGAGGCAACCAGCACATCAGAACAAATCATTCATCAACGTTTGACTTCGGAAAGCTATCATAAAATCATGGATAATATTTCTCGACTTTCGTGGGTGAATTTCTTCCAAGTCATTCAAACTTATTTTATTACACCATTTCAACGATTGGTATCTCAATTTGATACAGAGTCATTATATATTCCGACAGAACTTGCGAAAGCCCTATCTGAAACTCATGTAACCGATTTACAACCGATTCTGAATGATGATATGAAGTTGCTTTCTACGAAGGGCGCAGATATCATGCTACCTAAATTACAATTGGCTCGCATCAAATTACAACAATATATTAATCAAATGAGAGTATTATTGCCTTTTAAGAACAGTATACGTCCTACTGTCGTTCCAGGCAGACAACTTACACTGGAATATATTCAGCAAGCACTCTTTTATGGACCGCTTTCTACACTGCTTCATTCTGCAGAAATTCCTGCAGGTGCTCAAATCAAAAGTGCTGCTAAATCGGTAGGTGATATCTCTATGCGATTTCTACTTGAAATTGTTGGATTTACACTTAATAAGTATAATAAAGAGAAATTATCGTATGATGATAAGGAAATTAAGAATATGATTGAAGTTCGTGCGGAAAAAGAGCGTGTTCATATTGTTTCTGAATTTAATAAGCTCAGTGATGAAGAACGTCGTATTGAACTTCAGAATAAACGTTACGGAATTGGAAAATGGGCGGTTGGTGGTACAAAAGTGATTCATGCTTATGATAAGGAATACTATGATTTGGAGCGACAGAATAGAATGGCTGCTGGCATAGGTGATTTTCCGGGTCAGAATAGTCATCAGGTAGATGAATTTGGTTTTAGTGAAGACAATGATGACGAAATGGGGGGTGACGGATATGACCTTAATCAGCACGGGGATGATGACAATGAATAAATGACGGATTTTATGTCTATGTTTTTTCTATTAAGAACAATAAGGAATGTACCTGCTTATCTATTCAGGATTATTGTACTTACTAGGTATTTCAATTGTGCTCATGCTAAAGCCAGAAATCATGTTTTCTGCTGATGGAAAGTGGAAGGAATTTGGAATTGGACGAGCAAAGGAGAGATATACATGGTTGCCATTCTGGTTGTTTGCGATCATGTGGGCGATTATGGCATACATGGTGGTACTGGTTATTGCGAGTCATACGGAATACGGGTCGAATTCAGAGATGCCAGTCGCAAATGAAATCATCATGCCTGAAAATGTGACAACAAAATCACTTTCACCGACACCGATTGTTCAGTCCAAACAGAAGCTGACATCGCAAGACATGAAGAAGGGATATTATATTTTGAATACGGAGGAGACAATGAAAAAGGGGATTCCAAAGTATATATATTTGGGACCAGAAGCACCCAATCTTGTCTTTCATTCCTTAGAGGAATAAATAATACACCTGTTCTTCAGACAGAGTATTCCTCATTTAGTCAGGGATAGATGGCATGCTCGAACCAAATACACCGCCAAAACAAATCGCAAAGAAAAGATAGAATCCATAGGATATTCCTTTTATGGTTGGGAATTGTGCTTCCACACCATCCAAGGAAAAAGTTGGACTACAACACGAACCACCTGCCTGTTTTTTGATCTTCTTATGAGAACCGCCACGAGTAGTTGCGTCACGAATAATTGCGTTACGAGTAGTTGCGTCACGAGTAGTTGTGTCACGAGTAGTTGCATCACGAATAATTGCGTTACGAGTAGTTGTGTCACGAATAGTTGGTGGTAATGGAGCACTTGGCGCAATAAAAGAATTTGGAATACTCGTAGTCGATTTTTCAGACGTGGGTTGACTAACAATGTTAGCAGCAGAGCCTATAAAAATAGGGGCAAATACAGAGGCAACTGGAATACGAAAAAAAGAAATATAAGAAATAAATAATGCTAAATAAGTTGTTCCTATGCTCGGTACGGCACTCAAAAATGCAGTCTTAATATTTGTGTTCTTTTTTGAGATATAGAGTACGACAAACATAAGTAGATAAATAATAATAGGTAAACCAGCATATAGAAGAGCATTAAAATAGGAGGTGTGATGATAGTTAAATAAAATAATAATAAGAATCACTACAAATCCCCCTAATGTAGTGATTCCTCCTATGTTTGTTCCAGTCGTATCCGGATTGGACATTTGCTAATCAATGATAGAAATTAATACGGATATATCTTCTTTTTTTATGAAAAGAAGATGTATTTTAATATATTGTAAATTACCATAGATACAATAGAGAAATGGCAGATGAACCCAAGGTAGTTGAACCAGAGGTAGCTGAACCAGAGGTAGCTGAACCAGAGGTAGATAATCCCAAGATTGTTATTAAGGAAGATCTAGACGATGAACCCAAGGTAGCTGAACCAAAGGTAGCTGAACCAAAGGTAGCTGAACCCAAGGTAGCTGAACCGAAGATTGTTATTAAGGAAGATCTAGACGATGAAAAAGAATCATATAAATATAACTTAAAGAATTTTTATAGAGAAAAAAAGGAACCGGTAAAGTGTGGATCCCAATGTTCTAAATTACGGGGATTTTATAAGGCAAAAGCCAAAGCAAAAGATGTAAGGGGCGATATCTATGGATATGATACGGATGGTAATTTAGTAGAGAAAGCAAAAGGAACGGTAGTCAAGACCATTGCTTTGCCGATCTATCGTCCTCCCACAATGGAGGAGATTGATATTATGGAGAAAGAACGCCAAGAAGCCATTGCTCTTGCAAATCGTGTAGTAGATGAGGCACGTACTGCGTTATATGCAATGTCACATAATCCAGAACGGGATGATTCTACGATGGTTCGTTTAAATCGTATGGTGATGGAAGCAGATTGTAAATTATGTGTGGCACGATTTCCACTCATGTATATTAATAAAGAAGAGGGTGTCAAAATTAGGCAATTGGATTTTACTCAACCGACTGAAAAACGTGTTCTTCCTTATGCGGTTTCTATCATTGAAACACGTCCATTTCACTTACAGGCGCAATATGTTCGTATTGGAGAGCCAGCTCCAGCGCCATTCGTAAGTGTGGAGGAGGCAAAGAACATAATAAAAGAAGCAGCGGGTGTTCCCATCATTGTCTTTGAAGGTGCAGACTCCAATGAATATGGTTATTTGTCCATGGAATGGTCAGTGGTTCTTGAATACAATTCAACAACCTATCAGTCCGTTTATCAAGCGATTTATAGTGAGTTGGCAAAATCATTTGATGATCAGAAACACCTTTCAGAATTCTTAGCAGCAAAAACAGCAGATGAAATTTTATATTCGGTAAAGGATGTCCCAGGAGATCTTGAACAAAATAAGGAGAAATGGAACGAACAATTACGAAAACTAATCTATCAGGTAAATCTTGCTAAATTTAGACGATACCCTGAATTAGCTGCCAAATTATTGGAGACTAAAAATGCGATGATTGGTGCATATGAACCAGGAGATGAAATAATTGGCATCGGAATCTCCTTAGAAAATGTGGATTCAAAAGATCCTGCGAAATGGGGTGAAAATGTATTGGGTAAAGCACTCATGAATATTCGTGATGTACTACGTGCGGAACAATCTGAACCGCCTGTTAAAGAACCACCTGTTAAAGGACCATCTGTTAGAAAGAAGAAACCAACCGTTTCTAGTGCGACAGATGCCTCTAAAAAGGCTATTCCAGCATCAGCTACAGCATCCGCCCCAGCATCAGCTCCAGCATCCGCTACAGCATCAGCTATTCCAGCATCAGCTATTCCAGCATCAGCTATGAAGAGAGCATCAGCTACAGCATCATCCATGAAAAGAGCATCAAAGGCAGCGTCGGTTATACCTGTCGCAACAATTGCAACACCAGTTGCTGCACCAGCTGCTGAACCACCTGCTGAACCAGTCGCAGCAACCGCTGCTGTCTCAGAACCAGCATCAGTCGCAGCACCAGTCGCACCAGTCGCACCAGTCGCATCAGTCGAAAGACGAAAGCCACGTGTCGCATTAAAAGTAACGCCACCTACATAGCGATATCTTACAAACTGAGTGGAAAATTCTTCATTTTATCCTCATTTTTATCGCAGTCCACTTTCTTTCCAGCATACGCATAGCAAATATCATTTTTATCTTTATAAATGATTTTCTGTGAACTTTCTGGATTTGGATATTTATAAACGACGCTCATTTCCGGTTTAATAAAAATGACAGCAATGATGCCAATGATAATACCAATGATAAAGGGAATGAATTGAATTCGCTTAAACATATTTATTAAGAGCATAGAAAATAATCATGCTAATAAAACAGAAATAATGGGTCTTCTTGAGATCTTACATGATGCACGTTTTAATACGTTTTTTAGTTTTGTGATAGGAATTGGATTGGTTTGTATGTTACGCCCCATGTGTTCAGGTAGTGATTGTACTATTAATAAGGCACCTGCTGAGAAAGATTTTGATAAATACGTATATCGTATGGGGAATAGTTCGTGCTACGAGTTTAAAACAGAGATTGTTCCATGCCCTGCTTCGGGGGCAGTAGAAGCTTTTAAAGAATATTCTCAATCTGCCGAAAAGGAGGACGAAGCATTTCGTGATCAGTTTGCCAGACGCAATACCATTGTGGCGCACTGTGCGCACAGTGCGACAATATAGGAGTAAAGGATTTCTATCATTTTTAAAGAAATGGCAACAGCGGGTACACTACTAAGTGACCTTGATGGCAAGGCTCCGGTATTTAGTAATAAGGACGATGATCTTGTTAATAAAATTCTTGCTGATATGAATATCCCCAGTTCATCTAATCCTGTGATGAATGCGCCGCCTCCTCCGTCCGGTAATGGAAGCCGAATGATTCAGTCTCCTAATCCAAATACAACATATCCAATGGCAACCGATCCTGCAACCGCTACGGCACACATGATTGGTAAGGATTATCCATCCGCTGCTGATTTTGCAAATCTGATGCATTCTCCCAGTTATGGTCACGGTGGTTCCCAGTACGCCTCAGTAGGTCAACCCATGGCAGCCCCACCTGTTCTACTAGAGCCCACCAAGGGCAACATCTATTCTGATATCATGTCTCAAATGAAACAGCCATTATTAGTGGCAATTATCATTTTTCTTGTAAGCCTCCCCATTATTAATGTACTCATTGGTCATTATCTTCCATCCCTATTACGTTTGAGTGGTGAATTAACTACGGCAGGCATGGCTGTGAAGTCTCTCGTAGGTGGCTTTCTTTTTTGGTTTATTCAAAAAATTCTCGTACCTCTTATGGTCGTATAAGCAGAGCATATCATACATATGATTATGATTGGAATGATAAGACAATCATAATAATAAAAAGTTTCCTACGAAACATGTAGAGAAATGAAGTTTAATCAACTCACCTATCATATTTCAATTGTGATTCTTGTGATTACAGCGTTATATACCCTTGTTTATGCTGGATTAACGGGTCTATTACTAACATCGGCTGTTACATTATTAGCCGCCGCATTTATTGATGAATTTGAAATAGTTGCTGCTATCACAATCATCTTTGCATTATTCTATACCATGTATTTGAAGCGTTACCTTCAGCGATTGGAACCGTTTACGGATAAGGAAATTCTAAAGCGTGTAAAGGATATGGAAATGCAGTACCAACCGCAGAAGCAGAACATCAATACAGAAACATCACAGCCGGCTGGATGTTATAATCCATCGATAGAAGGTTTTGCAACACTATCCGATACTTCAGAGGGAAAGCCTAATGAAAGCGGACCCGCATCTGCAAAAACAACGGATGCAATTCCTTCGCCAGAAGTTGACAAAGTAACAAAGGCAGTATCTGCACAAGAAAATACCACAAAGAAGGATATGTCAAGCAAGGATATCCCCAAAGAAGAATTCAAATCCGCAACAGGCGGTCTCTTTAAATTAGGGGAAATGCCATCGGAGCACAAGGATGGACCTCATTTGGATGCTGGTAAGACCATTATGCAAGCCATGTCCAACTTTGACCCAAAAACGATTTCTTCGATGACCGATGACACAAAGAAGCTATTGGAGACACAGAAGGGTCTGATGAGCATGTTAAATCAGATGCGCCCTGTGTTAGCGGATGGACGTGAACTACTACAGACCTTCTCAGGAATGTTTGGAGGAAATAGCAGTGGAGGTGCGTCACTCTTTAATAAGCCGTAAATCATATGATATGCTATTAAAATATTATGATTCTATTATGAAAATACGATGATAATATTCTACTACAATAGATGGGGCGTTCGAGTCGTGTCAAATGTCCACCTGGCATCCTGTGTCTTTCTGGAAATCTTACGACGGTGATTGCTGTTATTCTAGGTGTTGCCCTACTCTTTGTGATGTTTGCAGTTTTTAATAAGTCACCGACGATTATTATTCCACCTGCTCCTTCAGCACCAATCATTTCTCGGGGAGAATCGAGATATGACCGTGCCCCACAACCATTGCGTGATTGGATGATGCCCGCTGAGTTTCCACCACGAGGCGGAATTGCTTCCATTCCTATTAATATTCCGACACAGGGGCTTCCTGAGTCTTTTCAATCGGTGGGTCTGGTGAATGTAGATGGTGCGGTATGGCCACTATATGGTCGCAGAACAGCAGGAGGTAGTGATCGGTGGAATTATTATACGCGTACTGATTCGTTTAATCCTGTTCCGATTCCAATCCGATTTCAGAAGCGTGACTGCATGGATGATATAGGATGTCAAGAAATCCTATCAGGTGAACAAGTCAAGATTGAGGTCGTTGGAAAAGAAGGTACTACGAGAATGTATCGATTCGACGGTCCTAAATATATTCCAGGATTACTTTAGAAATGGTACATAAAGGAAAGGGTCTTATGATTGTGATTCTAATTGTCATTCTGGCATTATGTTACAATTATATGCCAGTGGACAGTATGGTACATACAACGGCGCCATCCTTGCGTATCAGTGTGGAAGAGGCACGCATGAAACGATTTGGTCTTATCATTGATGTTCGAACTCCTAAGGAACGATCTGAATTAGGATATCTTCCATTATCTATCCCTATCTCATTAGGGTCTTTAGAAAAAGAAATACCGTTAGATATTTCTAATAAGAATACCCCGATCTTAATTTATTCCAATGGCGATTCACGTGCGGAGAAAGCAGCAGCAAGGGTCTATCGTATGGGATATCATCGAGTCTCTTATATCGATGGAACCTATTTACAATTATTACCAGGAAGCAAATGATGTACAAAAGTGTACTTATCTTTTTTCTAGATATTCGTCAAAGGGATGTCTGGGACAGCCAACGTATTATCAGGATTTATTGAATTAACAGTATCGCCTGTTCAGCAACAACTTAATCCAATCACAGTAAAGAACTATCCACTTTCTATTTCCTTTGCCCCGAGATCAACACCACCATCCCTTCAAGGTAATAAGATTATTGAATCTACGGATAATAGTACAAATGACTGCACCTACCGAGGAAATAAGTATAAATTAGTGGATATTCAAATCTGTTCCGTGATGAACAAACGATTTCTTCTTCCAGGTCAAGGAAATCTACCTTCTGCCGAATTAATGATTTCTTTTTCACCCAAATCATCCAGTACTTCTATTAAACAAGTGGATGGTATTGTATTATGTGTCCCCATTTATGATTCAGGTACTCCCAATCATAACGAATATCTTACTCAATTGATTGATCCTAATATGCCAAAGTGTAAGTATACACAAAAAGAGGGTGTCTCCTACACCGCTGGTGAATATAAAAGCATTCCTAATTCTAACTTGATGAATTGTGTGAAATCATGCTGTGGTGATCCAAATTGTATTTCTTATACTTTCAATTCTGGAAAGTGTTCTCTCAATAATACTGTATCTGATTTGCAATCAACATCTGATACATCCATTACATCCGGTACAATTAATCGTAGCGGTGATGGCGAAAATACGGTAGAATACAAGTCATTGAGTCCAACATTAGAAACCATTTTTTATAATTCTGCAGTGGATACATCACAAACATCTCTTGCGTATAAGACAACATTTAATACTGTGAACGCATCGAATGTCATTACTTCAACCAGAACGCTATATATTGTTGTATTTCCCAATGGAATTCGTATGACATCGTCCACGTATCAGCAATTATTATTACAAATGCGAAGCATGAATCCATCTATCACACAGACTCTCTTACCTTATTATGTTCCACTCGTGATACGAAATTATGAAAATACACTTGTTTCATATGGATTTGATTCCTATGGTAATAAAATCCCAAAGCGTACCTCCAATAAAGGCGAGATTAGTCAAAATACACTTTCTAGTTGTAATGATGAATTTAGAAATCGTGTGCAATACTTTACAATGCCACCTCACATTATTTCTAAATCTAAATCATTTAACACTGAAAAATGTCCTTATTATAAAACAAATGAATATAAATGTGTACCTTTCAATCAATTACATGATTTATCAGGGGTCGATCAAGATGCATATGTGATACCTGGCAATTCAACATTACAAAGTATACTAGATAAAAACAAATCGCCTACCTCTGGTTCATCCGTATCAGTTTCAATGGCTACGGATGATATCATTGTTTATTCCACTATTGCTATTTGTGGCATAGTTGGTTTATTTGTTCTTTACAAACTTGGAACGAAAATAAAGGAGGAGTTATAAATAGGAAAGATGTTAGAACTGTACATTCTATTCATCTGTATTAGTGTACTATTATTTGTAATATACTACTATGATATTTTTAACGACAACAAAGTAGAATTATTTGAAAATCCCAAATATTACTTATCAGCATGTCCAAGTGGATTTAAAATGAATTATAATTCCGATGGAGATACATTGTGTTATATTGAACAAAATCTTAACATCCCTGTCCATTTATTAAAATACCAAAAAAATGGTGGTCAATGTATTCTAAATGGAAGGGGGACTCGAGATATTCCCAATTGTGTCGACTATATTTTAAATTATTATAGGAAACAGAGTATCCAATTTTGTAATCCTTCTCTTCCCTCTTATTTTGAAGATAATTCAAAGAAAACAAAAGGATGTACTCGTGGAGAATTAAATGAATTGCTGAATGGACCTCGTATGGAATCACAACCAACATGTATTATTTATCCGAATGAAGAGGATAATCAATTTAACATAGACAGTTGTATGAATCAGAAAGAATTAGAAGAGTATCCCTGTTTTGGATCCAATTGCACCAAACAACTCGTACAATATGGAAGACGTACCCCTCTCTTACTTATGATTAATTTTGCTGATACAAATGGATTTCCTCGTACTGCTTATAGCAGAAAGTCAATTATACGCTTCTTAGATGCTGTATGGAGTGGATGGAGACAGCGTTTAAATATTGATCGAACTATTTTTAATGCAGATATAGCAAAGAAATATTTCATTGATAAGACACTCTCTCCTGCGGATATTGATATATAACATCTACAGAAACATATATCACTATTTTTATTGATTAAATATCATTAAAAATAGCTGGAAAAAGAAAATTTAAGAATCACCCATGGTTTCTACGCCATCGACATGTCCAAATCCTAATTGTTCAAATAATTCATCCGAAGCAGATCCCGATTCTGGAGCACCCTTATTCAAAGGATAAATAGTAGCTAATACCCCTTTTTCATTAATCGTGGGTGCGACCGGTTCAAAGTTGGTGATATCGCAGGTATCGTCTTGTGGAATGGCGGATGTTTCGGTGTGAACGGGTTTATCAAATTCATTGACAGGTACGGTACGCTGCGGCTTACCTGCTTCCTCTACCGTGGCATGGTCGGGTTTAGAAAAATCCATGAGGTCAATCTTTTTCGCAGCAATCTTCACTTTTCGGCGATTTCGCTCCAAATATAATAAGGAAAATGCCATAAGTCCCATAATACCTACCGTAGGTCCAATACTGATAAGATATAATAGTAGTAAAATGGCAGCAATGCGTGCAACAATGCTATCTAGTAATAATAACAAGTGGGTGGGAAAAAAAGGAGAAAATAGAATAATAATGGCAAACACAATAAAATAGGTGACTTCTACCTGATTCATTTCTCTATTTAGTAGATATCATTTGAAATAAATCTTTTGTTCCTGTTCTTATCATAAAATTGACTTAAGCTATCCATATGATAATACGATAGAAACATGGCAAATCAAACACCTATTAATGACCTCAATCGTGTCCTTACATCAAAAGGATATGCTATCAAAAAATCATTTCTTACTCCTACGCAACTACAAGACATTCGTTCCCAATTAACGATGTCACCTAAGGTGCTCGATAAATTCCAAAATAGCAATATGAATTTTCCCATTTATTATGAATCCAAAACACGATTCTATGTTCCACGTCATTGGGGAAAGACCCATTTTGGAGAACCGGAAGCGAATATCGTATCAGAAGGTCTCCCTCTTTCGGATTCCATTACCTTTCGTACTACCTTTCCACCTCACGATTTTCAACGAGACATTATGACAACCTTTATAGAGAAGGGTGCGAATGGATTAATTTGTGTACCATGTGGTTATGGTAAAACATTTATGGCGCTCCATCTAGCCGTTCAATTAAAGAGGCGCTTCTTGATTATCGTGGATAAGGAATTCTTAATGAATCAGTGGAAAGCCGAAATCGAACAATTTATTGATGGCGCTCATGTTGGTATTCTTCAAGGGTCGACATGTCAAGTGGGAAATCATACCGTATCCAATAAAGAATATACTGTGGTGGAATTAAAACAGATGGCGAGAAATGCGTCGTTGAAGCTGGGAGGTACACGTGATGAACTTTTGAAGAGATTGGAGGAGGCAGGTATCAAAACGGCACCTGAACAGCGTTCGGTTCAGTATGATGTGACGATTTGTATGATTCAGACGATTTGTCGACAAGAATTTCCAGACGGATTCTTTGACGATTATGGATTTACGATTTTCGATGAGTGTCATCATTTGGGAGCAGCCTATTTCTCTCAAGCGCTACTCAAAATTCAGACGAAATACATGTTGGGACTCTCTGCTACACCTGATCGTGAAGATGGGTTATCCTGCGTCTTTGAATACTATTTGGGAGATGCAGTCTATAAAAAGACACAGAGAGAGCCCGATAAAGAGGCGGTGGTGAAAGCAATATGGTATGATTCAGAGGATCCTGCTTATCAGGAGGTTCCTGTGAATTGGAGGGGTGAACCTGTTACTGCAAAACTATTGAATCAAGTGGCGGATTGTGAGGAACGCAATCGTATGATTTTGAAGCATCTCCGTGAATATGCAGAGGATTCTGACCGATTTATTCTTCTTCTGAGTGACCGCATTTCACAATTGGAATGGTTTGAGAAAGCATTAGAGGAAGAGAAGAAGTATCCATATGGATACTATGTGGGTGGAATGAAGCAGAGTCTTCTGGATGATAATGCGGAGAAGTGCCAGATCTTGCTCGCCACGTATCAAATGGCATCCGAGGCGTTCTCTGTGAAAAAGCTCAATACAGTCTTTCTTCTGACGCCGAGAAAGCGAGTGGAACAGTCAACAGGGCGTATCTTCCGACAACGTGTCGAAGAACGAAAAGTAGCTCCACATATCATTGATATTATTGATTCACACGAGTGTCATAAGCGCCGATGGTTTATTCGTCAAAAATTCTATAAAGAGTGCGAATATACGATTCAACATACGAATAAACCGAAGAAGGTTGGAAATGTTCAACCCAATGAGCATGGATCTTTATTTAAATTGACATAGTAGAATGGCGAGCAAACCATGGTTTGTAACGCAATTAAACATGCAGCGTGAAGAAAATAAAGATGCTAAAGATAAGGGAGAAGTCATTTATTATAGTGCAACTCAAAAGAGTCAAGATGTTGGATCTATTGAAAGTAAAAAGGCATTATCATTTCAATTTACAAGACATGCTACATCATGTTTTAATATTGAAATTGATAAACCTAGTGTTTTCTCTATATCAGATGGTATTCCATCATTAGCTAAGATTGGAATTTCAGATACGATTCGCTTAGCAGATAGAAATAAAGACACACCACGTTTTAAATCACCTATTGTATGTGTATCTAATTTAGTACGAACATGGATGACTGCAATATTATTATATAAATTTAATAATAAAGACAAAATCACACTTCGTATTTGTCCTCATTTAAAAGAAGCTGGAAATTATGGACTCCCAGGAGCAGGAAATGGAGCCTTTTCATTAACTGAATCTATCCCAAAATTTATAAGTTTTTTACAAGTAATAAGAAATCATTCAGAATATCATAATTTAGGTGATATTATTTTATTAATACCCCAATATCCAAATAACTATAAATCATGGGTTAGAACAGTAATCCGTGTTCCTGAAGATAAGAGTCGACCAATAGTGAATGATCCATCATTTTGTAATATATTTATTAAAACCGATCCATTATTAGAAAAGGGATATACAAATGTAGGAAATATTCAGGAATTTATGGAATGGTATAAGCAGTCATTTCCAGAACAAGAAGAAAAAGTACATATTGTAGCACATAGTATTATTATGAAACACTATTTTGATGAAAAATTTAAAACATATAAGGGAGTTCCATTTAATATAGATGAATATAATCTAAATAGATCAGCAACCACAACAAAAGAAATTAAAAAAATGCCAAAAGAAGTCATTGAAGGCAAACCAATGGGAGACATACCATTAGCTATACAAAATTGTTGGTCATTTACTACTACTATAATTCCAATTCAAGAAAAGGTAATGGAAAGCATTCAACTTGGTTATATCAATTCAGGAAAGAATAAAGAATTGCTAAATAAAGCAAAAAAATTAGAGGAGGATAAAGAAGATAAAAATAAAAGTCTTTGTCTTGAAGCGACTGAACCAACTGACTGTTCTAAGACTATTGAGCGAGAAAGGAAAGAGGCTCTTGTAGAAAAAGCTTTTAAGAATGAGGCTCTTAAGAAAAAACGTTCACAAGGTGGTAAAAGAACGAAAAAGAATCATAGATCATGTACAAGGCGCCGATCATAAAAGGATGCACCCATCGTCATCTTCATCATCATACTGTTGTGTAGGTGGCTTACGAAAAGAGGCTCTCGGTACGGAAGGAACGATCGGTTTGGTAGGAGACATAGAGGATGGATAGACGTTAATGATGGGTCTCTTCACGATTTGTTCAATCGTAAGAGAATCGTCTAGTATATAGCTAGTCGCATTGTCGGTCTTACCATGTGAATACATAGGTGTAGCATTTGTGATACCCGCCATTATTTTCGATATGTCCAAGGTATCATGAATTAAATAGAGAAGAGAGGATAAGGTAGAAAGAGGAGTGGAATCGGCGAGGGGTTGTCTATCTCCAGGAAGATGGAGGGTAAATCGATTGATGTGAAGATGTTCTTGTAGACAAATCATTTCTTTTAAGGTAGCAATCGTATGACAATCATCTATTTCTACCGTAATCTCTTGATGACATGGTAAACGAATGGAAAGCTTCATAGTATCTAATCACTATTTTATTTTAAAGATGGAAATACCCGTTTGCCTAAAGAAATAATATGTTCTAGTAATAATATGAATTCGATTGTAACTAAATAGAGAAGATAGGATAGAATGAGGAGTGAAATTGGCGAGGGGTTATCTATCTTCAGGAAGATGAAGAGTAAAGCGATTGATTTGAAGATGTTCTTGTAGATAAATCATTTCTTTTACACCTTTTCTCATTTAAAATGTCCATTTTAGATGAGAAAACTAAATTATATATATAAAGATTATTAGTTTATGGAATGAATATTTAATGCTACTTGGTTATTTAGACCAGTCTCCTTCATATAAATATCTCCATTCATCCCAATCCATTCATAATTAACTTTATTTTCTGTAATAAATTCATAAAATGCTTTGAGTTCTCCTTTATCTCCATCAAAACCTGGATAATTTACTAATTCGTCAAAAACGATAATACAATCTGAATCAATATAATCCTTCAATACATCAAATATATATTTTGTAGAACTGTAAAGGTCAGCATCAATGTGAATAAATGAAACTTTTTTATTATGAGTTTGTATAAATTTGAGTAATGTTTCATTAAACCAGCCCTTTATCAATTCAACATTGCTATTAACTTCTGGTAAATTACCATTTCTATTAAAAGTACCTTTATCAAAACCATCACGCCATTTTTCAGGCAATCCTTCAAAACTATCAAACCCGTACACTTTATCATTTGTAAATTTTGAAATATAGTTAATAGTCTTACCGCTTGCTACACCAAACTCTAACCATAAAGTATTTGGTTTATGTTTCAATTTCATATGTTCAAATACATAGGTAAGAGGATATGTATTAAGATTCGGAATATTTTGAATGATGCTTAACATTTATATATATATATATATATATATATTATTTTATTTTATTTATTTTAACGCAAAATAATTGGCGTTTTAAATTAGAAAAGGTGTAAGGTAGTAATCGTATGACATGGTAAACGAATAGAAAGCTTCATAGTATCTAATCATCATTTTATTTTAAAGATAGAAATACCCGTTTGCCTAAAGAAATAATATGTTCTAGTAATAATATGAATTCGATTGTAACGATTAACCCCGCACAATCGTTTCAGTATTTGTATAACAGTTTTATGTTTGCGAAGCCAAAAGATAAAGTGGATATGATATTGGAACCACTGCAGTCGATGATTCAATTGGCGCTTCTGAGCGTCTGTCCGATTGGAACAAAATTACATATCCAAGAAAACATATTATATCTTCAAACACCCAATCTCATTCAGCCGATTACACGATGGTATCATTCGGATAAAAAGGACGATCTCTATTTTTTGTATTCGGTCATCAAACGGTTTATTAAATGGTACCATCCTACCAATAATAAGAAGAGTCCCTTGACCTTGGAGCTTTATCAATTGATTTCGTCGATGGGTATGGAAGGATTATCGACGCTGTACAAGACGTATAGTTCATGTGAATCCAATACTGTGATTCATGTGATCCAGATGTATAAAAATTTATTAGAATTTAATAATGATAAAATTTTAATGGATGAATTTTTAGTGGATGAGGCTCATAAAATTAATATTGATGAAGTATTTGAGCATATTATTGTCATTTATGATAAAACGATAATCCAGGTCGTACTCCATTCCTTATTATTAATACGTCAGCAGGAAATCGTTGAAAATCAGCATAGTATGATTTCTGGATTAAATATTATGTTGCTTACTTATAATAAAAAGATCACCGAATGGATTAAATTAAATTTGGTATTGTAGAATGAATACGAGGAAGCGGTATGTTGCAACAGCCGAAGATAAAATCGCATTACGAAAATATAAAGCGGGAAAATCAATCGGATTTACGAAGGTCGCATCATTAAAAGCGAAGGGATTATTGCCTCGCTCATCAGGAATGTATATTCTTGGACCCAAATATTCAGGAACAGGTAAAGAGCGTATTTTGCGTAATACACGTAAAAAATGAGTTACGGATAAATGTATTTCGTAATTTTATTAATATAATAGGATTGCGGTTTGTATTCTTTAAGGTAGTCGGCAATCGTTTTTTGTGGTTCATATTCTTTTGAAATACGAATGTTATAATATGAAGTCGGACTATCATAAATAATAATATTCACATGATTATTTCCAACAAAAGAATGAGGGACGGGGCTTGCGGTAGGGGAATAAAATGGATTAAAATAGAGTTGATAGGTTTTATCATTTCGTCTGGGGAAATCAAGAATACGTAGACGAAAGGGTACAAAGAGTTCGATGGGGGAGCGGGTGCTTTTACAAAGAGTCAGATAGGCGATGCGATCTTTATAGGATAAGTATTGTTTGATGATATATAATAGTTCATTGGGTAAGGTAAGAAATGTACTCATGTCATATACTGTAATATGATATGAATATAAATAGATGATTTATATACGATTATTTGCGATGAGTCCGACGAGAACGCTTATGATGTCTCTTTTTACGAGATCCGCCAAACTTAACAGGTAGACCCTTTCTTGAACCATCAAAATCATAACGACTATCTACCTGCGACACGGTAGCAGGGGCAAACTTTCCCGCATCAAATGCGACAGGAGCGCCACCACGTGTGCGATGCATACGACGTGTACGACGTTTTCGAGAACCACCTGTCTTAATACAAGCCTGGTTGAAGGCACGGGCATCATAGGGGGTGTTCAACATCAATGCTGGGACAGGACTGGGTGCCTTAAACGTCTGGTACGCATGTCCGTATCCAGCAGTAGGAGCGTAATATCTCATGGAATCCGCCGCACCCACTTGAACGGTTGGAAAGTTAGCAACAGAATAACTGGAACCACCATCTACAGGGGAACCTGCCATGTTTGAACCACCACCACGCATGGTATTCATGGGTGGCATCGTAACATAGGGTGGAGTCATAGGTGCGGTAATGAGTCGTTGAATGTTATCGGGATTGGGATTGAGAGGATTATAGGTACCTGCTTCACAAGGGATGCGACCAAATGGTCCTGGTGTCGTACCGACACCATTTGCGGGATTCAATGGACCCATTCCTGGAAAGAATCCATAACGTCCACCTTTCTGAATGGGTGGAACGACTTGACTAGACACGCCTGGCATTTGAGCGCCAGGAGGAATAACACCACCATGTGGAGCAGCGATGACAGGCTGAGCAATAGAACCACCCGCACCATTTGGCGCAGGAAAAGAAGTGGGTGGTGGAGTGATGACTCCGTTAGCAGATGTATCCTTAAAGTGATCAAGAGTTGCCATGAATGGCATAGCAGCACCACCTCGCTTTCTTCTACGCTTTCCACCACGCATACCGGGTAACCCACCTCTCACAGACATATCAGTACCAGAAGGAATCCATCCTGATCGGTGTGACATAGGATTTCCAGTACAGTCCTTCAGGGGGCTGAAGGATGTCTGGGGTCCAGAATACGAATTGTGAATTAAATTACCAGGCGCTCCCTTAATCCAATCAGGTCCATCCATGTATCCTGCGCCTCGGACGCGAGTTCTAGAATGACGTTTCTGACGTCGGGACGATCTTTTTGTATGGCGTGCCATTCTATTAGGATAGAAGTTATAAATATTATGAGCGCATATGATGAAAGAATGCCTCTGTCGTAATGGGGGTTTCCTGTGGTAAGACACGTACAACCTGATACTTCTGAAACGCAGCATTCCATTCGACCTCCACAGGAATCCCCTCTGTCTTTCGGACAGAAGCATTCGTTTTATCCGAAAAAAGTCCACGCAATTCAAGAGATAACAGAAGAGTCGGGATGGACGCCATTCCCAATGAATTCCCTTCCTGTGACAATAATGAGTATGTATCAGGAAGAACCATCTTCGCATAGGGAATACAGTAGGCACATAGCAACTGTGCCATTTCCTTGCTTCGCTTCAAAATGGGCGCAATGAACTCTACTGCTCGATGCTCTGGAACCGTGATCACATCTTTCCAGTACCAACGCGCTTGTCTCATATGGTCCGGTTGAATGATCCAATAAATTGCAGGATTGTAATGGAGATGCCAATCACTCAGAGCAATCGGTTGAACCAAACGGGGCTGAAAAGCAAGAAGCGGCTGGTCAGGTGGAAGTGAATTCCAAAAGGTAAGCAATGATAACCAGCGCTCCGAAAATGGTTGATGTGACCACAAATCGGTACCTTGGTGCACAAGTAGATCCTCGATTTGTAGCAGAGATTCGCCCGCAAGAATATTAGCAAGGCACACGGTAGCACCCTTCTGACAAAAGGTAGGAGGAAGCAACCAACGAAAGGTCATTCCCTCTTGACGCTCAGGATACCAAATACACGGTGCGAATCCATCCATAAAGATAAGATATCCAACAGGTCGCTTATCAAACTTTGGCCACATCCATACCGTACCGGATTGGAACGTTGGCTTTGCTCGATGAAACGGCATATGAATTTCGACACGGTCTTTTAGAAAGGGATGTGTCTTATACAAGGATTCAATAGCCAAGATATGTTCATTATCTAGGCGATGGAATCGTGCCACCTTCTTCTTCTCAAATTGGGGAGTCGTACTGTGAATGGATTGATTCATGGCTGTCTAGTAGTAGATTGTGCTACGTCTTTAAGCTTTTTTGAGTTTTATTAATAACAAACACAATATCATCATATCGCCCCTTCTTCTCTCGCAAATCATACACTTCAATAAAAGGCTTTAATGACTCTGGTGTATGGGTTCGCAACACATCAATCCAATCCATGCTCTGAACATCCTCTATGACCAAGATGCCATCAGGTTTCATCACACGTGAATACAATGTGATAAATGCCACCATGGATTCTAAGGTATGGGGACCATCATCCAATAGAATATCAAATCGTACAGGCTTATGAAGAAAAAGACGCTTAAAGACATGTGGATCATAGGCATTGATCGCTGCGTAGATATGAATCCGATGCTGATGTAAGATATCTGCCCAGACATCCGTTATCGGAATGATATCTAGCGCATAGATTTGTGCGTTTAAAAAAAATTTCTCCCACATCTTTATACTTCCACCATTATAAGGAGGATATCCAATCCCTACTTCTAAGACATGAGTCGCTGTTTCCTTCTTTCCTTGAAAAAGTGATTCATACAAATCAAGATACGAGTGTCTCGTATTTTTATCAGTATGTTCGTTATCACAATAATCAGACAACATCCTTTCTTACATATCGAATGGTTTCATTTAGATTCTTTCCTAACATGTCTCTGCAGCAGAGAAAACAGGTGGAGCATCAAATATCTTATTATGGATTCATTTTCTTCTTTATGAAGATTATTGTATAAGTGGAATGTTATTAAATTTTGATGCTACAATAGAGAAACCAGAAACAGACGCACCAAATATTGTTTTTGAATTTGTCAATATATAAAATTCTGTTATTCCATCTAATACCTGTTGTTGTGTTGTGTTAGGCAAACTAGAATGTCCAATATCACAATTCGTGATAATAATATTATTATATTTTTCGTACAGTTTTAATTTAAAACTATTATTATCACAGCAAAAAAATATTTTATTATTATTATTTTCTTCAATAAATTTATGTATTTTTTCCTCAGAAAAAATTCGAGTATCCTCCTTACAATGTATATATTCTCTTTCTGTTTCTAAATATTTATCTCCTAATCTCAAATGTATAGATATGTATTCGGTAATGTCTTGTGGAAATAAGCATTTGCTATTTTGTTTAACATCATCGCTAAAGTAAAATACTTCATTAATATTTATACTATAATCATAATTGATAGACGAATAGAAATGACAAGGGGTTACAATTTCAACACATCCTAATGTTTTAATCATATCATCCGTAACATACATGATATCATATTTTAATTTAATATATTTTTCAATTGCTATATTATTTATTTTGTAATATAAACGTTTTTTATTTTTCATACATATTTCTAAAGCAAACATAAAAAATTTAACATTATCACCTATTCCTCCATCACCTAACATAAAATTATATACCATTCCGCTCTCATATAGATCATAATTTTTAATATAAGATTCCATATATAATATAAATATTTATTATATACACAACAAATAACACAATAAATAAGATATCGTAATTAAGTTAGCGCATTTATTATCTCTTTGGAATGATTTATGAAATAGGAATAATAATCTTCTGAATGTTTATGTAAAAATAATAATTGTTCTTGTTTCTCTCTGTTCAATGTATTGGACAAAAAGTGTAATGGGGTTTTACTTGCAATTCCAATACCTGTATCTATATTTAAAACAGCATAAAATAATGCCGGATTGTGATGTGCAAATTCTATAAAAGCGAGATACGTTTCCCCGCACCAATTGCCACGAATGAATTTAGGATTTGCTACTTGTATATTCCATGGATAACAGTCATGTGAAATTAATATTCCCGATTCATTTAGAAAAGACGATAATATTCTAAAATCACGTGAAGATAAGTCATATTCGTGCCATGTATCAACACATATCATATCAAATGTTTTATTCAATAATAATAATTGATTTTCTACATTATTTGAATGAACAATTTGTGTAGAAGGGTGTGATGTAGTTGGTTCTTTTATCGTATCGGTATAATACAATATCCGATTCACATCTTTTTCTATTAATAATTTATCTAACCACGCACCGGTTGTACATGTTCTGATAAAAAGAATATCTTTATATTTATTTTCCTTATACAAGTCTGATATAAATAATGATATAATAGCACCATTAGTACTATTACGATTTTGTAAATAGTTAGAAATATTCATTTTATATAGATAACATATATAAAATAAAAGGAGAAATTACTCATATTTTTTGGAAGTATATTTGTCATTTGCATACAATGTAAATAACAACATCTATCTAATAAAATTTAAAAGGCAGAGAAGGACGCATCATATCTAATACATATATGCTTTAAGGCGTCTGGAATGTCGCTTGCTATGCTTGCAACGTTTGCGACGGGTACCACCATTTTTAACATTTTTAGTAGAAAGAATATGCTTCATGATTGTATCCTTTTGACCCTTTGTTAATAAAAGATCATTTATATAAGGATTCAAATCATTATCGTCATTGATCATATCTTCCATACCGCTGACTCGATTGAGTGCTCGACGGATTACTTCCTCATTAGTAAATACATGAGCACGAGGTTCAATACGATACCATGTAGAATACTTTCCATCATTATCATCGCGAAATCCAACTGATGTCATATTGGGCGAATTATAAAAAGTACCCCCTCCTAATAAAATATACTCGCATTCAGAGGCATATTCTTTAAGATCTGTCAAGAACCCATTTTCATTTGCATATCGATTGACATCTAATACAGGGACATTCATCACATGAATCATAAATTGACTTCCTGATTTTTTTGAGAATTCACTGTTCGCAACAGTTTTTGAACTACTTGTTGACCACCATTCAGCATCATAAATGACAGCCTCTCCACCTGTATGACCACGATATAGCGTAAGAGTAGTAGGTGGCTGTGCTTCCACTAGTTCTTTGATTTGCCGAATGCATCCGGGCGTACGTTGTTGCTCTGTTACCCAATTAATTAAGCACGTATTAATGGACTCTGACGCCATTCTGTTAGATAAACATGATAAATATTGACTAAAACGAAGTGGAACTAAAAAGCTGAGAAGGAAGCATCATTAAACGTATCATTGGCAAAAATACCAGGCATGAATTCACCACCACCCTGAATCAATTCCTGCTGAAACTGCTGCGAATTATCATTATTGACTTGAAGATTCTGACTGGCTACACCTGATTGAACGGCAATCGTGGTATTGTTGTTCATGGGAGCGGGGCGGAAGGAGCGCTCAGGGTGACGTAAATGTTCAGGGATGTCGGAGCTGTCCTCTTTTTCGTAATAGGGATCTTTGGGGGCAGGGTCGCCATAGACGACTTTCTCACCGTTAGGTGCTTCTTGATTGGGAGGATTGGGGCCGGAAGACGTAATGGTTCGTTCAGGATAAAGAGGAGCCTGACGAATTTCAATGGAAGCGGGGGCAGGAATGGAAAATGCCTCTGCCGCAAAAGAAACATGAGGGGTATCGAAAATCCGATCACGGATTAAAAAATAGACAGCAAAGCCGACCAGTAGAAGCAGTGTAAGGGATAGGTATGGATTCATTTCCTCTTTTTGGTCTCTTGAAAATCGTACGTGTCTTTGAACATCATGCAACAATCCTCTTTTTTTGATGCGAATGATGCGTGTGATGCTGTGGATAACGTACTTTATGGTGATTTTTATTGAATCTGTTATCATTTCCATAGGAAACGGGTGAATGAACGGATAAATGACTCGCTGATAAATGTCCTGCTGATAAATTGATAAGACATGGTTCATAAGAGGTGCTCGATACAAAAGGCTTCGTCAATTCTTTCTTAACAGTATTTGTTAGAACCCATTGTTGAATGCGTTCCCATTCTGCCTCTTTATCATCCACCTCACGATAGGTTGTAAATCGCATCCAATCACCCCATTGTTCTAAACGTCCCAATGTATCCTCTTTGATAAGAGCGTAGGGGACAGATACATTTTCTAGGAGATGGGAACCCACCCAATTCGTCGGCATCCATTTGATATCATATACCCATCCGTGATTGGAAAGAGTTTGTTGATTCAAAAACATTGCGCTCTTACAATAAGTAGAATGTTCTTCTAGAAACCAATCGGAACCTGAATAATAGGTCAAGGAAGTAGGGGGAAGAGGCGATGTCGCCTTCCACATAAAAAGAGATGGCATACTATATGATAAAGGAGGCATCTATTTAGATTCAAGTCTAACAAATCACAGATCACAAATCACAAAATTTGACGGCAACATCATCCAGCATAGAAGGTAGAAACCATCCGATATGCCTACTCTCTCCACGGTACTCCTCTCCACAAAGGGCGAATGTCGTAAAATTAATCTTCAATTATCTGCCGATGGCACCCTTACGATGGAGGCGATTCAAAAATATGTAAAGAAGAAGGAACAACCTGAAATGGTAGGTCATTACGAATATGATAATAAGGTCTTCTTTCTGTTCGGTTATAAAAAAGGTAAGAAAGGAACGGAGAATAAGGTGGAACTCCCTATACCCTATTCAGACATGCCACTGTTTGGTGATATCATCATTATCACATCACTTGGTCACACATGGGAAAATCCTATTCCGTGTACAGTGGATCAATGGAATGCATTCTATCAGCAAGAAAATGAGGACGAAAAAGAGGATTCAGAGGAGGAACTTTCAGAAGATGAAAAAGAGGATGATAAATCGGTAAAGGACGTATTTGATGATAGTGATACGGAAAAAGAATCCATTCCAGACAAAGAAGTGGAAGAGGAAGAGGAAGAGGAAGAGGAAGTTCCTGTCGTGGTCAAACGCCGTCGTGCCCCCGTGTATACAAAAGTGGACACGGCTGCGCTCAAGGAAGAAATCTCAGTCGAATCTCTACCTGAATCAAATACGATGCGACTTGCCTGTATCAAGAATTTGTCCTTTCTTGAAACAAAGTTTTCAACCGATGATATTCGCTCTTTGGAAAAGTCCATCTTTGAATCGTCCTATCAGTTTGCGCAACGTCAGTATATCGCACGCAATTGGAAATCGTCAGGATTCTGTGAAGTCTATCGCCAAATGGTGCGATCAGTCATTAGTAACATTCATCCGCAGAGCCCTGTTCAAAATACACGACTATTGAAGAGAGTGGAAGAAGGAGAATTTAAATTAGACACCATTCCCTTTATGTCGGCGTATGAAATGTATCCTGAGCGATGGTTCTCGTTGAAGGATAAATTGCTACAACGAGAACAAAAGATTTTGGAAGGAAATAAAAGCAGAGCGACGGACCAATTCAAATGTCGTCGCTGTCAAAAGAAAGAATGTACCTATTATGAACTACAGACACGCTCTGCAGATGAACCGATGACTATCTTTATTACATGCCTGAATTGTGGCAAGGAATGGCGTCAGGGTGGTTAAACCCTCTTCACCATTTCCCTATTTTTTAAGAATCTTTCATAATGTGGGCAAAAAAATCTTGTTCTAACAAATAACGTTCATACAATTGAATAGGGTGTGCCGTTCGCCGAAGATAATCTAGATGATGCTGTTCATCATTTTTACATGGAAGAAGTTCATTGGACGGCAAGGTTAGTACTTGTGGATTCTGAAAATATTGATGCATATGGGTTTGATACCAATCTCCATCCGTATATCCATATCCAGGTACATGAATATCAAAATACATCTTGTCTTTTATTTTTTGACCCATAATATATGACAAAATTAAATCGTTATTTTTTTTACCGAAACCTGCTTGGACCATACAATTATAAAAGGCATAATCACGATTGGGAAAGACCCATGACACCGACTTTGGAAATCGTTGATGAATATCATAAATCCCTGGATGCCCTGATAAATATTGGATCTGCTTCAATTGAGGAAAGCGCTCTGGAAATAGCAGATGCGATACACCATTGCGACTACAATCAATCAGTGTGAGCTTCGTCACATAAGGAAAAAATAGAGTGCTTGGGAGCGGATTCGTTTTAAAATATTGATACACACATAAATGTTGTGTGCGCTGAAAATGCCACAGAAATGGATTCATTTATCTATCTATCATAAAGATATCTTTATATGAGCACTTTTTCCGTATGAATCTTGATTTGAACTCCAAAGTGTCGCTGAATGCGTGATTGTTGCTCTTGTGTAGGGACAGAACGATTTGCTTCAATCTCTTTAAAGGTATGGCGGGGAAAGGAGCAGAGTTGATCCGCTTTCTCTTGATTGAGTTTCATTTCGATCCGTTTACGAATGAGGGCTTGTAGCGATTCGGGCTGAACAGTCTTTTTTGTAATAACGTTTTCTGCCGATTCCAATTTTGCAATGCGATTGCGCTCATTGATTTCGGCTTCTTGTGAGTCTTTTTTGACAGGTCGACGCTTTAATGTAACGGTCGTCCAGTCTTGATGATTGATCATATCAGAATTCATTTTATTAACTACCAGAAATAGAATTTAAGTTGTCAAATTTTATTTCGGGATAAAAAATAAGCGGATGAAACCCCAGAAAGGACTTTCTGTTCGAAGAACAGAACATACTGCCCCAATGGGGCAAGGACCTTCTACCCTGTTGGGACAATCAAAAGAACTCTTAAATATACCTATTTCCATATCATTACTACATGAAAGAGAATATAATAATGTAGTGCGACATTTACATAATGAAAAACGTCGTTCGGTAAGTGAAAAAAATAAGAGTAATGTTCCAATACGTTTTTATCACACAGAAGTTGTCTAGGCAAGAATGAGAAGATCGCATAGTCTCCAATATTCAAAGGTTCCATTCGGTAAAGGGCGTTTAATAAGATAAGGGAGACGTTTCTGTTCCAGCTCCAATCGTGCGATATCACGCACATCCGTGATGTGTTTTGGGACCGATACAAAAGGGACGGAACCTCGGCTGATTTGATTGGCTCGTAGACCAATGATTTTGGTTCGTTCAAAATTCGTAAGGAACGGGTACGTCCGGTGATTCGCATCCGCTCGTTCCCCTCCTGGTGGTAGGACTTGTAGTGGGATTTTAGGAATCACTTGTTCCATGTAGTCTAAATTGCATTCTGGGTGTTGCTGATAGAGACGCTTGAGCTCAGGTTTACTATCAGGAGTGACTTCCTCTTCTGCGACAATAACATCCTCGTACGTATCGTCATCATATTCCCCATCATCAAATTCATCCTCTGCATCCATGTTGTACTACTATGTTTTTAGTATTTTAAGTCATCAAATTTTATCTGAATAGAATAAATTTGATGGATCATTATTATTATCATTCAGTATAAAGATTCCTTCTTCTATTCTATCCATATGACTGAATTATCCGACTCGCTCTCACTCATGTCTAAGTCCGATGTACTTAAGACATACGAAACCTTTGATGAAATGGGTTTAGAGGACACATTGGTACGAGGAATTTACACATATGGCTTTGAACAACCATCCCATATCCAGCAACTTGCAATTGTGCCGATGAGCAAGCATACTGATATTCTGGCTCAAGCCCAATCCGGTACTGGTAAAACAGGTGCCTTTACAATTGGTTCTCTTAGCATAATTAATATATCCATTAAGTATCCGCAAGTTCTTGTCATTTGTCCCACACGTGAGCTTTCCCAGCAAACGGAGCGTGTGGCTCGTTCTCTTGGTTCGTATATGAACCTTCGTGTTCTCTCTGCCACAGGTGGCAATCAGCTGCGTAGTGATATGGCTTCTTTGAAGGCGGGTATTCACTTTGTGGTGGGTACGCCAGGACGCATCTTTGATTTGATTCGCCGTGGTGACCTTATTCTGGATCATATCAAATATGTGATTCTGGACGAAGCCGACCAAATGTTGGAGGACCTTTTCGCTGATCAAATCAAGACCATTCTGAATCATAAGTTTCCACCGAGCACTCGTCTCGCTCTCTTCAGTGCGACGATGCCTCAGAACGTATTGGACGTAGCGGAGAAATACCTTCATGAACCGGTTCGCATTCTTCTCCCCCCTGATGAGGTGACTCTCGATGGCATCAAGCAGTATTATGTTGCTCTGGACCGTGAAGATTGGAAGCTCCCTGTGCTCCTCGATATTTATCAGCAGATTACGGTAAATCAGGCTCTTATCTATGTGAATAAGCGTCAGAAGGCGGAGTGGCTTGCGAAGCAGTTGGCGTCACAGGGTTTCACGCTGGAGTACATTCATGGAGAAATGGATGTGGGAGAGCGTAAGAAGCGGATGGACGATTTCCGTTCGGGTGCGGTGCGTGTGCTGATTAGCACGGATTTGTTGGCACGTGGCATTGATGTCCAGCAGGTGTCACTTGTGATTAACTATGAGATGCCGATTCAGCGTGAGAATTATGTGCACCGTATTGGTCGGTCGGGACGCTATGGCAAGAAGGGCGTTGCCATTAATTTGATTTATGGAGATGATTTGACGACGATGAAGGAACTAGAGGCTCACTATTCCACGGTGATTCATGAACTTCCTGAGGATTTGTCGAGTTTGTCTGTTTAACATACGATTTCATATGATAAAAATAATAGTTCTACTATTTTTATTGTATGCTTATACTTTTGTCTGAAGGACATATTACCTCATTAAGGCAAGGACACATTTATCGTCGATGCGATTTGCGTCGATGTGATTTACGCTTGTGGGTGCGACTGGTTTTACGATGAAAACGTTTATGTGTTCGTCTGCCACTACCAGATTTACGTTTACCTGTAGAATAGGGAGATAATTTAATTGTTGGACCTCTCCTTATAGGTGTATAAGAAGGATTAGGTGTATAAGAAGGATTAGGTGTATAAGAAGGATTAGGTGCATTATTTTTATTAAATAATCTCATTTCTGGTTTACTACTAATACGAATAGTACGCCGATGGATTCCATTTCGTGCTGCTTCTTCTTCTTCTTCTGCTGCATTTTTTTCTTCTTGTTGTCTTGATTTTACTCTTGCGGCTTTTCTTTCAGCTGATTGTAATGCTCTTCTTTCTTCTTCTCTTCTATTTGGTGTGATTATTATACTATTAGGTATTAAATTTAACTTCGAGCTAGTTAAAATACCACTAGATGCTCTACTTTCTCTCTCTTCTTCAGATAAATTTATAGGTTTACTAAATTCAGATGAATATTCATGATTAGGAATTTCTGGGGTTGATTGTTCTTCCTCATTTGTATTACTATTATTGTTTTCAGAAGCAGCAGAAGCCGCAGAAGCAGCATTCGCCGCACTAGTCGCACTCATATCTACCTATCACACACAAAAAACATCATACCTATTCCATTCGAACATCACGGCGGCATGTCGGACATGTCGGACGCAATGAAAACCATGTATCCACACAGGAAAGATGAAACGCATGTTGACAAGGAAGACGACGTGATGTTTGTCCTACCACCATTGCATCCTGACAAATCGCACATTCTTCATTCTCAGTAACCGTTTGAACCGTCGTACGATCACGAAGTTGTTCTTCAGTGGGGCGAAGAGGGGAAGGAATCACACCTATGGAAAAATCACTATCCATGCTTTCACGGATAAAATAGGAAAGTAATTGATCGATAGGAGAAGCAGGCAATAGGGGAATGAACTCATTTGCAGATTCAGCTGCTGACGCAGCATCAGGAGCAGGAGAAGGATAGATTCGTGGTGCAATACGACCACCATGAAGTATCACATCAAATTCATCAATGACAGATGCGTTATGTAATGGGTCGTGATTAGCTTGCTGTGCTTGCTGTGCTTGCTGTGATTGCTGCGCTTGTGCTTGCTGCGCCATTCGTCGATGATACTGTAATGATTCTTCACGAAAGGATCGCCGAATACCTCTATCTACAATATACGTAATCACATCATTTCCTGATTGAAATCGTGAAGGGTGGTACAAAAGATCCGGGTATAATTCATGTAATTCGTTTAGAATCGGAATGGCGTATAAGGGGCGAGACATCTTATTGATAGAAACGTGTCGAGTACTTAAGTATGATATACATAATATTCCTATATGGAACGATCAGATGTACAACAACAGAAAGATCCCCTGCTAAAAGGTGTCGTCGGAATCCAGAATATGGGAAATACATGCTACTGTAATTCTACCCTACAATTGCTTCGTGCTTGCCCCGAATGGAATGCGTTTTGTCTCACTCAACCCTTTAAAGTGCTTCTCAAGGATGTTTCCGAAGACAACGCAGATAAACGAATCTTATTAGCCTATCAAGACATTCTGGTCTCGCTATGGTCGGCGCATCAGCCGGCGTATGTTCGCCCCCTCGGATTCATTTCAGAGGTTCGTAAGGCGGTACGAGGAACGCCCTATGAAATGTTCGGCATCCCTGTACCAAATGATAGTCACGAATATCTTGTCTATTTATTGGATCATTTCCACGAAGCCATGAAGCAACAGATCGCTTGGACGGAACAAGAAATCCCAGCCAATGCAAACCCCCTTGAAAAGATGCGCATCATGGCGCAAAATGGATGGAATCGATATGTTTCCAAAAATAGCAGTGAAATCGTACGACTTTTCTTCGGAATGATGCGAAAGACCGTTCAGTGTACAAATTGTTCGAACTGTACTTATCAGTGGGAAGTATTCAATGCCCTAAAAGTTCCCTGTGAGGGTTCGACGCTTCAGGATTGGATTCGTAATGAGGTAAATGAGACATCGGAGATTGAAGGCTATCAATGTGATGCGTGTAAGGGGCGTCATACTGCACGTCTTCAATCTCATTTATGGCGTTTGCCACCGAATCTCTTTTTAACGATCCGACGCTTCCGATATGATGGTCATAAAATCATGACACCGTGTCCATATGATGGAGGCAATCTCTCGTTCAATGAATTCTTTGCGGAAGAGGCGGAGCAGGCACGTGAATCATGGACGTATGAGCTTCGTGGGGTATCTGATCATCACGGTACGCATATGGGAGGGCATTATACTGCGCAATTTAAGCATCCGACAACGGGGGAATGGTGGTGGTTTGACGATGAACGTGCGGGGCGATTACAGGCACCGCAATGTTCAGCTTCCAATTATATCTTTTATTTTAGAAAGGCGTAATATTTTGAAGGAGGATAGTAGATGGCAGCTGCTTCGGCGAATGAACGTTTTGAACTTCCTTGTGATGGTGATCGCAGTACATGTTTAGATACATTGTTAGATATTATGCCAGAATTACAATATATAGAAGTACCTGATGATGGAGATTGTTTTTTTCATTCGATTGCAGCATATTATAAAAGAACGGGTGGGATTATAATAGATAGAGATACTGATCTTCCTCTAGATATTGATCCCACTAATCCACGTGCATTACGTAGTTATATTGTAGAAGAATTTATAAAATTGGTTGTAGCAAAAGAACCACCCTATCCTGAATTGATAAGTACCATCTTAATAGAAAATCGTACTCGTAAGTCACTCAGTCAACTTGATAAATCAGGTGTATGGGCTGTGAATACATTTGATACCATGATAAATGCTGTTCCAACCATTTTAATGATTAATTTAAATATATATGTTGTAAATCAGAGTCAATATCAGGGGTATGTTATTACAAAAGCTGTTTACCGACCAAAACAACCAGAACTTTTAAATGGAAGAGGATTACCCACCATTAATCTCTTTCTTTCAGGAAATCATTATGGACTTCTCTATCCAGTGGGTGGAGATAATGTGAGATCGCTAGAACAGATCCAAGAAAATAACAGTATACTCAGTGCATATAAGGCAAAAAAAGCGAAAGAATATGAAGCTCAAGTGAAAGAAGCACAAAAATATGAAGCTAAATTGGAAAGAGAAATTGCAGCAAAAGAAGCAAGAGCTTCACGTAATGCAAAACCATCTGTTGCACGTAATCTATCACGTAAGGCATCATACAATAATATTGCTGAAATAGAAAGACAATTTGCTGCTTTGGAGATGGAGGCAAAACCATCTGTTGCACGTAATCTATCACGTAAGGCATCATACAATAATATTGCTGAAATAGAAAGACAATTTGCTGCTTTGGAGATGAAGGCGAAATCATCTGCAGCACGTAATGCAGCACGTAATGTTTCACGCAAGGCATCACGCAATTCATCGGCTCTTAACAACGCCAGTAGACAATTAATATATCAACTTTATAATGAAAACGAAAAAGCGTTACACCAATCTAGTAAAAATAATAAGATTGCTTCATTGCGAGAGCAAATTCGTCAATTAGAATCAGCAAGTGTCAGAAGAAAACCAAGTGTAGCTCAAAGACCCATAGCTCCATCACTTTATAATCAGCGAAATATATCACTTCGTAATCGGCAAAATAATGCGGTAGATTGTGACAAATTATTAGCTCCTCAATTAAGAGAATATTTAAAAGCACGAGGGTATATTGGACCACCACCTCTTTCTAAAATAAATAAGCCAGAATTACTCAGCATGTGCAGGAAATTACAAAAATAAATTCATGTCTGCAGATGATCATTCAAGAGACGCGAAATCATTTATAAATATTTACATATCTTCTTTGAATACTATTGCTATAGCATTCAACGTGGATTGTATTTGGTAAGAAGCATTTCAAAAGCGTACCATTATGATTTTTTATAATCCATATCGCGTCTTTGTTGCATCATAATTACGAAGGTATAGCGGATACAATATTAGATGGCAATCCAGGTCCTTCTAAATTAACAGCACGTATGACAATATCATAGGAAGTACCGTTGATTAATCCACCGATAATCACTGGAGAATTTGCTGTTCGTGTTGGGAAATAGGTTGAACCACCATTTATCGAATATTCGTAATATATAATGGGCGAAGATCCCACAGAAGTGGGAGGAGTAAAATTAACCGTTAATGCCGTATTTCCAGGTGTAATACTTGTAATGGTGGGAGCAGAAGGAGGGGCTGGAACAGGAGCCGTAGAGGGAGGAATGAATGAAATACCAAATGTTCCACCTAGATTGATCGTTGTTGTTCCCTCTAACGTTCGATAATATTCCGTTTGCGCCCCTGGCACAAAGGTTACATATCGAGAAGAATTCCCATCAGAATTCTGAGGATTATTAATTAATCGTTCCCCGTCCACATTCTGTTGATACAGATTGCGGGCGTAATTTTTATTCTGAAGCCTCTGAATAATGACACGACTGTCAAAATTCCGATTCGACATTTCTATCTATACTATCTTAAAATAATTTGATAGATTATTTTAAAATATGATAAAAAATAGAATCATAAAAGCGAATTACATATACATATGAAACGGTGGAGCATCGGATGCTTCCTTCTTTTTCAGAAAGAGGGTCATGTGTTCTTTCTTCACAGTAAAGGGGAGAGCAAAGTCCTTGATATAGAAGGGAAGATCAGGAGAATTATACATACGTAGCATGTTTACTTTTTGTGTGATTTGTTCAATGCTTCGTTTCAGTTCACGGACACCTTTCTCTTCGTTCGCATACTCTTGAATGACGGCGGTAAGAATGTCTGTGGAAATGGTAATCTTTTCCACCAGATTCACCTCTTTTAAGGCGATGGGCAGCAAATAATTCTCTGCAATCACCGTTTTCTGTTTCAAATCATATCCTTTGAGTTCAATCACCATCATGCGATCAAGTAGAACCTTATCAATCTTATTGATATCATTCGCTGAAAAGACAAACATCACTTTGCTCAAATCAATGGGGACACCTGACAAGTATTTGTCTTCAAAATCGGCGTGTTGAACAGGATCCGTCAAATGAATCAGTAAATTCATGACTTCCTCACCCTTTGATGTCTGTGAAATCTTATCCACTTCATCAAACATGAGGACAGTGCTCATGGATTTGGAGGCAACAAGAGAATTGACAATCTTTCCGCAATGAGACGATTCATAGACCAATTGATGACCAGTATAAGTGCTCGCATCCGAATCGCCACCGAGGGAAATGAATTGGAAGGGCCATCCCAATGCTTTAGCAATTCCATTCTTAATCAGTGATGTTTTACCAATGCCAGGTGGACCCGTCAGAAGAAGACAGAGTCCACGTCCATCAGGATTCGCAATCTTGGTACTGATGAACTGCATGATTTGTAATTTGGATTCTTCTTGTCCATAGATCGCAGCATCAAGACATTTCTTCGCACCTGCCATGAATTCACCACATTTTTCGGGACCATCATCCAATTGAACGGGAATCTGTTTATAGAATCCGAAGGGAATGCTCACTACTTTGTCCAGCCAGGCTCGAAGCTTGAAGTATTCATTGCTACCCGTGTCAAGGCTTTGTAGACTATTGTATTTGGATAGAATCATGGCTTGGACATCGATTGGTAGTTTAAGTGTCAGAATTTTCAGCATCAAATTCATGCTGCTATCATTGATAACAGGACGATTCTCCAACGCATGAATGATTTCATTCTGTTTTTCGATCGCTAGTTCTTTGAATTGACTGATTTGTGTATCAATGGTATTTTCTTCGACGGGGGAGGTAAGAAGTTTTACAAACTTTTGAACACTTTCTGGTTCAGATTTCATGTTGTATTTCTTGGGAATCATCATGTGTTCGGTGGGAGAGCGACCGAGAGCAAGAAGAAACTTTCCAATTCCACTATCATGTGGGAGTTCTGGCATATCTTCTTCGTATTGTTCGTCTTCATATTCTTCTTCGTATTGTTCTGAATCCGATTCTAAATCAATCTCTTCGTCTTCATCTTCGTCTTCATCTTCGTCTTCGTCTTCTTCGTCTTCGTCTTCGTCTTCGTCTTCTTCGTCTTCGTCTTCTTCGTCCTCATCTTCGTATTCCGAATCCGTTTCCTCCATGATAAAGGGTACTTCGTCACATTTATTATACTTACGTTTAGAGGGCGTTACTTTGCGTGTTACGGTTGGATAATGAATAATAGGATCGGATTTATCGCTCATTTTTTGAAGTGCAGCAATGGCTGCTTGACGCATAGGACGTGCGGATGGATGATTGGAACGAACGATCGGTGTGGTATCGCAAGCATCGCAAGCATCAGAAGTCTCCTCCTCGGAGGATGAACCATAGTCAATTAGATTGCGAAGATTTCCGTTCATGTCTACGCTAGAATCACTGTCATTACCATTGTCATTACCTTTGTTACCTTTACCATTGTCCTTGGATTTGTTCGACATTCTACTTAGTATAGTTACTTTGTTTTCGTGTAAATGAATATGATACTTTTACATGATAATGAATAGAAATCAAATTTTATAATAAATCATAATACCAAGGGGTACATAAAAAAATAATTTTAAGAACCTTATTTTGTAAGAGAACGTATTTTCTTTGCTACAGTGGTATTTACTTTGGTAGTCATATGTCTGATACTACTTTTTGTTTTATTCATTAAAGATAATAACTGTTTTTTAACACGCTTGCGTGTTTGCTTTACCGCTTTTTTGGTAGAGGATAGTATCGCCGTATTCTTACTATGCTTTCTGCGTTTACGAAGAGATGTCATTTCTATTATATGATTTTAAAATTTCTGAATGCTTTCATAAATATCCAGAAAGGTAAATCGTGCTTTGTTGCTGACCCCTGTATAATCAGGATGACGAAGGGTTAATGGTTGAATCCTATCAATCATATCATGCTTGAGAATCGTACGAATCTGATAGATATGATTCTCATCATCTTCTTGCGGAAGGTTTGTTTTAATCGCTTTCATAATCTTCATCAAACAATCAGCAAATTCTTCATTTAACTTAATGGATTCAACCATACACAGATTTAATTCAATTTGTGTAATAATGGTTGTAATGGTTTTCATAAAAGTGGCAGTATCAATACAATTATGCTTAATAAGCTCTGTAAGAAACTGCGAATAACCACGACGATATTTCTTCTCCACGTTTCGCTTGCATAATTCATTATACGTCTCGGAACTAGAATCCACGATTTCTTCAAAGATTTTCATGTATTCGGAAAACAGGTTCTCCATTTCGGTAAGAAGAACAGGATACTGTGTGCTCAATTCGCTAAGAAGACGAGCATAAAGTGGGCAAAAGATTTCTTCACTTGCTGCTTTTTCAAAGACAATGCTCATAAAGCATTTAATCATATCGGTCTGTCCGCTGTCAATAATGTGTGTGATAAATTCCTTGATTTCATTGTAATTCGGCTCACTGAATTTATTGAGCTTGCCAAGAAGAATCGTGTTTAAAATCGTATCCTCCACCTTTCCAGCTGTCTTCTTAAATTTACTGATATACTTCTGTGTAGAGGTACGAAATCCATCAGCACTCTCTTGAAAGGTGCGACGAGGTGCTTCTGCTTCATGTGTATGAACTGTATTTTCGTTATGAGCAGTCGCAGCAGTCGCAGCAGCCGCCGCTGTCGTAGCAGTCGCATTTCGTGAACGATTTTGAAAGGAATAGGATGAAGTGTGATCGATTGGTTTCGCCGATCGATGCTGATAATGATTCTTTTGATGTTGTCCTTGTTGCGGGCGTACAGAGCCACGCCATTCCACTTTTTTCCAACCATTCTGGTCAGATCCAGTCATCATACATTGATGAATGCTTTCAATTGCCTTAAGAGTAGAAGGCGATAATTTGGGATCCCGGATATCCTTCCGTAAGGAACGAACGGTCTGGATATCCTGATGAATTGACGCCATACTGTTTAATTACAGATGAAATGTTTAAGCTTGAATTGAATGAGACGATGATGAGGAGAGATACAGACCTTTCAAATTTTTATGATAAGATACCGTGTTGTAAAATCGTTGAAAAAGATAATCGAAAGAATAAGATGAGTTCGATTGAATCCATTGTGGATACTGAAGTATTATCAACATGGATTGGTCTCCAAACAAATGCCTCTAAAAAATGCCTCACACAACAATTACATCATTGGACGCATGACGCACAACGACTCATACAGTTGAGCGATAAATTCAAGCGATTTAAGGATGCTTTTGAAAAAGATCCTACTTTCTTTGGGACATGTCATGATATTTTTAAAGAGATTTCTGATATTGAAAAGCGTCTTCATCATTTAATTGATGGCGAATCAGAATTAGAAAAGGAATCGTATAATGAAATTTTATTTTTTCACCCCATTCTTCAACCCCTTAATTTTGTACCCTTTCTTTTAACACTATGGTCTACCATACGGATTTATGTTCTACCAGGAATTTCTCTGCTTTTTCCGATTCTAACATTATTAGCACCCTATATCGTCCTCAAATTCGTATTTCATCTTCCCATGTCATTTTCAAACTACATGAATATGTTACATTCGATTGTATCAGGTAATTTTCAGAGCATCATGAATCCAGAAGAGCTACCTGCCACTTCATCGTCAATTTCCCCTATGGCATTTCTTAAACAATTTGGTGTAGTTATTATATCCTTTGTACAGGGTATTATTCAACCCTATTGGAGTTATAAACATTTAAAATCGATTGATACCATCATTTCGGATCATGGCGCATTGGTATTACGATTTCAAGAATTATATCAATCATTGGAGAAGCATCTGTCTGATCGAGGATTTACCCTTTTTCGTTGCCCTCTTCCAGAAATTCCCAATGAGCGCAATGCTACCGCACGAATCATCTTGGAATCCTCGTATTTTAAATTAGCATTAAAATATGTTGGATCGCTTGAAGTCATGATAAATTTAGCCCATCAGCCAGATATTCATTCTGTTCGCTGGGTATCTTCTCCTACCCCCATCTTCAAAGCGGTGGATACATTTGATTTTCATGTTCCCGTGAACACACGTAAAACGATTTCTGCCACTTTTTCGAAGAAGCGTCATGCATTACTGACAGGTCCAAACAAAGGAGGGAAATCAACTGTATTGAGAGCGCTATCAGTGAGTGCATTATTGGCACATACCTATGGTTGTGCGCTTGGTCATCTTACTTCGACGCCTTTTCACACCTTATTTGTCTGTTTAAAACCAGACGATCTCCCTGGATCCAAATCACGATTTGAGCGAGAAGTCGAATTTACATCAAGTACCCTCATACACAAGGAACCCATTTTGGTATTGATTGATGAATTATATCATTCGACCAATCCACCTGATGCCCTACGTAGTTGTCATATTTATTGCGAACAATTATGGAAGAGACCAAATGTAGTAAGTGTCATTAGCACTCATTTATTTGAATTGGTCGAGAAAACACAGGATCACATCCAACGTCTCTGTTGCCCAGCAACGATTAATAAAGAAGGAACAGTGGATTTCACTTATTCATTACAAGAAGGGATCTGTAAAGTGAGTAGTGTGGATACGCTCCTCAAACAATATTCATTTATATAATGCCTTCTCTCAACGAGACAGCATGTTCTGTCCTTCAGACAGAATGCCTTTATTCTGCTCCCATAATTGCAAATCCTCTACTTCATTCATATCTAAATTATGGAAAATATGAATGCTTCGTTGTAGATAGGCGTCACCATCTCCACGAATACACTTCACATTTTTCCAGAAGTCAAGGGATTGACAGCTATAATGATTGAGTACAAAATAGCAGGGATCAAGAATAATAAAGACGGATCGATTATGTTTATAGGAGTCATTCACAAAATCAGCATGATGAACATTTAGAGAGGAAAATTCAAAATTGCTATTGATAAAATATTTATAACATTTTCTAAGATGATGTGCACGTTTGGTAAAATGTTTTACAATTGATGTAGGTTGTGTCACATATCCATTCGAGCCATATAAATATTGTTGTATTTGAACTTGACCAAATTGTGTACAACCCATTCGTAAGACATCACCTAAATGGATGGATAGGGGAGACCAGACATATTCGTCCAGATCTACTATGAGCATCCATTGCGTATCTTTCTGTTGCATATGGGGTAAAAAGTAACGATTATACAAATTACGCTGTCGACCTTCGTAATATTCTTCTTTTGAATGATACAGTGTAATAAGTCCCTTATCAATATATTCTTGAATGTTTGATACGGTATTATCATCACTATTATCATTAATTAGATAGAAATGGTCAACACCATGATAAAGATAGTGTTTGATCCATTCGACAATACTATCGGATTCATTGCGAAACATCGCACCTACACAAAGAAAATACATGTACTATTTTAGTAGATTAAAATCTTTAGATATCCTTATTCTGCTCCCATAATCGTAGATCCTCTATCTCATTTTTATCTATACTATGAAAATAATCCATGTTTCGTTGTAGATAGGCATTACTGTCTCCGCGAACACATTTCACGTTTTGCCAGAATTCAACGGATTGACAATTATAATGATTATAGATAAACCAATCATGTGAAATCAACATGAATACATTTGCATCAGACATGTATACAGGATTGGCGAAATCAGCATAATGAACATTGATAGAGGAAAATTCAAAATTACTATTGAGAAAGAATTTACCACAAATACGATATTCATTCTCTCGTTTTGTAAAATGCTTAACGAGTGAATCGGGTTGCTTCACATGATCATTAGAACCAAAGAGTAGTTGATGAATTTGGATTTGACCTAAATGTTCACATCCCATTCGTAACACATCACCTAAATGGACGGCTTTAGGTGACCAGACATATTCATCTAAATCAATGACAAGAAGCCATTGTGTATCTTTCTTTTGAAGATGAGGCAAAAAGAGACGATTATACAAATTACGCTGCCGACCTTCATAATAGGGTTCTTCTACATGGTATAATGTAATGAGTCCCTTATCTATATATTCTTGAATTTTTGAAACAGTATCATCATCACTATTATCATTAATCAGATAGATATGGTCTACACCATGATAAAGATAGTGTTTGATCCATTCGACAATACTATCGGATTCATTGCGAAACATCGCACCGACTGATAAATAATGCTGCATATCCTATTCTTTTATTATATTCTTTCACTCTATTCTTTAAATACAAAATATATCATATGAAATAAAACGCGATTGTTCATGGATTTGAAAAACCCTACGTTTCCTCAGAATGAGCTATCTAAGTGATACCCTTACTATTGGAGTACTATTGGTACTGCTATTTGGTTCCATTTCGCTATATTTGTACACCCGTATCCAGCAGGCAGAACAGAAGATTCATTTGCTTGAATCGATTTTACTCGATCTGAAGATGAGTGCCGAAATTAAATCCTATACGGAACTACCGGCAGATGATTCGCACGAGACACCCAATTTCAAATCCACTACGGCACATGATAACTATGTTGCGTTAGACGATGTGGAGTTACCTATTACCGAATATACAAGCCTTGATGACTCTGAACCAGTGACAGAGGATACTGTAATTACGTTGGATGAATCAATGGATACATCGGAAGATGAGACGGCTAGTACCGTAAATAACGCTGAGAAAGATACTGTTGTACCATCTGTTATCTATGATTCGATGACGCTAAAGGAGCTCCAGGCACTCGCAAAATCAAGAGGAATCACGGGCGCTGGTTCCATGAAGAAGGGTCCTATTATCGAAGCCCTCAAAACATCGGATCGCATTGTTAAGCCCGGTTCAACGGGAACGGGGTCTAATTCCTTTCTTGAAACCAGTGCCTTGGTTAGCAATGAGTCTGAATGATTTCATAACCAAAACTACTAGTAAAGAGACATGGCAGAACTTCATCAAATTGGATTTTCACAAAATACTTACCCCAATTTATTTACTGCTCCTGAATTTGGTACAGAGTATCTGGCAGCACGTAATGCATATGTACCACCAGTTCAAGACGTTTATCCAGCCAGAGATGATCGCTACCCTGCCTATGCGGGAAAGATGCAGGATGGTCGTTTGGTAACCGATTATCGTCCAAAGTGCAGCAAAAATATCCGTCCTAATGATCAATATTATACCAAAGCATGGATGGTTCATCATGCTGACGAAATGATGGATGAGTCTCGTCGTAGACAAGTGGAATGGTCAGGCGCTTCCTTACCATTAGCAAATACCGTCCCTCCTCCCGCTCAAATCGTTCATTCCAACCCCTTTTATTCCGAAATGTCGGCAACGAACTTGAAATATGGAATTGGAATGGAACGAGCGGATGCAACCGCCCCTATGCTCTTTGGAACCTTTCAGTATGAACCGACAATGTCAGAAATACGCAACAATCGCAAGAACATTGACCTGACCTCTCGCCAGGAGGGAGGACGCAATTCGGTGCGTGGTGTATTCTAAGGTGATTTGTTTGAATATGATAAATAAATGAATATCCTCTATTTATCATATGGTTATAATTGACATTAGTAATGAGTTAGTCTTGATCCTGCATCAGCAATTTCAACGGCGGCAATAAACGCCCCTGCCATGAATAATATGATACCTCCAATCATCGGTAAAATAACAAGAAACCAGGATAAACCGGTCCAGCCCTCACCACAAATCCAGTTGAGAACAAATATCCAAATGACAGCAAATAGACCCTGACTAATCGCACCGATGAGTTCTTGACTGTATAGAAGTCCACCAACACTTACAAGGGAAAAAATGCCGTATAGTTTCGCAGGAGTACACAGCCCACTCCACACTCCCTGGTTACTTCGATTATTTGGTCGATTCAGCGACATCGTTATACTAAAAGGTTAGATTTAAAGGAACTATTCTGAAAATGTATCATTTTTCAGAATAGTCATAGACCTGCCGGTAATCGAAACCGGATGTTGGATTCATAAGATCCACATACTACCCTTATATTACAGGTCTTTGATAGAGGAATTTCTTCCTACCATTCTATATAAATTCATCTTTAAGTACTTTTACTCAAAATTCATTCGCATAAAGAGGAAGATTTCAAATTCTTGTTGAACAAATTTTTTATTATATCTTCCCATATCTTTAATAATATATGGAGTATATCCATTCTTTTCAATCATATCCATTTTAATTTTATCACGTGTTTGAACTTGCTTTAATGATTGCGATTTACTAATTTGTTGATAGTGCCATGGTCCATTCCATAAAATTGCAATTTTATCAGAGTGGATAATAATATCAGCATCCCAACCATCAAAGAATGGTTCATTTGTTGTAATGATAAAAGATGTTGAACATAATTCTGAAAAGTAGATTTCATTTTTACTTCTTCGTGATTGACTGGTTGCTGATATTTTTCCGCCTATTTTACCATTTTCTTTCGCATTTTTTCGATATTCATCTGTTCTCCATAAATCATTTGAACATTGTTTTGAACATAATTTTGCTGAAGAACGTGTGGGTTGAAATTCTTTTTTACAAACAGGGCATTCAATGGGAACTAATCTACGAGGTGTTTTGTAACCTCCAAATAATGGTATTTCTCGCATTCTACAATAATGTAATAATACTCTACTATTTTAAATGAAATCAAATTTTACAAAAATACTACCATCGTAAGTATGAATACATAATTCAATGGCGTCTTGTTCTATATTTCTTGGTATACCGTGTCTTACGTCGATATCCACCTTTATTATTTTTTGTATGATTTCTTCTGGGACTTCGACTTCGACTTCGACTTCTACTTCGACTTCGACTTCTACGACTCTTTCTATTATTAACAGCTGCTGCAGCATTCGCAAGATTATAGAGAGGATTTCTACCAATATTATGATTATGAAGTGTATAATCTGTAGCAGCCTCAACTGTTGAAAAATACTGTCGACATTCTTTGCAGCAGAGTTCAGGATACTTTGCACATGCTTTATCACGATGTCTTGTATTGATATGTTTTTCTAAATCGGTGTGCTTTCTCTTACAAAACTCACAATAATTTTTAACATGTGACGAAGAAACCTCCCACGGCAGAGGGTTACTTATAGCACTCATTATACTTACTATATTGATTATAAATCATATGTAAAACCGGATACATGATTATAACAGAAAAAATAGTGCAGTAAGGATGCCTGTTACCGCAGTCATGGCTGTTATCATATAGGACCGATCATTTGACTGGTATTCATTGGCAAGAACAATCGCTTGTTGGCTATCAATAGCGTGTTGTTGAGTGGATCGAATGGCATCTTCTATATCAAAGGTGTCTTGTTTCTGAACAGTATCATGTAGAGTTTCCATACATTCTTTTAGATATTGAACATCGTATTCTATATCGGTAAGAGGGTTCGTGCTTCTTTTGGGTAGCTCCATTTATTGATAAAAAAGAAAATCTATCGACAGCAAAATAGATTTGTCATACAATACCATATACCGCATCCATCATTCTCATCGATGAGTGGCACACTATATTGTATAAGATTATTTTTATATAAGGGAATAGTATTCAAATCGGTAGAATCAAGGAGATTCGGGTACTGGGAAAGAGGCGGATGAACATACGTTTCCGAAAACTCTTCTGAATATTCTTCACGACAGTCATCCATATGGGTATCAGTATATTTACGCGGATTGACATAGGGGAGAATAATTGGTGCGGATACAACATCCATCGATTGTTCGTTCTGGTTCATCTATTAGATTATCATATTTGGATGAACCTAAACTAAATACCACCATATAATAATAATGGCGATGGTAACACCATACAAGAAAGTTCTCGCCTTCGACATTGGTATTAAAAATCTAGCGTTTTGTCTCTTGGAACGTGAAACCGTACTTGGATTAGAAAATTGTAATTTATTGGAACCTGTTGAACCGATTATATGTAAACAATGTAAGCTGAAAGCATCCTACAAAGCCAATCAAGAGCCCTATTGTAAAAGGCATCTTCCTAAGACCTATCTGGTATTGCCTGAACTAACGGGGAAGAAGCTACCCTCCAATAAAGTACTGAATGAATTGGTGAAAACGCATGGATGTGTTTCTACGGGAAAAACGAATGGTGCGTGTATCGAAGCTCTTACTACGAAGTGTGCGTTTCATTTGGAGCAACCCAAGCAAGCCAACGCATCCAAAGTATCATTAGAACACATTCATGATTGTCTTCGGCAGTTTGTGAAAGAGAAATGGTTATCATTTACGGGAGCGACCCATGTCTTACTAGAAAATCAGCCCGCTTTTAAGAATCCGCATATGAAATCAGTTCAGGTGCTTTTATTTGCGACGTTGAGAGAGCAGTTTCTAATGTATCAGCAGCATCCAGAGTATCATTTGGTTCATGCGAAGAAGAAGGTACTCATTGCAGAAAAAGGAGATGCTGGGTATGCGGAACGCAAACATAAATCGGAAGAGCGTCTCATTCAACTCTTTGAACAAGGAACCCTACATCCCACTCCGTTATATGATAGATGGAAATCATCGACAAAGAAGTCTGATATGGCAGATGCGTTATGTATGGCAGTGGATCACAAATAAGTATGAATATTCTGTCTTTCGGACAAAAAGAGGAGTGCGTCATTTATAGTGCTTAAAAAAACAGCTATGATGAAAGACATATGAGCAGCTCGGGTGTAAGTATATCAGACATGCAAGACTTTGTAGGAAACATGGGCTCCGATATCCAAATTAGTTCAAGCATTGGAAATGTCATTGAGTTAGGGGATGAAGATTTGGGCAATGATTTTGGAGCGAGTCTGTTATCGAATACTCGTGTATCATCACGTCCGGCACAAAGTTCACAGAATTCACAAAGTATATCGGCATTAGAGCCGCTTCAGGACATTGGAATCGGTTCACTGGAGCCACTGGAATCTATTTCCTTTGATCTTCCATCGGGCAATTCGAATCCAGAGATTACTGTGAACCGTCAATCAGAGGATCCTCTTTTTTCGAATCAACAGACGGCGTCGGGTCCTTCCATTAATTTGGCAGCCGCAAATCGACTTAGCCCAGAGGAAGAGCGAAAGAAGAAGGCAGAATTGATTAATAAGTTGAATCGTCTGGAATCAAAGGGTTATACGTTGACGAAGCGATTTACCATGGATAATGCGTTGGATGAAATTCAGCAGGAGTATGATCGCCTGGTGGATGCGAAGAATTTGGAGGCATCTCTACGATTCCAGCGTCAATGCCTGATGGGTGTGGCGACAGGTGCTGAGTTTCTGAATAGCAAGTTTAATCCATTTGATTGGGAGTTGGATGGGTGGTCGGAGTCCGTTCATGAGAACATTGAGGATTTTGATGAAGTGTTTGAGGAGCTTTATGACAAGTACCGAGGACGTGGAAACATGCCACCTGAAGCGAAGTTGCTCATGTCGCTCGTGGGAAGTGGATTCATGTTTCACATGAGCAATTCGTTCTTCCGATCGAAGATGACCAATGTGGATCCGACGGACATTTTCAAGAACAATCCGCAGTTAGCGAAGCAGTTTGCGCAGGCGGCAGCGCAGCAGGCGGGTCCAGGATTTGGCAATTTTATGGGGGCAGCGATGGGAATGCCACAACAGCCTCAATATGCGCAACAGATGAATTCAGGTCCGTTTAATCAGGCGTCCAATGGAATAGCGCCACCGATGCAGATGCCACAGTCATCTTACGCACAGCAATCACAGCAATCACAGCCACAGCGTCGAGAGATGAAGGGACCCAGTGGCGTGGATGACATTTTGAAGACGTTTCAGGAAGTGCGAAATGCGGAACTGGAAATCAATCCCATTTCCATTCCAGCGCCTGAACCATCTTATTATCAGCAGCCCGCTCGTCAAGCCGCCTTTGAAATCTCTAGCATTAGCACAACACCCGTTTCGGACGTAGGTAGTGATGCTACACGTACAGGATCAACTGGACAGCGTGCGAATCGACGACGTAAGGTACAAACTCCAGTAGGAAATACGATGACACTTAATTTGTAACAGGGTACAATGAATATAATAAATATAACAATAAATAATAACTAATATGACACTTACAATAAGTATCATATTAATCATATTAATCATATCACTATATTATCTACGAAGTAAGGAAAGGTTTGCGGCATAGATATCAGTATGAAGAACATCATCATTGATTGGATCACCGTCTTCATTCATGGTAGAACCGATTGGAACATATCGCAATGATTTTTCAAGGGCTTCTTGATCAGGACGATTCATGTTCTTTTTCGTTTGATCAGCAGTTTGGTAGCGTTGCGCCTTGGCACTTAAACGGTGAAGGATTTCCTTTTCTTCGGGTGTCATTTCTTCACCAGGTTTGGGTCCATCCGCACAGGTAGAACCAGGAGATCCGCCCGCACCGAAGATGCAGAGGGATGAATTTTCATTAAACAAATAGCCGAGAAAGAGGACAAAGGTAAGGGTGGACCAGAAGGCGACCCAAATATTACGAGTGGCAACAAAGAGGACGGTAAAAATAAGAATACGTCGGACCCAAGGGTGTTGTAAGAATTGCTCTTGTTTCTTGGTGACTTCCAAGCTAATAAATCGTCCACCTAAATTGAGGATTAACATCATCAGTCCGATAAAATACGGATTATTGTTAAAGATTTGTAAAAAGCCTTCGATAGGACTTATTGCCAATAGAGTGGATGCTTGCTGCCCTGCAAATGCTGCCGGTAGACTCATTCTGTTAGTAGGAAAGCTCTTATCTGCTCCGCATTTTTAATTTATGTGGGTTAATAATTTGTGAATGGTGTAATTAATGTATTCATATCGCTTAAATAAAAGAATACGATAAAGGCAATAATAATACCGACACGAGGGCACCACAAGGCAGAAGTAAGAACAAGAAGAACGACTAAGATACGCCACCATGGATAAATGTAGAGCGATGTTAATTTATGACTGTACTGCTCTTCAAAAATGGAACTGTAATTGATAAGGAAAAGGCTGGCAAGTAAAACGACGACAGCACGGAAGACTCCGTCTGAACCATGTTGAAAGGACAAAAAATCAGGCCAGGTAGGGGTTTTCATCTCTATTCAATAGGATAGCATAAATAAGGCTCTCTTAATCTTGTATCGCAGTCGTATTCACTCTGTCCGTTGCGATTTTCAGTGGGCATTCTCCAAGAACCTGTTCTACAAACCAGCGATTTCCGATACGTTTCTTTTCAGAAACACTACCACCTCCATCAAATCCTTCGGATGCTGCAGGAGCACCGTTAATAAGGAGAAGAAAAGCGAGAGCTGTTAAGAGTCCATAGATCCACCCCATTCCTTCTACGACTCCGTACACTACTGCAATTCCAAAGACACGTCCCAGCATGGAATCGGCGAAGGAACGATATTCGGATGGAATCAAGGTAGAATAGACAATTAAAATAACCAATAGGAATCCATATAACATTTTTGAAGGGGAATCTATGGTTGTTATGTATTCGTGAAGTCTCCCAATCATTTGATGCATACCGCCCTGCTGTGGTAAGGGAGCTGACATTCTGATTACAGCATTTATTTGTTATAGAAGCAACTATATCATACAATTTTAATTGCCGTACTATTTCTTTTGAGCACCACTAAATGTAATGTATTCATTCAAATTACATTTTCTTGTTTTTGTTTTTTTATAGGTTTGACATTTGTTTACTAGTTTTTTATATCTTTTTTGAGTTTTTTTGTTCTTAGTTAAAAATATGGTAGATTCCATTTTTTTAGATGTTGCACATGGTTTATATTCCAATTGTGACATGTAATCAGAACATTCTGTATCAAAAGATTTATTCATTATATCTAAAAACTCTTTTATGGTATGTTTCCCACTCTTTTTTGCTCCGATACCTGTGTAATAAATATATTTAACCATATTGTATATAATTAAATACAATATTTGAAATGCGAAAGATAGAGCGGATTTATCGGATATAAGAATGATTGCTTTTGGTAGTAGAGGCAATGAACTATTGCGCTTTAGACGATGCCTTTCAGGAAATAGGAGGGGCGCCGTCTCCGGGATGTGCCACAGATTATGCTACCCGAGCCGCCCGAAAGGAAGAACGTAAAAAAGCGAGACGGTGTAAAGGACCTGCCGCTACCTATTTGGACCTGGAAGAGAGAGATCCGGATCGCCAGCAATTCACAAAGCTCCCTGAGATTCCGCCGATGAATCCGAATACGGGATTACGTGAACATTCTCCTGTGGGAGCACCGCAAGGGTCGTGTGAACCATTTATGAATCGTGAATCGATGGAACCATATAATCAGAACCCTCTTTCCGAGATTCCAACGAATGTTCCTGGACCGGCACAGCGGCAACAGGGATGTGGTGCTAAAAAATACTTTGGACGTGGAATTGACGATGAACCCTTTGCAGATTACATTCCCGACCAGGCGGATTATAAATTACAACCCGACTTTTCCAAGGCATTTGAGGAAGCAGGTGTTGCTCGTGCGGGTACGGGTGCGACTCTTCCCAATCCATCCGTCAATATGTATTGGAAGCCACTTACGCCAAGTAAAGCTCAGACATCTTTTGTAGAGCACTTACCGCCACCAGGTGGCAAGTATTATCAGCCGCCTGCTGATGGATTGAGTGACTTTTCTAGTGCAGAAATCATGAGAAAAATGGATAAACTCTTTGCGAGATTGGATGATATGAACAGTTCGTCTCCTGAGCAAATGGCATCGGAGATCATGATGTTCATTTCCAGTGGCATTTTTGTGCTCTTTCTAATGGATTTACTGGTGAAGAAGGGAGGAAAAATGAGATTTTAAATAGGATTTTTTATAAATCATCATATCTTGATCCATGGATGGATGAAGATAGGATGTGGAATTGTGTTAGCGGCGTGTTTGATTGCGTTTGATTTTCTTAGAACGTGTATGATTACGTTTTTTTATGAAAAAGCCGCCTTTCTTTTTTGATGTACCATGGGATTTCTGAACCTTTTTAAACACAGCTCGTAATTTATTCATTTCTGAAACAGTGGCTGGCATTTCTGAAACAGTGGCTGGGTTTTTCTTATTTTTGATTTCTTGTGCCTGTCTTGCTTCTCTTACTTTAGTTGGTTCCCGTGTGATCATACTAATTCTATTTTGCTCCCTATTTTGAGCAATACGTATTAGTTTCTGGCGATTTGCTTCTGCATGTGATCGTTTTCGCTCTTCTGCTTCTTCACGAGCAGCTACTTCTGCTTGTGCTCTGGCATTCTCTTCCTTTTTACGGAGTTCTAATTCTTCTTGTTCTTTCTTCAAACGATACAAATTCGATTCACTTTTTGCAGCAGCGGATGCTTCGTTTCTTTCTCTTTGTTGTGCGGCTGCTTTGTTTCTTGCTCTTTGTTGTTCTGCTTCTGTTGCTCTTTGTCGTTCAACTCGTTGTGCGGCTGCGATTCTTTGTTGTTCTGCAGCTTCTTCTGCTCGTTGTGCTGCAGCTATTTTTCGTTGTTCCGCTTTTTGCTTTTCTGCTTCTTTCACTTGTGATTTTACTTTTTTAAATCTTTCCTTACTTAATTGTTCACTTATACGTTGTAATTCTGCCTGTTCCTCACGTTCTATTTCATCGTTCTTAATACGCTTTTTATTATTTTCTAGTTTTAGTGAAGCTTTGATTTCAGCACGTTCACGTTCATTGGTTTCTTTACGTATCTTTTCGTTTTCTTCTGCTTTTACTCTGGCGGCTGCTGCTTCTGCTTGTAATCTAGCGTTCGCTTCCTTTTTAGAGCGTTGTAATTCTGTTTGATTAATAATACGTTGTAATTCTGCCTGTTCTTCACGTTCTATTTCCTCGTTCTTAGCACGCTTTTTATTATTTTCTAGTTTTAGTGAAGCTTTGATTTCAGCACGTTCACGTTCATTGGTTTTTCTACGTATGGATTCATTAGCTTCTACCTTTGCTCTGGCTGCTTCTGCTTTTGCGCTGGCTGTATAATTTCGTTCACGTTGTTCTTTTTTTAATGTGAATTGTCTACGTTTTTCATTGTTCGCTGCTTTTGCTCTTGCTTGATTCATTTGGTAGGTGCTTGATTGTTTGATTTGTTCCTGTGCTCGTCTTCGTGTATTTGCATTTCTTTTAAGTGAATTATTATTAGCTTGTTCTTTTTTTCTCTGATTATTTACTGTTTTTCTTCTATTTAATTCTTCTTGTCTTCTGATGCGTTCTTCTTGTGCTGCAGCATTTTTTATCGCCTTGCTTTCTCTTGCTTTATTTATTATTTTTTGCATTCTCTTCTGCTCCTTTGCTGCTTCTTCCACTTTTGCATTTTCGTTTTGGAACATACTAGATGATGTGGTAAGAGCGGCATTCTGCGCCACTAGTCTAGCATTTTCTAGCGCTTTTGCTTGAGCTGCCATTTCTTGAGCAGCTTTTTCAGCAGCACGGGCTTCTTCTGCTTCAGTAGCACGTGCAGCTTCTTCCGCAATACGTGCAGCCTCTTCAGCTGCAGCAATACGAGCAGCATTTGATTGTAATTTAGCAATTTCTAGCGCTTTTGCTTGAGCTTGAGCTTCTGTTTCTAATCGTGCAGCCTCTTCCGCAGCAAGACGTGCAGCCTCTTCCGCAAGACGAGCAGCCTTTTCTGCAGCAAGACGAGTTGCTTCTCTTTCACGATTTGCTTCTTCTATTTTATGATTTTTTGCCTCTTGTTCTAATCGTTTTGCAGTCTTTTTCTTTTCCTCCAAATTACGGATTGCTTTCATTCTTTTATTTTCATCAGCATGATTCGACTTTCCAGACGAGAGACGATTCATACGAGTAGCCTCTATCTTTTCCTCCAATGAACGGATTGCTTTCATTCTTTTATTTTGTGCCGCCTCTTGAGCACGAGTCGCCTCTTTTTGAACATCCTCTTCAGCAGCCCGAGCAGCATCTTCAGCAATACGATCCTGTTCTGCTTGTAATCTAGCATTTTCTACTGCTTGTTCGAACATAGTAGATGACGCTTTAAGAGTATTTTCTTCTACTTCCGCAGCACGAGCAGCTTCTACTTCTTTCGCACGTTCAGCTTCTGCTTGAGCAGCAACACGTCTGGTTTGCTCTTCTTCCGCCATGTTAATTGCTTTCTTTCTGGATACATTACGATTCCTTTTTTCAGCAGCTTGTACATTTGCATTTTTTTTCGCAGCCGCTTCTATTTCTGAATTAGACGGCATTTCATCAATGATTTTTTTCGTACTTTTATCTAACAATATTGTTTCATTTTCTTCATCAATATTTTGTTTATTTAAAGTCTTTTTAATCTTTCTAATCTTTTCAAGTTGTGCAGATTTCACCAATTTATTCTTTTCACTTTTTGAGTGTGATAAATCGAAAACAAGCTGTGTAATAATTTTAGAAATACCTTTCGATTTCATTTTTAATTTATTTTTCATAGGTATGATTTTAGAATACCGAGTAAGCGGTTCTTTTAATGAACCTAGTTCATTTATATTTGCATTAGTAAATGGTTGGTTGCTTTCTAGTTTGTCAAGTTTACCAGTAATAATACGTAATAGACCCTCTATCTTTGTTTTTATGGTTGTATTGTTTTTCATGGATAGAAGATATGTGTTCAGTGTGCGTTCTGCTTTTAATAGATCATTACGATATTCTTCGGATTTGGCTATTTTTTCTTGTATCATAGATGGAGGCGGTGAAGGTAGTGGAGGTAGTGGAGGTGGTGCGGCTGATGAGGATGATACGTCTGGTTCAACTGATGCGACTGATGCTACTGGTGCGACTGGTGCGACTGATGCGACTGATGCATCTGGCTGATTTGGTATGATCTCCTGGCTATTATCCTCGCTGTCCTCGTTATCATTACTATCATCTCTATCATCATCGTCGCCATTATCACCCTTACCGCTATCGTGATCTTTGTAGGCAGCAATTGCAACGCCAATAAAAATAGCATCATTTTTCTCGGCATCTTCGGCTGCTTCTGATACTTCTTCAATTACTTCAGCAGCTGATTCTATTGATACTTTTATTTTATTCAATAGATTTATTACTGCCAATGGTTCATTATCCATAATATCCTCTGCCATATCTAGAATAGCTTCCGCATCATCAATTTCTTGTATGAGATCATCATTCTTAATATCGCATTTTGCTATTATTTTTTGAACATAATAGTGCTTAATTTTGTCTTTATCAAAAAGAAACTTTTTAGCCTTATTGGCAAGACTTGTAAAGACACTATAGATAGCAGCAGATGCAGCACATTTAATATTTGCTTGACATGTAAGACGAGTTTGTTCAAACACTTTTTTATGAAATTCAGATCGATTTTCTATATCTTTTATGATATTACTTTTTTTTGACCAACTATCATACCAACGGAACCATTTATTGTAACTTTCAGCGGCAGCTTTAGCAATACCTTCTTTATTTTTTGAATCTTGTGCCGATTTTATAGCTCGATCTTTAGCAGCGCGAGCTGCTAATATAGCATCATCTTTAGCCGCTTTTGTAGCAGTCTGATTTTTAATAATAGCTTGAGCGGTAGCAGTAGCCGCAACCGCATCTCTATTTTCTCTATCAGCAAGTGTTTTTGCTATTTTAGCTGCAAGAGTAACATTATCAATATCCTTTGTAGTTGCATTAAGAATTCCTTTGATTCGTATAATAAGTTCATTTAATTTATCCTCATTAAGAATAAGAGATAATGCATCATTTGCTTCTTTATTTTTTATACTAATTCTATCATAATTCTTTTCATATTGTGTTACTTTCTTCTCTAAATCGATAGTAAATTGCTCATATATGCTATCTTGAAGGGTTTGGCTATATGGCTTAATTTGTTCCAATAGATATGGATACCATTTAGCATCAGGCGGGTCTTTTCGAAGGTGTTCTTCTAATGCTGTATTACGTGTTGCTATTCGAGTATCTATTTCTTTAAGATAGGTTACAAAAAAATTATTAGATAAAAGTGTACTAATAGATGACGTATCTTCTTGTTTTTTAAAATTCTCAGCTGCTTTAGATTTTTGTAAAGCAGCGTGCTTGGCTGTGTCTATATCTTCTTGCTCTTCTCTTTTTATCTTCTGGATTTCTCTTGTAACTTCTTTCATTTTTTTACTATCTTCCGCAATTGAAGCGAGATCCAATTCCTTTTCTAGCTTTTTAAGACGTATAGGACGACTACGAGCACGTATTTCCAATGGGGACTCGCCTTGAGATACATCAGCTATTTTTGGTTTAGGATTACGTAGCATTTTTATTTTTTCTTTAGCCACATCTTTATCTAATTCAAAATTGCTAATAATGTATTCGATAATGTCTACATCATATGATGTTGCTTTCACAGCATTTGTATAAAATGCTGATAAATAATCTGTACTTGAAACTATTTTATTTCTATTTTCTTCTGAACTTGAAGCTTTTTTAATTCTATTTTCTTCTTTTATCGAGGCACCATGACTAAATCGATTGGTTAGACGAGAACGTAGCCGATCTAACAAAATTGCCAAGGTTCTATCTTGTGCATTTCTATTAGAAATATCCATTGTTTCTTCATATGCTGACTCAAACTTATTCATTATGTTATGTAATAAAAATCTATCGATATCATACTTGTCAATTTGCATAAAACCATTCAATGTATAACGATCGATCTCTATAGCAACTATCAAAATATAATTATACAATGGAGGTCCTTCTAAATTATAATCAGGACGCAGACTATACACAGAAATATTACGATATGTAATTTTATCTGGATAAATCATGATAATTGTACTTAAATCTCCATCTCGGAATGCAATCAAATTTGATTTTTCACCAGTTCCTTCATGATTATTAAATGATGCTTGCTTGTCAGTTAATATAAAACGTATACCAACAGGTCCCATCCATCCTTGATGAAAAGTACATACAATCTCCGCTAAATAAGGTGGTAATTTTTCAATAATAGGAAATATATCTTCATCAAATTGCTTTACAGTAATACGTTGATTATGTAATAATAATGTAAGTATACTATTTTCTGATATAAAAGTAGGATTGACAGTGCGTTTCATATCTTTCTCAAATTGTGCCGTCAGATCACTTTCTTTTCGAATAGTGTTATTACTGTTACGTGTTTGTATTCGTTTTGCTATATGCGCAGTTGTACCATCTGATTTTTTATATGAAATAGAAGTATATAAATAGCAACGCATTAATTCTAACAAGGCACGTGCATTTTTCGTTTTTAGTTGGACATGAGATGGTGAGCGGGTCTCTGTAAAAAAAGAACGAAATGCAGTTCGTGTATCTCCTCTGTTACCTAAAAGTGTTTCAACAATATCCATTTCATCTTCAGAAAGGTCTTGATTCTCATAGTAATCAATATTTTGTTGTAGTATTGATTTATTCTCTATCTTTGCTGGCAATGCTACAAGTGCTTTAGATGCTTCAGGTACTCCCGATGCTTCAGATGCTTCAGATATTCCAGGTAATACACCTACCACAGATGCTTCAGATATTCCAGGTAATACATCTACCACAGGTGCTTTAGGTGCTTTAGGTGCTTCAGATATTCCAGGTAATACATCTACCACAGGTGCTTTAGGTGCTTTAGATGCTTCAGATATTTCAGGTAATACATCTACCACAGTTGCTTTAGATGCTTCACTATCATAAAACTTAAATGCGTCAACGGCAATCGTCGTAAAGATTGCATCATCAGGATCATTGACAAGTTCAGATGCTACAGCGGATACTGGTGCTACTTGTGCTACTTGCGCTTGTGCTACTGGTATTCTACTTGATACAACTGGTAAGCTAGTTAGTTCAATTCCTGAATTATGCTTCTGTGATGGTTGATCTATACTATTAGATATGACAGTATGTATAGGTGCTTGTACTATTGATGCTACTTGTGCTACAGGTGCCACTTGCGCTGGTTGTGCTACAGATGCCACTTGCGCTACAGGTGCTTCTTGTGCTACAGGTGCTTCTTGTGCTACAGGTGCTACTTGTGCTACAGATGCATCAAGTTCTCTAGCTGCTACTGCGGCTTCTTGTGCTTCAAGCTCTCTAGAGGCTAGAGGTGCATTATTTACTCTAGATGCTACAGCTGCGATAGCAGCTTGACGGGATATAGGTACTTCCATTTGCCCATTTGAACCAGGTATGATAACTAATCCATTTACTCTATTTACTCCATTCGCAACATGTGCTCCATTTGCTCCATTTGCTCCATTATCACCATTTGCGTCATTATTATTCGCATTATTATTCACGCCCTCATTTTGTCTCTTTTGTACATTCGCTTTTCCATTTTGAACACCATTTTTTAATTTTATTACTTCAATCGTTTTTGATGTATTATCATCTAATAGGTAGGAAGGGAGTATAATAGATAATCCAATCGTATGATTCCTTTTCTTTTCATAGACGAGTTCAATTGACGAATCTTCCATTGCTGATTCTTTTAAAATTTTGATATCAGGATGCTGGAGATGAATGAGATCGATAAGTAATGGCTTTATAATTTGCTGAATTTCAGAATAGGGCTTTAAAGATAAGGTGGTTGTACTTTGAGGCGGAGTAACATAAAATGAATTCATAATGATTTTTTTATTTTCATCGGACACTCCTTGTAGACCTAATTTTTGTAATATGTCATAATCGTAATTGGAAGATTGTAATTCAACCTCCGTACCCAAAATCATGCCTGGTTTTGGAGGAAAATCGACACGAGCAGGACGTGCCATTCTATCTACATGGTATTTTTTAAAATCTGTGAAATAACATGATCATCATATGGATACATAAAATGATCATCATACATATTATATTATTTGTGTTTTCGTATGATTCTACGTTTTCGATCACGAACTTTTCCACCTCTACTAACTAGTTGAGGTGGAGCCTCTGGTTGAGGTGGAGCCTCTGGTTGAGGTGAAGTCGCTGGTTGAGGTGGAGCCTTTGGATCTACTAGAGCCTTTGAATCTACTGGAGCCTTTGAATCTACTGGAGCATTTGATTGAGGTGAAGCCTTTGGATCTACTGGAGTACTTAGTTCCGATGGGTTAATCATCATTTGAAATTTTGTTTCACTTAACGCCTTTACCTGTTTTTCAGGATCAAACTCAATATGCACGGTACGACCTGAAGAATCGTTCATATATCCACTATCTAGCAACTTGATAGCAATCATTTGAATAATCTTTCGCATGGGAGCACATTTGATTGCAGTAATAATAGGTAAATCTTCTTCTAAACATGTTGATTGATCATAAATCATTTGTTTAATCTTTTTTATTTCATCATCGCTAAATATGTCAAAATGTAATCTCTTTATTAAATCGGTCCATCCCTTATTATTTGTATTAAATACTTCTGGATTGGTAATATGATATATCTTTCCATATACGGTGATTGGCTTGGTTTCATCTGTTTCATCTGTTTCATTTGGTTCATTTGATTCATCTGTTTCATTTGGTTCATCTGTTTCATTTGGTTCATCTGTTTCATTTGGTTCATCCTTGCTGGACATACTAGTAGACACCGCCGCAACAGCAGCAATTGCAAATGGATTTGTCTTATCTGATGGGATAAGATCTGACGGAATAGGTGGTTGGACACTAGGTTGGACACTAGGTTGGACACTAGGTTGGACACTAGGTTGGACACTAGGTTGGACACTAGGTTGGACACTTTGTTGTGCACTTTGTTGGGCACTTTGTTGAGCACTTTGTTGGGCACTTTGTTGAGCACTTTCTTGAGCACTTTGTTGAGCACTTGGTTGGGCACCTGCCGCATTTGCATTAGCACTTGCCGCAACTGCAACTGCAACCTCAGAATTATTTAGCGAACCACCCCTGTATCCTGGAATGGGAACAACAAATGGAGGTTCACCTAACAATGTATTCTTATCACTGACATCACCAGTATAAGGCGATGCCGTGAATCCTCCATGCATAGCATGGATAGTGCCACCTACTGAGGGAAGCATAGAAGCACCCATATCATGTCCAGGAGGAGCACTCATTCTATCCTTACCTTTTCTTTAAAACTATAGGGGTAGCCCACATTCTTTTAATGCTTTATTTTTAACGAGTTTTCAACAAGTTTTCAACAGGGGTGAGGACCTTCTATCTTTCGGACAGAACATACCACCCCATTTTCAACAAGTTTTCAACAGGGGTGAGGACCTTCTGTCTTTCGGACAGAACATACCACCCCATTTTCAATGGGGTGAGGACCTAAGAGACTATACCATCTATCCATCAGACATGGATGCCTACACATCAGACCCTCAAACAAGAAAGCGAAAGATTGAATGCAAGCCTGAACTAGTCATTTCAAGCCTGCAGCGTTTCTATGCCAATCATCCGGAAATTGATAAAGTGCTTACCTATCTAAATGGTGATGCGCCACTCAGTCTGCGAATCATTGACTGGTTTGTGACGAAATACAGCCGAAAGGGGTTTGTTCGCTATCCCCTCAACGGTCAAGAATTTCTAGTCTATCTAAGCTACAAGGGTCAGCTAAAGGCGTATTCCAAGCAGTATTTTGATCCCAATTGCCGCAGAGAGCGTATCATGTTTACGATTCCTGGTCATGAACAATTTATGACGACGATTGGAAAGCTCAATTTCTTTCGTTGGGCACTGGAATCAAAAATTCTGGATTATATGGAAGCCCACGAGGATGATATTCGCACGGGATACAATACATATTTGAAGGAAACAACCCAGACACAGAAACGAAATAAGACGGAATCGGTGGAAGAAGAAAAAGAGAAGGCGGAAGGAAAGACAGAAGTGAGAACGACACGTCGTCGCACTAAGCAGACTCCATCCTCTCTTACGAAACTACAGGTCTATACTACACCAATTGAATTGGATTTTAATTAAAGCAATACATAAAGATCATATTCTATTACTGAATAGAAATATGAAGTTTATTCGTCTTACCACGATGTTGATTCATCCATCATCTATTAAATATGTTACCATTCAACCCAACCACTATACGATTCATTTTCAACATCATATTGTTTCTGGCATGATGCTTGCAGGATCAGGTATCGTCAGTTCAGGCAATGATATCATTCATATTAGCAAAGAGAAGAACCTCACTGATTTTGAGGCAATGAGTAAATGGATAGAACAAGTATAATTAATCTGCAGGTTTATTATGATAAAAAAGGCGAATATCATCCATTTTAGGACGTAACTCTTCTGCCACAGTCGCTTGTTGGATGGCAACAGTTGGATTCAACCAGCGATTATCAAAATTTCGTTGGAGTAATTTATTGGATTCCTCGACATATCCCGTATTTTTATCTTCATAGACACTTGCTTTGAGTTCACGTGTCATGTTTCGTGAATCATCCGTCACCGAATATTTATCAAAGTATGGATTTTGAGCGCCACGAGACGAATCGGCATCAAACCGTGGTTGAGAGCGATAACTGCGACTATTCATTCGACTATCACTCGGTTGCATATCATAAAATGGCGCTTGCTTGTTGATATCCGGACGATTATTGGTACCAAACTTACCATCTGTTTGCCAGTGTTCAAACTGACGAGCATTAATGGAGTCAAAGGTGTTTGATTCACGACGGGTTCGGGTAATAAATTGAGGGTGAGGAAATGCATTATAACTGGAGACAGTATGCTGATCGGGAAAAACAGGTTGTGCCATTTAAAGTACCTTCTTAATAATAACATAAGATGTTTATTATTCCATTTATTCACAGAACCAAACAACTTTCCAATATGACCATTCACATCTTTCAGATTCTGACAATTGGTGGAACCACGGTATGGAAAGAGAATCCGACAGCATCGCTAGAAACAGATATTCTCCATCCAAATGGAATCTATTTGGATCAACCACTTATTAAGAGAAAGAATGTTATGCTGTGTAGTGTAGATCCAAAGAAGACGGATATGAATGATTTCTATCAATGGAATGAACTTCCAAAAGAGAGTGATACCTTTTGTTGGAGAACCTTTTATACATTTGGAGATAAAATTCCGAATGATACCAATTATCATAATTGGTTACCTGTTCCATCACAAGAGCGTATTGAACCTTATTTATGTGAAGAAATATTTGATATGATTATGAAAGCATAGGGTAGAAGGTCTTAGTTCTGTCCGAAGGACAGAGGTCATCTAAACACCAAACACGTAGATAAGATAGTATGGATATTCATCGTCACAAGACACAAAAGAAGAGCGCAATGGAATCTGAACATCCTGTCACGGATGAAACATTTAAGATATTATTGGAGGACAGTGCACGAGAAGCCTATATGCGCCCATGGCATCGGATTGAACGTGGTCTACGTTTGAATCGCCTTCGTATTTTTGTAGAGGACGTTGCACCACAGTATAGTATGACAAGAGAGGAAAAAGACAACTTTTTCATCTATCTTCAGAAGGCACTTGATAAAAAACTATTAAATACATTAAAGGTGGTTCTCTATAATCAAGAGACGCAGCGAATTACAACCATAAAAGGATTGGAGCTTAGTCGGTTACCTGATGGAAGCATAAAATGGGCATTTACAACAAAGAAACCGAGAGTAGAAGGAGTTGGTACAAGAAAGAAGAAGAAGGACGACGTCTTTTCGGTATCGACCGATGTCCCAGAGAAACTAGCAAAAATTGAGGAAACAAATATGTAAGATATAAATAGTAAAATAGGGATATGAAATTCAAAGAAAAATTACAGATTCTGATAGACCTTATTGAAAATTGGCTATCAGATCCTGAAGATGATGCGCAACGCATGGAATGGCATGAAGCAGTGGATGAAATCATTTATACATTAGATTGTTCCGAGGTAGAAGAAACCTGTCTGACTAGAATAGTAGAGATGTATGATGAACAGATCCGACGGGGATTGAAACGAACTCATTCGATGTTAACGGTTTCCACAAAGGTGGAGTTAGATACCTTGTTAGCAAGAAAACAGATTGAACAGCGAACACCTGCATGGTATGCACAAATGGCTACTATTCTTTCTGCCAGTGAGTTGGGTCATCTCTTTGGTTCTGCTTATGAACGTGGGAAGTTAGTACTATCTAAGACGGAACCGCCTCCACCACGAAATCAACCGCTTGCGATTCCTTCCGATCGGATGAAGCCATTTGATTGGGGTATTCGTTTTGAACCCGTCGTGAAACAGATTTATGAAGACAAATATGGGGTAACCTTGAAGGAATTAGGACGTCTGACCCATCCTATCGATCCTCGTTGCTCCGCTTCGCCTGATGGATTGATCTATGATTGTCCCAAGAATGAGAGAACAGGTCGCCTGATTGAAATCAAATGCCCTGCCACAAGAGAGGTAGATGGAAAGATTTCAAAAAAATACTATTGGCAAATGCAAATGCAACTCCATGTGACGCAATTACAATACTGTGATTTTGTGGAAGCGGTTATCGTATCTAAATACAATAATACTGTACATCAAGAGGGACCTTCACAATATTATGGATATGTTGCGGTTGTTCGGTATGCAGAACTAAAGGGTGACCAAGAGTTCTATTATGTATATAGTCCGATTAATTGTGACTCGGATTGGACACCTGACATCAAAGAGGAGGAGGAATTGATCGAAATTACGCCATGGAGATTGTTACAGTGGAGTGAACAGCTTGTGGTGCGAAGTGAAGAATGGTGGACATCACTAAAACCGATGATGGATACGTTTTGGGAGGATGTCGAAAAAGCAAAGCAGGGATTATTTGCGGTACCTGAATCTAGTCGGGCGACAAAAAAAACAAAGGAGGAAAAATGTCTCATCCATTTTCATAAAGTAGATGAAGATGGAAAAGAGATAGAAGAAATAAACGAAATACATGAATAATCCCCCACGATTATATATTTTTATTGAGAGTTCCAGGTAATCCATGACCAAACAGAATCATATAGATGACAATCACTGCGCCCATCAGAATGCTTCTATTCTCAGCAACAGCACAATTTTGTTTAAGAAGAAATACCATCACAAGATATAATGCGAGGGCAATCACTATGCCGTGAAAAAGCATCATGATACCTCTCTCCATGTTTATATGAAAGGACACGATTATAATCCATCATTCATTTCGCTTACACTACCACCTGTATTATTTGGAGGAACTGCCATCGGATCGGCTTTGTAGAAGTTAAGAACGAGTTCCTGATAAGGTGAGGAACAGCTGTCGGGATAACCACGCTTGTAATTATTGGTCATTTGACGAAATGTACCCGTTTTTGATACCATGCGATCGAAATCAGTCGCATAACACGAACGACTATTCACACAAGAGATGGATTCTTTTTCACGAGGTGGGGGTAAGATATCACTTAATAGGTGATAGGGCTGATCATTGTATAAATCGGCTTGATCTGGACTATCGGGTGGATACTCCATAATCGGTGAATTAGCCATCTTTACAGTGGTATCTAATAAATGAGACTTATCGGTTGGATTTGCAAAAGATTCCCAATAGGAATACAATGGATAACCAAACATCTCGCTATCAGGGCGTTCCCACCACTTCTGCTGTGAGGAGGAGCCATAAGGAGCCACAGTCAAACTTGAAAATTTTAATGTATTTGTAAATAATACCACAATAATAATAATAACGCAAAATACAACAACAGTCATACCAAATGATGTCATCTCTATCTAATTGCGTTATTGTTAAAAATTTGACACACTGTTTTGTGTAAATATATCGTATTCCGGAAACATATCCATGATTAGTATGCAAGTCGTAAAGAGAAACGGTGAAGTAGAAGCGGTATCCTTCGATAAAGTATTGAATCGTATTCAAATCGCATCGGACGGATTAGACGTAAATCCGACACTGATTGCTCAACGCACGCTACTACGTATTTATGATGGCGTGAAAACTTCAGAGCTGGACGAATTGGCAGCACAACTTTCCATTTCACTTATGACGACGAATCCCGATTATGGTACACTGGCAGCACGTCTTGCTATTTCCAATCATCATCGCAATACATCCAATCGCTTTACCGATGTCATTTATGAATTATCCCATCAAACACTCGAAAAAACAGGTGAAACACTATGTAATATTTCTCAAGAACTGATTGACATCTGTGAAAAGCACGGTGATGCGATTAATCAGCGAATTGACTATCAACGTGACTACTTATTTGACTATTTTGGCTTTAAAACTCTTGAAAAACTACAATATCTTCTTCGTGACACCAAAGGAAAAACGTTGGAGCGCCCTCAACATCTCATTATGCGTGTCTCCCTTGCTTTGTGGGGCGCTTCTGACTTGGAGCGTGCCTTTGAAACGTATGAACTGCTGAGTCAGAAATATTTCATTCATGCGACGCCGACGAACTTTAATGCGGGAACGCCGAGACAACAGCTTTCCAGCTGTTTTCTACTGGCAATGAAGGGCGATTCCATTAATGGGATCTATGATACGTTAAAGGACTGTGCGCTCATCAGCAAACATGCGGGAGGCATTGGTCTTCATCTCCATAATATTCGTGCGAAAGGTTCGCTCATTCGAGGAACGAATGGAACGTCAAATGGAATTGTACCTATGCTAAGGAACTTTAATGATACGGCTCGCTATGTTGATCAATGCTTTACTCCTGATACGTTGGTCTATACAGAGAATGGTCCTAAACTGATTGAAGATGTAAGCATTTCAGATAAAATCCTTACAAGTGATGGAACCTATCATAAAGTAAAAATGCCAATTCGCCACGAATATAATGGAAAAATGCTTGAAATCCAGGTTAAAAATGCGATTTATCCAATTCGGGTTACACCCGAACATCAAATTCTGGCTCTACAGCATCAGACAAAAGGACTCAACTTTGATGTGATTCGCAATCGTCTTGAAAAATCAATTGCTAAAGCAGAATTTGTGGATGCGACGGAATTAAACAAAGGAGACTTTGTTGTCTTTCCGATTCCAACTCATACACATGATATTGAAGAGATAACAGAGGAGGATTGCCGATTTTATGGTATTATGCTTGGAGATGGTCATATTTCCTATGCTGCTTCGGGCGTAACATTGAATGAAACCACTAAAATTAATATTGTAGAATTTGTAAAACAATATCTGTCTGACAGAGGTGTTAAATACAATACCTATAAAGATGATATCACTATTGACATTAAATGGTCTACAGCATCTCCACGATTTAAATGGACTCGTTCTCAAATGTACGATACGAATGATCATAAAAAATGGGATACTCCTATGCTTCATCTGCCATTGAATAAATTACAACAAATTATTAGAGGAATTATTGAAACGGACGGCTGTATTGGTGAAAAAGAAATTACAATTGAACTTTCCTCACTTGGATTAATTGAATCAATTCGTTATGCTCTCTTACGAATGGGAGCACTAAGTTCTGGATATACTCGTAATCGAGTCGGAAATGTTTCAAGTTACAAAAATATTACTACCAGACTGCCCACAAATGTGATTCGTGTTCCTCGTATCAAAGAAATTATGGATATGTTTCCAAATGCACCAGATGGTGAATTCTTTAGTTATCTCAAATATGGCAATAATCTCTATTCACGAATTCAAGATATTACAGAAGTACAATATGATGGAGTAGTTCATGATTTTGAGATTGATGGTCCTCATGACTACACTGTCGCACATCTTGGTATTGCTCATAACGGAGGGGGCAAGAGAAATGGATCATTCGCCATGTATTTGGAGCCGTGGCATGCGGATGTCGAGGACTTCTTGAAGCTAAAGCTCAACACAGGATCGGAAGAGGAGCGTTGCCGTGATTTGTTCTATGGTTTGTGGATTCCTGACTTATTTATGGAACGTGTAGAAAAGAACACGCACTGGACGCTCTTCTGCCCTTCGGAGGCGCCTGGTCTATCCGATGTGTATGGCGATGAATTTAAGGCACTATATGAACGATATGAGGCGGAGGGACGTGGACGTAAGCAGATAGATGCGCAGAAACTCTGGTTTAAGGTACTAGATGCACAGATTGAAACGGGTACGCCTTATCTGTTGTACAAGGATGCGGCGAACATGAAATCCAATCAGAAGAATGTGGGAACGATTAAATCGTCCAATTTATGCACAGAGATCATAGAATATTCCTCACCTACCGAGACGGCTGTCTGTAATTTGGCATCCATTGCACTCCCATCCTACGTCGATGCGAAGAAGCGCACTTTTGACTTTGAGAAGCTTCGTCAGGTGGTAAAGGTCGCAACGAAGAATCTGAACCGTGTCATTGACATTAATTATTATCCGACGCCTGAGACACGGACATCAAATATGAGACATCGTCCAGTAGGTCTGGGTGTACAAGGATTAGCGGATGTCTTTGCACTTCTGCGCATGCCATGGGAGTCAGAGAAGGCGGCGGACTTGAATCAACGTATCTTTGAGCACATCTATTATGCAGCAGTGGAAGCCTCATCCGAGATTGCGATAGAGGAGGGACCCTATTCTACGTACGAAGGCTCTCCGATGTCGCAGGGCATCTTTCAATATGATATGTGGTCCGTTACGCCAATGACAGAGGTGGATGGCACATTGGATTGGGCTCAGCTCAAGGAGAAGGTGAAGAAGAATGGAGTGCGAAATTCGCTGTTGGTGGCGCCCATGCCAACAGCGTCTACGTCACAAATTCTGGGCTTTAATGAATGTATTGAGCCGTTTACCAGTAACATTTACACACGTCGAACCCTAGCAGGTGAATTCATTATCGTGAACAAGTACTTGTTACAGGATTTGAAGAAGTTGGACCTATGGAATGAGATGATGAAGCAACAGATCATTTCACGAAATGGTTCGGTACAGGGCATTGATCAGATTCCTGAGGCGATTCAGAAGTTGTATAAGACATCATGGGAGCTCAAGCAAAAGGTACTGATTGATATGGCGGCTCGTCGTGGAGCCTTTATTTGTCAGTCGCAGAGTTTGAACTTGTTTGTGGCGGATCCGAATTATGCGAAGCTGACATCGATGCACTTTTATGCCTGGAAGCAAGGACTAAAGACAGGTATCTATTATTTGAGAACCCGATCGCCTGTTATGGCACAGAAATTCACCATTGACCCTGATCTTCAGAAGGCAGCTGAGAAATCAGAAATGATGCGACTTCTAAAAAAGAATAGCGAAGAAGAGTGTACGATGTGTGGTTCCTAATCCATTCTTTATTCTATTGAATCCGGATGTAAAGATGAAGTAAAACATACGAAATTAATGAGAGGATACGATAGGATGAATCTCTCAAGACAACAATACCAATTTAATCAATTAAAAGATGAAATTCATATGGCGCTAGCACGTAATACGTTTCCTAGTACTATTTTTAATACAGTCAATAACATTGTACGTGTCATCAACGCAATTCGTGAAACGAAAGGGATACACTGGGCTCGCACTGTAAAGGATAATGGGCAACCGGTTTTCACACCGATTGAACAGCAGCGATATACTGAATTATTACAGCCCTATGTTCCTGCCATTCTTGAGTTTTTTGAAGATCCGATACCACACGGTTTACAGAAAGGTGGAGAAAATCCACTCCCAGCAACAGTGAATGCACCACTACCAGCAACGGTGAATGCACCACTACCAGCAACAGTGAAAGCACCAGTACCAGCTGAAGCAACAGTCGTACCAGTCGCACCAGTGCCAACAACAGTACCAGCTGAAGCAACAGTACCAGCTGAAGCAACAGCAACAGTCGCAACAGCCGCAACAGCACCAGTACCAGCTGAAGCACCAGCAACAGTCGCAACAGCACCAGCTGAAGCACCAGCAACAGTCGCAACACCAATGCCAGTAAGCCTCATGGCAATGTCAGGAGCGCCAGGAGCACCAGGAGTGCCAGGAGCGTCAGGAGCAGTGCCAGTAAGCCTCATGGCAATTCCAACACCAGTGACAGAACCAATACAAGAACCAGAACCAGAGGAACCCTCTAAAGTATCACAACAATATGATTCGTTAAAGAGTGGTTTATCAGATAAAATAAAAAGTATTGATTTAAGCACTTTTACACCCGATATATTATTTGATAAAGTCATGTCTACCTTTCAACGTGTCAATCGTAGTATGAATGAAAAGATGGATGCTATTCACTATGAAAAGGAACTAGATAAGAAGCCAGACATTCCAATTGCAGGAATCCCAATTCCACCACGCTTTATTGTTTTTCTTATTTATTACATATTGGATATCACACGTATTGCGGTAAACGTAAGTGGAAATGAAACGGGGCGTAAGTTATTATCGATTCTCATAGCGATCTTGGATCTAGTGCGTGGAGATTGGAAGAAAGCTATTTTAACATTTATTGGATACTATGGATCCTATCCTTTATTGATTGGTCAAGCATTAAAGACATATTTAACTGTCATTCAAATGCTTTCTCCTACCATACAAATAAAATTACCATATTTTATGTACGATAGTGTAAAATCAATGGTGTTTGGTGTTTTATTATCTATTATTCAGATTGGCGCACCCAAACCCGTTCGTGATCAATTAGAAAAAATGTTAACTACCTTATCGGATGTTCAGAAAGACATTGATGCGAAATTAAATGCGCTGAATCCTCCTCTATCTTCACGCCCTGATTATTTTAAAGTTGATTTTAGTAATTTAAATGATTTGCAAGCCATTTTAGATGATCCTGTCTATATTTGTTCAAAGGAACATCGTGAGGCGGTTGAGAATTTACTTGCTAATGCGAAAGACGGAGCTCCTATGATACAATTTATACTTTCTTTAATGCGTTATCCTCATACAAGAGGCATGACGCAATATCTATGCGATAGTAATGCGAAGAAATCCTATGTCGATTTATTAGTAGCAGAGGGATTGGATCGAGAAAGAACAGAAGCAAATGCGAAAGGGGACGAGGAAGAGGATGAGAAAACAGAGAAAACAGAAAAAACAGAAAAAACAGTAGAACCAGGAGAAGTACAAGGTGGCACTCGATCTAAAAAACGTGTTATTCGGATGAAGGCTTCTCACTCGAAGTAGTCTCCTCCACTTGGACACCTGCCAGGCTATGAATAAACATCAAATACTCTTTCGGAAATCCCCAGAAGCATGATGGATCGACATTAGATGGTGGAATACGACGACTCGATTGATTCGTTCCATGCGAAAAGGCAACAATGATTTGTTGTGGTGGAATTTCAATCACCTGATTCTCACGTCCCTCTATCCAATTCTCACCTTCCGCAATCGATACATGAGGAAAGGGTCGTTCTACCCATGCCGATTTCCGAAACGCCAATGTCGCCTCTGAGATACGCTGAGAAAAGGGGATATCAAATGGTGGCACATTGACCGCCGATGTACCCTTCATCAAATCATAAAGCGCCAATGTGGTGCAACAGACAATCGATGCCTTTCCCGTCTCACCACACTTCGTACCCTTGGTAAGCCAGGCGACACGGCGGCGAAAGGACGTAATAGGATAATGATCATCGTCGTCCATAAATAGGATAATATCATGGGTAGCATGCTGAATGGCAATGTTACGCTTTTCACCAATCGACATACGCCCCTCAATAGGGATATATTTCAATTGAATACTAGGAGCCTGTACTTGAAATTGTACAATCTTTTCACTTGCCATCTGGCTCGCATGTTCATTATCCTCGATGACAATCCATTCGATCTTTTCATGTGGATAGTCCGTGGCAAGCAAATTGTGAAAAGCAATATCAATCAAATTCTTTCGCTGATACGTGGGTGTAATAATAGTAATCGGTGGACAATCAGCCACATGAAGAATGGGTGGACAATGAATCACACTCTTTGCTGACTGACGCTGCTGAATGAGTAGTTGTAGTCTGCCAATAATCGGTAGAAAGGCAAAGATGGTAGAAGAGAAACGCTCCCTCGCTTTCATCTGACGTACCCATCGAATTTGACCAAAATCATTTATATTAAATAGCCTGAACGCCTCTTCTAGCTCCTGACGAATCATATCACCTGGACTCGCAAGTAAATATCGAACATGCTCTGATGGCGTATAGGAATTAGAAAGCCACGCAATTCCATGATTGTACTGATAAGTATGCTGAAAGACGGGAAGTGAATTCATAATGGTAAAAAGACCAAGTACTTCAGCATTTGCTGCGGCATATCCATATGCTTCTCCCTGACTACATACGAGATGTCCCTTATATGAACTCATAATCCGATAACGTGGAATCACATCCATGTCTTTACAGATCACACGGATATTATCAGGCAGACCGAGCTGTTGTAGCTCATCCACAAAATGAGGACGTGTCGTGTAAACAGTGAGTGGAGGATCAGATGGACGCCAATGAGGAATCAACTTCTTCAGATATTCATACTTACTGGAAGAACCCGCCAGAAAGCAGACAAATCCATTATAAAATCCATCATATCCGTTACATGCTGGAATGTCATTGTTCCATGATGCACACCATGGAATGACATGAATATGATCCGAACGAATTCCCTTCTTTTCAAAATCGGCACGAAAGGCGGCGGCAGAATCAGGATCACGAAAGAGTAATGCATCAAATGCATGTACATAGGAATCATAAGAATAAGACCATTGTTCCGGATTAATAAGAATCACATTAGTATGTCCCCATGGAATCGCACCAAAAATGGGTGTTTCCAAGTGAAATTGAATATCACAGTGACTTAGAGGTTCACGAATATCCACAATCTTTGCCTTTTGTATCGGCTGTCCAATAGAGTCCTGAGCTTTTTTTAATAGTCGTTCAATGACAGTAACATCATCTGTCAGTCCAAACGTATTCGTTCGATTATAGAGAATATTGACGGTAAGAGGTGCCATTTAATAAGATATGTTTCTTTATCTTTTAAGTTGTATGGATAGTAGATGGCGGAGGAGGTACGAAATATAGGATATCTCGCATGGAAGGATCCGTGGGCGTGGATGGAGCCAATGAAGGGAAAACGATGGGATAATTTAATAAAACAAGAGAAACACAACTATCATACTCTATCTTCCCAGCGGTCAGTGGAACGTGTTGCCAAAGAAATGGAGCAGGAAATGGATGATGTATCACAATATACAAATATGCCTCCCATTACTGTCGGATATGGAAATATTGATTTAGTGATGTATTCTGGATCAAGTTGTAAATGGAAATGGAAATGGGATAGGTATTATGAATACGCCTTTGATATGGATACACAGGGCGAGTATGTATGGTATAGTCGAAATGTAGAAGACAATTCATATTTATATGAGCATGTTTGTATTGACGCAACGGGTAAAGAACGATGGAGAAAAGGAGGCATCTCGCCGCAAATGGCAGTCATTGGACATCTCTATTATTATATTAAAATACGTGACACATTTCAAACAATTGAATTGCGTGTATGTAACGCCTATACAGGAAAAGGGGATCGAATTCTTTATCGTGAAAAAGATAGGGAACGGAATATTTATCTATGGAAGGCGGTCAATAAAACACTGTATTTTAAATCAGCTGATCCTCAAACGGAGGAATTGTATCGTGTGGATGGATTCATATTGGTTCCCCTCTATCCAAAATCGGTGATGCAAATGCCACTAGGAAAAACCATAGACGGGGATGACTGTGTACTTATCCGAAATTCTCATATGGAGAAATGGATTCCGATGGGTAATCCGATTATCACATGGCATTTTCCAAAAGAAGAAATACGATGGGTAAATCTCTATTCGGGTCATGTGATTACTATTCACGAGGGTGAACAATGTATATGGCATTGTGCTGCTCGCAAACGACCTGTACTCCTGTGCCGATTAAAAGTGGGCTCGATCACACCCAATAATTGGTCGACTTGGGAGAACATGTTGATTGAATCATTCATTGTGAATTGCCCAACGACAGAACCCTATCTATTTCATATCATCAATCATAAGATTCATAAAGATACCCAGATTCGTGTCGTAGATTGCCCCATTCGTTTCAAACCACTGGATGTTCATAAATTACACGCCTCTTCCAAAGATGGAACAAAAGTCCCCTATTTGATTGTCAAGCAGAAAGGAGTCAAACCAAAGGCTCAATTCATTGTTGTATATGGTGCGTATGGTACCGTGACACCAGTTGACTGGCCTTATGAATTATGGTACCCACTGTTATCCAGAAAATGGGCGGTAGTCTTTGCTATGGTTCGTGGTAGTGGAGATAGTGATGAAGCATGGGGAGAACAAGCACGTAGAGATAATCGCCATGTGGTCGTAGATGATTTTGAGGCAGTCATTCGTCATTCACAACGCCGATTAGAACTCTGTCCCGATCAAACAGTGATTTATGGACGGTCTGCAGGCGGTCTTTCCATTGGTGCCATTGTATCACGCTTTCCACATGGCGAATTGGTAGGTGCTGCCTTTACAGAAGTACCCTATGTCGATGTGCTTCGCACAAGCTCTAATCCTAAATTACCCCTTACAATAGGAGAGTTTAAAGAATTTGGTAATCCGAGAGAGCGTATCGTCAATTTCAAGGAGCTATTATCAGTATCACCTATTAATACACTACCAAGTGTGGGGGCGCCAGGTGTTTTCGTATTATCACGTGTAGGATTATTGGATAAGCAGGTGTTTGCGTATGAGTCCTTTAAATGGATACAAAGACTACGGGGCGCAAATACTCCGGATGAAAGTCGTCCATCTCACCCTAACGGAAAGTATGTGACGATCGAAAGGAATGAGGCGCATCAATATAGATATACTGCCTTTTCAAAATGTCGTGCTCGTGATTTGGCAATTATGAATGCATGGGTGGATGGTACATTACGCGTGGACTAGAACTACGGATATCAAATAAATTTGTTTCATTTCTAGATTGCGTAAAAAAAATATGATCCTTTAATATAGAACAACATGGGAGATTTACAAGAAGTAATGAAGGGACTCGTTGGTACCCAGAAGGGTGGAAATAGCCGTCGCAACATGCAGCAGCGTCGTCGCAATATGCAGCAGAGCCGTCGCAACTCGCGCAGCCGTCGCAATATGCAGCAGCGTCGCAACTCTCGCAGCCGTCGCAACTCGCGCAGCCGTCGCAACTCGCGTCGTCAGTCTCAGGGCGGCAAGCGTCGTCGTCATCGTCGCCACCGTCGCCGCACATGCCGCAAGTAAATGATTTACTCATTCTGCGGTATATGAAATTGAATAAGGCATAATTCTGTCTTTTCTTTTTTATCCTTTTTTTTGGATGTTTGTGTCGCACCAGGCAACCATTGTTGTATGTATATTTTTCTATGTAGTTCATGACCTCCATAGATATGTATTCCCTCTCTATGTTTCGCCGTTCCATATCCTTTGGAAGAGAGCAAATGATATCGATCTTCGCATTCAGGATGTGCCAGACAATACTCCTGAATCCATCGATCATGTTCCACTTTCGCAAGAATAGACGCCGCCGCAATTGCCATGTATTGATTGTCTCCTTCTATAATGACTTCTTGGATACCGTTCCAGCCATCGATCGCCAATGTACCATCAATCAGAAGGCGACATGCTGAATGATCTGGGAGAGGAAGGGATAGAACAGCCCTACGAAAGGCTTCTCGATTCGCCCATTGAATTCCATGTTCATTGATTTCTGCAGCGGTTACAATACCCACTGTAGACAATGGAATCAATTCTTTGAGTTGTTTTGCCATTTTCTCACGTTTGTTAGGGCTTATTTTCTTGGAATCTCGTAATGTATGAAAGAGTGTTTTTTGATCATCGGTCCATTCCGTTTCAGGTAAAATAACTGCCCCCGCCATAATGGGTCCCCAGAAGGAACCTCGCCCGGCTTCATCGATTCCGATTTCTATTCGATTATCTTGTATAAATCGAGTTTGTAATGTCATTGTTCTATTCAAAATACGTAGATGATAGACAATCAAATTTTAAACATATAATAGGAAGTAGAGATGCTACGATACAGTATATTTACGCTACTTATTATATTAATTGTTACAATTGTCTTATCGTATTCGTATAATGAAGAAGCATTTACAAGCATTACTACAGCAGCTGCGATGTCAGGAGCAGCAGGAGCAGGAGCACCACCCGCAGCAGGAGCAGGAGCAGGAGCAGTTGGTGCACCCGCCGCAGGAGCAGCAGGAGCAGCAGGAGCAGGAGCAGCAGGAGCAGGAGCAGCTGGAGCAGTAGGAGCAGGAGCAGCAGGAGCAGTTGGTGCACCCGCAGGAGCAGCAGGAGCAATTCCTGCTGCGATTTCTAATACAAAAAAAGTAGATACAAGTCCTACAAATACAGATAATCAGATTGTAAGAGATAGAATAAATGTTGCGACTGAATACAGTAATAATTTTTTGCGCATTTTTGCTGCAATGCCTTCTCTAAATTCTGTACAGTCTGTCAAGTATAGATTACTTTCAGAAGATGGTACACTACTCACAAATGATCTAAATGTGACAAATGATATACGATATGAATCAGCAAGTATTCCTCTTTCTAAAATAAAGCCTTATTTCAATACAACGGCGTATATTGTTTCAAAAGGTGTAAATAATATTAATGATGCGCATGCATCTTTTATGATTCCTACTAAAAATAGTACACCAGCCGTTGTTAACCCTGAGGTAACATTGTCTGATACAGGATATGAAGCAATGAAACTAAATAAGCATAGCAATTTATTAAATGATATTCAGAAAATTGTTCATAATGAAATGTTAGCAAATCGATCACTCGATGTCGTCGTAAAAAATACTGGTAGAACAAGATCTAATGTAGGCACAGCATCAGGTGTAGGCACAGGTGTAAGCACAGCATCAGGTGTAGGCACAGGTGTAAGCACAGCATCAGGTGTAGGCACAGGTGCACGCACAGGCACAGGAGCAAGAGCAGGCACAAGAGCAGCAGAATTAGAGAAAGAAATTTCAAAATTACCACCAGCATTACAGAAAAAAGCAATTGCACAAATGCGAAGGAATATAGATGAAGATTCATGTGAAGTGTCAGACGATTCATGTACATCTGATTTATCAGAAAATGATCCCGATATGTCACAGTACATTCGAAAAGACCAGATTCCGTGCTGGGGGTGCTCACTTGATTATTAGAGATTACTATCCGGTTTTTATTACAAATGATTTATCATTTATAATAAAAATAATAAATAGAATGAGACATCATCATCATTTAAATTTTTATGATAATGAACCATATCCTGTATTATCGGATGATCAGCGAGCAACATCCATCATCGAAATGCAAAAACAAATTCAACAATTATTGACAACACGTAATGATCTGATTGCTCGTAAGGATGAAATTGGTACAGATTTTCAAATTAATACCGATTTTTATGCTGATATTGACTATCAAACACCCTATAAAGCGGACGATCTTATCAATTCTGTCTATACACCCGCATCGATGCAGGGACTGGAATACAAACAATATTCCTACAAACGCTAATGATTCATAATAAAAGTAAGTAATAGATAGATGAAAATACTATATGGATTATTAATTATAATTGTTATTGTATTATTCATAACATATCATTACAATAATGAAGGTTTTCAAACAATCGAACAAAAAACAGAAAGACAATGTACAAATAAAACCTCGACAAACTCTATCTTTACCTGTGCTACAGGCGAATACGTATCTAAAGTGGTATCTGATGGTAAAGCATATACTTATACATGCTGTCCTGTATTAATAGGACTACAGGGTCCAGATGGAATACAAGGGCTTCCAGGTCTTGATGGCAATGTAGGAATACAGGGAATACAAGGTCCTCCAGGACCACCAGGTGCACCAGGAGAGAAAGGACCCGATGGACTAAAAGGCATTTCCGGTCCAAGAGGCGAGAAAGGGTATAAAGGAATACCAGGACCAAAAGGACCAAAAGGAGCACCAGGTGATAATGCAGCATTAGATCCCGATATAGTAAAGAAAATAGGAGAAGATGGAGTCATTACACAAGTAGGACCACGTGGATTAACAGGTGATGAAGGACCACAAGGACCTCCTGGAGATATCGGTCCTGCAGGAATGAATTATGTAAAACCAAATGACAATGACCTCATCTTAGAGGATGTGGACTATCGTGTCGAATCCGATCGTGTATCCGATTCGATAAAACGTACTATTCAATTAGTTGCCTTACAACGTAATGCGCAACAGATGCTTTCTTCACGTGAGCCAAATACACAGTCCTATACTATGAGTCCCTCTCTCGCACAAGGTAATGAATTTAATTTATGAATAATGTCCGGTTTTAATGATGTATACTATTCCTCATATCATAAACTAAACTATTAATAGGTATAATGAATAAGAATGTTATGATAGGTTCATTATGTATTTTTATTATATTGATTATTGGTTTATTCTATTTTACGAAAGTAAAAGAAGGATTTGTGGATGCTATTGTAGCCGCAGCGACAGCATTAGCAAAAGCAAAACAAGAGGTTACTCAAACAAATGCCGCCATTGATTCCGCAAAAAAAGCAGTTGGTTCCTCTACTGAAATTAGTACTGCAAAAGATGCATACATAAAAGCGACAAATGCTGTTATCGCAGCAAATAATGCTGTGACTGATACAAAAGCAGCACTTGGTGATTCGAATTTTGTAGAATTTGAGAAGAATGCAAATACGGCAAGAACGAATTTGTCTAACTTAGAAAAGGTAATTAATGATAAAAATGCGGCTGGTAGTGAATATAGGAGAGCAGAGGCAGATGTAAATCTATCGAATCCAAATTCAGCAGTAGCAAAAGCAGCTGCTGCAAAAGCAAGATTTGAGGCATTGCCAAATTAATGAGAAGTATACGTATTATGTAATATAATACTAAAGGGTATCATAGATGAGATTTTATCTATTGTGTACGGGTTTTGTCATAAATCATAAAGTATGATATGTAAATTATATTATATATAATTTATTAATAGATAGTAATATAATGGTCTGTAGTGGATGGGATTGGTTTTGGAGGCGGGGTATGTGTAATGCGAGACAAGCAGCAGCAAACGCAGCTGCAGCCGCCGCAGCCGCAGCCGCCGCAGCAGAAAGAGAAAGAATAGCAAGGGAAGCAAGAGAAAGAGCAGAAAGAGAAGCAAGAGAAGCAAGAGAAAGAGCAGAAAGAGAAGCAAGAGAAGCAGCAGAAAGAGAAAGAATAGCAAGAGAAGCAAGAGAAGCAGCAGAAAGAGAAAGAATAGCAAGAGAAGCAAGAGAAAGAGCAGCAAGAGAACAAGCAGAAAGAGAAAGACTCGCAAGAGAAGAAGCTGCAAGAGTAGAAGCAGCCCGTGTTGCAAGAGTAAGAGCAAAAGCAGATGCGAAAGCAGCCTGGGATGCTGCTCAGGCGGCTGCGAATAATGCTCAAGCAGTATGGGCAAAACAAAAGGAAGAATATGATACACTAACAAGAACACTCCCTTTTTTAAAAATCGTATATGATAACGCACAAATGGTGGTAGATGATATCAATTCAAGAAGAGCATCCTATCAGGACTCTCTTGCGCAACAAACCGCAGCGAATACGCAACTCAAATCTATAACAGACTCACTTACTAAGAGTATAACAAGTACACGAGAAAGAATAGATAATGCAAATGCCGAGAATTCTATCCTTGTAAAGAATGCTGCACTTTTTCCAAATACAACATTTGGCATCGATAAGGAACATACAGCATTATCTGCAGATTGGATTGCTTATGAAGCAGCTAAAAAAGCACTTTTAATCATAGGAGTTTCATCAAAATTAGTTGATATTGCGACAGCAACTGAAAAGTTAATAGAAACATATAATACATTCATGTCAAGTAAAAAAACCTATAGTGCAGCTGTTCTCTCTGCCTTAAAATCAAATAATACAGATAGCGATTATGTTAAAAATAGTAATAGTGATGCTGAACTTTTTGGACCTTTCTATGGTCTAACAAATGAATACAACATAATGATAAATGCATGGAGTAAGGTTACAAAAAGTCTAGAAGCATCGGATGTGTCTGGAGCGATTATCAATTACAATATGTATCTTCCAACAAAAGCAGCATTTGAGAATGCCTTACTCGTCGCACAAAATAAAAGAGCAGAAGCGATATTTCAAATGAAGCTAGCCGCTGGCAGAGATGCCGCCGCAAAATGGACAAAAAATGGAACAAACGGTTGTCGTAACATACAAACAACGGCAAGTACCGATCAGAATATGTTTGATCAAGATATTACATGTAATGATACAGAATACATTTCAGGATATACCAAAGTAGCGGGTTTTGACGCAGCGCCTGTTGATTTAAATGTAACAAGAGATAATATTTCACAATATTTAGCAGTTAAATACTCGTGTTGTGTTGCTCCTGTTGGAGCGAAAGGTCCACGAGGCAAAAAAGGTCCTCCAGGGACAGACGGTCTTCCAGGATTAGTTGGTCCAGTTGGTCTAAGAGGATTAGTTGGTCCAGTCGGCAAACAAGGACCAGAAGGAAATGTGGGTGAAGAGGGAAATATAGGTCCTATTGGTGAGGTAGGAGATGATGGTGAGATAGGAGAAACAGGAGAAACAGGCAAACCAGGTACATCTATTAAATTACCAATGATAAGACACATAGAAGGACCAATTGGTAATGTTGGAGAAATGGGACCAAAAGGAATACAGGGACCAAAAGGACCCGATGGAATGGTTACACCCGCACCAAAAACTGGATCCTCAGAATTGGACAGAACAATCGCATTATTTAATGTACAAGATAAAATTAATAAATATATAAGAGGTCAATAATAACATTACTATAAATATTTTATAACATTATGCATAGATACGGTTATAAAACTTATTTCTATATAGTAGGGAATGCAAATGTTATCAATAGGTTTTCTATTGATTATTCTTATTATCGCATGGTCCGTTTCTAATGTATATAAGGATGGATTTACATCATGTAATACACAAACAACCGATGTATTAAATGATTTTAATGTATATACATTGGAATGTAAACCCAATCAATATCTTTCGCAATTAAAACGTCAACAAGATGGTACGAATAAGAAATATAGCTATAAGTGCTGTACAGATTCATCTGGAAATATGCAAGGAGTACGAGGAGAACAAGGAGAACAAGGAATACAGCCAAAACAAGCCATCAGTGGTGCGAAAGGACCCGATGGAGAACAAGGACCACAAGGAGAAAAAGGACCACGTGGACCTCAAGGCAAACAAGGAGCAGAAGGTATTAAAAAAGGAGTAGGAGCACGTGGACCTCAAGGAAAACAAGGACAAATAGGGGCTCAAGGAGCACGTGGAGAAGATGGTATCATAGAATCAAATGGACCGGTAGAAAATCCGATTATTGGTCCAAAAGGAAAAACAGGTCCAGTAGGTCCAAAGGGAGAAATAGGTCCTCGTGGAACAGACGCACCTGGATCTCGAGAACAAGCTCGAAGAAAAGCTCAACGTATTGGTGGTAAGGATAAATTAGAAAAAATACAATTATACTTAATTAATGCATTATCAAAAAAGCGTTCACCGCCTCCTACAAGTAAATTAAAAGTCTACAGAGAGGACGAAGAGGATGAAGAGGATGAAGAGGACGAAATGTATGAGGCAACTACACTCATTGATACAGATGATGTAGATGAAGAAGTGGATATCATAGAATATTTCACTACTAGTTGTGCGCAAGGAAAAGAATATCGTTCTAATACCTATAAACGATCATCCTTTTAATCGTAGTATATAATTATTCTAGATCGTACAAGCTATCTAGAGTCATTTTAATAAAACAAATAAATCAAAAGATAGGATAAGAGAGTAGGATGTTTGCCTTCTTATTATTACTTTTTGTTTTACTTGTGATTTACTCTTTTACAACAGCCACAAAAGAGGGATTTAATCCGATGAATACATCACCATCACATCAAGTCAATATACCAGTCAATCAGATTCCATCTATGTTACCTTCTCCTCCGGCTGCTAAGGTATCGAATACGGTATCGACTCTTGCTCAGAATGGGTCTATTTTTAGCAATTGCTCCGTTGAGCCATCGACCCTACCTGGTCAGCTTCCGCAAGCTCCTTATCAACAGATTGCTGCGGCATCACCGTTACCCTATCAGGATACGACACTCATTAAGGCAAATCGTCAGCAATTAATTAACCTTCTCGAGCTTCTCAAGGGTTTTCTTGCGTTTGAGGCACAGGAGATTGCGGAACGATCTGATCCTACCATTCAGTTACCGCTACAAACCGCACGCAGTGATTTCCATACGCTACAAAGTGAAGTAGAGGTTCTGAATCGTAATCCAGGAATTCAGCCGAATATGACATTGTCCCATTTGAATGAGATTTCATCGAACTTGGCATTTTTACAACAGAAAGTGCGATTGATAGGGGCTGCTGGTCCGATTCAGGGTCCCATTTATCAATTTACAAAGCCAGTAGAGGGATTTATATCAAAAGGGGAGAAACTTGCAAAGAAAGCAATTTCTGATGCAAATAAATTAGCAAATACAGCGAATAGTGATGAAGTTACTGCAAAAATAATGAAACGAATTGATCCTGCAAAATTGAAAGCAGGAGCAGCACGAATTGACAAAGCAAAAAGTACAGGTGTAGGAATGGAAGAAGCCGTTGCAGATTTTGGTACATTGGTACAATCCGCAGCAACTCCCAAAGAAATTGAAATCTTGAGTGGAGGTGCAACGATGAGTTCAGAATTAGAACAATTATCAGAAGCAGACAAGAAAGCATTTAATGATACTTTATTGGCGGACATGAAGGCAGCTAATTCCGTTGCACCGAGTGTCGTTCCAGGTAAATCCGCCAAGTCTTCCCCTGCCCCTGTACAGAAAGAAAAGACATATACAGGAGGAGGCAATGCTACAATAAATGATTTGAAAAAATTTATCGAACGTATTAATTACGAATCCATGCGTTTATCAGCAAGCGGTGATACAAGTGAAACTACAAGTGCTCGTGTGGTCGCTCTTGCTGAAATTAAATCGGATATTCAAACTATCCTGACACAAATCCAAAGAGGTAGTATCAACGAATCAGAAATTCCAGTGACAAAGGCATTACTAAATAAGGCATTACCCGTATTAGGTAAACCAAGTGATCCATTACCTCAATTTATTAAGAAAGCTGGACTTCCTCCTGCTCTTGCGAATTTGTTACCATCTAACATGCTAAAAGATCCACAAACAACCCGAGAAATCAATAAATTAATAAATAAATACATGGATACCATTGTCAATGGTGTTAGTGCCTCTTTCGAAGTCAAATACACTTCACCATTCGAAGCGATGAAAGGATATGGTGCGATGAATCAGTCCATCATTGATAAGTCAGGATTTCCATCGATGAATCAGTCCATCATTGATAAGTCAGGGTTTCCATCGATGAATCAGTCTATGATGAATCAGTCCACTATTGATAAAACCGGTTTTCCATCCATGTCCGATTTAGATAACATTTCTAATGCGAAGTTTACTCCGATGGATTCAGGAATGCCAGTCACCGATCGGATGGCACCGACACCGATGGATGCAGGACGTGGACCCTCCCATTTTGATTGGAAGGCACGTTCCAAACAGATTGAACAGCAAGTGAAGAAACGGGGACTCAACCCATCTGATTTTGGAATCATGCCACCTCAAACAAAAGTGTCCGAAGATTTTTCATGGAAAGGATATGCGCGCATGATGTGCACACGATTACAGGCAACCATGGATCCAAGTCTGCCTGTTACCTGTGGATGCCCACCACTCGATTGGTCAGGATGGCGAATTTCAAAATAGAAACCATAAATAGTATTTGAACCATGGGTACCGAATATGTGGTAGAATCGGAAGTTATTATGCGAGCAGTCGATCATCCCTTTCATGAACGACAGGTACTAGGCACCTTTCCATCGGAAGAGAGTGCGTATGTCTTTATTCAAAAATACATCATGGATACCAAAGATTTGCACACCTATTTTGCGAGATATTACATTTGTTCGAAAGCGGAATATGCCGAGCGCATTCGTAATGGAAAAATGGTCGCAATGAATATCGTATTAGGACAATTTGAGGATATTATTTTCGTTCGAGAAACATCATAACAAATCATTCCATATTTATTACTATTTAAAAAGTAGGTGACCAACAGAATGACAAGTTCATTAATTCATATAGCAGGAATTTTTGTGATCGGTCTTGCGATTGGTCTCTTTTTCTCAAAATGGTTACAGCAAGAAAACTTTGAAAATTACAGTGGCGCATGTGATAGCTGTGGAGTTCCCTCTCCATGCGGCTGCCCTAAACCCAGACCTCGTCCAGCACATCCGGCATGCCCTGAATGTAAGCAGCCAAACATGAGTAAATATGTGCTGAAGAGCTCTATTCCACCATGCCCCGCTTTACCCGATATGAGTAATTATATCCTAAAGAGTGAATGCCCTCCCGTCCCCGATTTGAGCAACTATGTCTTAAAAACATCCATTCCGAAGCAGAATCCAGTGATTTTAGACTGCTCCAAGTGTCAGAAGGCAAAGGGAGAATGCCCGCCATGCCCACGCCCACGATGCCCTGAGGTGAAATGCCCTGAGCCGACGAAGTGCCCCTCTTGCGCACCATGCCCACGCACAAAGTGCCCCCCGGCTGTTGTGAAATGTAAGGCAGAAACACAGCCCCAAAACGATTCATTAGTGCGTCCCTATTTGGCACCTTTGGATAGCAGATTTTTTGGCGGATCATAAATCGTAACACATCGTAACACATCGCAACACATCGTAACACATCGCAACACATCGTAACACATCGTAATACAAATCGCAGTATATTACTATATCACATCAACTATGATATATTAATCTTGGAAAATGATAGAGAAATGGATACACGATTTTGGGGTCCATCAGGGTGGAAATTACTCCATCTCGTGTCTTTTGATTATACCTATTCGGCATCCAATGCTATTACCTACGCACAATTTTTTGAAACTATCCCCTATATTCTACCCTGTAAATTTTGCCGAACCTCCCTCACCGATTATTATCGTGAGCATCCCTTTGAAATTGATAAAATGGGAATTACGCCCACCTTAGATCTCAAAAAATGGCTCTATACCATTCATAATTGTGTCAATCATAAATTACGTAGTCAAGGAATGTATCCTCATACGAATCCGTCCTTTGCCTATGTGACAAAAATATATGACCAAATGCTACGATGTCCGTGGGAACAGCAAATGGTACAGTTGTGGGATTTTCTATTTGCGGTAGGATATCATCATCCGAAGGAAACCTCACGACATTCCCTACCGATGCCCAACTGTCCTAAGGAAGTCTTTCAGTGTAAAAAGCATTGTGAACGAAATAAATGGAATGTTCTTCCTATGAAATGGCGAATGTATTGGTTTAGACGTTTTTGGGTCTTTCTTCCGGCTGTATTACCTCATCCCCTAGCATCTCATTGGCAAAAGGCAGAAAAGCAAAACCCACCTACTCTAACTTGTCGCAAGACAACGATGAATTGGTTATGGAGAATGCGATGTAGTATGGATGCTACGTTTAAGGATCCCTATACTTCGATTTGTAAGAAGATAGCGGGTTATTCGAGTGATTGTGGACATAAAAAGAGTGCTGTGACGTGTCGTCGTATTTCTAGGAAAAAGCGTGTGACTAGAAAATCCATACATAACTGATAGAGAAAGTAGGATGGAAGAAATCTTTCACAAATTTATTATTTATGCCGCTGTTATTATTCTGGCATGCTTCCTCACTCTATTTACCTTTGATACGTGGCAAACGGTTCTGATGGTCACACTTCTTCTCATCATTGTGAATTACCTCATTATTTTATCGATGGATAAATTGACAACATTGGATTATTATACGGTGAGTGAAGGATTTGTAGCGGATTCAGCTGCATCTAAATCACAATATCAATGGCTAGGAAATGATGAATTATTTGATGATTTCTATGGATCGGTCTTTACGAAGTTGACACAAAATGAGAATTTGATTCAGGCGGAAGCTGCTATTTGTATGGAGGAATTCACAAAACATCAGCCGAAAAATCAACTGATGATTTTGGATGCTGGGTGTGGAATTGGTATTGCGACATGTGCATTTGCGAATTTGGGTGCTGGGCATAGTGTAGGAATTGATAAGAGCCCCGCAATGATTCGCTATGCGAAAGGTACCACACTGCCAAGTACTACATTGACGGATTTACAGAAACAGGATGTCGAGTTTAGGACAGCAGATCTGATTGGACCAGGTGCTGCCGCCGCTGCTGAATTTTCCAGCGCCTGTCTCTTGTATTTTACGATTTACTATTTTCAGGATTTGGATAATTTATTCCGCAATTTGGCGCTCTGGGTCAAACCAGGCGGATGCTTAGCGATCGAAGTGGTCAATAAATATAAATTTGTACCTGTCCTTGACTGCGCTAATCCGTGGGTAGGAATTTCACCACAGAATTATTCAAAGGAGCGCATTACTACATCAAAAGCTGTCTTTGACAAGTTTGATTATGAAGCCGTATTTGAATTGAATGATCCACATGCAGAATTTCGTGAAACGTTTCGTTTTAAGGATGGATCGGTTCGTCGCCAAAAACACACCATGGTCATGCCGAGCATGGCGGATATTATTAAGAAGGCAGTGAAGAATGGGTGGACGTATACCAAGTATGTGGATATGACTCCTCTTTCCTTTCAGTATGGATTTTTACTCTTTTTTACGAGAGATTCGGAATAAGAGTTATCGAAAGGTCATACGTTTATTTAAATCACTTAATTTGCTACGTAGATTGTTCTGAAAATAGAGATACGTAGCGCCTAATACCATGCTACCATTTAGTTCTTTGAGGCGAAAATGATCATATCCATGGAATCCATGAAAGGGGGAAGGAATCCATTCTACTACATTTCTGACAACATATAAAAGAATGAGATCAAGCCATATGATACCTAAGATTTCCGCACACAATCGGACAGTTGATTTTTTTCGTTCTGTTTCTGGATGGTATGTTCCATAGATGGCATCGGATAGTTTAGCAAGAATCACACCGATGATGAAATAAATAATAACAGTATACCCCATGTCTGACATTTTGATCAGACGAAAGATCGCTTCTTTTTTGAGATTGGTCATAATTACTATTGATAGTAAATAATTATAAATAGTAAAGATAGGTCAGATACATGTCAGACGTACCATTATTTGATGTCTTTCAAAAAGGACTAATACGGGGCAGTGAGAAGCTTCCTTTTGATCCCGTTAAATCATACGCTTATGTGGAGCATCCTGTGGAAGGATGGCGGGTCTATCTACGTTCCTGTATTTTTCTTCATCCTACCTCGGAGCCTTTCGAAAATCGTCATTTTTTGGTGGTAAAAGATCGAAAGAAACGTGCAGGATCCGCTGCATGGGAGCCACCGAAAGGGCAAATGGAAGGAAAAGATATGAAAGGAACACGCAAAAGCGTACACGATTTGTTAAAAGAGAACGTGTTGAGGGAAACGGAAGAAGAATCTCATATTACTGATGTCAAGCGAGTACAGCACACAGGGCTCGTCTTTCAATCCCAGGAAATGGATTATGAACCTGGTACCTATTTTCAATATCACTTATTTCAAGGATTTATTACACCTGAACAGATACAACAATCGTTTGATACATTTGAATGGATCAAAGAGCATCCTGCTGGATTTGAGAGATGGAAACGTGATCGAAAAGAGAAAAATGCCGTTGCATGGTTTCATCCACGAACGACACGATTGAATCCAAGATGGTGCCCTGACATTGCAGCGTTATACATTAGGCATGTGAAGGGACCCGTGCTCCGTTAAAAACGGAGCAGTATGTTCTGTCTTTTTAGACAGAAGGATCCCGTGCTCCGTTAAAGAATCGTTTACATTATGTAGTACGTCTGCGAGAGCCACATCCACAAATCAAATAGAGTAAATGATTCCAGATATGATACATGGAATAGGATATACCGCCATAACGGTATTGATTAAATTCGTCAATGGATTCATAATAGGAAAATGAGGTACCTGTACGTTCTTTGGTGATAAGCGAATCTTCAGACATAACTGAGCGGTAATGCTCCATGATCTATGTATCATTAAAGAAAGTTTATATTCTTTTATACGATTTAAGTAATGAAACCATAATACCATAGAATGGTCTTTTGGTTTTCTTCCTTCAATATCTCTACTACAAAATCATTTGAACCCTTTCTTATGGAGAAGAGTTCATTGCCTTCTCCTACTGGTGTTGATGCCATACTTGTAACTAGTCCAACCTCTTTGTCGATTCTAACGGAAATAAGGGAGTATTTACGGAACTATTTTGGAAATCCACCACATACGCCCGTACTTGATATTCCTGAATCGCATCTTCTGGGTCCCATGGATTATTTCTTACTGGCTCGTGAAAAAGAGCGATTGGTGGGAACGATACGTTATCGATATGTGGGTAAATTCATGGCGGATGGTTCGCCCTCCATTTATCGTGTGGATGCGTTCTGTATTCATCCTGATTGGCGGAAAAGAGGAGTGGGTGATTACTTATTGACAGAGCTTCAGCGCTATGTGACAACAAATGGACGCCCTTATTCCATGTTTTTAAAAGAAGGATACTATTTACCTATTATGTATAACCCGATCTATTCAGGACAATATGTGTTTCGTCGCTTACCTATTCAACAAACATCCCCTCATGTTCGTACGATATCGGCAGAACAAGCCTATCGCTTCATCGACGTCTATCATCGTATTTATCCACAAGTGTGTATTATTCGTAATGATACAGGGCTTGGTCAGCAGTGGAGATTATATAAGAAAGGATATCATATGATTTTGGCGTGTTTTCAGGATACACATCAGTGGATGGATAAGTATCGTATGGGATGGTGTACTGCGTGGTTAGAAAGTTCAGTGGTGACAGAGGAGATACGAGAAGAAGCGGCGATTGCACTGACGAATACGTTGCCTTCATTTGATTATGTATGGATGAACAAACGATGGACGGGAAATAACGGGACATGGACCCTCTGTTCTTCGGACAGAGCATACTGTCCCGTTAAAAACGGGACATGGACCGATGATGGAACATTTCATTGGTATACGTATCAATGGTCTACGAACTGTGTCATGGATATTTCCATGTGTTTATTGGATTAGAAGGTTCTATGATACTCTTTTAGGAGTATTTTTCACGGGCGTATTCTCTCATTGCGTTAAATCTAACAGGTGCCTTTCCAGCAACAGGTGGCTTGCCAGGAACTTTAATGGGTGTTTTTTCCAATTTTCTTGCTTGTTGTGCGGTGATCACAGGATTAAGAGGTTTTGGCGTTGGTTGCGCTTGTTCCAATTTTCTTGCTTGTTGTGCGGCGATCACAGGGTTAAGAGGTGCATTTGTCTTCGGTTTTGTTTCTGCATTTATTGCTGCTTTTTTTGCTGCGGTAATTGCTTTCTCTTTCTCAAGTTCTGCTTTTGCCTGAGCTAAGCCTGCCTCTATTTTTGTCTCTTTTTCCATCCATATCAATTTCATACCATCCATATATTTTTTTTCACAATTGGTATAATAATCCACAAGAATTTTTCTAGCCTCTCGATTAATACGTTCCAATTCAGGAAATCCCTTGCTAATAAGATTATCATTTAATTTAAACATAATAGGTTTCTTGGTAGTTGGATGAATGGTAATAGTAAATAGCATAGAAATGATTTCAGAACACTTAACTGCATGATTGACTTGCATTTGAAACATAGATTTTACAATCTTATGCACCTCTGTAGTGGTTTGGGGTGTTAATGAAATTTCATCTGTTAATGGTGTTCCATCTGGAGAAGTACATACTTTTTCATCTCGTTTATTAATTATGCTAGAGAGTCCTTTATTTTCTAACTCTTCTGGATTTTCTGGTATGTTACTCGTGTACTGATTTGCTAGTGTTGTCATAAATGCAACATAGTCCTCAAAAGTAGAACGACCATCTACTTTATTTTTTCCAATAATGAGATTGGGAGATCCAATCATAATGGTATCATAGAATAGATTGGCTAAGGCAAAGAGACCAGGATGCTTACTAAGTGCTTCTCCACTTTTTGGAAGTCCAATTCGTTCACTGCCTTTTCCAGCAAATGCTACACTGCATATCTGAGAAATACCAGGTTGATTGGGAAATGGCTCTGTTTTTAGGAGTTGAAGGGCTCGTGCGATACAATGCCCAAGTGGTCTACGTGTAGTAAGATTACCTATCATCTCTTCCACTTGTAAATGGGAGGTGATACCCACTTCGGATTTGGGAGAGATGCCACGATCGCCACGAACGCCACGATCGCCACGAATACGTTCGCCACTTTCTTTCATAACGCTCTTGATATAGATAATGATTTCTGAGAAGAGATTCGCCATAAAGGAGGGCATATCCGTAATAGATCGATCTTTGATAATATAGGTTGGTTTACCACTTATCACGATATTTTCTATATAAAAGATCTGATCAAACTTATTGACGACGATGGTTTCACCCACTATGTTTTTAAAGGTAAGCTTACCTATTTTGACTTTGATTCGATCGGGACTCATGAGTGTATAAAAATGTAATGTATGATATTGATTGACGCCTTGTATGTTAATAAAGCAGGTCGCATTCTGATAGGTATTAGGTGGAGGAATTCCATAAGCGGGTATGGGTTTGTCAGAGGAATCTTTTAGCGAATCTTCCATTTTGATAGAGACTGTACCTTTATCTTCGCCCGATCCAATATATCGTGTTTTGTATCCAACAGAAGTTTGTGTGTCTCCTGTTAAAAAAGCACGAATCCATTCAAAATTTTTTAATGGGATGGTAGAAGATGGGGGTGGATAGATAGTAGCAGATAATAATTCTGCCGCACCACCTCTTCCATAATAGGGAGCTTGCTCATAATATCCAGGAGTCATCAGACGTGCATTGGTTCCTTTTGGAAAGCTACTCATCAGACCACTAGATGCCATGGCATTCATATCATCAATGAGGGTAAGGGCGAGTGCTCCATAAATCTGAAAAATACGAGTATAAAAATAAGCGACGATCAAGCATAAGCTTTGTCGCTCTTTTTCTTGTTCTCCTTTTGGATTGACTAAATCTTCTACACGTCGAAAGGTAAGTAATCCCTTGGCATCCTTTTCAGGAAAGACACGAAGTTCATAGAAATGTTGATAGATCGCATTTGCCTTGAATAAGACATATTTTTTACACTCTGATTCTTTGGACATATGTAATAAATCCCGTACACTCAATTGTTTTATCATATAATTAAGTAGTTCATCCATAATCATACGTGTATATTCGTTTTTGTCAAATGCTTGTGCATGTGTTATCCCATCTATCGGGCTCGACGAAGTGGAACCCATTCTACTCTCTCTTTTATTTTTCTTTTTCTTTTTATTATAACACCGTTTCAAGAATCTCGTGATACGATTCCAGACGGCGCAAACATTTCTGTAACGTAGCCACCGATATTTCACTCGCTTCCGCAATCTTTGTAACAGGAATAGTAAGAATGTCACAGCGTTTAATGACGAATGCAATACAACCCGCTGCTAGACTGGGTGGCATATTCTCCTGTGACAATCCAGCCTCCTCCGCTTTTTCAGCGATTCGTACACAAAGAGTATGCAGATGTTCCATCTGATTGCGAGGAATAGGGAGACGTGAAAGTGGCAATTGAATGTATTCAATTGCCTTGGTACTGGACTGACTCGGCTTATTCGTCGCATTCATATGAAGGAGACCCTTCTGACGAGCAAGCGCCATCACTTCCTGCATTTGTTTAAGTGCTTTGGTAAAGGTAGCGGAGGTGAGTCCGAAAATGTCTGTAATTTCTTTTGGTTTTCTCGGAGATCCTGATTGTTTCAGACTCATGTAGAGACAAGCGGAGAGAAGCGCATCACGACTGAGACCTTGACGTCCACCGATTTCCTGTAACGTGGTATAGAGATTTTTGGATTCTTCAATAATGGAATGGTTGATACCTGAATTCAGTCCGATGAGGGAAAGTCGCTCACATGTTTGAATGAAAGAACGCTCCTTGTAAGGAACGGTATTCCACGAATGATACTTTCTCACTCGATACATTGCTTTTGCAGTACCGTATCCATGTAGAATGACGGTGCCAAGTGACGCCTCAGGCAATCGTGGATCTTGTGGAGCACCAACACGTGTCGGGTCACCACCACGGTCCTCTTGGGCAAAGTAGCGATATTCGGCGGTATTATCAAAGGGACGAGCAATAATGTGACCGCACTCCTTACAAGTGAGCAGGTCGGTAGAATAGAGGCAATCGGTATTGAAACACTGAGGGCATGTATCAATGTCTACGATGGGTGACGGAGACTCCTCGGGGTCTTCCCAACTTTCAAAGGAGGCAATCTCTTTGATAGGTGGGAAGTTGGTACGAAAGTTAAATAGTGATTCCATGTTGCCCTATTGTACAGATAAAAAAAGAATCAATTTTTGAGACGCATCGAGTATAAACGTGCCATGAGATAAAATAGTATTATGAAAATCATTTTGGTAACAGGCGGAACAGGCTTAGTGGGAAATGCCATTCGCACGATTTCGAATACATATCCTGACTGCTCTTTTGTCTTTGTCTCTTCCTCCATGTTTGATCTCAGTTCCATCGAAGAGACACGAAAGATGTTTCGCACTTATCAGCCTGACACAGTGATTCATTTAGCTGCTTGTGTAGGTGGACTATATAAAAATATGAATAATAAGGTGGAAATGTTGGAGAAGAATGTCCATATTAATTTCAATGTGATTTCGTGTGCGCATGAGTTTCGTGTGGAGAAGCTGGTGGCGTGTCTCTCTACGTGTATCTTTCCAGATAAGGTGACGTATCCGATTGATGAGTCGATGCTTCATGATGGTCCACCGCATCCATCGAATGATGCGTATGCGTATGCGAAGCGACTATTAGAAATCCAGTGCAGTGCCTATCGTGAAAATTTTGGATGCAATTTCATTTGTGTGACACCGACTAATATTTATGGACCGCATGACAATTTTGATTTGGAAAATGGACATGTCTTACCCGCTCTGATTCACAAATGCTATTTGGCAAAACAGAAGGGGGAGGATTTTATCATTCGTGGTTCGGGCAAACCGTTGCGACAATTTATTTATTCGAACGATTTGGCAAAGATGATCATGCGAGTAGTAGAAAAGGGGACAGCACCCAATATGATTCTCTCTGTCCCAGAGGAAGACGAGACAAGCATTGAAGAAGTGGGGCGATTGATTGCTCGTTGTTTTGATTATGAGCATCGTGTGGTGTTCGACGCATCCTATGCGGATGGTCAATATAAGAAAACGGTTTCCACGAAAAAGTGGGAGGAATTTATGAAGGATTCATTTTCTTATACGCCGATGGAACGTGGTATTTCAGAAACGGTTGGATGGTTCCTTATGAATGAAAATACACGACGTTCTTAATATGGTATGAATAATACCGTCCGTCTAAATAGACATGAGCTCGAGAAAGCAGGGTTCAGAAACAAGAGGCTCCATCCTTCCGAATGCATCCATTTCTGCATCAGATTTTGGTACCAGTTATAGTGCTGCAAACGCATTACTTACGCCTGTTCAACTTGGTGTTCGTGTAGGTAATTCCATGGGAGATGTCGTAAATGCGGTAAAAGGTGTTGGATTTTACACAGATCAAATTGGGTTTGGCTCGCCATCCACATCGTTAACAAATGGAATGAATCTTCGTCCATTAGGAGTGAATTACTTTTTAAACACAGGGTCAGTTTGTTCGAATGGTGCGACCATGTGGAAATATATGGAGGGCATTCCCACAGGAGATGCTTTGGGAAAGGGAGCAAAGAAAGCGATGGAAGAAATGGGATTACCGCCACTCAAAGGATTGGCACCAGGTATGATAGAGGATGCGAAAAATGCTCTTAATCCTGCTCCACTTATGAATACACTCTTTGGATCAGGATATCCACAATGCAAACAGGTTACTTTACAGGTGGGTGATGCGTATAATCGTATTCAAGACCCTGCGACGGGTGAATATTGGATTTCTGATCCAGAAATGGCACGATATAATGGTAGTCAATATGTTCAAACACGTTGGGTACAAGATACCTATCGTAATGGAGATCCAATCAATATGGATAAGGAAACATTTGATAATACAACAAAGACCTATAACAAAGATGGAACACCGAAAACATCATCTGGTTTTATGAATTATATGGGGGAGCCCTATCGTATGGTGGTTGTTGGTGTATTATGTCTCATTGCGTATGGCATGTTGCGAAGAAGACGTTAGTAGTGCGCTATTTGATAGGCATAATAGGCAGTTAGTGCGCTATTTGATAGGCACTTAGCGAGCCATTTTGTAGGCATAAAAAGCACTTAGTGCGCCTAGAACTTGGGCAATAATGTAATATGCGAGTTTGCTTTGTGATATCGAACCATTGAGATGCATCACCGCCGACACTGCCGGATTTACATGTCCGCCACTGTGTCCCGCAATGAGGTAGATGACGATCGCAAGGGCACCACCAATAATAAGGGGGTTACCACCGCTGGCAAAAATGCTAAGAATAAAGAAGAAGGTACCGAGGTATTCAGCGAGGTAGGGAAGGGAGCTCATTTCTATGAGGGTCAGCGATTATAACACATAATCATAAATTTGACACGACTAATTATGAATGTAGAACCAGTACGATACACATTGTAAAACATGTTCAAGCAAGATTTTCAAAAGACCTATGTGATGATCCATCCGAGTGAACGATATGCAATTCTTCAACGCATCAATCGTAAAGAAATCGTATCGGAAACGGCAGTTGGTAAAGCACAAGAATGGTGGCTAAAAAAGCACAATCCTGATCAGGATATTCCTAAACAGATTTACCTCTTAGGACAAGGAACAATTAAAGAATTATATGATACTTATACGAATCACTATGGTGCGATGGAATGGGAAGAATTCATCAATTATACGCGTGAATTGATTAAACAGAATATTATGGTGTGATAAGTATAACAACTAAAAAATAGATAATATGTTTAGTTGTTATAGAAGCTATATTATTTTTATTTAAGTCGACTTCATAGGCTGGTGGCAAATCAGTTTCTGACTGGTAATCAATCGTGATCCAATACCCATCGTTTCCAGCTCTTGAAGAAGAAGTTTTGTAGCATAAGGAATATGAATGTGACTAAAGTTGGTTGTATTTCCACATCCGTGACACGCCCAGATGCTTTGTTCGGGGTTTGCTACTGCAAGAAGACCGCAATCTTTGCAGGTGTAGCACGAGAAGGAATCCGAGCACTCCATTAAACGTTCCTTTGTAAATTCCGCCATTCCATGCGCCACCACGCAATCTCTTTCCATTTCTCCAAACCTTAGCCCACCTTCACGCGCACGCCCCTCTGCAGGCTGGCGTGTCAACATCACCAGCGGACCCGACGCACGACTATGCATCTTGTCTGCTGAGCAGTGCCGTAGACGCTGATAATAACACGGTCCAATGAAGATAGAGGTCTCCATCTGTCGCCCCGTGTATCCGTTGTACATAATTTCATTTCCATAAGGCTCCATGCCATAACGATCACGTAGCATGCCTGCGAGATCATCCACCGTTGTTTCACCAAATGGCGATCCATCGCCGAGACAACCTGCCATACAGCCCAGTTTGCTCATCAGCGTTTCCATGAGCTGCGCAATGGTCATGCGTGAAGGAATCGCATGAGGGTTGATAATGATATCAGGAACAATGCCCGAGCTCGTCTGAGGCATGTCCTCAGGATTCAGAATCATACCCATGGTTCCCTTCTGACCGTGCCGCGAAGAGAATTTGTCCCCAATCTCAGGGATGCGGTCCTGTCGCATACGAATCTTCACAAAGGAATATCCTTCGCCATTGCGATTCTTATACACCTTATCCACATAACCGCTCTCATTGTTACGAGGCATCTTGCTCACATCACGAGATTTCTTTGCGCCAGCGGGAAGGACAGCACCCGTGGGAACGCGAAGGGGGACGACTTTGCCGATGAGAACATCATCGGGTGTGACGTAGACATCTTTGGGGACAAAGCCATCTTCTGCCACTTTTTCGTATTTCGCATTTTTAATGTGTTTGGTTTCCACGGGGTCAGGGTGGCAGAATTTCTCTTCATCACCAGAGGACTGATTTTTGCGTTCTTCATCTTTGTAGGTGCGGTAGAAGATGGAGCGAAAGCGTCCACGATCTAACGAGGCACGATTAATCATGTTAGAATCCTCCTGATTGTAGCCTGTGTAGGTCATAATCGCAACGACAATGTTCTGTCCAGCTGGCAGGCTCTGTGCGCCATAGAACTTGCTCATGAAGGGCGAGACCATCGGAATCTCAGGATAACAGAGAACATGACTCATCGCATCAAAACGCTCACGGAAATTAAGGGCATAGATACCCATGGCTTGCTTGCCCATCGAGCTATTGTGCGAACCAATATTGTGGCTTGTAATGAAACTGTGATGCTGATTATCAACTGTGATGTCGGCAATACGAACATTCGCATGTTCTACCATGGATTCGATGGGTACGAATACGATACGATCTCGCACCGTCATTTGTTCGCATATCACATCACAGAACTCATGCATTTCTAGATTGCGCATGGTGATGGTACGACCGGCATTCATGGCGCGTTCGATGTCGCCTACACGTGCAACGGTAATCTCATACTTTGCAGAAATCTCCTGTCTCGACCGACCCTCCATAATTTCCTTGCGAATCAACTCTACCTGATTCGTATAGACATGAACCAGTCGAGCCTTGTATTTCAGATATTCAACTGTTTTGAAGCTCTCTACGATCTTCCGAGTATCATAGCGGTAGCCGATTCTATCATAGTAGCGAATGAGATTATCCGACCGATCCGCTAGTTTGATGCCCACAGTATAACGATTCTCTGCACGCCTGTCTTGACGTTCCACCACCTTTGCTTCTACGCCGAAGTATGTAAAGAGTGTCTGAATTTGCGTCATAAAGTAGCGAAGACTGTCTTGTTCATCGATGCGAATCTGATTCGTTGTTTCTGCACATACGAAGTTTTGGTTTTTGTGGATGCGATTGTGACGAATGATACATCCATCGCCTCCCTGAAATCCACCAAGAAACTCCCGTTTTACGTGATCTGACCCAGACATGATCCATTCGGGAACAGGAAGCCGACGTGTCTCTGTGTTACGTCCAAGCGTCGGACCGAGGCACGCCACAAGTGAAGCGAATGGTCCATTGTGACACACATTATAGGCGCTCATTGTATATCCGTTAATGTGTGCCGTTCGTAGGCGAATCGCACACGCCTGAAAGCCAAGTGAGGAAACTTCTTGTTCGAACTGTTCTGCATCATTTGAGGCACCAAAGTCACACGCAACTTGAAACATCCGTCCAGCTTTGTTGTTGTATATGTTAATGGAACCGTCTGTTTGAATGAATCCAAACATGCGTGCCAAGAGGGGGAGGCGTGTATCATCGGACCATAGCGGACAGAGCCCTACTGCTTCAAGAATCGCCAGATGTCGCATGATAAGGCTCTCTTTCACCTCATGATTACGAAGCGTCGTTTCCATTGTTTCTTTGCTCAGCGTGATGTAGTGCTCAGGAAGATGGTCATCCGCCATGACCCAGTTCGGAATAATCCCCAGCTTTTTCACAGGGCTTGTAAGAATATCTCCTACCGATTTCCACCCCTCTTCTGTAATGAATGGATGGTTGTCTGTCGCCACGATGTTACGTCCTGAAATCGTTTGAAGGCTATAGATTTTCTTATCGGTTTCACGTACGTATTGGTTCACCACGTTCACCGATTCCATTCGTCCAGTAATGGGGTCAAAGCTCATCACTTTATCACCTACTGCAACATTCTTGATCGCTCTACGCTCACCAGTTGCCATTAAGACTTCCTCTTCTTCCCACAAGCATTGGTACGCATTTCTCGGCGATTGATTGTGGTCTGGAAACGGAATGTAGGAAGCAGTGGTACCTAGAATGACACTCGGATGAATCTCACAGTGCG
>Ga0164293_10000005_pt1 | contig 168427 bp, 245 predicted proteins | sample GEODES118metaG_FD_111487 | JGI IMG/M metagenome (GOLD analysis project Ga0164293, IMG submission 111487) | Eutrophic lake water microbial communities from Lake Mendota, Wisconsin, USA - GEODES118 metaG | ecosystem: Environmental > Aquatic > Freshwater > Lake | place: USA: Lake Mendota...
ATGCCGTTGATCACACCTGCGGCCCAGAATGGGATCCACAACATTTGTATGCCCCATATTATGGCGCCAACCCAACCAAAGACGATGATGTTGAACAAAAAGAGAATGCCAATGCCAAGTCTGGAGTGAGCACTGTATAAGTTGTGCTCAATCCAATCATCAGGAGTACCAGCACCGTATGAATTAACCATGACTTTATCTTTTGACGCTGCATGATATAACAATGCTCCTTGTGTTACTACTTTGAAAATACCAAACACATGCGGTGAATGTGGATCACCGGCATGATCAGAATGTTGGTGATGTTTGCGATGTATAGCCACCCACTGCTTGGTAACCATACCTGTGGTAAGCCATAACCAAAAACGCATGGCATGTGCTACCACCGGATGAAATGTCACTCCACGATGTGCCTGACTACGATGTAGATACAGTGTCACACAGGCTATAGTAATGTGTGTTGCAATCAGAGTGTATAGTATTTCAATCAATGGAATTGTTCTCTCTAGGTGTTTGTTTACTCGTAAGTGACTAAATCAGAATCACCTAGTCGCCATTTGGGATTTTGTTCTACTACATATTTTTTGGTGCAAACCTTGAAGTCTGGAAACTTCATTTCTCGAGGATTACTTGCTGCATCAAAGAACAAACAACGATTATTAGGCTGCGCAGCGTATTGACCATTATCCAATTCTATAAAGTTAAAACTTTTGTGATCTTCGGGCCATTCACTGTATCCCGTATCTATCAAGTTGTGATCTGGATGTGCATTGTCTACTGTAAACATGTAGTTGCCAGAATACATGTTTTTGTCTTTGGCATAGAATTGACAGCTGAGATTTCGTAAAAATGCTTTTTGAATGACTGCTATGTTGTAATCAAAGCAGTCCCAAATTTGCAGTGTGTCTAAAGGTAAAAACAGTTTAGGGTCAAGATTCTCTGTGCGTGATACAAACGCATGGAGAGGTAGTTTGTCATAAAGTGCGCCATAGTTGGGTAAGTATGCCTCTATTCTAAATGCTTGTCCACGAATACTTTTAATTGATACCCATATACATGGTTCATATTCGCCGTGGCCTTTTTCAAAGTCATACAAAAATTCTTTGCAAATATAACAGTGTACAGGGGGGATGTTAGCGACTAGAAAACTCATGTTTGATCGATTTTATTTCTTTAAGGTCTTGTTTGGTTTCTTCTAATAGTTTGGTAGCATGATCAATACTTAGCTGAAGATCCACCCACCAGGTCATTATATTTCTAAATGTGCGCACTATCCAAAGACACCAAAGCACAGAAAAACTGGCCCCAGCTGCAATTACCAATTCTTTGCTCAGTGTGTATCCTGGCACATGTGTCACAATAGAATACACCGCAAGAAACACCAGCAAACTTATGCCTGCAACTTCCCACCAGACACACTGAGTTCTGGTTTGTTTAGGACAAGTTTTTTTCATTGTGAGATTGTTGCTCTCAACATCCAGGAGTGTTTGCGATGTGCATCCATGCGCTGTGCAACAAAATCTGCCAGACCTTCTTCGCCTAGTTCTGTTGCAATATCAAACACATATTTCAAAATTTTCACCATTTTATCACTATCGGCTAATAATTCTGCAACCATGTCGCCGTCGTCAGGGATACTGGTCTCATCTTCAATCTGACTCAACATACTGAATCTAGTGTAGCTGGCAGGAACAAAAGCCCCAGCACTGCGAATTTCTTCTGCAAAATGATCAATGCTGCCATACACTTCTTCGTAAATTTTTCCAAACAAGTCATGCAGTTGGCTAAAGAACGGGCCTGTCACATTCCAGTGATAGTTGTGAGCTTTTAGGTAAAAGCTAAACTCGCTTGCAAAAGCTATTTTTAATGCTTTGTGTAGTTGTTCCATTGTAATATCCTAATACTTAAGAGTCGTCTGCAGGTGCAGCTCTAGTGCCGCCACTGCCATATCTGAGATTTTCCGCCAACTCAGTTGACGACAATGATTGATCTTGACTAAGTCGACGCCATGTACTTGCTACTTTAATGTAAGTTTCGTCAAGTTCAACCCAAGTAGATTCATCTGTTTTGATATAGGCGTTGGTAACTGGCTTCCATACACCATCTACTTTTACATAAGGCATGGCAACTGGCTCCAGTGATACAATCATATGCCCAGGAGTGCCACTTGTGCCACTTGCTGCAACTCTTCCTGATACTCCGCCAGTGGCAAAAGTGGGTGTTACTGTGTATCCATCAATCGCAGGAGGAGTTCTGCCACTGCCTGTATATGTGGTTGCGCTTACAACTGCTCCACCAACAGAGGCTACAAAACTTGCACCAGTTCCACCAGCTAAAGCACCTTGGTCACCGCTGCGTAGTCCGCCAAACACTCCGCCAAACTTTCCGCCACCGCCGCCACCACCGCCACCACCGTCTCCGTCTTTTCCTTGACCGTTTTGCCCAGTGCTACTGCTATTTGCACCAGTGGAAGGCGTTGCACTTGCATTTTCGCCTGGTGTAGTGCCAACATTGCCACCGCCACCGCCACCAGCGCCACCGGCTGCAATAGCAACTATGGTATCATTGAGCAACAGCACTGTTGCGCCGCCACCGCCACCGCCACTGCCGGAACTGCCTCTAGCTCCGCAAGGCCCGCCTGTGCCACCACCGTAACGATTGTTACTGGTATCAATGTAAGATTCACCTGCTGCGCCTCCTGCGGTGCGTTTACCACCGGTGCCTGCTGTGCCTTTATTACCAATACCAAATTCTAGTACATCTCCTGCAGAAAGATTAAGAACAATTTTAATTGCATTACCGCAGGCTCCTGCACCACCTGCCCCAGGACTATCGTCACCGCCTGCACCACCACCTGCGCCCCATAGATAAATGGTAGCCTGTGGCTGGAACCCACTGGGTATTGTTATTCGTTGTGCGCGAGAAGCAAATGTGAAATTGTACAAAGGCATGATTATTTTTTCGCAGTTTTAGCAGCGTCCTTCCAGGCCTGTGCTGTGGGTGCTTTGGGATGATCTTTGTCTCTACTTGTGCCGGCCTTTTTGCGCTTGTTCACATTGTAGTACAGTCCTTTGTTTTCTTCTTCTATAGGCACGCAGTTGTTCACGCGAACATCGCCCTTCATTTTAGTACCTTGTTTTTTGTAACCAGTCCAGCACTTGGGGTCAAGACGCTGTTTGGCTTCATTTTTTACATCCAATGCATCACCAACATCCATTGGCTCTAACCCGTGCTTGGGACAATCTGGATCCTTGTCGTTTGGCAAACAAGTACATTTATACTCCTTGCCTTCAAACAATTCGTATATAAACATTATTGTGGTCCTTTTGTCATCATGCGTTTGAGATTGCTGGTTAGTCCTGCTGCTGCCTGATTATTTTTTAACATTGGTTCAATAGCATTTACCACATGAGCAAGAGCTTCGGCGTCTGCGGCAGTAACATGTTGTGGATCTTTTTCAATCGCATCTACCGTTTTTTGAATGTTCAGTGTTGGATCTAAACTTTTTAAGCCTGTTATATTTTTTGTTAAGTCAGCTGACTGTTTCATTTTTTGCGCAGCTTGTTGACTTGTTGCTGGTTGTTGCTGGTTTTGTTGTGGTTGACCAGGTTGATCATTGGCTTTGCTGGCCAAACTAGATTTTTGATCATCCTGTGCTTGTAAAGCAGGATTGGTATTAGCAGTACCCATTCCTGGTGGATTGATCTGTGCTACAGGACTATTAGGTTGATCTGAGTTGGTTTGGTTCTGTGCAAGATTACCAACTTCAAACATTTTATATTCTAACATAAGACTTTGGACCAGGTCATCATCGTGGTCTTCTTTGCTTTCATTGGCGCCAACCAGGCGTCCTGCAAAAGGATGTTTTTTACTGTTGCTGCTTTTGGCCTTTTCATGGCCGCGTACCTGATCCCCAGGCTTTTGTTTTGGTTCGCCAGAAAATTTATCAATACTTTCTAACAGCTTGCGCATATTACTCATTTTTTCTTCCTTGTTTTTTTTGCCGGCTGTCGAAAAGGATTATCTCTTTGTTGATATTCTCCGCCAAACAAAGTGCCGGCACCTGGCTTAATAAAACTGGCCATGCCGCCGGCACTGGAACTGCCACTGGTAGCAAATTCTTGCAACGGTCTAGAAACTATTTCTTTTATTTTCATTATAATATTTACTCAAGTGAAAATTGTGCCTGGGATATGCCCACAGTGTTAAGTTTAATATTTTTTAATGATATATCCAGCCAGCCACTTGGGTCCTGAACTGTTAATTTATAACTGCCGTGGTCAAGACTCAGATGGTGCGTTTCATATATAAAGAATGGATTAAAAATATCAAACATTCTATCACTCAGCAGTTCATTGCTAGGCTCCAGATAGATTCGATAAGGTACCTGTTTACCAAGGGCTCTCAGTCCTCTACCCATTGGATCCTTGAGCATTTTTTCTGTATTCAAAGTCCAATGCACTTCGTATTCTAATTTTATTGGCTGTTTCATTTCTTGAACGCCCTTGATCTTACACCACCACGACGCCTGATGTTTTCAAGCTCTTGATGTGCCAATTCAATTTCTTGCGCTATTGGATCAAGATTCATGCTTTTGAGTTTTTTGTGAATATGATCCCATAACGCTGCTCTGTCAAGATCTTGACCATTGCGTTCTAGCTCTGCTGCAAATTCTTTTACTCGACGAATCATGCTCAACTTCCAACTTCGTAGAGTCATTCTGCCCATGCCCACATCAGGAGCAAATTCGCTGTTGTAAGGGTCATCCTTATCATATTGATACATGCTTTCCTCTACATCACTTTCAGCAAACGGGTCAAGTTTTTTCAATGAGCGGAATCTATTTTTCTTGTAGTTAAGATGCAGATTTTTATAACTGCCTTCATCAAACTCGTCTTCGGCCAATGGAGCATCATCAGCAGACACAGTATCCTTTTTGAGTTTTTTGGGCTTGACAGCAGGCACTTGCACAAGATCTTTTTTTGCATTTTTCATTTTAGCCGCGGGAGGCTCTACAGGTTCTAGGGCGCCATGTGGAATTTTGTCAAGTATGTGTCCTAGTTCTGGATCAGTGCGCCCGTACAGTTGTTGTAAAAATTCTTTGCGTTGTTCTGGGTTGTCACGCACCTGATTCCACAGTTCTCGAGTTTGAGTGCCGTGACTGGCGTCGTAATTCTTACCGCCTATGCTAATGCTTTGCGGATATTCGGGTGCAATGATTACATATCCGTGCTCGTCGGCTGTTTTGAAATCTTTGCTGTCATTGGGTACTGGTTGAAAAAAACCTGGGCTACCATCTTTTTTTACACGCCCTGGTTGAAGTCTTTTTTCGTCTGGTTGACCTACTGCGGTAATAAAAACTACTTGATCTTTGATTGGTTCAAATTGAGCAGGCAAATTATACACATTGCTGCTTTCAATCACCTGGTTGTCAGGAACACCCATGGCATGCATGAAGCGTATTTTATCACTGAAGTTGAATGGACTTTTTACACCGTCAGTGTTATTACTGGTGATAATAAAAACATTGTCGCTGCCAAATTTGCGTTGCAGACTGGCAAAAACTTCACGGTGCCCTTTATGAAAAGGCTGAAAACGCCCAGGATATGTTACAACAATCCTTTTGGCTTTATTTTCAAACAGTTGCGCAATAAACATAGTAATCTTTACTCTAGATCACTTATTTATGCTGATTTAGACTACAGGCGTTCCAGTAACCAAATGTAAAAGGGTATGCTAAAACGCAGCTTGTACACACCATTGAACCCAAGATTTATACAGCGTTCCAATATCTCTAGTTCTGTTCCGTTGATTTGTGTAGGAGAATCAAGCTCATAGATTGACTCTTCGTAGATCAAATTACCAAGATCCATGCTGTCAATTTTGACTTTTTCAATGTTTAGTAACACATCTCTTGTGTAAGTACCGTCGTCATTGAACCCGCAGGTGTCAGTTGGGAGTTTGTTCTTGAGTCGTATGCCCAGCACATGTGATCCTGGGGCCAGATCCACACTAAATTTTTCAGTATGTAGAGTTTGCAGCACCTGGGCAGCAGTCATAAAATCCTGTTCTGGGATTCCTTTTTTGCTTGGAGGTGCTGCAATAACACTGTCGATCACAATCTGATCATTTATTAATATTTCAAATGCTGGATTACGATTACCCCAGTAGGTGCCACTTAGGGTAATCTCAAAATCTAGCTTTTGAATACTATCGTTGCTCACTTGGTGTAGGATTGGTCTGAGCGTGGGCCTGTTGAGCCATAGTATTAATATCCAGTTTTGCAATGTCGCCCTGGAATTCATAATGACCAATATGATTCAACAATGTTTTGCTGTGTGCCCAGATGTCGCCACCTAGTGCTTGCCAGCGACGGCAGAAAGTCCAGTCTTCGCTCAAATAGTGACCACGATGATCAATTTCAGTATCAAAAATAGCGTACATCATGGGTTCGTACTGTTTGCCTAGTCCGATGTCGTCTACATATTTGGTTTCTGGGTGAGCCTTGATCAATTTCTCGTATACCTGTCGTTTGAACAACAAGAATCCAGTGCCCATGGTATCTACAGTGTAGATGTCACCTTGCACAGTAACCTGTGGTTTCAAATTAATAACATAGTTGATAGGCAGGCTTTTCTTAGGATACAAGCCGCCAATAACTTCTTTGTCATAGGCTATCATTTGCAAAATGCTTTCAGGCTGAAAGCGAATGTCTGCGTCAATGAACATAAAATGCGTGGCACTTTGATTGGTCATCATCTTGGCCATTAAGTTGTTGCGTCCACGAGGAATCAAACTTTCGTTGACCATTGTGTCCAAACTCCAGTTTAATCCAACTTGTTGTGCTAACAGCACAAAGCGTAGGAAACTGGTCATTGTAGGCTCACTGACCATACCACCGTAGCAAGGAATACCAATGTGTAAATGGCATTTTGAAAAATCAAAAGGTGTGCCTTGTTGTTGTGTAGTAGTTTGTTGTTGTTGAACTTTGGCAATTTCGTCCAGCACACGGCGTTGTTCAGCAGCACCAGGCACACCAGTCATTGGTTGACCAGGTGGGGTGCCGCCGTTGGGCGCAGCAGGTTGGGCCGTTGTAGGCCCAGGGATAACAATTTTTTTGCCCTTGTGGGGTGGGTTTTGATCTGACATTTAGGTCCTCTTTGAAAAACAGTTTTGTATTTACTTTGGCATTGCAGATGCCGTTTTATTTTGCTTCTTCAACTTCAACAATTACACCGTCACCTACTAGTTCTTGTGCTACTTGTTCTAATGCGATAGCTGTATCAGTAGTGATCAGTTGGGGCGTATTGCTGTTGTCCTTAACCAATTTACTTACTTTGATAATTAATATTTCTTCATGGATTGTGGCCATTTTGGGCTCCTAACATAATATATGTATTTATTTTGTGTTAGAGCTTATTCTAAATTCTTCTAGTCGACCAATCATGTTGGCATCTATCATGCTGAACATGGTAGCCATTTGTTTGTCTTTGACATAAATGTATCCTCCCCAAATCCAGCCTCCTTTTTCCAATTGTTCCCAAAGATTCCGGGGAGCCTTAACTTCGTCGCCTAGTTGTAAAAGATAATTTTTTAAGTTTGTTTTTGACTCTGTATTGTACCGTCCGTCACGAATAACAATTCTATAGGGCCAATCAATCTTTTTCTTTTTGAGTACAAAGCCTTGCTTCAGAAGATCTGCATTTTGTTCAGATTCTGGACACATGAAACTTACAAAATGACTGTTGTCTGTGTGTCTTAACTTCAATGCAAGATCTTTTAGCACAGCAGCGTCAACGCTGTAGAATTGAATATGCGGGTCTTCGATTCTAACTTTTAAGTTGCCAGGGTGACTGAGATCATCTGCATAAACTATGTTCTTAATAAGTTTTAACAGTTGAACATCTTCATCGGTTAACTGTCTAGTTTGACGCCAACTGCCTCCATAGCTGTAGGCTCGTTGATTGTAATGTGTAATCTCATAATCTAGTCTCGAAAGATCACGCAGTAATCTACTGCCAAAGCTCAACATGCTCAAACGGTACATGTACTGACCGTGGAGCAGTTTCTTAGCATCCAAGATTTGGATATTAGGATTTAATGCCGTCCAGAACGATGTATCCATTGCTGTCTATAGAAGGAATTACTGCCAAATTGGTTGTGGTGATATCAAATTCTAGCTTGTCGTTACGATAGTCTACTGACACCGTGTTATTTGCCCCTAGGCGATCAAAAAGAATTTTACGACTTAACGGAACCTTTATCAGATCATTAATCTTACGACCCAACGGGCGGGCACCCATCTTGGGATCAAAGCCTTGGTCAATAATGTGTTCAATCGCTGAGTCAGATAATTTTACCTTGATGCCTTTGTCAATCAACAAGTCATTCATTTCATTGATGAACTTGTTCACAATAAGGCGCATGCTGTTCTTTTCTAGCTTGTTAAACTTGCATATTGCATCTAGTCTATTTCTAAACTCTGGCCTAAAGTAATTTTTCACTGCTTTATCGTCTTCACCTGACTTTTGCAAGTCGCGTCCAAAGCCAATATTGTTTCTTTCGTTGTCTGCTGCACCTAGGTTACTGGTCATTATCACAATGCAATTACGGCAATCTGCTTTTTTGCCATTGCTGCTGGTAACAGTGCCTTCATCCATAACAGTGAGCATGATGTTGCTGACATCAGGGTGAGCTTTTTCAATTTCGTCAAAAAGAATAATAGCATTGGGATTCTTTTCAATGTCACTGATCAACAAGCCCCCGCCTAGATTACTGTCATCATATCCAACATAGCCAGGTGGTGCGCCAATTAGTTTGGCCACACTGTGTTTTTCCTGATACTCGCTCATGTCGTAGCGTAACAATTTCATGCCTAAAAACTCAGCCAACAACTTGGCAAGCTCAGTTTTACCAGTGCCTGTGGGACCAGTAAACAAAAATGTGCCAACTGGTTTGTTCAATGGTTTTAGTCCTGCACGACTTACATAAATCTTTTCAAGCACCATTTCAACTGCACTGTCTTGTCCGTAAAGTCTGCTCTTTACTTTTGGTTCAAGATTCTGAATGTTGCTGCCATCGCCTTCAACATCGCCGGTGAGTTGCTCAACTGGAATTTTTGTAAACTTACTCAAACATTCAATGATGTTTTTACGATTTACTGTCCAATTTGTTTGATAGATCTTGGCTTTGGCACAAGCAGTATCAATCAAATCAATTGCTTTGTCTGGCAATTTTTTGTCACTTTGATAGCGCACACTGAGGTCCACGGCGCTTTCAATTGCATCGTCTGAAATATTACCGCCATGAAATTCTTCAAAGTGAACACGGAGGCCAAATAGAATATCTTTGGCCACAGCCGGTGTGGGTTCGTCTACTGTGAGTCTATAGAACCTGCGCATGAGCGCACGATCTTTTTCAAAAGTTTGAGTGTATTCTTCCCAAGTAGTAGACGCAATCACTTTGATACGACCCTTGGTCAATGCAGGTTTGATCATGTTTGCAAAGTCAACATTGCTACCCGACCCTGAGCCTGCACCACGCATTTGATGTGCTTCGTCAATGAACAAAATTGTTTTGCCACGAATGTTCAGCGCCTTGATTACATCTTTGAGTTTTTCTTCAAACTCTCCGCGGTACTTACTACCTGCTAGCAAACTGCCAATGTCAAGATTGTAAACAGTATAGTCTCTCAAATAGTCAGGAACATCTCCTTCAACAATGCGTCGAGCCAGTCCTTCGGCAATAGCTGTTTTACCAACCCCTGCGTCGCCTACCATGAGAATGTTGCTTTTGTTTCGTTTGGCAAGCACATGCGCTATTTCGTCGAGCTCGTGCTCGCGACCAATTACAGGATCAATTTTGCCTTCAGTGGCTAATTCGTTAAGATCATCGCAGTATTCTTTTAGTACTTCGATTGCTCGTTGCTTAGAGGCATTTTTCCTACTGTTGCCTTCTTTGTAGTTTTCATTGTAGAATTCAATTATCTTGGCTCTGTCAATGCCGTGTTTAATAATAAAATAAGCAGCATGACTGTTTTGTTCGCCGGTGATGCTCAAAAATAAATCCATGACCTGCATGTGATTGCGACCACTGAACAGAACTTGTGTTAGACTACGATTAAACACACGCTCTAACGCATGAGTTTTTTTTGGTTGCAGATCTTCGTCGTTGGCTTGATTGCCATTGTCAAATCTATTGTTGTAACTGTCAATATCGTTTAATATCGCGTCAACATCTGTGCCAAAGTTCTTGAGAAGATCACCAAATGGACGGTAATTAAGTATGGCATACAATAGATGCTCCAAGGTTACATATTCGTGTTTGTGCCTTTTAGCATTATCGCCAGCAGCAGAAATAATGAGTTCAATTTCAGGATTAGCCTGTATCATGCTTTGCCTTTAGATAAAGATATTTATAAAACTTGCTTTAATTGTTCAATCAGGTCAACTGCTTGTGGATTTGTAATCACCGGCACAGTCAGAGCGATTTCTACAATCAGATTACCACGACGCATGGTGTTGATGTCATACAAGCCTTGATTTGGCAGTCTTAGTCTTGCACCATGTTTAGCACCGGCTGGTATAGAAAGTCTAAACACTTTGTTTTCAATGTTAGGAACATCTATATCTGTACCAGTCATTGCATCTAAACAGTTTACATTGACCTTGTACACAAGATCAATGCCTTCAAGTTGAAATCTAACATCCTCTCTGACCAAAAAATTTATATACAAGTCGCCTCTTGGGATAGTAGCAAACATGTTATCGCCTAAGCCGGCATAACGCATTTGATGTCCTGTTGCTATGCCACGCGGTATTTTTACTTCAACAGTTTGTCTTTCGCCGGTGGTAGTTTGTACACTGATAGTTTTGGTTTGTTCGCTTAGTGTGCTTTCTAGCTCTAGTTCAATTTGAATTCTTAAATCTTTATTTTTTCGATGCTGTTGCCGCATATGAGCAAATGGATCTGGGCCGCCGGCGCCACCAAACCCAAACGAAGCAAAAATTTCATCAAGGGGGTTTCCTTGACCAAAATGGAAATGAAATCCTTGATGCTGCGGTTGCGGGTTATCATATTCCTGGCGTTTCTGTGAGTCGCCTAGAGTAGCATACGCTTCTTGAATTTTTTGAAATTGATTTTGATCGCCGCCGCGATCCGGATGGTGCTTCATCGCTAGTTTGCGATAAGCCTTTTTGATATCTTCGTCAGATGCCCCTCGGGGAACACCCAGTATTGAATAGTAGTCCATGCGCATAGTTTACACGTTAATTAACCATGTGTCAAGCGGAAATCCCTTGTTAGGCAATTTCCGCTGACTTGTTTATGCAATTACTTATTTGACTACTGCTTGTCGCCGAGTTTTTCTTTGGTACGACCGTATGCGGCAATACCAAGCACAGCACCCATGGCAATATGATACAGGCCTGCGCCTTGTAGTGTCAGTGGTTGCCATTGACTTGTAACCTGCCCGCCTTGTAGTGTTTGCAAAATACTCCAAAGAATTGGAAAGATAACAAAGTCAAAGAAACAGGTAAGCATGTACAACCAACCCATTGCTGGACGCCACTTGTTATTGATCCAATCTGTGTTGGTGTTGGCCACGGTGCTTTCTGCGCCGCCGGCCACTGCCGCGGCTGCACTGGCTGTGCGGTCTGGTGCATGACCCTGTGGTGCTGCTTGTGGTACTGATGCTGGTGTTGGACTTGGTGATGCACCAAAGCCCGGAGTTACTGCACCAAAACTGTTGCTAGGTAAGCCTGCAGGAATTCTTCCGTCTGCATCGCCTGTGTCGCCTAGATCGCCAATTGGCGTTTTTCCAAATGCTGCCATTTTGATTGCTCCTTTATGTTTTCTTGAATGCTGCTAAAATTTTTGTCTGTATGGTTTTGGCAAATTCGGGCTGAGGAAAATTCCACCCAATGAATGCACCAATAGCTAACCAAAATAATGTTTCAAGCATGATACTCCTCCGTTATAGAAATAAAAATACACCCTGGGCACTTAGAGCCAACCCAGCTGCGGCCACTACAAAACTGCCCCAGAACATGGGCGTGCTCACAGCCAAAATGCTAGCAGACAACACCACAATAGCCAGCTGGTATGCAGTTGATGCGTATCCTATCCATGGACTAGACTTCTTGGCTTCTTCACGAGCCGCTTCCATTTCTCTTGCTTTGACAGCAATTTCTTTCTTGTCAGCATCCATGCGCTCTTTCTCTGCCATGAACTGTGCTTTGATTTTTGGATCACTAGTTGTTTTGGCAGCGATTTCGTAGCTGACACCGCGACTTGCTTTGGCTTGATACTGGGCCCAGGTGTTGTTGGCTCCCAGGGTATTGTTAAGCACTGTTGAACTTAACTTACCACCATACCAGGAATTCACTGCCAGAAATAAAGCAAATACAGAAATAACCATACCTGCTTTGTCTTTGATTTTTGCCTCGCGCTCGCTGCGACTGCCCGGAGCTGGCTTTGGGGCATTGTCGTCTTTGGGTTCTTTGTTAATTAATTTGAGAATAGAATCTTGTATTGCCATTGTTAAACTCCTTAAACTGTTTGTGCTTCTGCAATAATAGCAGACAACACACCATTGAGATCATCCTTCTTTAGAATTTCGTCTGGTGTGGCATTCACGCTGGTCATTTTCATCATTTCTGTGAACATGTGAGTAAGTGCCGGTTCTGGCATTTCTTTGCTTTCAAACAGGCGTACAAGATTCTTTGCCTTGAATCCAATGTCGCCTAACCACCCGCCCATGTTGTGGTACATGTCTAGGTTGTCTTTGTGAGATGATGTAATCATAATTATTTTACCTTATACGCTGGATAGTAAGCTGGCTGCATTTAGCACAGCTGAACAAATACTATTTAATCTTTCTTTGGCAGCCAGATCGTCGCATTGTGCATTGATCAAGTTTTCTACCTGCAGGTCAGCGACCAATTCTTGATACTCGTCGCTGCTCATTCTACCTGCTTGAAACTCCATGGTATACTCGGATAGCATGGCAGCAGCCTGCGCCATACGAGGATCCTGTGTTTCAGTACCATGCACACTGTCTAGTATGTCTTGTGCTTTCATCTTGGCTTGGCTCCTATTACTTTTTGTATGTTTTCTGCACTGCGTTCAATGGCTGCAAATTTTGCCTTGCAGTAAACAGTACTGGGCGGTTTGTCGCCTTGATATCTTTTATAAAACTCATCAGTAATTGTTGTCAAGGTGTCGGCCAATTGAAAACTGTTTTCATTGCGTGGAATCATTTCTGCATAGTTCTTGTACTCTTGAGACACCACATGAATGTACTTCACATGTTCAACCACAGCATCTGTTCCACATTTTGGTATCCCCAGCTGAGCATGTGTGCGTATCCGAGTTATGTATTGGTATTCATTGACATCAAACTTGGCCATGAAATAGGCATCCCAAACAGCACAGCCTGATAACGCACTGGTCAACAATATCACAGCAAGAACTTTTTTCATTTCAAACTTTCATATATTTTTTTCTGGGTGGTATACCACTCTAACCAACCTTCGACCTTGATTGAACACTCGTGATATTTGGTATAATTGTCTAGTACAGTTTTGTGTAAATCAACTATGCTGACTTTTTCACCTTGGATTTTGTCCAAGGTGACACAGCTTTGATCTAACGAAGGGGGAATATCAGGAAATTTCATTACCACAGGCACTGTGGTGGAACATCCTGTGAGCAACATGGCAAATACGATTGAATATGTTTTCATTTTGATTCAGCGGCCTTATTGAGTTCTTCCACTATAATTTGCGGAACTGAGAAATTCTTGATAGAATCTTCCAATTCCTTTTGTTTGACCAAGAACTTTTGGCGTTCTTCATCGCTCATGTCTTTGATGATTTCTGTTGTGTCGCCTTTGACCACACGATCAATGTACTCTATCTGTTGCTGGCCTTTTTCTTTGACGACCTTGACTTTTTCCACTATCTTGGTTTGAATCACAGTGTTGACCTGTTGAGATTTTACTTCAGCTTCGGCTACCTTTTTCTCCAGTTCAGCCACACGCTCGCGCCAGCCTAGTTCTGTGCCCAGACCACCAATCATGAAAGCACCTAGACCATAGGCTAGAATACCAACCACTTGAGTAGGAAAGCGATATTGATTAATGAATGGAATGAAACTTACAAACCAGCTGATCAATATTAGAGCAATGCCTAGAAAGAAACAGCCGTAAAAAACCAACATGAGCAGACTATCTGGTAACCAGTTGACCATCCAACTTATGGCTGACCAGCTCATGATTAGTGCCCTTTCAGCACATGCATGGCATGGGTGATGTGTTTGATACGATCTTCAAGTCCAATGAAACCGCCGTTGATTTTTCTAGTCAACAGTTTCACATCCATCTTGTCAGCTTGGTTGTTGAGGTTGTTTGCTTCCCAGAACCAGCAGGCGCTTTGCACAGAGCCTTCATATGTTTCCAGGAACTTGACAGTTTCTTCAACTGTTTCTTCAATACTCATTGCAAAGTTTTCGTAGTTGTCTTTGCCAGTGAGTTGAATCAATCCACGGCCACGGTATTTCCACCCGTCGCCTGATCGCTCATCACCGTTGCCCATGCGGCTAGCATAAACTCTATTGGCAATCTTTTCTGGATTGCGAGCATAAGGCTTGGCACTTTCTACTGTGGGGAAATACTTCTTAAATATTTTGTTCAAGCCTTCTGCTGAATAGTTTAGATTTTCTCTCAGGAATCTATAGTTGCCGCTTTCGTGGGCAGTCTGCCCTATCCAGCATGCCACACGCTCGGGCGTGTCAATTTCATAGTCAGGTAGAATGGCCTGAATGGCCAAGAACCATTGATCCACATGTGGGGCTCCAACCAGTATCTGTCTAAGTTTTGCTTCAGTGAATTCAAATTTGAAACTCATAATTGCTCCTTAAAGTATGCCTGCTGCTACTCGCAGGCTTTCGGTAAAATCGTTCTTAGGTGCCTTGGTGTCGACATCGATACCAGCGGCAGTTTTTAATTGGTCAATTTCTTGCTTGCTATACATGCGTTTGTATTCTTTAGCACTGCATGGAATAACTCTTTCAAGTGTTTCTAATTCTAGAGGATACTCTATTGATTGATGACGGTATTTCACTCTATAGTCCTCTAACTTTTGTTCAGTGAGATTCATAAGATCGGTCATGAATTCTAAGATATGCTTCACGCAGTTGTTGTCTCTGGGCAATTCTATAAACACTACATGGGCGCCGTCTTCCAACTCGCCTGGACTTACATCTGCGTCAAGCACCCAGTCATAACCTTTTTCTACAAACGCACAGATATCTTGACATGGTTCTTTACCTGCTACCTTAAGGCTCACTACTACCACATCTTTGTTGTCGCCTAGTTTGCTTGAAAACTCGTCAATGTGTAGCTCGTCGTGTACCAGTCGTTTTAGATCGCCGTATTCAAGACTCATACTTGTCCTCCAGTGGCAGGTTGTTCTGCACTGCTCTGATTTTCTTCTGTACGATTTACATCATCGTCGGTACCTGCTTCGTAGGCCTGATCAACGTCCTGCATGTCAATCACATCATCTTCTAGTTCTAAACTGCCTTGATTTATTTCTGTAATCAGGCTCTTGGGCATGACCATTTCAACTAACCAAATTGGTTTGCTATCCATGCGTGGATATTTGGTCCCTGGTTCGTAGTCGTCTGGGCTTTTTACTCGGCGAGGAGATTCTAATCTCTCACGCTTGTAACGGATTTCAATATCATATTCTGTCAATCGCTCTGCACCGCGAGGATCTGGCATGAGTTTGTAAGGCCACATAAAAATGCAAGTTACAAAATATTTTTCAATAGTGGGACCTTCTACCAACTCGCCTTTTTTCCAGTTGCGGAATGCATATAAATCTAATTCATCAAGCACACGCTCAAAGTCCAGCAAGATATTAAGGGCACTATCTGTCATATAGATGTCCTTGGTATTTTCAATGATGTCCTTGAGTGAAGCTGGCATTTTTATCTCCGTAGTATATTTATTTTGTTTTTTCGATGCTGCTCAAACGCTTCATCAATTGGCGCCAGCTGTTGGTTACAACTTCATTGTTGCGTAAAACTTCATTGCCTAGGAAATTTATAACTTTAACAATGGCATCATCAGTGTTGCCATGTTCTGGAATGCACAGCTCTTTGAAACTGATTGGTAAGAATGATTGGCTTGCTGTTTCAAACACTTCATTATGATAATAACTGATGGCATAGGGCCATATGTTGTGTCCTCTACTCAACAGGTTCAGTAATAAAGTAAGTCTAGGATCTGAGTAACTTTGGGGGTCTTTTAGTAGCTCAATGAAGTCTAAATCTGGATCATTATGAGCATTTTTTACAAAGTTGATGAAATAATCATCTACAAACAAATGCCCCATACTTTTGAATTGATCTTCGTACACATGATTCCAGGCCATTTGCAAGTAGTCTTGTCTGTCGCAAACTACCTGTATGATTTTGCAATTACTGTATTGTTGTCTAATGGTCTCTGCTGGCAAACTGGAAAATCTAACTGGTATGTCAGATTCTGCATGCAATAAACCAAGTAATTGTTTAACATCCAGTACAGACTGGGCAAATAAAATATCCTGTTTATCTGCGTAGTCTGGCAACACCGGAACAGCCCAGTCTGGTGTTTCGGATGCGCGATTTATTGCGTAATCAATCAACAGACTTAATTGTTTTGCCAGTCCGCCTGGCGGTGCACAAACTATGATATGATACTTGCTGTTAGGTGTCATGATAAAGCCCTCTACGGGTATTTATCAACGAACGCAGGTGTTGTTGGATCTACCAAAAAATCAGTGGTAGCCTAATACTTAGCTTTATTTTATCAAAAGAAACAGTACACTTATCCAGTGAAGAGAATGTCCGTAAATATTTGTGTAGACTTGTGTAGCAAGTCTAACTTGCTAATATGACAAACTCTACAACATCAATCACAGGAGAGTTACCCTTGAGTAAAAGGAAAAATAGACTAGCCCTTCAGCCAGTCCATGCAGATAACACAATAAGTTTCAAAGAATACAGTTATCAAAGAAAAGATCCGGTATTAATTCCAAAAAGTCGTAATCAAGAAATCTACATTGATCTACTCAAAGACGATGAGCGTAAAATCGTGTTTGCCACAGGCCCTGCCGGCACAGGTAAAACCATGTTGGCAGTTGTAGCAGCGGTTAGAGCTTTGCGTTCAGGGCAGGTAAACAAGTTGATAATCACTCGTCCAGCTGTGGGTGTAGATGACGAAAAACATGGTTTTTTACCCGGCGATATAAATGCCAAGATGGAGCCTTGGACTCGACCTATTTTTGATATTCTAAAGGAGTACTATAAACCACAAGAAATCACCCGTATGCTAGAAGACCAATTGATAGAGATTTCTCCACTGGCATACATGCGAGGGCGAACATTTAAGAACGCATGGATCATCGCAGATGAAATGCAAAACGCCACACCAGGGCAAATGAAGATGCTGCTTACTCGTTTAGGTGAAGGTTCTAAAATTGTGGTTACTGGCGACACTCGTCAGGCCGACCGCGCTGATCCAGACAACGGACTACTGGATTTTAGGCGTTTGGTTGAACAGTACAAACAAAGCCAGTATGTCGCTGGTGTTGAATTGTCGGGCAGGGACATTCATAGACATCCTGCAGTCTTGGAGGTGTTGAAAATTTACAAAGAAATTTAACTAAATTGATTCAGCGCAGCCAAGGTGGTTTCGTAATCCACATGATGTATTGCGTTACCGCCTGCTGCTCGCCATTCAGCAATATTGCTCTTGCGATCATCAATCAGTATATCGCCAGGCTTACAGTGTGTCCATTTGTCCTTGCTAAAAGGACCAAACATAACTGGAATATCCGGGAAGTAATTCTGCGCCCAGACAACCTTATCGTAGAATGCCCACGGAACATCGTTGCCTTTAGGTACCGCAGTTAAAAACATCAGTTCCCAGCCCTGAACGGCACATATGGCTTTGCAGTTGTTGACTAATTCATCGGCATAGGGTGTCTTGACAAGATCTCTATAGAGTCTAGCATTCGTGGCCAGATTGTACCATACTTGATCAGGATAGATTCCTGCACTAGGTGGTACCCCAAGAGTCCGTGCAGCATATTCATCAAAATCGGCTACCACGCCGTCCATGTCTAAATATAGTGTTTTCATAAAAGTAAGGGGCCGAAGCCCCTTAGTGAGTTTACTTGTTGTCTTTGACTTCGGTGAACTGAGCATCTACCACTGTTTCATCATTGCCAGTTTTCTTGGCTTTGACTTCTTCGGCGTCAGCTGTTTGTTTTTCTGCTTCAGCTTGACCTACTAGATCAAACAAAGGCATACTCTTTGGCACAAATGCTTGTAACGCCTCGGTAATTTTATCTGGATCAGTTTCTGTTTTCAACAGCTCTTTGAGATCATGCAAGCCAGTTTTGATTGCTTCGCGTTGTTCATCTTGCAGTTTATCGCCGTGCTCTTTGAGATTCTTTTCCACACCCCAGATCTGATGTTCGGCAGCATTCTTGGTTTCTGCAAGTTCTTTGGCTTTGGCATCTGTTTCTGCATTTGCTTCGGCATCCGCAACCATTTTCTGTATTTCTTCTTCACTCAAACCTGAGTTGGCCTTGATTGTGATGTTGTTTTGCTTGCCTGTGTTTTTGTCCTTGGCACTAACCTTGAGAATACCATTGGCATCAATATCAAACGCCACTTCAATTTGTGGTGTACCGCGTGGTGCCGCTGGAATACCTTCTAGGTTAAACTCGCCCAGCAGTTTGTTATGCTGTGCCATTTCGCGTTCACCCTGGTATACTTTGATGGTTACTGCTGGTTGGTTGTCGTCCGCAGTTGAAAACACCTGTGTCTGTTTGGTTGGAATAGTTGTATTCTTGGTAACTACCTTGGCCATGATGCCACCTTGTGTTTCAATACCCAATGACAATGGTGTAACATCTAGTAGCAACACATCCTTCTTGTCTCCTGCTAACACAGCACCTTGAATGGCAGCACCTGCGGCAACTGCCTCGTCTGGATTAACATCCTTTCGTGGAGCCTTGCCAAAGAAACTTTCCACATAGCCTTGCACCATGGGCATGCGAGTTTGTCCACCCACAAGTATGATGTCGTCGATGTCGGCAGCAACCAGCCCTGCATCCTTGAGAGCAGTACGACACGGCTCTATACTGCGCTCAACCAGATCTGTCACAAGACTTTCAAGTTTGCTACGACTTAGTTTAATAGCCATGTGTTTTGGCCCACTGGCGTCAGCAGTGATATATGGCAAATTAATCTCAGTTTGCGCACTTGACGAAAGTTCAATTTTTGCCTTCTCGGCTGCATCCTTGAGTCGTTGTAGTGCCAAAGTATCCTTGGCAAGGTCTGTACCTGACTCACGCTTGAATTCGTCGACCAGGAAGTCCATAATGCGTTGATCAAAGTCTTCACCGCCTAGGAATGTATCACCATTGGTGGCAAGCACTTCAAACTGTTTGTCACCATCAATGTTGGCAATTTCAATGATTGAAATATCAAAGGTACCACCGCCTAGGTCGTACACAGCAACCTTGGCGTCTTTCTTTGTGGCCTTGTCCATACCATAGGCCAGTGCAGCCGCAGTGGGCTCATTGATAATGCGCTTGACATCTAGACCTGCAATCTTACCTGCATCCTTGGTTGCTTGACGCTGGCTGTCATTGAAGTAAGCAGGCACCGTGATCACAGCTTCTGTGACTTCGTGGCCAAGATAGGCTTCTGCTGTTTGCTTCATCTTGCGCAGGACTTCAGCAGAGATTTGCGGTGGTGCTAGGTCTTCGTTGTTTGCATTGATCCATGCATCGCCATTCTTGGCTTCAACAATTTTGAAAGGCATCATGTTGATGTCTTTTTGCACAGCTTCTTCTTTGAATTTACGACCAATCAGGCGCTTGGCAGCGTAGATGGTGTTCTTTGAATTGGTCACTGCCTGGCGCTTGGCACTGGCACCCACCAGTATTTCATCGTTGGCATAGGCCACGATACTAGGTGTAGTACGGGCGCCTTCTGAGTTTTCAATTACTTTGGGTTTGTCGCCTTCCATTACGGCGACGCAAGAGTTGGTGGTACCTAGGTCGATACCTATGATTTTGGCCATTTTTTATCTCCTTAAACAAATGGTTTTGCATGTGGGCCCCGAGGGCACCCACATGCAAATATTTATACCAAGTTTAACAGATAACCGCAAATTAAGCAATATCTTTTGGACCTCTTGACTTCGTTGAAGGATGTTCTTGTATCCAACGAAGTACCAGGGCTTCACTACCCCAACTGCCCTGTGGAGCCTGCATAAAAATCCAGCCGGTGATGTCCTTGAGTGCGGGCAAATTTTGTGCGTCAGCACGACCCACAGCACCAAAAAGATCGTTGCTGAGTACAGCATGCAAGAATCCGCCCACAGGAATACCACGCTCAATATAGTCTGTCAGCGCAGTTTGTGTATGATTGGGAACATGATAACCACTAAAATCAAGCATTGATAGCCTCTTTGTTGATGGTAAAACGATACATGGGTTCTACTTCGCGCAGGAATTCTGGGCCCACATCCATGCTCACAAAGTTGTAGCCTTGCATGCCCTGCTCACTGTAGTTGATGTCGTTCACAGCGTTGCGAGTAAAACCCAACGAGCGCATGAGCGCACGGAACTCGTTGATCCAGATACCATCTGTGTAGATTAAACCGTCCTGATTGCAGTTCCAGGTTTTGGTGTCAAATCTTGCACACAGTTCGCCAAAATCACCCTCGTCATTGACATTGCGTAACGATACCTCAAGGATGGTAACAGCCTTGGCCGCATTGCTCCACAGACCGTTTACATCACCAGTGTGAGTTTGCCAATGTACTTTTTTTTCAAATTCCATTACTATTAAACCCTTTTTACAAAATTCAGTTGGGTGGTCTTAGCACCATTGTGATACTGGCTGACTTCGGTGCGCTTGACCTTGCCCTGTATGCGCCCGCTGACTGCCAAATTTTGATGCGCGGTCAAGAAGCTGACCATGTTGCCGCAGCCGTCATGCCCAGTTACACTGTAACAATTATACTGCTGAAGGTATCTGCTGTCAATCAGGGCAAAGTCCAATTGGATTTTTTCGCCCACACGGCCCAGGTATTCGCTGGTACTGGCCAGTCCAATTTTGGCTTCATCTTTTTCCTGGCGCTCTAGCATGCCAGCATAGGTCTTGGGCACAAACGCAACCAAGCCGCAGTCACGTTGGGTGCAAGTGGGCTGGCTGATGGCTTCGCTGAGTGAAAATATGAAATCGCTCACACGACGGTCTGCCAGCTTCTTGATCAGCACATCTCCCTGGATTGCAGTGATGGCAGCATCTGCTTGAGCACGGTCTTCGTCTGTGGGTACCAGTTCTGGATTGCTACCAGGCTCAAAGGCAAAACTGTTGAACATCAGCGTCTTGTTTGGCACCACTTCGACAACCGCGTCCTTTTCGGTGTCAAAGAACGAGGTGTCTTTGTACATGGCGCCGTTCACACGCTGAGCCGCAAAGGCCAGGGCAACCAGTTCGCGAGATTCAATCTTGTAGGTCTTGGCCATGTTCATGTGCTCCAATGTTAATCAGTAAAACTAAGTTCTTCAAAAACTTCTTCAACATCATCATAGCTTACCTGTAACTCACAGGCAATGTAGTCTATGGTTTCTTCGCTGAAGCCAGTTGGGTCACCTATTTGTTCGGCTAGGGTCAAAACCTGTTTGGCAAATTTTGTCATGATTACATGCTCCAATAAGTTTCGCTCGAAGGTGAGCAGTAGTAGGGACGGTCATAACGCTCTTGGAACTCCTGCCCACTCATTAAGTTAGTCTTGGTCACAAAGGTTTTGTGGATTTCGTAACGATAGCCATCACGCTTGAGCCAGGTGTGTTTGACAGTGTGCTCCAGCATGCTGAGGTTGTTGGTGTCGTAGTCCTGCTTGAGCACCTGACGCTCGCCTGACTTCTTGCGCTTGTCTGCTTTGTAGATTTCAACGGTGTACATTATTTGTTCTCCATAACATAAGTAAACAACACAAATTTGGCACGGTTCAGCAGTTGACGCTGATCTTCAATGGTGTTGAAATCGGGCTGTTCGTATGCCATCATCTCTTGTGCATCCGACATCATGCTGGCGGCTATCATAGCAGGACCGCTGAGCTTGAATGTAATGCTGGACTCTACTGCTTCGCGCATTTGCGCTTCAGTGCATCCGTACATGCGCACTTCGCGCTTTTGTTGCTCGGTGAGTGCATCGTATGTTGCTGTGGACATTTTGGGCTCCTTATTAATCACTATGCCACTAGTATAGCAAAATGGACCAATACGGTCAACCGTTTTTGCAGCAATTTCAGATGCTGTAAGTGCTTGATTTTACAGGGTTTTTTGTTGCAAAAATAGCAAAATCAGCTAAAAAGTGTTACTTTTTTAGCACTACCCGCTGATTCAGGGCACCAATATAGTCTGCTTGTGCCTGCACTTTGCGTTCTAACTTACGCACCTGATCCTGCAAATGCGTGATTTGTTGTGCTACTGTTTCGTTGGTTGTTTTAATTCCACGAATTTCTTTGTCATGCGAAAACAAATTAGGGCGTGGAATATTAGGATCCATCACCCGCTTTTTCTTTGCCTTCATGGCTTTAAGAAACTTTGGATTCATACAGTATTTATGCTCTTGTGCGTGGCGGCTGTCCGCCTTCAGGGAAGTCTTGCAAATCCAAAATAGATTCTCTTCCTTGTCCAAAAAATCTGCCGTTGTAAATTTCGCCGGCTTTTACCTTCCAACGATATTTTCCGTCCACTAAATCGTAGGCCATGCGACTGGGATATTCTGACGCCGAATCTTTGTTCTTGACAAACACTGCCACAAAATCATTCCATGCGCTGTCATCGTCACCTTTTTTGCTGAACCAGCTTTCTAAAAAAGCCACATTGAGTCCATTGCGAGCTGCCCAAGTGACCAATGCTTCGGCTGCGTCCGGATAAAAACGCCAGCAATCCACTGGATGGCGGTGAAAAGCACCATTGCTGGGCACATTGAGATAAAACAATCCATTGGGTTTGAGTATGCGCATGATGTCCAAGAACAGCACCCAGAACATTTCGCTGTGCTCAAACACACTGCTGGCTGTGACGATGTCGACTTTTTCGTCATGCACAGGCACAACATAGGGATCCAACATGACCAGATCTACATTTTTACCTGACTCGAAATCTATGCCCACATAATTGAATCGAGTTGGACACACATCTTTGATGCTGCCATTGATATCCATGCTGCCTACATCTACCACAATGGCGCCATCGGGCATGGCAGTTGAATAGGTGTCAAAGAACTTTTTGGCATTGGTGAGAGCAGAGCTGTGCATGTTTATAGATAATATTTGTCGTTGGGCACACTGGGAACTTTCACAGCCACAGTGTCTGTTTGTTCTAGAAATTCTACCTGGCAAAGATCACCAGGTTCAAACATGAATATGTCCCCGGCCTCATATATCTGACCATTGACCAATATGCGTCCTCGCGTGACCAATTGTATTTCATGTACCACCTTGTGATAGTGGCTGGTGGCATGACCAGGTTCGTTGGTCTGCCAGTTCACTTCAAAATCTTTAGTACGCCATACAGCCTCAGGGAAATCTCCTATGAACCAGCCGCGGGCGCCAGTTTCACTTAGTTTCCAGTTCTTCATATTTTGCTTCCGTGATATTATCATCTGTGGGTATGGCAGATAATTCTTGTTCAATTTCTTTGGCCATTTGATCAAGATAGTCTGGATGCAGTTGTCCCATTACTGGAATCAAATATTTGTTGTAATTGTTAAAATAGTATCTAAAAATTTCATCAAAGGTTCGTTCAGTTTTGAAAGTATTACGATCAATACGCAAGTTGCTTAGATCTAAAATTACATTGGCTGAATCCATGTCTCTTTTTTTAACTCCGCGAGTTATCTCAATCTTTTCATCATACCTGATGTTTGCAGGATCATCCTTCCATCCTTTTTTGCTGGTATTAACATGATCCTTGGGTTTCATGATATAGGTTGCAACCAGATAAATGCTTTTTTCTTTCATGATATTCTCCTCTGATATTTTTGCATGATGCTTGTGTATTTTTCCATGGTCTGTGCTTTGGGCGCACACAATCCACACCAGCAACTATGCTTCTTGCACTGAATAACAGGTAGCGAATTGTTTTGTAACTGTGTTTTTAATTTATCCAGTAACTGTGTAGACTCGCTTAGATTTCCAATTGGTCCCACGGAGCCGTCAAAGTTCATCATACAATCTTTGTTGACAAACACTTCTCCGTTGACTTGTTTAACATATACAAAGAACCAATTGACTGAACAATACCAGTCTGGAAATTTATTGTAAACAAACGACACAGATTGTTTATAGTTTTCGTCATGAAACAATTGCCTGCTTCCGCAACAGGCCCTGCCTTGCTCACTTACATCTGTGCTAGCAGCCGGAGAGATATCTGTGTTGTACAGTTGATTAAGCCAAATAACCTGTTTGGGGTCATAGTTAAACTGTGGCCATTCTTTGGGATGGTCAATGGCCTTGGGTTGACAGGCAATTTCATGTTCTTGACACCACTGTACCTGCTGTTGAGCGTCTTCGAAATATTGAGGATGCATTAGTACCACACACTTTATTGCTCGACCGCTGTTTTTTATAACAAGTAGATTGTTTCTAAATTGTTGTTTGTGTTTATCAGTTGACTCTGGATGATAGCTCACAGTAAACTGATCAATCAACGGCAGCAACGACTGTAACTTTTTTTCGCTAATAATAGCATTGGTGGTAGTGGTAATGGTAATTGGCCATGCGTAATCTTGATGCTTTTGTTTTGCAGCCTCAAGGATGCTTACTATGTGGGGATGATGGAGAGCTTCGCCGCCATACACATTCAAAACTACTTTTTGTAAACCTCGTGTCTTGTATGCCAAATATGCATCAGCATACGCATACATGAAATCAATGGTGTTAAGACAATCTTGTAAGGGTGGATGCGCAGTGGTATTATCATGCCCGCCATACAATCCAGTGCCACAATACGAACAGTCTAGATTACACTTCATGGTAAGCTCCCAGTCTAATAAAAAACTAGGAGCATGACCCGGCTGGGCAAGAGGCTCTAAACAAACCGGCATTAGATCTGTGACAGTTCAATAATGGTTGCGCTGAGATTGATCTCAGGGTCGGCACAACTCACATGATTCACAAGACCTGTACGAATGATCTTGATTGCTTCGTCTTGTTTCTCGTGCGTGGTACCCCATAAAGTGATGTTGTCATACATCCATCGAAAGATATCTTCCATTTCTTCTGGTGCTGCTTGTGAACATAACAACACACGAGCTTCACGAATTTTGCCAGCTTTGAACAATTCAACAGCATCCAGTTTCCAGTCCCCAACTGCTTTATCGCCCTCGCGAGGCTTGTTCAGATGTCCGTCGTTGCTGTTTAATTGCACAAGATTCAAACATTTACGCAGATCTGGATATGTTGCTTTGACATAGCTGTCCAAGGTATCCAGATCAAATTCTATGCCTTCACTAACCAACACAGTGGCCACTCGTGCAGTAAACTCTGTGTGATCCTGTTTGGCAATGTGGAAACCTTGGCAACGACTGTGCAGTGCTGGGATTATCTTGTGCGGTGCGTTACAAGTAAAAATAAATCGCACACTGGCATGATATGTTTCCATAGCATTGCGCAACAGTGCCTGGCTGTTTTGACTAAGATAATCTGCTTCGTCCAATAGAATTATCTTAAACTCACCAAACGGCATGGTGCTGGCAAATCCCAGCACCTTGTCTCTCATGGTCTCAACCTTGGTTTCGTTGCTTGCATTTACCTGCAACACATCATACTCGTCCACTTTAAGTTCGTGAATTAACATACGAGCTAGTGTGGTTTTACCGGTACCGGGGCCGCCACTGAGTAAGAGATGTGGGATGTGGCCTTCCTTGATCCATTGTACAACTTGTTCTCGTTGATTGTTGTCAATGAACACATACTCTTTTACGGTACAAGGACGATATTTTTCAACCCATAGTTCTTTCATTTTTTCTCAACCTTGGCTTCTTCGTACACCACTCGGCGCACAACATTTTTTGATTCTTCTGATTTGTCAAACACAGGTTCTTGCCCTGGCTCATCCTGATGTTGATAATTTTTGCCAAACCAACTGCCTGTGAACAATTCTATCAAGCACCGCAGCGGCCATGCAACGACCACCAGTGTGGCAACCAGTAGTACGCCAACAAAGTGTACTGTTTGAACATACACATTAAAAATCAACTCCATGAGCATGCGCCAGAAGCCCATCATTTCGGTGTAGCTAAATTCTGATTCTTCGCCGCGATCAAAACTGCGAATATGCGCAACCAACGCAGTGCTTAGATGTTCGTTTTTGGTTTTGAGAATATCAAGCAAGCCTCGATAAAGACGAGCCGTCATGTGGCTGCGTTTTTTGGCTTCCTCTTTAAGATTTGAATCATCCGTTCCTGTTCCCATTTGTCTTCTCCATCAAAGATTGGTAAACTATCATAGTTGTCCTCTAACCAGCATTTTAACTGATATAGCTCTTGCTTGCAAGCTATTCCGGTGAAACCATCGTTGTACGGAGAATTTATTTCTAACAGACTTGTACGGATAGCTGCGTAAGCATCCTCAAGGCTGGGCTTTCGGAATCCCATTTGGTTATCTTGTTTTGCTATGTGCCTGGACGGCAGAGCTAATGGTATCATCGGCGTCTGGTGCGTGGTCACTTACAAAAATGATACAGTTTGGGTCAACTCGCCTTAAGGTGAATTGCTCATTATCAATTTCAACCTCAATGCCTCGACTCCAGCGACCGTGTTCTACCAAGATCCATTGTCCTGGAACAACATCTTGTTGTTCTGGACCAACTTCATATACCTGCGCCCAGCGCGGACGAATACCGGTGGTAGTGGCATCGTCTCCTAACAACACTATACCACTGGAAAGAGTTCTACCACTAAAATTCATGTCCTTGATCAAGACATTGTTGCCCAATGGGCGAAGTTTTTCTATGTGATGAGTATGTCGATAACTTCCTTGTGTGGGAAATAATCCTTGTCCAATTGGTAATTCGCTCATTTAGATCCTCGACGGTCCGTTGCCATTGTTCTTTTTTGGTTGAAGAAGTTTTTGTTCAACCTTGGTACTCTTGGCCACTGCGTCTGCAAGTGCACCGCGCATTTTTGGTTGCTCAATTTCATCCATGGTTTGATCTTGCTCTAGTATTTCGTCTGGAATGCCAGTATTCACAGGTGGCACATTTGCTCTGGCATTTTGAGCATCTTCTCGTTGCTGCTCTACTCGTTCTTTGGTGTACACAGCATTGGTATTGTAGTATTCTTTCATCACTTGTTCGCGTGTGCGTACCACAATACCGCCCGGACCAAGTTCGTCGCCGCGGGCATTGGTTTTCATATTGCCCACAGCCACTGACTGTTCGTTGCGCACTCTAAGCGCATCCAAATCAATGGGTTTGCCTTGTGCTGTTCTATAAATTTGTTTTGCCATTTTATTCTCCTAAGGTAGATATTTATTTGAGGAATTCATTGGGATCTAAATCATAATATAAACTGTTAATCTTATGCACACCCAGCAGAAACAGTACATAACTAGCCACACTACTACCTCGCCCAACACCCCACACAATGTTGTGTGCTCGCATGGTGTCCACAAGATATTTTAGATATTTGAGCAAGTTGAATAAGTTGCGTTCTTGAAACAGCAGCAGCTCAGTGCCAACTCGTTGTAGTTCTGCATCATTTGTGCATAATGACAACACATGCTCTGCAATATCCAACGATTGATAAGATTCAGGCATGAGCCATTGCTGTTGGTTAGTATGATCAAAAGATTCTATATCCACAACATCAGGATTATAAATCTGAAGAGATGGAAATTCTGCATACAAAGCAGCTACCGCATAGTTGTAGATAGTGGGATCTATAACATGAACCTTGCCTAGGTCAAGTGCAGGTTTTTGATACAATAGGTCGCAAAGCTCGTCACAGCTGGCATACGCTACTCCGTATTGATCGTATTTCATTTTTTGATATCTATGATTTTGCTAAAGTTTTTACTGTTCTTTTCCATGTCCTCAAGACGCTTGCGATTTCTATTTGCTAGCTCGTCTTGATAGTGTTGCATGATCATTTGCATTTGCCGCAAAGCATCCCCGGATCCTAGTCTATAAGCAGAATTCATCTTATTTGTAAGTTCGGTTATTTTGTTGTACAGTTCTTCGTCTTTTAGATGAGTCACACTGTCAACTAATGGATGAAATCCCATTATATATCGCCTTGTTGTCTGTGTTCGCTGTGATGTACATCAAATTCGCCACCTGGGTAACGAGCTTTCAATTTATTTACATTCTCAGCAATGACTTCGTTTGGATCTAGATTCAAAGCTCTACATGCATTAATCCAGTACCACATGATATCGCCTAGTTCGCGTTTCATGTGAAACACATTTTCTTCGGTAAGTGGTTTGCCTTGAAAAAAGATCTTTTTTGGAATTTCACAAAATTCACCGGTTTCTGCGGCAAGTCCCAGAGCACCTGTCAGCAGCAGCGGGACATTGATGTCTGGCCCGTGAGCGTCTTTTTCGTAATCAAAATTTCCGTCCAAGTAGTCTAGACGGTTCATGAATGTGGTTAAGTCACGAGAAGCTTCGCTGGTTACTGCACCAACGAATTCGGAATATTTGTTTAGGTCAATGTTCATGTTGATCTCCAGTCCAGTTAGTTTAACACTAACTGGACCAAGAGTCAATGATTATGATGCAGCAAAATTACCAGTTGAGATGTCGGATGCACCACCAACAGGTGACATCTTCCAGTATGATCCTTGTAGAGCCCTAGTGATCACACCAGGTGCATTAGGAGCACCAAATCCAATCTGAGGAATTACAGTTCCGCCAACATTTATAACCAAGATACCTTTAGCTCTAATAGATTTATTTGCAAGTGTATTTGCAGTTAGTATTATGGCTTGACCAGTTGATATACTGGGCAATGTTGTTGTGCCAGACCATACTGTATCTACTGGACTTGTAGGAGCTGCTGCTGTGGCTACTCCATCGGTGTACACCTGTGGAACTACCGACACTTGATAATGATACATGGTATATGTTGCTGTACCTCCAAAATTAAACAACAGTGTACCACTGGAAGGAGTAAGAGCATGAGTAATGTTGAGTTGAATCTCAAATTCATATGTGGTTGATGCTGCCACGGTCAATTGCCCTGCTGTGCCAGAAGTACCGCCAAATATACCATAAGCAGTATTTGTTCCAGCAGTAGGAATAAGGCTACCATTGTTAAATGCAGCATTGCCACTGATAACGTACATGTGTGGTGTTTGAATAACAGCACGGCTGCTGGTGGTTGGGGTAGCATACCAAACTCCACTAGCAAATTCAACTGCGCCAACTTTTGGTGTGGTTAGCAGCGTGCCGGTCGGAACAAGCAAACTTTCTTGAGTGTTGGTTGCTGCATCTAGACTGATGTTTGCAGCAGTAATGCCGCCGCCCACACCAAGACCGCCTGAGCCGGTTATAACAATAGAACCGATAGTCTTGGATGTACTGTTGATTCCAGCATTGGCTGCAATAACACCGCCAACATTGAGTTTGCTTTGAATACCAGCGCCACCTAGCACTGTCAGACTACCGTTTGGATCTGTTCCGCCTTTGGTACTTTCGGTTGAACTTGCTGCAACCAGGTTAGCATAAGAACTGCTGAACCCTAAACCACCCAGATAGCTGGCGCCATTGGCATACACATTACCTGCAACACCTAGCCCGCCATCACTGGTGCTGCCGTCAGCAAGGATAACTTGTTTGATTTGTAGTGCGCCACTGTTGAAGTTTGTGGCCCAGGCGCCGCTGTTGAGTACCAGGTTGCCACTCCACGCACCAACTGGTTTTGTAGTTGCACCGTTGTAAACGCCAGACCATGTATTGGTATTGTTATCATACGATGTGCCGTCGTGTGGTTGTCCTATGTGTAGGTTACCAAACACATTTACGCCACCCAGCGCAGTCATAGCACCCAAAGTTGGATTGCCGCCAGTTAGTACAGTTTCGTTTGGCTTGATTGGTGATGTGGTAGGAGTGCCCCGGGCGGCTTCTCTATTGAGAATGAATATAGAACCGGAGTCACTGGTACCAATATTGATATCACCGCTTACGCTCATGCCCACACGAGCCGAGCCGTTGCCTAGTACTAGGCCGCCTGTGGAAATATCTCCAGCTGTGACATTTTCAGAATTGTCAATGAACACACGACCTTGTGAGCCAGAACCAATTCCAATGACCACATTGCTTTCAAACAGTGTGCCGCCAATCACTCGCAATGCTGCTGTAGCACTCCTTGCATCTGCATTGCTGTTAATCATTGCAGTACCATTGGTACGCAGTGTACTGGTAATTACCAGGCCATTTGCACCGCCTGCGTCACCAACATACAAATTACCTGCAATACCAACCCCGCCTTTGACTACCAATGCACCTGTAGAAACATCTGTGGCTCTACTGCCTGCCAACACAAACATACCGCCTTTGAGAGCTCCGTCAACAGTTTGCCCGCCAACATACAAATTACCTTTGATGGCTGCACCACCTTGTACCTGGAAAGCTCCAGCATTCAAGTTACTTGCAGTGGTAGTCGCGTTTGAGTATAAGTTTGTCCCGGCAATTATATTCTTTTGAGCACTGATACCGCCAGCCACAGAAAACGCACCTGTGGTTGAGCTAGTAGCATCTGTGGTGCTGGCCAGGCCAAATGTACCACCCACATTCAAGTCACCACCAACACCTACACCGCCTTGTACCACTAAAGCACCAGTTGCTGTGCTGTTTGAAAGTGTAGAAGGCATGCCAATGGTCACTGCTTTGTTGAAACTCCAACGATCGTCGCTGGCCAAAGTTAACCCACTGTTTACATATTCAATGTTTGCAAACGCTGTATCCACGCTGAGACCAGCGCCATTGGCCAAGGTTGCTGATGCTGCACCGCTGGCCACAATTATGTTTTTGTCATCCACTGTCATCACAGTAGAATTGATAGTTGTTGTGGTACCATTAACAGTCAAGCAGCCAGTGATAATAACATTTTGATCGTTGTCAATGGTAACTGCAGGAGTCATTACACCACCATCGCGCTTGGTGCTGATCACAATGTTGCCGCCTAGGCCGTATGAAGTATTACTACCAGTGGCATACATGCCAATGGCTGCTACCTGTTGATAACTGTTGTTGCTATCGTCTTTGTTCTTTGTGAAAGCTAGGCCGTTAAAATAACCAATGTAGTCACCAGTGTTGACCACAGTTTCAGTTGGATTGGCAGCACCTGCTGCACCTGGGTCAGCAGTACGACTTTTAGCAACGCTAAAACCGGCCTGTGTCATTGTGGCAGGATTATTTCCGCCATCTGCAAAATTCTGGAATGAAGTTACTCCGCCGCGCACACTGAAAGTGTCTGTGCCTGCCTTGGTGTTACTGTCAATCTTGGCACTTACGGCAAACAAATTGCCCCATCCCAGTCTCAGCGTAGGAGTTGGATAACCGCCAATGCCGGCCATGTAGAAGTTGGGATCACGGAACACTGGGTTGCCGCGAGTGAGTTCGCGAACAAAAGTAGTTGTACCACTGTCAACACTGGAGAATTCAAAAATGTAATCACCAGGATCAGTAAAGGTAATCAGCCTACTGGAACTCACTGTGCGCAAACCAGGAATTCCAGACAAATCGGTGGTCAGTGTACTTGGTAATTCCAATGTGTTTTCTACACTGCTGATGTTAACATAAAATAACAATCGTGCAAACTGAAGCGCCGCTGGCCAGTTCTTGATCACAGAGTTGATCTTGATTGAACCAGTTGCATTAAGTTTGTGAATATTGCCAAGAGCCAGATCCAGCTGAATTTCTGTAGCGGTGGCTGCGCCTACTTCGCCCCAGTCATACACTGTTTCACTTTGATTCTTGGTTTGAATATTTTTTACCTGACTGCCCAAAAAGTTGTTATCCAACGAGCTTCCGCTGAGCGCACTCTTAAGAATAACTTTGGATTGCAGGTCTTCAACTTCTTGTTTGATAAAAATGAAGTTGTTTTTGATGTTGGTAAAGTTATCGCGGAAGCCTTGACTGTCATTGTCTTGCCCTGCGATTGGGTAATTACCATTGATATTAAACGGATTTACTAAGCTGGCCATTATCTAAATACTCCGGTTTTAGGGAACTTGATATATTTATCCAGAGCTCCTGGTTCGGTATAGTTGTCTCTGTTGCTAACAAAACGGGTGCCTTCGGTGTCAAAACTGGTGTTTTGAGTGCTATCTGGCAGGTTAGTACTGATCAAACTATACTCTGGTACTGTTTTACCCGTCTTGATCAACGGGTCATAAAACAGCTTGGTTGTTTCTCTAATTACTGTAACCACTTGGTTAAGCAGAATTTGTCGTATAAAAGTCAGGACAACCAAATCGTTGGCAATTTCCACTTGCCAAATACCTGCTCGTTGGTTGCTGATGTTGGTATTAATACTGTCTAGATATCCTGGAATAATTGTGAGTTCATCATATGCACCTGTATCAAATCCTGAACCAGAACTGGGTTCTGAACCAAATGTTTCGTTAAACAAGTTCCAACCATCATTTACACCGCCAAACCCTTCTTGTTGTGCAAAAATCAAGGTGTCTCCAGTTTGTAAGCTGTATCCACGCTGTGTCACAGATTGAACTGTGTTGAGATTAATTTGATCAAATCGCACATTGCGTATGGCCCAGGTCACTGTAAAGTTTGGAGACTCGCGCAGTACAACACCTGCTGTGCCAACTGCCACTGGTATTACCGTGTCTCTACTTACTGCATTCAATTGATTGTTCACAAAACGATCGGACTGGCGCCAGCTGGTGCCATCGGTGCTGTACACAATAGAACCTCTATCGCCTACTGCAACATATTGATTGTTTACAAAAGCCACAGATCTCAAGGTGTCTGTAACACCGGCTGTGTAACGTTGCCAAACTGTATCTTCCTGATTTTTCAACCATACACTGCCCTTTTGCCCTACTATCACCCACTGGCCTGCATAATAAACATCATACAAGTTTAGGCTAGTGGTAGAATTATCTAAGGTCCAAGTCAGCCCATCGTCGACACTGGTAATAATTTGCCCACCCTCCCCCACTGCAATCCATGTATCAACATTGTGATACACAGCAGTTAGTGTTCTATTGGCCAGAGTAATAATTGGCAAGCTCCAAATTTCGCCATTGGTGCTGCGGATCACAGTACCCTCATTTCCAACTGCAACATAGGTATACAATGTGTTTACGCCGCTGGTGTAACTACGCACTCCGACTGACTTCAAATCGCCGTACAACAAACCAAACTGCTGACTCCATGCACGATCTGCAACAGATTTTTGAATAATTAATCCTCGATCGCCTACTGCTAACCAACGATCTGCCACACTAATAACTTTATTCAATACCACCCCAGTAAGACCAAATGTTATTACATTGTCGTATCCAACATTTATGTTTGCAGTCAATGGGTTGCTCAGTGTAATGGAAGTATCTGTTTTTGCAATGATAGAAGTATTTTCCAACACTGATTCTGGTGTACTGAAGTTGATTGAAACATTGCTTTGCGCTGCTACTGTTGAATTAGCAAACACCACAGTCAAATTACTATAAGTGGCATTGGCAGATATTTCTGCTATTCTAGCAGTAATTGGAATCCCAGGGCCAACCACATTCATTCCTCTAAAGATGCTACCATTAATGCCAGCTGTGCGAACTGTGATGTACATGCTGGTCCCAAAAGGTGTTACTGAGGCCCAGGCCGCAGTATTATCGCTGTTTGCAATTTCTGTAACATTGAAAATTTGACTACCAATTGGCAACAAGGTTGTGTCACTAACATTAATCACAGAGTTGCCTGCCATAGCCGTGGTTGTGATTCGATGCACCAGCGTTAGGTCTGACCCAGCTTGAATATTTGCACTTGGTGGCACACTGATGTTGGCATAAATGTATTTGGTTAGAACTGTAGCACCAGCATTGATAGCAGTTAATCTTGGATAGTAGTTAGCAGATACATTGCCAACACTGGTAAAAGTTATGTTGTTGACAAAAGCCGGTGTAGTATTTGCTGTGACCAATACCTCTATATTTCCTCGTAGGTCGTCAAAGGTAATACTAGTGCCTGTGGGTATAACATTGGTAGTGACATTGCTAAGAAACAGAGTGTTGCCAACATTGGCTGTAATTACTGCTGCATTGGCCAAGTCAATGCCTTTGGTATACACAGCATACCCTGTTTGAATATTTGTTGCTGTGTCAATATACACTTCGCTATGGCCGGCGGCGGCTGTACGAGTAACATTAGCGTAAAATTTAGTACCATCTTGCCATGACACAAATTCTAACGCAGTGCCTGACACAATGGTATTGGCTATATTACTACTCACCCGAATACTGTTTTCAATTGCTGTAACAAAACTTCTTGCGTTGGATACAAAAATACTTGACTGTGCAATTTCGTCACCGATCTTTACTACCGAGGTAGACGGAAATCTTATCACGCTTGTGCTGCCAGCAGTGAGACTGTTCAATATTCCCAAAGTATATGTAAAGTTTATTCTTGCATTGTCAGCAGCCCATTTTTCTCCACTACGACTTTGAAGTATGGCACTGTTGGCACCAATGGCAAGATAGCCTGCGCCAACTTTGTATGCTATACTGGTAAGTTGGTTGCCTGTGCCACTGGTTTCAATCAGCCATGCTCCTTTATCTACTATACCAACACTGGGAATCCTATTAAAAGTTGTGGTCTGACTACGCACAAAAGAGTTTGAATCTGCGTTGTAGTTTTCGCTCAGAGTTCTATCCCATTGATATCTGTCGGCAGTAAATTTGAACGAGTTCATGATATCGCCGACACTGAATCCGCTTTGCTCCAAAGCCGCTTGATAACGATACAGCAATTTATCACCTTCGCCGGGATTAGCATAAGCCAGAACCAACCCTCTAGTCAGGCCCAGTGGCTGATTGGTTTCTGGCTGGACACTCAACATCCAGTCTGGCAATGCTCCTTGAAATTCGTACCCAATACGCTCAATGTCTTTTGCCATGTTGGCAAAGCTATTGGTATATACTGTGTTTTCGCCTGTGAGATCGTCGCTGGTAATAAGTCCAAAATCGTCAGTTCGTGTTATTCTATCGTCCACACTGTGATAATCATCAATGTCCAGACCAGGAGAAATCAAGGTTCCATAATCTATACCTGTGTTTCTGCGCACACTGATTATTTCTCCTGGACGATTGGCTGAGTTATAATCCAGTACATCTACATACAATACTTCGTATTTGATAGATCCATCTATGTTTCTAGCCACAGCCTTGCGAATAGTGCCAAAGTTTATTTTTTTATTGATATGATGATCACTCATTGCATCCACATAATGTGCTGCTGTTTCTGCTCGTAGCCCTGCCTGAACCAGCATAGTCAGATCAAGATGTACTCCAAAATATGGATCATTTGGACGATATATCAAATCATTGCTGCTTAGATTTGCGTCAGTTACAATAGATCTAAACACCTGTCTAAGGCCAGCTGGTAACAAAGCCTTGAGATATAAATTTTCAAAAGGTCGTTGATTTATATTTTTCACCACTAGTGAAAATTCTTTTTCACTGTAAATTTGTCCTGTAACATCTTCTGCAATGACTGTGAATGTAAATTTACTATCATAGGTATTTGTACCTGTATCAAACTGTATTTGACTAGTGTTCCTGTCTATGCTAAAAAAATCAAATGATGTTCTACCGCTGATAAGTCCATTAGGTAACAGTCGTAGACCTTGTGGAATTCGTAGGTATTGTCCGCTCTTGACTCTATAAGTCAAACTAGTATTACTTCTGCTGGTAGCTTCAATTTGTAAAGTGCTTATAGCACCGTTGTCAATGGAATCTAAATTAGTTGGTGTGTTCCAAGTTACAAGGTCTTGGGCTGCACTCAGCACTTTTAGGGTAAATTTAACAGGCTGACTACTGCGTCGACTGGTAACAGATTCACTAATAGGAACATCAACATAAGCTGTCACTATAAATTCATAAGTGGATTCGTATGATGTACTGGTACCTAGTGTACCTAGTAACCAGCCAGTATTAAGATCAAGAAAAATACCACCCGGCAGGCTTAGATCAGATTGATCAAAACTTTTGTTGTCAAATGGAACAATAGTATACACATTATCCTGATCGTCAGGGGATGGTGCGGCACCTTGATCAAACCTAGCAGGCCCAGATGCATTAACTGACCACTTTACTTGGCCATTTGGATTTGCATAATAGGCCTGAAATCTATAGGCATAACTTTGCAATTGTCGTACAGGCGGCAACTCAACCGAGGTTGTTATAATACTTGGATACAAGTACCCATCTCGATCAACAGAATATAATGTGCTATCAGCAGTAATTAATTCATTGTCAACCAAGAAAAATGATCTAGCATAAATTCCAATGGAATATCTTTGATAAGAATAATTTATTCCATCATAGATTCGAATGGTAAATTGGTATCTACGACTGTCGGCAGCGCCTTCAAAATCCCATACATATTGATCGTAACCGCCAACATCATATGCTGAAGTGCCTGCTTCTCCGGCTGCCGACGGAGCTAGTGCAAACCCACTGATCAACCCTGATTGACTGAGTGCAAGTCCTGGAGGTAATCTGCCTTGACTCACACTCCATTCTAATTTGCCAGTTGGGCTGGTTTCTAGAGCGTTGATTTGAAGTACCACTGGGTCACTGTCAAAGAAGTACCCTAGATCTTCGATACCAAAGCTGGTAAGATTGTCGATGGTGGCACTGGCTGTGGTTGTATTGGCACCACTAAATGTGATTGTAGGAATAGAGGTATATCCGGTGCCGGCCTTGGTCAACCCAATGCTTTTGATTGCACCATTGGCAAATAAAAATATTTTGCCCGGCAAAGCCGATTCACTGTCTAGGAGGTCGGGCGCACTTATACTTACAGCTACATTTGCAGCAAAATACCCACTGCCTCTGTTGGTGAAACTTAAATTAATGTTACCTCGTGTTTGACCAACTCCTTCGCCGCGCACTCCTGTTGGCAAAATCGTAGGAAGCACAATCTGATTTACAAATATGCTAAATGTTCTGTCGGCAATTTGATTTACGGTATTCTTGACTCTTATAGTAAAACGGAATTCTCTAGCCACAGGATCGCCGGAGGTTACAACCTGAGGAAAACCATAAATTCTACCGCTTGGTACTACCTGTAGTCCTGGAGGAAGTTGTCCACTGAGCAAACTATAGGTTAAATTGCTTGCTTGAGGTTCAATGTTTGCCACACCGGAAACTTCGTCACTACTGAGACTGCCGTAGAATCTGGCTCCAACTATGTACGGAAATGTTGGCTGATCATCCAAATCTTGTGACATGAAATAGGCATAGGTGCCATTGGGAAATTCTGGAGTTACACAAAATCTTCCATTGCTTTGATCTAATGTTGTACCGCTAGGAGCGGTATATTCATAATCTTGTACAAAGATACCCAATGGCCAGATACCTTGCACCCTGGTATCAGTTCTGAACTCATAATTTATTTCTGCGTTCACTTGTATTGCATTTGAAAGCACCCGCACAATTTTATAGGTTTTTGCTGGCCAGGGGCCGCGCAGTTCCATACCAGGATACAATCCTTGTGTGGTGCTTACTGGAATTTGAGTACCGGGATACCGGCCTGGTAATACACTTACACTTGCGGGCAACGGGCGCCCTGATTTTTCAACAAGAGTATAGCCTGAACGCATTCTTACCACACCACCAATGGTGCTTGGGTTATCATATCCATACGGACCGTAAATAGGATAACCATCAATGGCCCATCCTAGTATTTTGCTATGACCGTCGGTGTGTCGATATCCTGATTTCCATGCAAGCAAGTTTTGCCAAGCATCTGCATTTATAAATTGACTGGTACGATAGTTATAGGTACCATTTGCTGCTGGCTGACCTCCACTGGCATCTTCTCCTAGTACTCCAGCTGCTACTGCATTCACAGTCCAGTTTGAATCAAATGATGTGATTGTTGTTTCAGATGCAGGCGCAAACAGCACAATGCCAACTGCGCTAATACCAATCACACCAGTGCTGACCGGAGTTTGTACCAATGCCACTCGATTTAGGCCGCCTCGGTAAGGGGTAAGTAAGTCGATTGACTGTGCAGCTATTCTGTTGAGATTTTTGTCATTTGGAAATGCCCCAACTGTGACCAGTCCAGTGAGATTATTTGTTTGAATACGCCATGTGGTTTTGTCTGTTAGGATACTGGTTTGCACAGCATTTTCAATACCATTTCCTGTGATACTGTCCCTGGGGTCAAAGCCTGCAGAAGGGGCAGGTGCAACTGGATTTTCTACATCCAGTTGCAGACTTACTTCTGTGTTTTCTGCGTAGGTACCTAAATTGCCTTCAGGTGTTATCCAGCGTAGTTTTGCCATGTCTGTTCCATTTTATGTATTTATGGAACTGCAAAACTGGATTAGGCCTGTGCTTCGTTCCAACGAAGCGTTGCACTTACATTGCCAATAATGCGGTCGCCTGTGCTATCAGTTGGATATAGCGCCATATTAATATACAGTGTGTCTGATCCATTTGGGAATGTACCGCGCCCACCAATGGCACTTTGAGTCAATTCTTTAATTCCGCTCAAATCCAATTGATTCGACTGCCCGGGGCTAGACACAAATTCAAATATTTTTTCACCTGCTATCGCTGCATTTCCTGTAGTAGGGGCAAAAGTTGGAATTGTTGCTATTTGTGTAAAACTCGGCTGATTACCATATGTTGTGGCATTCAAAGATGTCCAGGTTTCGTTTTCGCTGTAGTTTGCAGGGTTAAGAATACCCTGAACTAATATGCTGGTGTTAGCTCCAGTTTGGACTCTAGCCAGGCCTGGTGCATCTCCTGCTCCTACTGCTACTTGTACATTGCCCACAGTAACATCAATGTCTTGCAGTAACAGCTGAGCTCGATTGAGCAGTTCTTTTACTCCTAGATCTCCGGTCAATCCATTACTTGCACTTGGTGCTAGTCTAATACCAAAGTATGCCTGAAGATTACTGTATACTGGAGTCGGCGTTTGTGAATATGAGAACGCATAACCCCGGTCAAGATCAAACCCGCCATCCATGATATATGAACTACCCCAGTGGCTCATGTTTGGACTTGCTACTAGACTAACCAGCTCAACGCCGGATCCTTCGCCGTGACTCTGCGGCACTGGACGGCCATGAATAGTTCTATATGCGCCTCCCAAGAACACATTGGCACCGGCACATCTAGTTAGGCTGTTCAATGTTGGCCACGGTATGTCGTTACGAGAAATCGAATTATACTTTATTAATTCATAGTTCATGTACACAAAACCACTGTCTGGGAAGAAGTCTGCATTTTCCACAGCCATGGTAGCTGTTATAGAAGCTCCTAAAACACTTGTTTTTAGTGCAGTTACACCTGCGGCACCTTCATTATTAACCTCATAGCGCACTGGCAAGTTGGCACTGCGCATGGATGCGGTAACATTAATGTTGTTTTGCTTCATACGATGCATGATAATAAAGTTTGCATCGGTGCCACGAATCATGAAGTCCATAAAACCTGCGCCATACCATGTAAACTGAATACCAATCATTTGCATGTGATTTGGATCAAATTTATAACCACTTGACCCACTGCCATCCACAGTGTCGTAATTAAAATCTTCTTGCTTTATTCGAACTTCTTCCACCTTGTACATGTAGTTGCCGTCTGAAGTAACACTGCCTCTAAAATCCGGAGTCACTGAAATTTCTGTGCCGGTGGTGATAAAGTTTACTTTGTGGACCATGCCTTTAATTACCACACGGTCGCCAATTTTAAGCTGTTGGCCCCACAGAGTATTTGCACCATAAATGGTATTTGACCCCACAGTAAAGGTAGCAGTACCTGCCAGCTGAAGTGTGCTTGTTCGCTTGACTGCGTTAAATTGACTTCCGTCATATTCCAAGAACATGCCATTGGCATCATCATGCGGGCCTGTTCTAATCACTGAGCCATGCCATCTAAACATATAGAGTTTTGGCACCTTGCTCAAATCGCCCTCAGTACTGTCCAGCAATTGCACCGCAATAACCTTAAGTTGTACATCGCTGTCCACTGCAATCACAGTGTATTGAGCATTGTAACCACCGGTAGCGATACCTTGTAGTCTAATTACTGCACCAATTTGACATCCATGCGGTACCGCAGTCTCAATGGTAATTGTTGAGCCTATGCCAACCCCACTGGACTGAACATCTGTTACATCATAGTTGGGAGCAAACAGCACACCGGTGGTGTACAAAAATCCTTTACCAGACTGATATCGGAAATATTTTTTACTTTGGCGAGTTGCAGCCGCACCATGTACAGCACTGGCAGTTCCAAGTAATACACCGCCGTCACCTGGTCTATGTAGGAAAAATCCGTCATTGCGAGTGTACACTCTAAACTGGTTTGTATTTGTATCAGGAGCAATATTGCCCCCTGTTATAACTTGTCCACGAGCGGCAAATTCTACTTGATAAGCTGTAGGTATGCTGTTGGCATAATACCCGCCCGGTAAATTAGCAAATTGTCCAGCACTAACTGTTGAATTTGCACCAATCATTAAAGGCATACCGGGCGTGAACCCATGCGGCGAACTGAAATGTATAGTGATACTACTAGGAGTTGCGCCGTTGCTGTTGAATTGAATAACAGGTAGATCAGCACCAGAATAAAAACCGCCTTTGCGCACAATTGTTCTAGGACTAATAATACTGTTGTTGGTACCTGCCCAGAACGAAGTGATCTCTCCTTTGGCAAAGTATGTAAACGTGTTGGCTGTAACAGAGTATACTAGTGAAGTTCCTTGACCTCGTGTGAATCCAGGAGCATTCACATCCAGTTGCTGTAAAGTAAATGCATCGTTTACTACTAGTCCATGAAATACAGATGTCACAGTAACTAAACTTGGATTGCTACCATTTGTTTCCACAGCAGTAACTGGCAGTTCAGCACCTGGTAATTCATAAACGCTGGGATATGCGTTTACTGTTTCAAAGCCTTGCCATTTGGTACCTTGTAAACCATATTCAAAGTCAGCGTCAATCTGTGATTGAGGATTGGCCACACGCTGGCGTTCAATGGCGTCTGTGCCAAAGTCATTCCAGGTTCGTACCAATTGGTATTGTTCTTCAATGAAAATACTAATCTCATCGCTGGGGTTGTGTGTGCTGGTATCAATATCAGTTATATAGATATAGGTTTCGCCTAGTGTAATGGCATTTTGTAGTAATGCAGTACCAACCGTGCCTGTGCCTGCAGGTATGTTATCATAAGTTACCACGGTGTTGTCAGCATCGTTGGTTTTGATACCACCGGGCCTATAGGTTACAGTTGCGCCTGTGTTTTGTGTGTCAGCAAAGTTATAATAGATTACTCCACGAGTGACATTTGTGATCAGCAGCAGTTTGAACAGATCCTGTTTTCCTTCAACCGCGATATAACCGCTGAACCCGTCACCACCACTGCGTCCTGCACCCACGCCGCCTGGTACAAATAAATATTTTCGAACTTGTCTTTTTGCCATTTAGAAATTACTCCGATTATGATCCTAATCCAATGGCGAACCCCACTACGGTTGCCGTTACATATTCTTTGGTAGTTACGCTTTTTGGTGTAGGAATCGTTGTCACCGTCAAGTTACCAAATGTGCCTATACCTGAGATAACATTTCCTGCTGTGAGATTAGCCTGAATTGTTGTGTTGGCAGTTACCAAGAGATTAGCTGTGGTTAATTTGCCAGACAACGACGCATTAGCAGCCGTTAAGTTTCCCCAGGTGAGCGTAAGGTTAGACGCTGTAATATTTCCAACCACACTGAGTGTGGTCAAACTACCAACACTGGTCACATGAGGTTGAGCATTGGTCAACAGTGTGCCAGTAAGCTGTGTATATGATCCTTTGAAGCCTGCAACATTTGCACCTGTGATATTGCCGCTGGTGGTGTTGAATCCTGTGGTAGTGACATTGCCGGTTTCTACACCAGCTTGCAACTGAGTTAAACCACCAATGGTAAGTGTAGCACCGGCAATGCTGGTTTCGCTGGTAAAGCTTCTTGCAAACAGCTCACTGGTATAGGCAGAACCGCCAACGCCCAGGCCGCCGGCAATTACCACTGCACCTGTAATATTACTGGAGCTGGGTGTGGTGGATTGAAATGTGGTTGGGTTGGCAACAGCACCACCAGAGAACAATGTCCCCACTGTGGCTATCTGCACACCATTTAGGAAAAAAGTACCACTGAGATAACTGGGTTGCACTGCTGTGAGTGAAATGTTTCCTGACGCCGTGAGATTACCAGTGACTAAATTTTGTCTAGCTTCATCTAAAAATGTGAAGTTATCGTTGGCCTTGATGAAAGCATCGCGAATACTATCCCCGGTGCCATCATTGGGTATTGCGCCAACATTAATTTCAGAAATTGCCATTTGTAATCCTATTTGTCATATTTATTCGTGCGACTCTGGTCAACTTGTAAATGCAGCTCTGGTAACAGTGATTTCCACATTGGTGCCAACATTGTTAGTGAATCTAAAGTTAACCTGTGTGCCCACAATAACTGCGTCAAAAGTTGCCAGCAAAAGACTGGGTTGATTACTCAGTCTAGCATATTCGGTGTAATACACAGAGTTGCTGTCATGAGTAAGCAGGATTTCACTGGCAAATACAAATGTGCTGTAAGTTGCCTGTACAACATATTTTACAGTTCTAAATCTGTCTACGGAAAAACGATCAAGCACAGTAGTTGTTGCAGCAGCCACGGTTCGTCGGACACTACGGTTATCAACATATGGATCATGATCTTCAAATGCCAAAGAACCCAAATCTGCATTTGTTGGGATCTGGTTTGGGGCGTTACCTATGATATTGATTGCCATTAGAATGTTCCTTCTGACTTGTTGATGGATAGTGTGCGTAATTCGTTGCCGTCAACGATGCCAGGATAAATCTGTATCTTACGAATTGTGCCGTTCAATGAATCAGTTCCTGGGCCTGTACCAAATTCAATACGCGAAACTGATTGAGGAATATTGCCGGTGGTTACAAAAACATTGGCAATGTTGTTGAACGCTCGGCCTATCATGTTTTTCTTGAAATAAACCGCTATTTTGTCTGTGCCAGTATTAAGGTTAGCAGTTGCCACATTTGCGGTCAATATACTTGTGTTGGTTTGCAACACACCACCGGAGTAAATTATTAAATTGGCTGTGCGATCCACTGGTGCATTTTTGTTTTCTGCCAACACTGTTATTCTATTGTTTACAGTACCATCGTTAAAACTTACAAATGTACTGCGACGATTGTTATTTACAGCAGTGGTTGGACGGTAGTCTAGTGCTGCATCGACAAACACAGTGCTGGCACTATAATCATACAGTCTAGCAAAATCAAAATTGTTCACAGTCAAACTATCTGCACTTCTTGTATTGGCCACCGTGGTAGTCGGAACATAACTGGTTGCAAAATCACCAAGTTCCATTTGCAATCCAAATCCATAAATGCCTTGTCCATTGGCCCAAAACTGTTCAGATCCACTGTCTGCCAGCGCCAGCAATATATTGCCGCTGGTATTGGTCTTGGTCACTGTGCTTTGAATTCTATACCAACCATTGGCTAGAGTTTGAATACTGCTTCTATAACTTGGGCCTTCGGTGTCTACGGTGCCATTGGTCAAATCAAATATTGTTGGAGAACCTTCGTTCTCAAAAATTAATGTAGCTTGGTCTAGTTCAGCTGCCTTGACAAATGCACTGGCAACAACCTCTTGCCCAATGCCTAATGTGGGGTGATATGTGGCATCTTGATAGATACCGTGTATGCTGTTGCTGGTATCGCCAGTGATCTTGAATGCGTTGTATAAACTATCAGGACTGGTTGTTGCATTGCTCACAGTGTCTACATTGCCGTTAAGAGTAAAATACACAGTGCTATTGGCAAAACTGTTGCTTTCGCGCAGCAGGTTCTGTCGGCTTTCTTCAATCATGATCCCCATGGGCGTAAGGTTGCTTGGGTCATGTGTAAATCTTGGTTCTTCGGCAAATGCTAGTTTCAATATACCAGTTTTTGTAAAGTAGGTAGCTGTGCTAGTTCTGCTGAAAGTTAATATCATTGGTAATTCTGAACTATTACCAAAGTCAAAATTCATAGTTGGTCGTTTGGCAGGTCTGACATTGCCCATTCCGATGGTAGTAAACACACCAGAACTTGGTGTTGCATTACCAATCGGAGTGTTGTTAATAGATGCTGCCAAGAATGCTGTAAAGTTAACATTACCAACAATAGTAGCATCACCATTGACCCAAAGATTACCAGCAGTGCTAATGCCGCCTAACACACGCAGAGCACCAGTGTTGGAGTTAAAGGTTGGAGTTGTACTGTTGATATACACATTGGCATTGCTAGCCAACCCAGCCCATTCTGATCTAGTGCTGCGAACAGGATCGGTGTCCCATACTGCCTTGCCAATGATAACATTACTTTGGAAACTGGCGCCGCCACGAACTTGTAAAGCACCACTGTTTATGTTTGCATTACCAATTGTGTGAGCATTGGCAAATGTGTTGCCTAACACTAACCTATCGCCAATTACCACACTGTTGGCAATGCTTGCGCTCAATGCAGTAATACTGGTTATACCAGTTAAACTTCCATTGGCTGTGATATTACCTGTGCCTGTAATATCTCCATTGGCTGTTATGCTGCCATTGAATGTCCCGCTGCCATTGGCTGTTATGCTGCCATTGGCCAATAGACTGTTTGCAAACAAATCATTAGCAACTGTTAAATCGTGGTTGATGTAAACATTACCAATTCCAACTTCGCCCCAACCACCTGTCAGGAACAATCCGCCATTTACAGTCAGATCATTTCGAATTGTGGTGTTACCAAATCCGCTTAATGCACCTATGTTGACCGTGGTTGCTTCACCACCAATCTCAATCACTGTTACATTACTAGAGAAAAGACTGATATTACCAACATTGCTCTTGAAGTCTACACTGGTTTGAGAGCTGTTGAAATAGATGTCTCCACCTATATGAGCATTTCCAAATGTAAACAAATTGCTTGCAAAGTAACCGCTTTCATTAGAAATAACATTGCCTAACACTGCAATGTTAGCGCCAATACCAACACCACCGGCCACAAGTAATGCACCTTCTAGAGGAGAAAAACTGTCAGTAGTGCTAGTAATGCGAACAACATTAGCAGTTAGGTTAGAAGTGATATTAGCTGCACTAACAAATAAGTTTGCAGCAAGCGCAACAACATTGCCGTTTGACACCACAAGGTTGTTGTTGATTTCTAGATTACCAATTGATGTATTGCCAACAATTACACCAACACCATTCACAGTCAAATTGGTTGTGGTCAATGTAGAATTGGCATTGATGTTGCCTGCTAGCACATTACCAGCGACAGTGATGCTGTTATTGACAATGGCGTTGCTAACCACAATGTTGCCTGCTGCTACAGTGATACTATTTGCACTGATATTGTTGCCAACCACAACATCTTGAGCATAAACAGTTGCAGAGCTTATAACATTACCAATGGTGGAAATATTGCTTGCTACCTCTAAACTAGTCAAATTACCAACGGTGGTAATTGCCGTTTGACTTGGTGTTACAACACTGCCTTCGATGCTGGTTGTTTTTACAATTGGGCTTATCACCCAGCCAAATGTAGTGATATTGCCTGCGCTGGTAAGACTGCTTAACTGACCCACTTGCGTGATATTTGGTTGAATTGCCTGAGTCAAGAAACCGTTTTGGAATAGAGTTGCACTTATATTACCAGTTATCAACCCACTTACAGTAAGGTTACCCAAAGTGCCAACACTGGTTATGAATGGTTGTGCATTGGTAAGCAGCGTTCCTTCAACTTGTGAGAATGAACCTTTGAATGTTGAAATATTGGCACTGGTTACATTTCCGGTAACAATCAATGAACTTAGATTACCAATTGATGTAATGTTGGTCTGAGCTGTGGTTACTAGTGTACCAACTATATTTGAAAATGTTCCTGTGCTGCCACTCACATTACCTGTGCTAACATTCGCAGTAAATGTAGCTTGGTCTGCATTGAGTTGTACTGTAGTTACATTGGCAAATGATCCTGTGTTGCCACTGATGTTTCCTGAACTGATATTTCCGGTTACCGTTAAACTCGGTAGTGTGCCTATCTCAGTTATGAACGGCTGAGAATTAGTTAACAGTGTGCCAACTACATTTGTAAATGTTCCAGTGCTGGCAGTTATATTTCCAACAGCGGCATTGCCCAATACAGCCAATGCATCACTCACCGTGACATCAGTGAAAGTACCAGTGGCACCGCTTACATTACCTGTGCTGACATTGCCAGTCACAGACAATGCATCAAGTGTACCAACAGAGGTAATATTGGGCTGACTGTTGGTCAATAAGGTACCAGTGATGTTGCCAAATGTTGCAGAGTTACCAATAAGCGTGTTAATAGTACCAAAATCTGTTACAACAAGGTTACTAATTGTAAATGAAGCATCAATGCTAGCAAAAGCAAACGCATTTGCAGTAATTGTGCCTGCAACATTAAGATTGCCTAGCGTACCAACAGATGTAATATTAGTTTGTACAGGTGTCAGCAGAGTGCCTACCAGGCCGGTAAATGCACCAGTGACAGCACTTACATTACCTGTGTTTAAGTTTCCTGTTATGGTTAGGTTGGCTAGTGTGCCAATTTGTGTAATATTTGGTTGCAGAGAGGTTCGTAAACTACCCACTAGGCCAGTGAATTCTCCAACGGTGCCAAGCACATTGCCTTGTGCAAAAACATGTGATGCAGATCTTACCACACCAAGATTGGCATTGGTAGCGTTTAGGTCAAGAGTAGTAGTTCCAACAACATCAATATTGGCGCCAAGAATTGCACCTGAGGTTGTTACAGAATTTAATACTCCCACACTGGTTATGTTAGGTTGTGCAGCAGTTTGCAGAGTACCTGCAACTATGTTAAATGTACCTTGGGTGGCTGTGACATTGCCTGCGTTGACATTGCCTGCAATTGCAAATGCATTTGGAGTAGTCCACACACCATCATATATGGTAAGATTACCAAATGCTCCGCCTTGCCCAATTAAAATACCTGATCCTCGGGCAGCAGTGGCACTCACTGCGCCATTGGCCAAGGTTAAATCTAGATCTGATGTGGTAACATTTCCAGCACTGACTGTGGTGGTATTACCATTAACAAACAAATTGCCTGTTACATAAAAATCTTGTGCAACAAATTGTGATCCTGATATTTCAACTGGGCCGTTTACACGCAGTTCTGTCAGTATACCAACTGATGTAATGTAAGGCTGTGAGTTGATGTACAATAGACCATTCAGAGTACTGAAGTCACCAATGTCTGCATGTACATAGCTACCAGTTCCGGTGCTGAACAAGTTGCCGGTAATATTGAGATTGCCTGCATTTACATTGCCAGTTGTGATATTAGTATTAGCATTTATATTTCCAACCAACAAAGTGCTGCTTACAAAAGCATTGGTAGCAACTAGATTACCCAACAGTGTTACCGCAGTGACACTACTGTTGCTGACTACAGTATCTGCTCTGGCCTGACCATTTACATTCAGACCATTGAGTGTGCCCACACTGACAATGTTGGGCTGAGTGCCTGTGTTTATTGGTCCGCGTATGTCGTCGCTAACCAAGGTAAGAGCAGTTAGGTTAGAAGTAAAAACTTTACCAAATGCTACATTGGCTGCCTGAATGGTGCTGACATTACCAAACACTATCAAGTTGCCAGCAATTTCCAAATTGGTCAAATTGCCCAGTGTAGTAATATTTGGTTGTGCAGCAGTTAGAACAGTGCCTTCAACATTGCCTGCTCGTAATGTGCCAGCGGTGGTCAAGTTACCTGCTGTGGTGTTGCCAGTGACACTGAGATTAACCAAAGTACCAACACGAGTGATTGCTGTTTGCGCAGTGGTTAAGATGTTACCAACAAATCCGTCGCTGGCGGTCATTCTAAATGCGCTTACATTACCACTAGTATTCAAATTGCCCACTGTGGCATTACCGCTCACAGCAATTGTTCCAAGAGTACCTACACTGGTAATGTTTGTTTGAGCAGGTGTAAGCAAGGTGCCTGTCAAACTAGTAAAGGCACCAGTTGCACCAGAAACATTGCCAGATGAAATATTACCTACCACTGTGAGGCTGGTAAGATTACCAACAGCAGTGATGTTTGGCTGCGATGCAGTTCTCAATGGGCCAAAAATTTGACTAGAGGTCAAGCGATCCGCGGTGATGTTGCCGTCAACATCTAGGTCGTCAAGAGTGCCGACTGTGGTTATGTTTGGTTGTGCTGCGGTTAAGATTGTTCCACTGACCACAGAGAAATTGCCATGGTATGCTCGAACATTGCCCATGATCACATTACCTGACAGGTCTGGCAATGTTATATTGGCTATTGCCGCATTGGCCGCAGCAACATTGGCTTGTAATGATTGTATACTATTGTGTTGTACAACATCATTGGCAATCAAATTGGTGATTGCCACGGCCTGACTAGACGCATTGCTGGTCAAGGTAGATAGGGTAGTGGCCTGAGCAGCAGCATTGGCAGTCCAGGCCACTGTTACCGCAGCAATAGCAGCATTTGCCGCCTCTACATTTGCTCGCAGTGCAGCAATCTGCACATTGGCAATAGTAAGATTGGCTGCGGCTATTTGTGCATTGGCAGCACTCAAATTGGCATTGAGAGAGGCAATTTGTTGTGCCTGAGTTACGCTGTTGGCAGTGAGGGTGTTTAACAGCGTGGCCTGCGTAATTGCATTGGCTGTGGTAACTGAGTCAAGAGTTATAATAGCAACATTGGCCGCGGCAATGTTGGCTTGAAGTGCAGCAATGGCAGCATTGGCAGCCGTTAGTCCACTGCTGGCATTTAAGGATGCAATAGCAACATTGGCAGCTGACACATTTGCATTTAGAGAATTAATTGCAACAGCCTGCGAGGCAGCATTGCTGGTATGAATAGCATAATGACTGTCAATGGTTGCATTGGCAGCAGTGATGTTGGCTCGTAATTCATTGATCTGAATAGTCTGTGCATTGTTGGTAGTCAACAAACTGTCCAACTTGGCAGATTGAATACTGTTGGCGCCTTGCAGAGAAATGATAGCTAGATTTTGTGAAGCTGCATTGGCATATAGAGTTACTATGTCAGCATTGGCCAAAGTGATTGCAGCATTGGCAGCAGCTACCCGATTGGTATTAATCAGTATCGCTGCATTGGCAGCAGTGAGGTTGGCTCGTAGTGCGTTCACAGCAGAGTTCAGTGGTGTCAAATTTACCACTGTGTTCATGCTACTACCATCACCAAAGGTAATGGTATCTACGGTGACATTGCCGCCTAGAACAAAGTTGCCATTGACACTTAGTCCGCCGTCAATGATCAAGCTGCCTAAAATGGTTTGATTACCGCCAACTGTAAGGTTGGCCACATTGCCCCAGCTGTTGCCAGTTAATCGAACATTGCCCAGTGTGCCGCCAGTAATGGCAATGTTGGCAATGCTGGTAAGGTTTCCAATTGCACTGTCTGTGTATGCATTTGCGGCAGCAGTGTTGCTAGTTATGTATTGTTTTAATTCTGTGACATTGCCCAGCGTGGCCACGCCTGCTACATCTAGCCAGGTGAGCGTGACATTGCCTTGTCGGCCTGCCACGGAATACACCAGATTATTGGCAGCAGTGGTTACATTGCCAGCCCAGATGTTTGCAAAGTTTTTGTTTGTTTTGTCAAACGCAACACGCAGATCGTCGCCATCACCTGCACCCGCGCTTGAACCAATATCTATTATTAAGCGATCAGACATCATCCACCCTCATATTTGATATTTATGAAGGTGTAGGTATAAAGGAATTTGGCGTTAGATACTAAAACTGCTGCCGCAACCGCAGGTTGTTTGTGCGTTTGGGTTCTTGATTTTGAACTCACTGCCCATGAGATTTTCGGTATAATCCACTTCTGCACCTTGTAAATACTGGCTGCTCATGCTGTCTACCAGCAGATGCATGCCGTCAAATTCAAGGTCAAAGTCATCTTCGTTTACAATTTCATCAAATGTAAACCCATAGCTGAAGCCGGAGCAACCACCACCTTGTACAAATATGCGTAGTTTAAGATCTGGATTGTTTTCTTCTGCTATTAGATCTTTAATTTTGGCAATTGCGCTAGGTTTAATTTCAATCATAGTAGGTCCTTTTTGTCACCAACACTGGTATTTAATCTAGGGTTCCATGAGTCTGCATATTCAGGAACTGAGCCCTTTACACTTATGGGTTTATAAACTGTGACTAGTTCTTGATTTTTTGCAGCCCAATATTCCAGTTCTGGAGTCATGTGGGTATCGGGGTGTATGGCACCAGCCGGGCATTCAGGCTCACATACTCCGCAGTCTATGCACTGGTCAGGATCAATTACTAGAAATTCCGGTCCTTCAAAAAAACAATCCACCGGACATACAGAAACGCAGTCTTGATACTTGCAGCGTATGCAAGCACCATCTACAATATAAGTCATGTTATCTTAATCCGCCGTAGATTCTGCGGTTGATCATTTCCCAGTTGATCATCCGCCAGGTATTTTTTAGATACTTGGCTTTGTCAGCTCGATAATCTAGAACCCAGGCATGTTCCCACCAGTCAATGAGCAGAGCTATGTCTTTTTTAATTTGATGATTCTTGATAGTCTTGATTTCACCCGACCGACTCATGTACACCCAACCAGACCCTTGTATGCTCATGGCTTCTTTTTCTATGGCTTTTTGGAACTTGTTGTAGTTATTAAACTTACGATTGATCAGTTCCAGGCTTGCACCATGTGGTTTGTTACCGGGCGAGGGTGGTTGCAGTTGTGTGAAATAGATGTTGTGCAAGAAGGCGCCTGCTTCATTGAAGTCAGCATCACCCTCGCCGGCATTGTAACGATCCACATAACCTCGATACAGAGTACCGTAGTGATAGTCCAGTGTTTCTTTGGATTTTACGGGATCAAGATCTGTGCGTTTGTAAGGCAAGTCTGCCTGCACTAGATCCTTTTTCTCCTTGCTTTCTACCAAGGCTATCAACTGTCGTATATTGCTCATACAACTATTTATTACGATAGGTAATGCGTCCTTTGGTAAGATCATATGGGCTCATTTCAATTTCTACTTCGTCGCCCATCAATACCTTGATATTGTTTTGGCGCAGTCTGCCGCCTAAATATGCTGTTATTTTGTGTTGACTGTCTTTCAGAATAACTCTGAATGTTGCGTTGGGTAATACTTCGTCCACGGTGCCTTGTGCCGTTACGAATTCGTCTTTCTTGGCCACTGAAAAATTTTCTCCTTATCTGCCGTTAACCACGGCGCATCTTACTTATCTCAACAGCTTCTTCATCGCTAAACACCGGCACAGCATTTGACTTGTGCATGGTAGCAATACCTTTGACCTTGGTACCTGTATAGACCTTTGCAGGTGCTAGCACAGCGTTACCTAAGCCTGTGTCGCGGCTGGGCAGGCGAGGTTGCTCGGCACCGCGATGCATTGTACGAGGCGGTACATAGGCGGGTGCTGCCATGGCACGATTTTTGCGTTTGGTTTCAAGTTCTAGCCCCCACTTGGCTTGCAGTTCTTTCCAGCTGGCGTCAAGTTCGCGAGACTTTTTGGCTTCATCGGCATTACGAAATTTTATCTTGCCTTTTTTCTTACCGGTTAGGCTCAGCGCAGGGTGTGCAAGATGCATGGTCATAGATCAGGTCCTCGGTGCCATTGTTGTCTTGCTAGTTTATACTCTTCTACACATTTTGTCAAGAAGCGCCAAACAGGTGTGGCTAAAAAACCACAAACAAATCCGTACACAAACCATTCTAACCCAAAGATAAAGTTAGTCATGCTTGGCCCATGTGTTGGTTTTGTAATCCCAATGTCGGCGGTCTGGCAGAGATAGTTGCACACCTAGCCCTAGTATACCAAAGCTGATTTCAAAACCTGCATGATCCCGCCCCTGCAAACGAGTGTCCAAGTTGGCATGTGCCAGTGCAATTGGATAGTAGTCTACACATATTTCCAGTGTTTTATTTTTACTAACACGCCAGCCACCCTGATACAGTGTGCGCCAGGGCCAGCGATGTTCGTTGTGCCAGGGATTTACAATGTCAAAATGCAAATAAATCATTTCTTTGCTTGTCGTTGCTTGCGAAACGCTGCCACATCTTTACTGGCACTTTGTAGCACAGCAGAGTAGTTGAGCGCAGCTTGAGGAGTCATTATGATCGAGGCTTCATATTTGACATAGCCTCGTGTAAGTAGTCCCCAAATGACTTGCCACCTGTTTTGGCTCCACCAATTGGTTTTCTGGGTGGTGTATGTGGTGACTGTGACTCCTGTTTCGTCTGCTTCGATGCAGACATCGTGGGTGCATTCGGAGTTACAGCAGTCACACGGAACCGTATAGAATTTGGCATCTCCAAAATCCTTGTGTAGTAGAATCCCTTCAGCGGGTGCTTGATGTTTCAAATTTAATCTCCGCATTAGCTCTGTGTAGAGCACTAAAAACTTTGTCATGTAAAATAAAAATCTTGTCAGGAAATCTTGTTATGATACTGAGTTTTACATCTTCCTCTGTGATACCCTGACCAAGAAACTGACTGTTTTCTTTGTCATAGGCCAATAACGCATTCTGCTCAGGAAGAGGCTGCAGGTCTACGATTCTAATGCGCCTGTCTGCTTCGGCTTTGAGTTTGTCAAAATTTTCCTGAGCTTCCATACGCAATATCATTATGCGAACAACCAATACCAACAAGTAAATGGCCACAAACCAACCAATTAATTCTGTCATGATTTCTCCAAACTATATTTGTTAGTTATTCAAATTTGATACAGATTCATCAAGTCCACAAACTGTTGCGAATTTTGATCAAACGAATCATCATGGCTTCGTCTTCTTTTTCATACTGCATTTCAATTTTATGAGTCAGATCCAGTGCCCGCTTGCCCAATTTTTTGGTTTCAGGATTCTGACTTTCAACACCAATCCAGCGCACACCTTCGCCTTTTTCTTGGCGCATGCGATCGCAGTATTCGGTCCAACCACTGGCGTCGTGTGGATCTGGGCGATTAAGGTACACTTCGGTCCACCATTTATACAAGGCCATAATTTCTGCAGCATTTTTGGCCTGAAGCGTTGGTTTGCCGTAGCCTTTGTCGTCAGGGTTAAGGCCATAGTCTTCCTTGGCAGTAATGCTCATTTGCCAGACAAGATTGTCTAGGCCTGCTTGACGACAGCGCCAGGTGCGCCAACGGAACCAGCCAGTTGCATACCAAGGAGATTCGTACTTCTTGCGAGCCTCTCCGTCCCATACTATCTGCCACCAAGCTAATTCAACTTCAACAAAGTCAACTAGTTCGTTAAAAAGACATGGAAGAAAACGGTTGCCAACATCGCGCCACTCGCCAGGCTTAATATCCCTAGGGTGAGCAGTGAGCGCATGGGTGCGAGTGACCCAGCGATTATTAACATAGTACTTGATGTCATAGAGTCTATCCACCGGCCACATGATAAAAGTTTGTAATTTGTCCAGGCCTTCTTCGGCTAGCCACCAGCGTATGGGATAAGCAGCTTTGGCGCGATCTTCCCACTCGCCCCATTCTTCGCTGGTACCGCATTTGAGCTTGGTTGTGCCACGCAGCCAATCTGCAAATTTTGAACATGTCCAATAATTACTTCTCATTTGTTTTCCTTACTTAATTGTTACAGATTGTAAGCCTTCTATTGTGATATTACCAACCCAGGTCAAATCGCTGGCTGTCAGCGGAGTGATGTTTATGGTGTCTGTGCCTGTACTGTACACATATGGCATGTTACTGCTGTTCATGTTTTGTCCAAGATCAAACACAGAATTTTCCCCAGCAAAAGAATAGTCGCCTCTGCTTTGCATGATTTGTACATCTCGTCGAAGGTCTTTGAGTTCCGATTCGGCCCAATCCAGTCTTTTTAACAACATGGCAAATGGCCCGGGTTCTTCTTTTTCTTGCCTGGCCAGGCTGCTGAGCAGTGCCAGTCTTTGAAAGGCACTTTGCACAGCAACGCTGTCACTGGTTATCACATCATCAAAGATGGCTGCCAGTTCGGCAATTTGTTGTTCGCTAAGTTTCATGTGTATTTTAGTATATACCAAGTTTTCATGCGTTCATCGTAGAAATCCAAACAAACTATCACTTTATGATGTCGTCCGTCTTGGCTCCATTGAGTATGAGTACGCACAGTGAATCCGCACTCGCGTTTCATAACCCAGCTGATCAAGATCTTTTGGCCAAAGTCTTCAAGCAGGCGTTGCTTGACCTTTTCCCACTCTTCACATGACAGTTCCAGATGTTTGATTGGTTTGTCCATATTACAACCATTTAAGTGTCATTAGTATAGCATCTTTTTCATTTTTGAACAAGAACAACATGTGGTCTGTGCTGGGGTGAGTGACATATTTTTCGCCCGGAAGTCCAAAATTTTCCACAGCCCAGGCACAGGCTTGATTCCAAAAATAAGTTGTGTCTTTGCCCTTTTCCCATTTTAGTTCAACAGGATGCCAATCTTTGCATTCTTTCAATGTAGCCTCCCAGAGTGCGTTGTTCAGAACCTCACGATCAATTTCGTCTTTTAGGATTTTGGCAAATTGATTTTCTAACCCGTCCTGCAGATTTTCTCGACCTGTGATTTGTACTAGACCTCGCCCACGATATTTCATGACCATTTTAGTGTAAACAGAGTGGCTTCACTTTCTTCCCCAAACATCAATCCGCAGCCTTTTTCTTCACCAACTGCGCTAGGATTGCTCACAATGTACACTTGATATGCTCCATATTCGCGTTTGAGCCAATCCCAAAAATCTTCGTCACACTGCTGCTGCCGGTGATGCTCCTGTAATTTTTCCCAATAGGGTTCAATGGGCACAGTAATCATTGCTTTAGCCATCTCAAACTGAACAGAGTAGCGTCTCCTTCATTTTTGAATGCAAACTTGCTATCGGCAGACTCACCTGTAAGTCTGCCAATCCAGGTGTTGTCTTGAAATACTTTAGCGCACCAGGCTCTTGCGCTATGATAATTTTTTACATCAAACAACGACGCCTCCAACACAACCACAGTCCAACCTTGCTTGACATAATAGCGCATGCGTTTTTTCACAGCTATCTATTCCATCGCAGTAAAAACAATGTTAAATCTGTTTGGTTGCGGAACCAAAACTTAGCATTGTTAGCATACCAACGCATATTAGGAGTCCACACCCCGTTATCAGCACTAGGTCCAAAAGTCTCAATCATCCAAGCCATCATGTGCGGCCACTCTTTACCAGCTTCCAATGGCGCGGCTGTGTAATACCTCTGGTCGTACACTGTGCCTTCGTTTACCTCAATACTGAAATTTGATTGTACATGCATTACAGTTCTTTCATGGTGATCATACTGGCCCAACTCTGTGCATCATTGGCAAACATGAACACAATTTCTTTCTGTGTAGTGTCCAGACGCCAGGTATAATCGCGGCCAATCACAAGCTCATGCTCTTTGAGGAATCTACTGATTCTAATTCCTCGTTCGCTTTCATTGTGTTGTTCGCCTTTCCAGGCCAATCTAACCTGTTCCATACTAGCACCATTTGAGAATAAAGGCCATTAGGTCTTTTTCGTTTTTGAAATTCCACATGTCAAAACTCATGCGCACTCCGCATTGATGTTCCATGCTCCATAACATTATAGCATCGGCTTCCTTTTCTGTCAAGGTACTGTCGGGAAAAGGAGGGCTATCAGGCTCGATGCCCAAAAGACGAATGTAGTATCGTCCTTTGTCGGTCTGGTGTTGATATCTTTGTGGTATTCTTACATCCATTTTAATATAAAAACCTCTGCGTCTCTTGCATCTTCAAAGTAAAACAAAAAACCTGCGGTAGGATTCCACTCTGGTCCACGCAACTGATATCTACCAAATCCTGCATACTCATTCACCCAATTGGTCAAGTCATGACAGTTAGGGTGTTGTTCCAACATGCGTTCCCAGGGCATGAACACCTGTGTCCAGTGTGCAGGAAACGGCAAGCTGTCATCCTTGATCATGACGATCATGCATGGTTACCCCATTCAAGTGATCCAGCTCATGCTGATAGCACACAGCGGCAAGTTCTTCTAGTTCTTCTTCATGCCAGTCACCGTGTATGTCTTGGTATCTAGCCCAGATCTTTCTTGGACGATGTGTAAGTACATATTCATCAGGAAAGCTCAAACAACCTTCCTGGCATTCAAACAGTTGATCTGTTGTGGCATCAAAAAATTCAGGATTGAAACAGGTCCTGGTCAATCCGTTAACACTCATCACAAACACTCTGCGGCTGATGCCCACCTGTGGTGCAGCCAAGCCAATTGCATCACTGTTAGTCATGAACTGGTGCATCATGGTGGCCAGGCGCATGAGTGGCCGTGCATCCTCAAAGGTGACAGGCTTGGCAACATTTTTTAGCACACGATGTGTGAGACGAAGCTTGTTTGGAATCAAGATGCCCATTTTAGTGAAAATAGAACAGCGTCTTTTTTGTGTTTGAATTTGAAATGATACAATGGTTTTTTAGAAAAAATATTGTCTGCATTCAGCGTCCAATACTTGTAACCAATGTTATTCACAGCCCATTCGCCTGCTAGGCTGGCAATTTCGGGATCAATAAGTGTAATTGTAGTCATGCTATAATTATACGCATTCTCATGGATTATGTCAACTCCAACGCAGCATGAACCAATCAGCTTGGCCGGCCTGCTTGAAAATAAAAATAGTATTGCCCAAACTGGTGTCACATTCGCCCCAGCCGCCGTCCCAGCAGTCATGGCACCATTTTATCATTATATCTCGTTGTTCGCGTGTGATACGCCCTGCGTTGATATACCATTGGTCATTTAGGTGTGTTAGTTTCATCTAGGCACAGTGCCTCTAGTGTTTTGTAATGTTCATAGGCTTGACGCAGTGCATCATATTTTTCTAACAGTTTTGGGTCAGGAACCAATATACTCAGCCGCTGTTGTATTTTTTCTAAACTTTGTGCTAGATCTTGTCCGTTAATCGTTACCTTGCCGCCAAATTCAGCATCACCACGCACTTGCAAGGATCCCTGGTTGGTTATATTTACATGATTGGAACTTGATCCACTCCATGTATACGCACTACCAGATAATAGTCCTGATCCTATAATTACATTGCTACTGGGTTTGATTGAAGTTGTCATACCCGTGACTTTAGCATAAATACAACAAAGGAGTCAACAGCTATGGCTATACAAGTAATCATTAAGGTTACCAAAACTGACAATAAGGATTGGGTATTTGCTCGCAGCGAGCCTGCTGCAATACTACATAGCATGGAGCAAGCCAAGGCTTGGTTATGCAGTGACTGGAACATGCCCAGCAATCAAGAAGCTATCTTGGTCAAGACCTTTGCCGACATGATCGAAGCTAACAAGTTTATTATAAAACAGGTTGACACTGATTTTCCAGACTACGAAGCTGTACGCGATTTATTTGTGGAATATGAAAACAAAGACGAGCAGATTACTACCAAAGAAATTTAGCAAAGCAAGCGGTTAAGTAGTAGCTGAACAAATGACACCAAGTTGGGCTAATAACCAATGGGACAAAAGTCAACCAACAACCAACAGAGGACCTAATATTTGCCGGATTCAAAGGACAAGCTCTCTATGACTTGGCCGGCTGACACTAGGACACGGAGGCTTATCAGGCCATTAAGCGTTATAGTATGCATAATCTTCTTTTGGAAGAGATGCAATCTACGGTGCTACTCTCATCTCCCTCTTGCTTTCCAAGGACACCAACCAATGCTGATGCCCTATTGCTTTCCCTGTCTTGATTTCATTGACCACGGTTTTAGGCCGGGTATTTTACTTTCTCAACAGGTTCCACAACTCTTTACAAAATACCCTCTTTCTTGAGAATATTTTCTACCTCGTCTGTGAGTTCAATCTCAGTGGTTACATTGAGATGCAGAACCTCATCATTGAGGCTTTGTTTTTGCTTTTTCAATTCGCGCATGATGCCACGAATGCTTTCAACTTGTGATGTTTGCAAAACGCCACTGCTCACAGTGTTGTCGTAACCATACATGCGATGTTCTTCGCGACGATTGCGAATCTTTTCCAGCTGACCAGCCACCACCTGCAGATCCTTAAGAGCCGCAGATTCCTGCACCAATGGATCCAACTGTGCCAGGCGTTTGTCAATGTAGGCCAAGTGACTCAGCTTGTTGCCAATACCGCACTGGAAATTGGCAATACCCATGGTTGCACGAATGCTGTACAAGGCCATGAGTAGGTCACTACGGCGCACATCAGCTGCCATTAGTGAATCATTGGCTGCCTGCAACACTGCTGTGGGTTCTTGAAACTCACTGATGTCCACAGTGGTTTTCACAGCGATGTTTTTCAACAGATCGTTGATGTTGGTTTGAATTGCATTTGCTTTGCGTAGACTGACTTTGATTGCCATGTGTTTCTCCTTGTTTAGATATCAAAACCCACTGTGGGGTCAAATAATTTTGCCTGTTGTTCGTAGCCCATGTAACCGCGTGGGTTGCATATCACACGACATTGTCCGATCATGTAGTCTGATGGATCGTGCATGTGACCGTGTGTCCAGAACTGAATGTTCTCATGATCCAGTATGAAATCGCTTAGGTCACTGGCATATCCACCGTTCATGTCTACATCATGCTTGTAGTGCTCATGCACACTCTTGTAACTAGGAGCATGATGTGTACACACCACAATCTTCTTGTCGCGGTTTTGTTCCAGCATGAGCCGGAAGTATTCTTTGGTACGCATGTGAGTTTCCATGGTATCCTGCGGAATCAGCTTGCGATAGATAGCGCCAGCCTTGTTGGTGATAGCACGATAGTCATTCATGCCATGCTTCAACACCTGAATGCACATGGGGTTACCCTTGTTGCAGTCAGTCCACAGTGTGGCACCCAAGAACAACACACCGTCAATTTCAATATGTTCATTCTCTAGCACGTTTACATTGTCAGGAACCATGGACTTGAGCTCATGCACAGTCTTGTCATAGCGTCCGTGATAGTGCTCGTGGTTGCCCATCACATAGATAACTTCGCGATACTTGGCACATTCTTCAATAAAGAAACGCTGGGCACGATCTGTCCGTTTGGGATTGTCGTGCCCATCCATGATGTTCAGTGGATCATACTTGTACTTGAGCAATGTACGGCTTTCAACCACATCACCCGACAAGATTAGCACATCGCCGCCCGGCAATACAAGGTCGCTAAACTCAAGGTGAAGGTCAGAAATTACATTAACTCGCATGTTGATTCCAATTTAGTTTAACTTGTATTATAGCAGATTTTTGGTGTTACGATCAACCACTAGCCAACCTAATTTCTCCAAATCGCGTTCTATTGTGGGAACAATAACACTTTCGGGAACATAGTTCGGATTGATCAATTGCACACCCGAGCAGTACCAGGTGTCCATGACATCATGGCGTATTTCAGCAACCATGTTGGCAGCATAGCGCCAGGAACAGTTCCACTTGATGTTCTTGAGTATGGCCCATACATCATATGGCCCAAATTCGTTGTTGCACATGGCAGCATAGAGATTTTGAGCATACACCTGATCATGGCGGATACGATCTATCATCCACCATGTTCCTTTAACATCGCGTTCTAGATTGAACACAGGGTTAAAAACTTCATATGACATAACAGTATTTACTATGCCAAAATAAAAGGCGCTGAATCAGCGCCTTGTGTCTGGTCTCTCTCGAGATTAGACTGTGATACCCAGGCTCTGTGCGCGGTAGGCCAGTGCAACCAGCTTGCGGCTAGCGTTACCATGCTTGTACTCAGTTACCATAACACCATTGCCAGCTTTGCGGGTGTTTGCATAGATAGCATAACCACGCTGGCGGATGTTGCTGATAGTAGCAGTTGGGTTTTTAACTCCAAAACGCTTGCTGATGTCGGCGGCGCTGAGCACCTCGCCCTTGCGGACCAGTGCGTTAAACACCTTGCCAGTTTTGGTATCTAGATCAAAGTTACGAATAGTTTCGGTTTTGTGCATTTTAATTTCCTCTATATAAAGTAGCTGTTTAACAGCATGACTAGAGTATAGCAAAATCCTGCAGAACAAGCAAGACCTTTGGTGATCTTGCTTGCAGTTTGTTAACCGTTATGCTTGGTCAACAAACTTCTTCAGTTCCTCGGCCTTAGCAATGATATCCGTAGTTGACGGAAAATCAGGCATGGTTGGGTACGGAAGGATTCCTCGGTTGGCATCATTCAGCTTGGAATGATATTCATCATTGAGACATACTCGTTTTTGGTGAATAGGTGTTTCAAGGATTTCCTTGGCCAAGGTCAAGAGTTCGAGACGGATCTCGTAGGGTGTTTTGCTCATATTTTTCTCCTTTGTGTGTGATGTGTGTCTAACACGAGCTGTGACTGTTGTCACAATAATACTTATAAGAAAGCCCCTTGCGGGGCTAAATTTTTATTTCTTTTTCTGTTCTTCTTTTTTCACCGGATCAGCTGGCTTTTTCTTGTCTTCTTTTTTTACTGGATCATTTGGGTTACCGGTAGTAACAGTTTCTGCTTTTTTGTGAACCTTGATCTTCTTGCACTGTTGCTTGGGTTTGCCGTCTTTACCGACCACCGGCTTACCATCTTTGCCTACTACATCTTTGCACACTTCTTTGATTTGTGCTTCTGCAAAAGCTGGTGGATAAGCAAGTGAAAGTGCGATTCCTACTGCTAGAATGATATGCTTCATGATTGAGCTCCTGGTTAGTTCAAGTATTTAGCTTTTTGGTCAACGAAACTTCGCCTGTTTCGTCTATGTTCCAGGTCAGTGTGTCGCCTGGTATCCAGCCAAGATCTGCCAGCAGTTCAGGTGGCAACGGCATCATGAGATCGCCTGTTTCTGGGTCTTCCTCAAGCTCAACTATCCAATGTGTAAGTTTAGTCATCTGTGTCTCCAAATATCAGCGCCTTCATGCGTTTTTCTACCATGTTTGGGTCGCACTTTTCCATAGCACAAATAAAACATATTTGTTCATGGTTTGGTCCGTACGGTCTGCACTCGTCGATGTTACCGCACATTTCACACATGCGCGGAATTTCTTCGCAGATTACACCTCTAGTTGTCACCGGGATTCTTTCTTAACTTGCTGCTCTTGTTTTACTTCAACTGTTTGTTCTGGCGGCCAAATTTGTTCCTTGATATAGTTAGCACCAAACCAGCCCCAGGCTGAAAAAAATCCCCACATCATTATTTCTAGTATCATAACAGTTCCAGTCCATAATCAGTACTGCCTTCGTAAAGCTGTCCAGGTCATCCATTCTCTAAAAGCATTGTAAACCAGGGCAGCTTCCTTTTCATCCTGTTCGACCAGTTTCCCACGAACATAAAAGCCCGTCTTGGTAATCTTGAGCATTTCACTGCTTTCGATATCAGTACCAGCATGAAACACAATGTTGCCAGCTTCGGGTTCATTGCCACGCAAGGCCAACACCGTGCCAGGAAAACTGGGATCGCGGCTGGCTGTTAGAGCTCGCTTCTTTTTCATTGTGGCACCCGAAAGTATTCGGTCAACAGCATGTCAATGGCATCGATGTAACGATGATATCTACCGCGGTCCTCGTCGTGCAGTTTGCCTTCTTCGATAAACTGCCGGAACATGGATCGGTGTTCGTCTAGTGTCAACGCAGTTATACGATCTGCTGTTTCGCCGTCAAGTTTGATTTCCATTGTTCAGTCCGTATGTGGCGGTAGATCGTAGTCTGCTGGGTCTGCAGGGAATCTAGGTATGTTGGGTGTCATGATTATCCTTGAATGTTAGGAATATTGATTTCTCTGTTGTACTGGGATTCTATACTATTTGCAGGATCAGGGCAAGTGTATTTGATATTGCTCTCTACCGGAAGTCCAAACGCTGCGCGAATATTTTTTTTGTCTACTTGACTGCCGCAGATTTGCGCACACTCTTCTGCTACTAGTGCTACCACAAATTCTATACGCTGTTGGCACTCTTTACTAATGTATTTGTGAACACCAGATTCCTGCATGAGATTTTTCAGTCGTTGATTCATGTGTTTACTCGTACATGTTAAAATGTTTAAGAATGGTCTTGTCTATTCTGCGCTGATACTGTTCGTCTGTGTGTACCAGTCTAAAAAGTTCAGCACATTCTCGAACCACTAGCTCTCCATAAATTTTGTTGTACTGCTCTACCCAGGCATCTACATCAAGTATGCTTTTGGGCACTGCTTGTTTGGCTTCACTGGCCAGTTGTTGCAGGCGTTGATTCATTATTGTCCTTTGTGGTGTCTGCCAACAATGCATGAAGTTTTGTAGCATAGTTCATGTGATAGTCGGCGTCTTTTATATGAAAGATAGGTTCCGAGTACTCCCTATTAGGATACTTCCATGCATTTGGTAATACTAACACAGATTGATATTTTGTAAAATCAATTTGAACATTTTGTATGGTTTGACCCACAAAAGATTCAAACCCACCCAATGATGCATAATGTCTACATCCAGTATCAGCTAAGAATTGTAAAGTTTGTGTTATGTACAAATAATTTTTTAGTGTGTCAAATGACTCAATATAAAATTTGTCAAACCATTGTTCAAATATATGATAATTGCCATTGGGCATACAGTGTTCAACTGGGCTCACATCCTTTTGTATCTGTTGTTCTAGGTCTCCAAAACAAGCAATGTCTTTGTGTTCGTGCTTGATCATGCCTTTTATATACCCAGACATTTTTCGCCAGGGCTCTACCAAAGACGAATAAAAAGTTGGTTCACTGGCCAGAAATTCTATCCTAGGACAGTTAGTAAAACTGATCAACACAACATCTGGATCAAATCGACTGCTTTGCATGACCTGGTGGTAGATACTGAAATTACTGCAACCTCCCCGGGCTAGTCGGTAGACTTCATGAGGAGCCAGTCGATCGGCCCAGTGTAGACCTGGGTACCGGTCATCAACAGTATTAAAACTATCCCCACAAATTACAATTCTCATAGATGATCGATCACTTCCACTCTTCCATGAGCAGTTGCCTACTTACTTCAGGACCAAGTGCTTGCAGTTCTTGCACTAGTTTTTTGCCTTGGTATTGTATCCATTCGTCCACAAAGGCCTGGAACTTTTCTCGACCTCGCACAGCATCTGCCACAAAACCGTCAATGGTGCCATAGCACACTCGATCACGAATCCAGGCCTGATCCACCACCATGCTCTGGCTTACATCAAAGGTCCAATGACCTGCATCCGCGGTCTTTACAGCATTGGGGCCGTAACTGGACAAACAGTTCAACACTGTGATATGATCATGACTCTTGACCTGTACCACCAGGAAGTAAGGATGGAACATTTCTTGCCAGTAATCACCTGGCTGAGGATTGTCCAGTGCCGCTTGATTAGTGCGTTGTTGCTCTTGATAATCATATGTCATTGGCATTCCTAAAGTATTGTTTGATAAGATCCGCAGATTGGTAAGGTTCGGCTGTTTCTGCAATTTCTGCACACTTGAGCACAATCAACTCGGCAAACTTTTCCACATCAAAATGCAAATGACCATCAATCAATACTCCGTTGACATAATGGCTCCAACATTGCTTTTCAAATTCTTTGATTGTTTTGTTCATTATTCAACTCCGTCATCAACACTCAATACAACTAAACAGATCAGTATAATAAACAATACTAGGCCACCTAACAGAAATAGTTTCATTGTTCAACTCCAAAATGTTCTGCCAGCCATTGCCTTGCTTGAAACCGTGCTATTACTTGATTCTCACCTGGATCTAAAACATCCATACATTCACTCACAATCAACCCGGCGAACTTTTCTAATTCTGGATACGGAGTATTCTCAAATGTACCGGCTCCATATTCACTGGCGTGTTCTTCAAGTATTTTGACCATACCAGCCTGTTCGGCAAGTTCTTTAATTCGTTCGTTCATTTAGTAAACCTTGGTATGCCAGCAGGTGAACCAGCGTACTGAAAACTTGATAGCATGGGCAACAATTTCTCCAGATCCTCTGCAGGGTGGCGTAAAATCTCAGGCATAGCCGCACCATCAATCAGCATAAAGTACAGTTTCTCTGTGCCTTCTTCTATCTGGCGATCAAAGATATGTTGCAAATCTTCTAGAGTCATTCTTCAATTTCCTCTACTGGTTGGTTGGGGATGTTGTTAGAGTCTCCGTCCTGTGCAACAACAAATCCCAAGTCCAACATGATTTTTTGTTCGTCCCAGGTACACCGAGGACGGAACACAAACAGCCGTAAAGTAAGGTTATCTTGGCTGTAGTAGATTCTATACCGCACTTGCTCTATACCCAAAGACTCAGCCAGTTCCTGCAATGTGAATGTTTCAGGCCAATCCTCAGTTACACTAGCACGAGTCTTTTCAAAGTAGAAATCCAGCACTTGTGGCACAGCAGAAGGGTTACCCCAAAATGCGTTTTGCTCACACCATGCAATCTTGCGGTCCAGCATTTTCACAGTGATTTCGTTGCTCATTGTGTACGCAAGATCCGTGTTACATTAGCCACACGGAAACTACGCCATTCCATCTTGTCCAAGCACCACACACTCAAGGTTTCTGGCTTGTAGGGTTTGGTACTGTGATGTTCCTTCAAGGGCGCTGGTGGCAGCAGGCTACTGTCAAGAGTGCAGGGCATGGTACGAACTTCTCCATTTACTTTGGTAAAGGTAACTTCACACACACCGTGGCCTAGCATGCGTCGCAATTCTCGATTGCGACTATCCACATCAAGTTCTTCTGGTTGGTCGTTGTAAACAATTTCCATGCTCATGATTTCAATTCCTTTAGTATCATTTCTTTCGCACGATTATCTAGATCCTGTTCTTCAGCGGCTCGCATGAGCGGTGTCATTTCTTTTATGAAATCCAACACAGCCTCTTTGCCCTCGTCAGTCCAACGGCAGTAGCCTGCGCCTGAACTAGTGTAATAATAGAATCTCGTGTTACGGCTGAGTTCCTGGAGTCCACCGAACACTATGTCTTTGACTGCGTTCTTGTGCATGTTAGATTTTTTCACCTTTTGCAAAACCGCGGAATCGAAGGAAGCGGGGAAACCGTAACGAGTATACTTCCTCACTATCTTGATTCCTAGTCGTTGCATCCGCGCGGATTTCGACCACCTGTCCGAGTACAGCCGTTTGATCTGACCAAATGTCCAGGCGTAGATCGTCAGTGAGACCAGATCCAACATTAGTGCGGATTTTCTTGCCGTCGTCTGTGCCTTCGCAGATAAGAGCACCCAGGCGTCCTGCATTCTTGCCTGTACCTTCTTCCAGTCCAACCACAGTGAGACTGACTTCCAGAAATGGCTTGCGCTTGAGCCAAGCAGTGGTGCGTTTGGTTTCATATGATGCATCCAGGTCCTTGATCATTATACCTTCGTAACCACCGCGAATGGCTTCAGCATTGATGTCTTTGAATCTTTGTTCACCTGCGGCAGTATCCAGATCCACAGTTTCGGAACCCAGCACTTGTATATTGGGTGTTGCGTCAGCCCGGGTGTCTTTCCAGTCTTGCAGTTTTTGCAATCGAGCTGTTTGTGCCACCTTGTACTTGCCCTGTTGAAATGCTGCCAGCGGCACAAGATCAAACAAGTGCAGTACCGCATCATTGGCATTTACATTGCTCTTGCGATGCACCTGCTTCATAAGGTCCTGGAAACTGGAGCTCATTACTTCGCCATCAAATACCATGGGCTCGGCAATGCCTGAGGCAGTTTGCTCAAACTGCGATTCAATATGCGGAAAGTTTACAAGTTCTTTACCATTGCGGCTGAAAAGATTGCAAGCACCATTAGGATACACGATAGCCACAACCCGGACTCCGTCCAGTTTGACCTGAATGATTTTCTTACCGGTGATCTTGGATTCGTGGTTAGCGCCATCATGAGCCAGCTGGCAGCTAAAAACAGGAATGGTATACTTTTCATTTTGTTTGCCTACTACACTGTTTATGGTCTTTTCACTGACACCACAGCGCAGATCCTTGATCAGAATGCGTCGGTACCACGAGTTCCACTCTGCTTGCGTGGCACGATTGGCCAGTGCAGAGATGGTGTTCTGTGCGGCATTGCCGGTTAGTTTACGCTCGGCCAATTCCTGTGCCACTGCCCAGAAAGCATCTGCATGAAGACCTTCGCCGTCTGCGTTTGCAGTAGGCACCTTCTTTACACCAAAGGTGATCATGGCATCCAGTGCCGCACGAGCACCACGAAAAAATTCGTCGTTGCCTTCAGTCACAGTGCCTTGCACAATGGCCTCTTTGGCCAAGCGGCTGTTGTCTGCTTCTAGTTCTTGAATGATTTCCCAGGGCTTACGCATTAGACTCTACCTCTTGAACATGGCGGCATGCACCGCGGAATTTGAAACCGGGACAAGTGCAAGTATACACTGAACCATCTTTTTCTACAACATATTCGGCGCCTTTGCTACCTGCCACACGCCAGGTTGGATTGACTGTGACAGGAATCACATCCTCCAGATCCGTCCATTTGTAGATGTCGTTGCGCACTTCTACAAATTTGCGACCCCTGGTGTCAATTTGAATTGGCTTGCAGAATGTCTGTGTGTCGCTGGGATTACCAAATCGAGCATACGCATACATCTTGTTCTTGCTGTCATCCATCCAATACACATGGTTGCAGTTGAACTCTGTGTCTGCCCAGTTGGTAATTTCCAAAAATGCTTTCATTACTTGACCAAGGCGTAGTTTTTGTTCCACTGACCAATACTCAGGTGAGTGTAGAACGCGGTGTGAAAGTAGTCGGTCATTGCATCCGACTCATCAAAGTAAACACGACCACCTGCACGACCCGGTGCATTGTGCATGATCTCGTTGATTTTGTTTAGTGCAACACGAGCCTCAAGACTGGTCCAGTGGTCGTTGATCCAGTACTGGTTAACCTGGGTGTAACCGTTGTGCAGGTTCTCGCTGAAGTCCACAGTGCCCTGCAGGATGCTCACATCCACGCTGAGGCTACCGGAGCCTTTGCGGACGCCGAACTTCCAGTTGGGAAAAGCCTGCTTGAGTTCGGTACGAATTGCTTTGACATCGTCTGCGGAAATGTAAGCCATTTGGAACGCTCCTTTTGTTTAACTTAGCCTATAGTATAGCAAAATGGACCATTTGGGTCAACCGTTTTAATAGTCTGCTAGTATCATGCAGCCTTTCTAAAATAACCGTAGGGCAAGCCCACGCAAAAACAAAAATAGTCGTCGTCGCCTGTAGCGCCTTCGGCATCCATCAACCAAGCAATCACACGCTCGCGGGTGGTACCAGGGTGCATGAGATTGGCAACGCGATTTTCGAACTCAACAATGGCGCGAGCCTCGGCTTCACGGCGAGCAATGTTTTCTTGCTCAATCACACGACCCAGGCTTGCAAACTCCTGGTCGAAGTCCTCGAGGGTCCAAGTGGAAGTGTCCACACCGCGGGGGCGAACGCCATAGGCATCCTTGTACATGTCCCAATACATGCATTGGGCTTGCTCAAGAGCAGACAACTCTTCCCAACTTTTGAACTGTTCCATCTTGGCTCCTTATCACTTAATATACTTCGTATTATAGACAAAATGGGCTTTTAGGTCAACCGTTTTTAAGGGGGCTAAAACCCGCATAAATGCTAGAGTTTTTTGTTGCTTTTTTACAACAAAAAGTATGCTCCTGCGCCAGCCCAACAAACCAGCCCAACAGGATGGCGCAGTGCCACAGCCCAATCTGCTTGGCTGGGCAAGCTCTGCGCCAGCACAGCAGCCAAGCACCAAATAGCAAAAAGTTTGCCCCAAAAATCTTCTATGCCTTGTACAAAAGGCCAGGCCAGCAGAGCCAGTGGAATAGCCAGCAAAGGTGCCAGAGCAGTGGGTGCGGCATTGAAGGTATTGAAGTTTTCAAAGCTCACACTGCCGTAGGTCACATGATCTGATCCATATGAAGGCACCACATTAAAATTGTATGGGCGGGCACCCAACAGCTTGCCAATGATCCAGTGCAAGGATTCATGCACAATCGTGCCCGGCAGTGCCACGAACCAAAAGGTAGAACTATGCCGTGTTGCAAAAATTGCAAGTGCTACCAAAATGATGAATAGAGTCATGTTTGGACATTTGAATTGAACATGCTTGTATTGTAGATAAAGATGGAATTTGTGTCAACCAAAAAAAATCCCCCTTGCGGAGGATTTTTGGGTGTTAATTAAAAATTAACGATTTGCGATATACATAGTGATCTCAAAACCGAAACTCATATCTTGAGCAGCTGGTGTAGTCCATGCCATGGTGATTCTCCTTGTTAAGTTGACACATACATGTCTAATGTATGTATGAAAATTATACAACATGTTGCAGTGCAATCATATCCATAAAGTCATGATTTTCGCCTACAGAATTTCTGTAGGCTACTGAGCAATGTATTTGGTCAGATCACCCAACTCTTTGTAGCCTTTGTAGGTTGGGTGAACACCATCTGCACTGATGTTCTTTTCTGGACGAGGAATAACTGTGTCTCCAAAATCCTGTGCAACCCATTTTACAGCTCGTACCTGTTCGGGCTTGAGTCGTTGACTGGGCAGCAGCCATAACACTCGATCGGCCTGAACCCGAGATCTTAGGGTGCGAAGGTTTTGTTCTGTGTTTACTCCAAGATCGTTAGCACCCAGACTAATAATGAGTGTTTTGGTTGGCTTCAACTTATCAAGATGTTGCTTGTTCCAGTTGCTGGAATTGATACCGCTTTTGGCAATGGCCTGACATTCTGGTCGTACCTGGCTTACTCCTACTGCAATACTGTCTCCAACAATCAAACATTCTAACATAACTCCTCCTGTTAATTGGCTACCACTCGTGAGACACTGGTCATTACCGCAGCAATGCGGCCAATGTCTCTCAATTGCTCCACACTGTAACCCATCTTCTTAAGCCCACTGTAATGAGATTTCACACAGAAGTGACACTTGCCCACAATGCTGGCAGCTAGACTATAAGCTTCAAAACGCTCTTTGGTAGTGCCTCCGTGAGTGGAAATGGCATTCATGCGCAGTTGGGCAGGCAAGCCTTCTAGTTGGGGGTCGTCGGTCATTTCCACATAGGGATACCACACATTGTTTTGTGCCATCAGCGCACCTGCTGTGAGTGCTGCCTGTGCTTCTGTGCGGTTGGCAATCTGACTGTCAATCCAGGTCCATAGCTTGCTGTTGCCGGTTGCAAAAGCCGCAGCCAAGGCCACAGCTTCTGCTTCTTCCACGGGCAAAGTGCTGCGTTTGATCACAGCATCTAAGTTGAGCTTGGTGTCCTTGGCATACTCAGGTATGCTGGCTTCTTTTAATGCATCAACCCAGGCAGTCATTATAGTGTTTCTCCACCAATGGGACGGCTGCATGGGCACAGTTCGCCAGTCTGCAGAGCATCCAAGATGCGCAGAGTTTCGTCTGGGTTACGGCCCACATCCAGATTGTTCACAGTCACATGCTGAATAACATTGTCTGGGTCAACAACAAAAGTAGCACGAAGTGCCGCGCCTGCTGGCTCATAAAAAATGCCTAGCTGGTCGGCCAAACTCAGCTCACCGCGAGCCACATCTGCAAAACTCCAGCTGCTGGTCTTCTTCAAATCGTCATGCGCATTGCGCCAGGCCAGCTTGCAGAATTCATTGTCAGTTGAGCCAATCAAGAGCACAGCATCGCGGTCTTCAAAATCCTGGCGCAGTTTGTCGTAAGCCACGATTTCAGTTGGGCACACAAAAGTAAAATCTTTTGGGTAGTACACAATAATTTTCCATTTGCCTTCAAAACTTTTTTCAGTAATGGTCTCGAAAGCATTGTCTGGCGTGAGAGCACCAGGTTTTACGCCGGTAACGGCAAAAGGTTGGATTTTATCTCCAATGGTTTTCATTTGATTTCTCCTAAGGTTAAAATGAATTATTTCTGTGATTTACAATTTGGGCAGATCAGTTGAAGATTGTCTTCACGGCTGTTGTAACTGTCACCGTCTAGGTAGTCAACTACCAATGGTGCCGGATGGCCGAGCCACTCTGGCCATTCAGTGATACCACATACTTCACATTTGTGACCGCGTTCTTGAATCAGGTACTTCTTGACCCAGTCCGGAACTTGGCGCCAAGCCATGGGCTCTTTGCCTTCTTTCCATTCACGCACTAGACTACGGCTACGATACTGAGCTTGGCAACTGTTGTTGCAAAACTTGTTGGTATAGCTGTGTCCTTTGATGGCATTGTTCTTGCCGCAGTTCAAACATGTAAAACAACCAAAACTTGACATTCACCCCTCACTTGGTAGAGCTATTGTAAAAGCACTATGTAAATATTTACTGCTCTATTGTGTGCAATTATATACGCTTAGAACAGGAAAGTAAATGCTTTTGGTAAAATAAAAAAGCCCTTAGGCGCCTTTGTTATGAGTCACAGTTGACTGGATAAATATGTTTGAGACTAGTTAAAGCAACTTGTTCGCCGTTAGGCCATCACGCTATGTAATGTAGGAGCCAATTGATCTAAATAGTTTCCGAATAAAATCATTTATAAGGAAACTATCATGAGAAAAACTATTCTCGCAAGTGCCATTGGCATGTTAGTACTAACTGGGTGTGCCAGTGGTCCTAGCAACTATCAAAAATACGCAGACACACAACGACAAATCGCCGAAGCTCGCGCCAAAGCTGAAATTGCAAGATATGAGGCTTTAGGAAAAATTGCCAACCAAGGCGATTCTACCACTCGAGTGGCCGCAGTGATTGCTTTACAACAAGGTGCACCACAAAGCAATCACAGTCCTGGTCTACAGCAACCGACTAGTACAGGTGACATAGCTCTTCGTTGGGCTAGCTTGCTGGTGCCTAGTCTTACTCAATTTTACAGTATTAGTAAAAATACTGATCTTGCCATAGTCAACAGCAACAACAGCAAAGACATTGCCATTAACTCCAACGAAACTATGTTGGGGTTTGGTAAACTTATTGTTGATCCTGTGATTGGAACATCAAGCGATGTTCTATTGCATCCTCAATAAAGAAAAGGCCCTATTGGGCCTTTATTTCATGCTCTGTTAGATTAGAACTTGAAACCAACGCTGACATTGGTTGCATTGTATTCGCTGTCGCCGCGCACACGATCGTAGCCTAGACCAACAAAGTAGTTCTTGGTAATGGCATACTCAGCACCCAACCGATATGTACGGGTGGTGTCAGCATTTGCGCTGTCCATGGCAGCTCTATAACGATAGCCGGCCTTGACACTGATTACAGGAGTAACTGCATACTTGACGCCTGGTTCAACTGAGTAGTAGCTGTAGTTGGTGCTAGTCTTGAACTTCTCACCAACTGCACCACGGCCATACAAGCTGAGACCTGTACCGCCAACTGCCTGGGTGGCTGTTAAGCCGGCTTCCAGTCGTGTGTCGCTGAGATCGTTATCAGTGTTGGTCTTTTGACGAAGGCTGACATCAGCCTTCAACAGTTGATTGATATCTGTGCCCATGGTAACTTTGGTAGCACGAGCATCCGCTGCACCATTTACGCCATCACGGCCGCTGTACTCAACAGAACCAAATCCGCCAGCAAAAGCGGTACCTGCGGCCAATAGAGCGGCCAATGCTAAAAGTTTCTTCATTCTATGTTTCCTCTTGAAAGTTGAAATGACAAATTGTTGTCATGCAGCATTATATATGAATGACATACACTAGGTCAATGTTTTAGTTACCAAATTGTTTTGGAAGATTTCCCATGCTCGTTCCCAACTCCAACGCCCACTGCCTTCCCAAACTTGTTTGCGATCTAGCATGAGTGCATCTTTTACAGCCTGTTTCAAATCATTGTTTAGACAACCGGTTATACCTTCGTCCACAACATCCTCTGGCCCTTGACAAGGATAGGCTGCTACAGGTGTGCCGCAGGCCATGGCCTCGATCATGACAATACCAAATGTTTCCCACTGGCTAGGAAACACAAACACTTCTGCATTGGCATAGTATCGAGCCAGGTCCACACCAGTCTTGTAGCCAGTGAAATGCACATCTGGATATTGCTTCTTGTATGTTTCCAGCATAGGGCCATCGCCTACCATGACTTTCAAATAGCCTGGATAGTCCATTTCAAAAAATGCTTCAAGATTCTTTTCTTTGCTAACACGACTCACGCACAAGAGATAGCGACTCACAGTTTCCACACGATGCACAGGATGAAATATCTCACGATCAACACCTCGAGTCCAAGACACAATCTCGCCGTCAAAACCATGATCTCGCAGTTCCTGCACCATTGTGTCTGTTGTGGTCAATACCTTGCCCGAGTGTTTGTGAAACCAACGCACTAGAGGCCAAGTAAGGGCCTCAGGGATACCAAATAGTTTTCTAAGTCCTTCTGGAAACTTAGTATGATAAGCAGTATTGTAGCGATAACCGTGTTTGTCAAGATATTGTCTAACACGCAAACCCACAGGACCTTCGGTGGCGATATGGATATAATCCGGATTGATCTCCTCAAGTATCTGGCCCACCTTCCTGGGAAAGGCAATCTTGACTTCGTTGTAGCCAGGGCAATCAACATAGCGGAACCGCCCGGGATCAAGATATACAACACGATAGTTGTCCCGAATCGCACACGCCTCAATATTTTTGTAGGTTGTAACCACACCATTGATCTGGTCCTGTAAATTGTCGGTTACTATGAGTATTGTCTTTTGCATTCTGCCACTACCTTGAATGATTCAAATTTTAACCAATAGGTCAAACTGTTTCGAGCACGCTCGCATGCCTGTTGAGTTTCAAATTCAATTTGTACTCTGCCTGGGATGTCGTTTGGGTCTTTGCTGTGTATCGCTAGTATTATCAACAACCACATTGTCGTTCTCCCGAGTCCATGTGACAATCTCCCAATTGCCATTGTGATGCTCCACAAGAGCTGTCATTGATTCCACCCAGTCACCGTCGTTCATGTAAACAATTCCATCTATCTGTTTGATCTCAGCATGATGTATGTGTCCACAGATCACACCATCAAAACCGCGCTTTTTGCAATAGGCAGCAAGATTGACCTCAAATTGAAAAATAAAGTCAACGGCTTTTTTTACGCGGTGCTTAAGAAAACCGCTAAGACTAAAATACCCATAACCAATTCTATGTAAGAACCAATTGAACTTATTATTAACTGATAAGATGAAATCATACGCTTTGTCTCCTAAAAATGACAGCCAGGGTGCCAGCCTTGTGATACCATCAAACAAATCACCATGAACCACTAGATAGTGTTTGGTATCTGCTCCGATGTGTTCGCATTGATTGACCACTTCTACCATGCCAAAACCAATACCATAAGGTATGAGTGGTCTGAGAAATTCATCGTGATTGCCGGCCACATATACCACTCGCGTACCACGCTTGGCATGACCCAATATGCGGCGAATCACATTGGTATGACTCTGTTTCCACCGCCATTTGTTTTGTTGTATCTTCCAGGCGTCAATGATGTCGCCCACGAGATACAGTGTTTCACAGGTATTGTGTTTGAGAAAATTGTTTAGTGCCTCGGCCTTGCAGTCCTTGGTGCCAAGATGAACATCTGAAATAAAAATACTGCGATAGGTTTTCTGCATAGTTTTATTTTTATTTAACACTATGCAGATTACAATTCTGTTACAAAATCAAAACTTAAAAGTCAGCCCTGACATGACACCATTGTAGCTCATGTTGCCTCTGGACTGCTCGTAGGCTACATTAAGATCTGTGGACTTGGTCAACGGCAACACATAACCCACTCGCCAGGTTCTGCTGAGATCTGTGTAGCCAGACTCCACTGCGTCACGATAACGCCAGCCCAGTCTTGCTGTGCCTGGGCCTACACGTACACGCACCCCTGGCTCCACACTGTAGTAGTTGAATTGGTTGCCTGACGCTGTTTTGCTGCCCAAGGCTGTGCGCAAATAAGGAACAAATGCTGGATCAATGGGTAATGCAAAAGTTGCCCCTGCTTCCAGCCGACTGATGGTGGCCTTGCTGGAATTGGCCACCAAGGTCTCTGCGTTGGCATCAATGGTTAAGTTTTGTACTCTGTGGCCAATGGTAAAAAGATAGCCATGCATGTTAGGTGCACCGTTGACTCCTGTGGCAAATTCTGCGTTGGCACTGGCAAAAGTCTGTGCCTGACACACTGGTGCCAAGGCGGCTAGTAATACCAAAATGTATTTTTTCATGTTTTCTCCTTGATAAAAATGATTGAACTACAACGACAATTCGTCTACTTCTTTACAGCAATGACAAAATCTCAAAAGAAAATCTGTCAGCATGTGATTTTCTGGAACCCAAAATCTCGTGCGGTTGAGATGTACTTCATAATTCAAACTGTTAGCACCTAACCAATCCAGCACTGCTCCAAAGTCTGTGTCGCGAGTGTACACACAGTATTGCTTCATCGCTTGAGCAAGTCGTTGGTAAAGTCAAGTAACAGCTTGTGGTGCTCGCCATCGTGATACTGTGACCGCATCCAGCTGTGATGTTGGTACCAGCTGTCCTCGCTTTCGGGGTGGCATCCAATCAACCCTATACGATTCTGATATATGGCCATGGCATCACCATTGGCATAGGTTGCCACGGTTTGAAATCTTCTACGGTCGCCTACCAGGGCACATCCGTCATAGAAAAACATCTTGGTAGGTTGACCTTGCCACTTAACAGGGCAGGCCTTGGTGTGTGGTCGGCGAGTGTCTGTGCGTGGCCGCTTGATATATTGCACAGCATCTACACCTTGCAATATGTTGAAGTAATCTTTGCCAGCCCAGTATGCGCCCATGCAGATACCCAAGTACCTGCCTCCATTGTCCACAAAACGGCGTATCCTACGACCATGAAATCTCAGTAGATGACGATAATCTTCGGCATCACCTATACCGCCTGGAAAAGCCACAATGTCCACATCGTCAAAGAAATTGCGTTCAATTTCGTGCTTGGTAAAAATTTTGAACCTGTAGTAATCGGCAAAGATGTTCAGCATGGAATTTCCGCACTGTACGGAAGCTCTAGGCTGATGTAGGAACAAGGCGATTGTGGGCTTCATGCTGGTATTTATAAAGCCGTGCGTTTCCTGGCCTTAACTATCATTCCAACCCAGGTTCCGCAGAATGCGCCCACCAGTGCAGGAGCCAAAAGCCAGTGATTTGAAGTGTAATTGATCACAGCAACACTGGCACCAAAATAACAGGCCACGCTCCAAACGCTGGCCATGAACACGCGATTGTCAGCCACACATCTTAGATAGTATGTGTAGACCAGGTCTAGCATGAACACAGCAAAAAATGTAAAAATGTAATCCACAGAAGTCTTAGAAAAGAATGGGGCCGAAGCCCCATTGGTTGTTTGCTTAACAAGGTAAGTCCTACCCCGCTGGTTTCGCTGTTTAGGCGAAAGCTGCCTCAGTGCGAGCAGACTTGGAACCGCCGAAACGGAAACCTTTGCCTACTGTTACTTTAACACCAGATTGTGTATTTGCTTTTGCATTTACTTTTTTGCGTCTTCGGCCGAGTTTCCCCAACCCTACGGTTTCTGCCTTACCGTGCTGTCCACTTATCTACTCTTTGCCCTGTCGAAACCAATGTCAGGCCCATCAAAAACACACTACTTGTCGCCTACTTGTTCCGCTTCGTCTAGAACTTATCGGACCCTTCGCTGACTGCCCTACAATAGGTGAGCAATGTGTTTATGGTGGACCTGGCGGGAGTCGAACCCGCGTCCAGAACACTTTTCCTTCTGCTTCATACAGCAATAACTTAAATTCTAACTAACACCCACTTGGCTGTAAATGACTTACCTTCGGCCTTGTGTTTCGCAATCTTGCGGAACTCTTTTTTTTGAAGTTCTGCAATCTTTTTGGCATCGTGGTCGAAGCAAGCCTTGTACAGTTCCATTACTAATTTGTTCTGTTTCATGGTGTGCCCCTCCTTGACAATTATTTATTGCAGTTTACAGCATACCCTTGTGCAAATGCAACCACTGGATCTACCTTTTTTAACATCACCGCACCTGATGCAGTTTTGCACACTTGTAACATATCACCTTCTTTGAATCGAATCTTTTCCAGCGGAAGTTCATCATCTAAGATGATGTATTGCCCATACTCAATGTCTATTGTGTAGTCAATATGTTTCATGCAAGTATTTACACACTTGTTGATTTTGGTCAAAAGAAAGCCCGCATGTAAGCGGGCTTTCAGTTGCGTATGTAAACGCTTAGGCAGTAGCTTTGGCCTTGGCAGTAGCAGGGGCCTTGGCAGGAGCCTTGACCTTGACACCAGCAACTTTGACAGTTGTGGCACCGTTGTACTTCTCGTCGGCTGCATCAATAGCAGCCTTGAAGTCTGGACGCTGGTACAGCGCAGTAGACTTGAGGAAGGTGACCAGCTCAGGCTTGTCCATGGCTTTAGGAAGCTCCAGAAGCTCAATGTCAGTGTGACCAGTTTTGGCCAGCACTTTGACACGAGTCATGTCGTTGGCAAAGCGAACCTTGTAAGAACCTTTGAGCTTGGAAACACCTGCGATAGTAAAAGTTTTGTCAGACATTAGGATAACTCCTGTTTAGTTTAGTTATATGGTACACCGTGTACCATACCGTTATTGTAGTTGAAAACGAAATCGCTGTCAACCACATTTTGGACTTTTTTGTCCAAAATCATTTGAGTTGCGCGGCTTCCTGCTTGACCACGCCCACACCCTTATCGATCCATTTGGCCACACCGCTGGCACCCACTGTGGCCAGTACAATACCAAAGATCACACCAATTAGGAAATTCATATTACACCTCCTGCTTGTATTCGTTACGGAGCACTTCCAAGCACTGTTCTCGGGTACGCTTGGTGACCACAACCTTGCCATCCATAAAGCCCACAAACAGATTGCGATGCTCTACGAATTTTACCTCGCCGTCGGCACCTGTGTGACGCTGACGAACTGGTGCTTTGGTAGGCACTGCCTTTTTGGCAGGCACTGTCTTGGTTACAGTTTTAGCAACCGGCGCAGGCACCCGAAGTGGAGTGTGTGCAATGCCATGCTTCTTGTCGTACTTGGCAATGGTAGCCTCGTCCTTGCCCCAAGTGTCAATCAGGCGTTTGAGTTGAGAAGAACCCAGCTGGTTCCAGTGTATGATAGGATCGGTCCAATTAACCATTGCAAGCTCCTTTTGTTTAACTTAGCCTATAGTATAGCAAAATGGGAAATTATGGTCAACCGTTTTTAGAAATCTGCTGTCATGTCTTTGGCATGGTTGTAGGTCACAAAAACCTTGCCCGGTGGAACACCAGTGTCGTTGGTGCCATCGTCATAGTAGCTCACACGGTAGCAGAACTGTCCACCGTTGGTGATGCCCAAAAAACGAGCAGACTCAAAGTTGCGATTTAAGTAACCACTGTCTTTGAGAATAGTGGACAAGTGGTCAGGCCCCAACGTAGTGAGTGTAGCGAGCTCTTCTGCTGTGATCATGTTAGTCTCCTGAATCAATTTGATAGCGGTCGCCGCAGTGTTTGCAAGTGTATTCGGTCAGGCAACGGCCCGCAGTCTCACCAGAGTAAGAATGAGTGCAAGGTTCGCCTGCGTTGTTCAGACGCACCTGTCCTGTGGCACGACCAAACATGTACTGGCCGCCGCAGTTGTTGCAACCAAAAGTGTCTGTGGTCTTGTCGTAGCCAGCAATCACGCTTTTGTATTTGTTGTCGCCAGCTGGCACACGGGTGGATCCGTTGCAAACTGGACAAGTGTTGTTGCTCATTGTTGCCTTTCTTTTACTCTATGCCATTATTATAGCAAAATGGAAAATTACGGTCAACCGTTTTTAGGCCACAAAAAACCCCAGCAAATGCTAGGGTTTTTATGTTGTTTTTTTGCAACATTGCAATTTTTGCAACTTTAAGCGGATTTATAACAGCATGAGCCAGCCTATTAGCAGTCCAAGGTCAAACGCGGCCACACAAATTCCTGCAAGGCTCAGCACATAGTATAGATCATTTTCTACAATCTTGTACAGCATGTTCATGCATGTATTTAAGATTTTTCAAACAACCACAGGTCCTCAAAGTTACCATCGCGCATTTTGTTGGCCTGACGACCAGTACTGATTGCACTCCACTGCACCTTGTAGTGTTTTACAAACCCAAGATGTTTCTCAGCAACGGCTCGCATGTCTCCGCTGATGTTTACTTCTTGTTTGGCCTTGTTGCGATAGTTACTGATCACAAACGCAAATCTGCCGCCTGGGCGCAGCACCTGTTTGCAGATCTTCACTGTGGCTTCCCAATAGTTTGTTAACCAAGTGTCATAGTCTGGATAGTTGGCAAAACTTTGATCTGTACTGGGATAGATTTCAAGATCAAAGTAAGGCGGACTGAACAACACAGCATCCACTTTGTTTTGATACAATGCCACCATGTCTGTGGCACGACCAAGGTCTTCGCTGGGGCAGCAGTAGAGCTTGACCTTGCGCTCTGGCGTTTCAAACACACTGTTGTTTCTATACCGTGTCCATTCCTCATGCAGTTTTTTGCCATTGGATACCACTTCTGGAATAACATCTGTGGCCACCAGGTGCGTGAACTTGCTGCCATAAAAGCCCAACTGATACGCATTCCACCCCATGCAAGGTGCAAACAAGGTGTCGCCTTCAAAAAGGTCATCAATGATGCTACGATAGGTCACAGGATTGAATATACTGGCACGGTTACAACCTACCATGAAGTCAACCCAGAACTGTGAATAGTTGCTGTTTTCTATGCGACAAATATGATCAAAAAACGCAGGCGCGGCGAGACTGTTGCGAATCTTGAAGTCTTCAAACATGGACTTCATCAGTCCCAAAGTATACTCAAAGTCATTGGCATATAACTTTCGAGTATTGTAAAACTTGTCAAAGTTTATGTTCTTGCACACACGGCCATATTTGGCATTGGTCCGGCCTGCAAAGGTGTCGCCTACCAGCACAGATTCCGTGGGTATGTTGAAATAGAAGTCAAGATCTTCAGTGAGCGAGGCTGTTTTGTCAAACCATTGACCCAATGCCACTTCTGGCTCCAGTACCAACATTTGATATAATTTGCGCTTGTAGGTATCCAGTCTTTGCAGCCGATTATCTTTCTTGGCCCACTTGGCCAAAAAACCATCTAGATAATCACGAATGACAAAGTTGCCGGATGTGTCGCTACCATTTAGCACAGCCAGCTGTTTTGAAAAATCCTCAAAACTGATTGTTTTGTTGAGATTGAATTGTTGTAGAAATTGTTCTTTGGTATACACTAGATTTGTCATGGTCACGTATTTATACAGGACCATTAGTCCTTGATCACTTCGCACCCATTTATGATAGTTGTTGTGATGCCAACAAGATTACCATGCATAACCTTTTCAGGCATGGTGATTACATCGCGTTTCATTTTGCTCTGATCTTTTTTACCGCGCTCTAACCATTTATTCTTTTCATTGTTTAGATGATCTTGAATCAGTTTGGTATTAGCAGGATTACTAACATCATAGATGCGAACCAGGTCAAGATTGGCTTTGTCTCTGCTGGCAAGAATGTACCTGCTATATTCAAGATCGCCCATGGCATGAAATTGAAAATCTGCCATAGGATACTCTTTACTGCGCTTCTTTTTTTGAATGCGGCTGCATTTCTGCTCAATCAATACACCTTGCGATTTAGCATCTTCGCCATTGCGTGAAAAATTGATATTGTAGTCTGCATCGTATTGTTGAACAACCTCGTACACACTGAGTGCGCTCAGTGTGTCATTGTCTAAAATATCAATATTGTGCTTCTTGTAAGCTTCTTCACGCAAGGCAAAGATCTGGCGCCGATATTCGTCTAAATCTACCAAAGCTTCTTTATCTAAATACAGCGCCATGTTTTCTCCTAATTAGAAAGCATAGTAATTGTACTTGGTTTCTCGCTCGCGTGTCAACACCAGTTGATCCCCGGCGCCATTGACGAATACAAATTTGCCTTCGTTAGGTTCGACCTTTTTCAGATCCTGTTGCAAGAATCGCATGGCGTACCACTCGCCGTCGTCATTGTCTGGTTCAGGATCAAATCCATAGTTCCAATGACGCTCAGTAAGTGGATTGCCTTTCCAGCGATCACTACCATCCAACTGACGCTCAGTCAATGGTTGAGCATGGCCTACAGGCATCACAGTGACTTTGTACAGGCTACCATCGTCGAACTCAGGTTTGGCGTTCAGCATCTGCATGGCTTCCTGCGCAGTCTCGCCATAACGATTCATTTCTTCAACCAAGGCTTTGAGCATGTCAAAGTTGAACTCACTGAACAGGCTACCCACGGTTACCACGCTGTCAATGTTCTTCAGGCTGGCATCTTTGAGATTGTCATAGCAGTACTCGCGAATGAACTCACCAGATAGACCTTTGAAGTCTAGCATGTAAAAGATACGACCCGGACGATTACGCATGTGCTGGTTGATACGCCATTTGTCGTTGCAAGTGATCAAGAACAACTTCTTGCTGGGGAACACACCGTCCAGCAAGGTAAGCATTTCTTCCTGTTCGTCGGAATCATACACCTTTTCAAACTCATCAAACAACACCATGCAAGGCTGGCTGATATCTTGCAACAGGCTGTTGAAAGCTTCGCCACGCCAGGGTTGATTGATAAGAATGGTAGGAATGCCCTCATCTGCACACTTGAGCGCAAGACTCTTGGCCAACAGAGTTTTGCCACTGCCCTTTTCGCCTGTGAGCATTACTCCAGTGGAGGCGGTGCGATCAATAAAAGTATTAAAAATACGATCACGATTACGATCATTGTCGCCATACTTTTTACCTTTGATTTCAAACGAATCCACAGTTTCAAGAAAGAAGTTGCCAAATTGGTCCTGTTTCACAATGTAGTTGCCAACAGGCAGGCGTTCTTGAATGTCCAAAGAATCTTTATCGGCTACCTTGAAGGTGTTGCCGCTTTTAATAAAATAGCTCATTTTGTACTTCCAAAAAGTGGGGCTCAGCCCCAGGTTTGATTACTTGTTGTCAGTCTGTGCGGCCAATGCGGCCTTGACTGCGGCTTCTACTGCAACACGGATCAAGTCAGCTGTTGCAGTGTCAGTAGCGGCTTCCACTTGCACAGGTGCAATGAACGCTTCGTCTGGGTGTACACCCAATTCACCAATTACTTCATAACGGCATGCACGGCCCTTGGTTGCATTGTAGTCAGCTGGGATGCTAACAACATCGCGTGGGTTGATCTTCAAGATCACAGTGCGGCTGTCATGCCTACCAAAGTGGTCCAAGTACTCCTTGGAGCAAAAGTGCAGGCCTGCGGAACAGGTGCGATTCTGATCGTCATCTACCTCATTGCGTTCCATTTCTACCACAGTGCCAGGAGCATTGCTCATGGTGCCTGAGTAGATGTCCAAAAAGTCGGCTCGCACTTTCTTGTAAGCCAAGAAGTGACCGTCTGGAGTGAGTGGCAGATTGCCTTTTTCCAAGAAGCCATACAGTTCTTCAACTGCTCGCTTGCTGGGGTTCTGCATCAGGTTCTCCATGAACATGATTAGCGGTTCAACTGGGAAACCATCTTGATACATTTCGATCAAGCGGTTGGTAAGTACACCTGACATTTCGCGTTCCTTGTAGAACACCTTGCTGCCTTGCACAGCCACATGGCCTGCACCATAGCTGAGAATCTCTCGGGCAGGATCCACAACCTGCTTCACAGCATCCCAGTCATTGTCCTTGATAGCTTGTTTCAGCTTTTCGTAGCCAATGTGAGTGGATGTAACGGTATGGGGCTGGTTGTCAATGATAACAACAATGTTCTTGCCCTGGATCAGATATGGAAATGCCATTTTATGCCTCTTTGTCAATCAAGTTAATGTACTGTGCCACCGCCACCGCATTGATGTCGTAGTCACGCAAACTGCTCAAGAGTGGATAGCGATTACGGATAGCAGTCAATTCACCTGTAATGCTTTGGACAACCGAATCTACATCAACTGGTGTTGCGTAGTCACGGCACAAACGTTCCAAACTGTGACGCTCAACTTTCACATCATCAATGCCTTTGAACTGAGCCAAAAACTTTGAGTATGGGCTGTTGCTGTCTACCAGTTTTGCAATGTCGTTATTGTAACGGAAAACCTTGTTGAGGTCAATCTGTTTCATTGCACATTTCTGCACAATGGTTGCATCCAATTTTGCCAAAACTGCACGGATATGATCCTGTACATTGATCCAATTAGATTGGGTCTTGATGTGCTCAATGTCTGTTTTACGAACGCCGTAAATGGTGATGCCATGCAGGCCCGAGATGCCTGATTCAGTAACCATGTCGCTGAAGTTGCGCAGATTATGGATAGCAGGACCTTCAGTTTCCACTGTGAAACCTTTGAGTGGCAGATAGTAGTAGGTTTCTGTATCTTCAAAGTCAGCGGTTGTGCCTGCATTCTTCCATACCAGCTCACGCTCTTTGTGATAACCACCGTAGCCTCGTCGTTGCAGGCTCATGATCGAAACATTGGCACCCATGCCAGCACCGGTGGTCTTGCGATCTTTTTCAATCAAGTCACTGGCCAACATGCGCTGTTCCACAGGAGGTTCACGCAGTTCTGCGAAGAAACCCAGCGTGTCCATCACATGGCCTTTGGTAGCAGGGCTCATCACATACACTGTGGTACTGTAGCCAGTGCCAGGCAGCTTGACACCTTTGCTCTCTGCGGCACGCCAGTGATACTTGGCACGGCTCATGGCACCTACCCGTGTGTTGTTGGTAATAAACACTGACTGAGGATTGATGTTGAATTCCCACACTTGCTCATAGTTGGTGTGAAGCTGGTCGTACACACGACCAGGCTTGACTTCTGAACAGGTGGCAGCACTGCGACCCTTGTTAAAAGCCAAGATTTCAATATTGTAACGAGCAGCCAGGTCCTTGACATTGATCTTGAAAGGCACTGAGTGCATGTAGTTGTAACCACTTTGCGGGTCAATCAAATCAAAACCAGTGTCTTGCACATACTTGACCGCGGCTTGATTCCACAGGGTCTCACCTGCACCTGATCGCTTTTGCAGGAACTGCACTTTTTCCCAATCGTTGGTGATAGCATCTGCTTCCAGTGCCAGGTGAACAGCCAATTGGGCATTGAGTGCTTCTAGCTTGGTGCGGATAGCGTTGATGGTTTGTGGAATATAGCTCAGGCCTTCACGACTGGCCTGGAAATCCAGTTCGCCAATGTCAAAGTGCATTTCCAACCCACAGCCCAAGAGCTTGTGCAATTCGCCTAGTGCAGTTTCTGGATTGGGCAAGTCAATTGGGTAGGCAATATTGCCCATCACAGCACGGCTGCCACGACCTGAAGTGTAGTGTACACCTGGAATGATGTTCCGGTCTTTGTACTCAACATCACGGAAGCGGAACTCACCGTCGCCACCAGATACCACAGGACGAAGTTGGAAATGGGTGTACACATAACGAGCTTCTTCTTCAAACTTGTAAAAGTCGCTACGGCTGTCAACTGCAAACTTGACCTCAACCCCATTGGGGTCTGTGCTGTCTTCACTGTGCATGAGCACAATGCTGGGCACGCCTTCGCCGTTGATAAAAGCAGAGTACACATTGCGAGTGCCGTCTTTGATAGCAGTCACAGTGAAATTGTCTGTGTAGGAGAAGGGCGACTTGGAGCCCAAGCCCAGGGCACCAATGAACGCATTGGACTCTGTCTTGGTAGACTCAAAGTAGGTGGTGTAGATGCTTTGCACTTGCTCGTGGGTGAGACCAGTACCATAGTCACGGATTGAGAAAGTTGGATCAATGGTGTTGGGCAGATGCACATCAAACGGTGTATCTTGTTGGCCTGCGGCTGTGTGGCTGTCCACAGCATTACAACTCAGCTCACGGACGATGGCGCGAATCTTGTTGGCATACAAACCTGAGGAAAGGATGTTGAAGGCCTTGGCACTGTTGCGAATACGGAACTCGCCAATTTCGCCTACATTAGACAGAACAGCTTCGTGGGCTGGTGCAGTATTGATAATCAACTCAAACTCCTTTTTACTTAATATGCTATTATTGTAGCAAAATGGGCCAAAACGGTCAACCGTTTTTTTGTGTGGTAAAAATGCTACAGATATCCGCGATCAAAATTTCCGTGTACAGCATACCACCGGAAAAAGATGGGCTCGTACTCTGTCCAACTGCATACCGCCCACTCTTCTTCGCGTTCGACTTGCCAGGGCTTGAGGGTGTTACTCAGCAGGGCCCAGAACAATTTTTTGTTGTGCTTGGTAACCTGTGCCTTGGCCGAACTTTCCTTAGCATACATGCCAATCAACTGACCTGACTCTTTTTTATAAACTACAAATCGCATTTACCAACTCGAATTATAGAATACTTTGAGCCCGCAGAACAATTCTGCTCTTGCATTACGGATAAATTCCAGGTCTTGATTCTTATAGTAATCATCAGATTGATCGCCAAAAAAGAACCCTGTGGTAGACGGAAGTTGGCTATTCTTCACAACATATTCGAGCTCATCTAGATCTTCCCAGGTCAGCTCTAGCTCTACGCCGTTGAATGTAGGATCATCAGATGGGCCTACTTTGCCTTTGCGTACCCAAAGCTGGCGCATCCAGCCTTGGAGGTTGGGATGCTTGCGCCAGTAGGCAAGCTCTCGTGGTTTCTCCACGCTACGACTGTTGTAGTCCTTGGTCACAGGATCTATTTCCGCTGATTCCCAAAATTCAGCTTGTTGATTGGCCCGGGCGGCCACATACGCATATTGATCTAATCCCATATCAACTCCTTAAACAAATGCTCTAAACAAACCAGTAGCACCAATTGACAGTGCTACCACATTTACCAACAGTTGCGGGCGGTTACTCACTCGCAGACTCCAAATCAAAAACAATATGGTACCAATAAAGAAAGCCACAATATTGTAGGGATACACCGTAGGGCCCACAGCATTGAGACTGTGGCCAGCAATGATAAACACTGCACCTATCCACTGTAGTATTTCGTTGGTCTTAATCAAAAGGCACATCCTTCATTTTCTTTTTACCTGTCCAATGATCCATTGTAACACAAACGCCTCTAAACTGCACACCCAATGGATCATCAGATCTTTTAGGCAATTCTTTGAGAGCTTGTTTACAGGCCGCCTTGGTGGGCATGGTTACCGAAATCTTGTCCATGAAATCACCACCAGGGCTTAATAGTTCAATTATCAGTACCCATTCTTTCATAGTGCTTCCTCAAACATGCAGTGGGTTACGACGGCGCAGGTGTGCATTAGCGGCTTCTCGGCTGTCAAAGCGACCGCTGATAGGTGTCTGGTGTGCGCCACGCACAATGTACCAACCACCTAGTACTGCATTATACACGACTTTCATTATGCGGCTTCCAACATGTTAGCAGGCACTTTCCACAAGCCACTGGTGATGCGACCAGTGTTGGATTCGCGAACGGTGACATACTTGATAGCAACCTTTTCCACAGTGCCCACAATGGTCACACCGCGTTTGGTGCTGGTAAACTTAACAGTGTCACCTTTACGGAACTCGCGAATCTTTACAGAACGAAGTTGTGCGCGAGCATACTGCACGGCGCTCTGGATTGAATCCAGTTGTTCATTGGTAAAGTTACCAAACATAATAGCAGAGTTGATTTGCTTGATGTCCATGTGTGCTCCTTTTGTTTAACTTAGCCTATAGTATAGCAAAATGGGAAATTATGGTCAACTGTTTTTATTCAGAAAACTCGTACATGAACTGGGCCATGCTGGGGTCCATTTTAACCAGATCTTGTGCGGCGCCAGTGAGAGCGCGATAGCGAGCCTGTACTTGACTGCGGGGTAGTTCACCATCACAGCTCAAATTTTCAGGGCTGAGCTTGCAGTCAATCATTTCTGCCACACGCTTGCGGCCCGCGGCTGTGGCAACTTCGTATGCTACAAACTTACCGTTGAACATGCTGGCCCATTGATTTTCCTGGGCGATCAGTGCGTTGAGTGCTTTCATTACTGGCTCCTTTTGTTTAACTTAGCCTCTAGTATAGCAAAATGGGCCAAAACGGTCAACCGTTTGGATAGTTGCAAAAAAGCAACAAAAAACCCTAGTAAATGCTAGGGTTTTTGTTAGTATTTTAGTATTACATTTTGGCCCTGAGCTTGTAGCGTTGTATTTTGCCTGTTTGGGTGCGCGGCAGCTGATCTATAATTGCCATTTCTTTCACGTGCTGGTGCACCAGTTCATGACTCACTGTTTGGTCTGGCGTTGGCACAATATATGCCTTGAGTCTAGCATGTCCATTGTCCTGCACTTGCCCTACCACCACGGTTTCCTGCACACCTGGTATATTCAACAAGGCCTGCTCGATCGCTGACAGGTCAACATAGTTACCATTAACTTTGATTACATCGCTAGCACGACCCAGGAAATATAAATTGCCAGCTTGATCTTGTTCCACAATGTCGCCTGTGGGCATCCACTCGCCAAATTGTTTTGCACTCCAATGCTTGTCATGCCAATAATACAGTCCGGCAGTGGGCGCTTGAATGTACAGGTGTCCGTCTCGTATGTCAATTTCATACCCGGGGATCACCCGACCAATTGAATGTACTGGTGCATCGCCACTGTTGTAGGCCAAAGCTCCGGCAATTTCTGTGCTGCCATAAAGATTATGAATGTCAATGCCAGTGATTGTTTTCCAGCGATCATAAATGGTTGCTGACAATTTATCTGCTCCAGAAATGCATTTGCGCAAACAGTGTCCTTGCAGATTTTGTTCGCTCAGCTTGCCATACAACACCGGAATCATGATTAAAAATGTCACTTGCTTTGATACCACAAGATTGGCTATGGTAGTTGGCACAAAAATACCAGGGTGCAAAATCACAGTGGCGCCAGCAAACAGCGTGGCCCAGAGATTGAACATGCCAAAACTGTAAAACAGCTTGGCAGCATTGAAAGTTCTGTCTTTACTAGTGTACCCCAGATGCGGACCTGTCACTGTGCCAATGATATAAGGTGTGGCCTGTCTATGAACCACGGCTTTGGGATGCCCGGTAGTGCCTGAAGTGTACATGAATATACAGGCTGCATCTCTATGTGACTTGTAACCTGCCACAGGTGCATGTTCGTATGATATCAATGACTTGTTCATTGAATAATCTAGGCCTAGTTCTAGGTCATTTTCTTTTACTACCATAACAGCACCTGAGTGCTGTATACAGTAACACAAGGAGTCCTTGTTGGCTCGTGGATCCAACGGCACCGCTACCATGCCGCCGTAGATCACAGCTAGCATCAGCGCAACAGTTTCGGCTGAATCTTTCATTACAATGGCTACTCGTTGTTCAGGCTGAATGCCCAGGGCCTGTAGCCATGCAGCCAGTTGACCCACACGCTGTTCTAGTTCAGCATAGGTCCAGATTTGTTCTGCATCTTCAATGGCTATGGCTGCAGGATTAGATGTTTTGAAAAGTTCAACAACAAAATTAAATTGATCAGGTATGGTTTGCATACCTGTATTTAATTAGTGGAACATCAGGAAACTATTAATCACATCCAAACGATTGGCAGCTCGATCACCGTGCCCTGCTGGGAATATGACCACATTCCATTTGGGTTTGGGCCCTTCTGGAACAGTCAACATCTGATCATAGGTAATGATAGTGTCTGCATCCAGTTTGTGCATGGAAGCAAGTTTTTGTTTGAATTCTTCCCAGGCTTCGGGGCTGGCAACCTGTGTACGACCTTTTTCGTCTTTCACATACTTGCCCTTGGCATCGGTTACAAACAAAGTACGGAACATGTCCTTGGGCACAGTGATTGCATCCTTGACCACGTTGCCAGCCTGCTTGTGTACTGCCACCTTCTTGACTTCACGACTTTGAGAGCCCGAACTGAAATTCACAATAAAGTTGGCAGGCTTGTTGCCCACTGCCACATCGCCCATTTTGGTATAGGCATAGAACTTTACATCAGGATTGTTGTTGGCCACACTGTAGGCCAAGTCTAGGTATTCTTTTGAAAAGAAATCACCAGCATCATGCCAACGCACTACCAGTCTAATACTGTGCTTGTCTGTTTTGCCTTTGAGTGTTTTGACTTCACGATCCACCATGGCCATATAACCTTCTGGGTCGTTTACCAAAAAGTTTAGAGCTTGTGCAGCACTCATTGAGCTGGCTGGAAACATCACATAACCGCCTTTTCTAGCATAACAAAACAGTTGGCATTCACCTGCACCCGGGCAGGTTGTTATCTCAACAAAGTCGCCATTGCTTTCATCTACTACAATACCTGACAGTGCTGGCAAAGTGAGGTCGTATACAATTTCGCCTTCTGTACGACTCTTTTCCATCTTGGCATTGGTGCCCAGGATCTTGGAAGGGCGTTTCATGATCTGTTGAGCCAGGTCGTCTAGATCCCATTTGTCGTCTGGATTATCGCTTTGTGTGATAGCTTTGATATTGCTACCATGAACAATTGGAGCAAACCTGTCGCGTTTGGTTTTGGTGCCAGTTTTGATACGATCAGCATAGCCTTGTAATTCGTCACGACTCATACGACGCTGCGGAGCATCTAGTTTAAGAGTTTCTTCAACATCTTGATCTTCGATGTTCAAAGCCTGCACCTGGAAACCGCCCAGCGTTCTTGTTTCGTTTACTAATTCATTGTATCTCATTTTTGTCTTCCTGACTTCATGTTTGCACACCAATGGTACATCTTGCCTTTTTCACCACCGTGCTTTTTAGCCTTGGCTCTGAGACTGGTCACACTGCCATCACAGCTGGCACCTGAGCGTTTTACACGACCAGGACGACTCTTGCCTTTGACCTTGCCGTCGGCAAAGTTTTCAGTGATAATTTCATTTATTTTCATTATTGTACATAGTCCATGAGATTCACATTCTGACTGTTTTCAAGGTATTCGCGAATGTCATATTTAATATCAGTATTTCCGTATAGCGGATACTCTTTCCAGATCTGAACACCTTCTAAAAAACTGCGATTGAATGCAGCAATTACTTCTTGTACATATTTTTCTGAGGTTGGCATTAATGTACGACGACTGCCTGATTGTCTGCGACGCAGCCACAGTTCTAGATCCTGTGCAATCACCTTGCCATTGGGACGATCACTAAACAGGTCGTCATCGTCTGTGTCTTCGCCCAGTGCTCGTACCTCAGCATAGGCCTGCTGTATGAGCTTGGTTAACAAACTGCCCAGGTTGTATTCCATGGATTGAGCACAGTCGTACTGTATTTCTTCAATTTTACTGATATCATCCTCATCATACACTTCCATGAGCATTTCTTCTACATAAGCCCATAGTTCGCTTTCTGCACGAACTTCTGGAATAAAGTCCATGAGTATGTCGCCCAACCGATCTTCGTCCTGGATTATCTCAGGCTCAGCAGCTAGAGTGTTCATGATACCAGGTAGTACCTGCACAGCTTCACGAGTGATCATCTGGTCAGCTAGTTCGTACACCTCTTCATTGCCACGAAATACTCTGTTAGCAGCAGCAAGGTCGCTGGAGATAGCACGAATAGTTATACCAGCATTGCTGCCCAGACCCTGAATGATGTCTTGAATCATTTCTGGTATGTTGGCATTAAAGGTAGCGCGGCGAATGTCACGGCCCACACGCTCGCTGTTGCCAAACATGTCGTTATCGTCATTTTCTAATAGTTCGTTGTATCTCATTTCAGCTTCTTCACATACTGGTCCTGGCCAATAGCGTCTTGTGCATCGTGGCTGTCTTCTTCTGGCCAACAGTAGATATACTGTCCTGCAAAGTCTTTTACCAGCATCCAGCGAATGCCTGCGGCAGTGAACATGTGTGTTTGTGCTTTATATCCTGGCATGACATTTTCAAAGTCAATGTCGCCTGGGCCTAGATCTCGTCCGTAGTCTTTAAGGAAGCCAGCCACTGCATTTACTTCTGCTGAACTGTTGGGTCCTTGCCCGCCTAGATTGGCCACCACATGTATGCGCTTGGTAGGTGTCATGGTTAGACTGCCAAACAGGCTCTTGCCCAGCTGGCGAATTTGATCTGCCATATTGCCCGGCAGGTTGGCCACTTGATGGAAGTCAGGATTCTGTACACCTGCTGCTTGCAGTGCTTGTCCTGCCACAGCTGGCAAGTTGGCTGTGTTCACTTCCACGCTAGGCAACTGCTCAGGTGGTTCCTCATCTGGATATGCTTCTAAATCACGATCAACTTCAATGTTGCGCAGTTTACCCAGCATGTCTGCCATGTCGTCACTGCCAATGCCTGCGGTCCGGCTCAAGGTATCTTTTTGCTTGGCCTTTTTAATATTAACCTTGGGTTCATCCCCCAAGCCTGCTTTCTTTTTAAGATCGTCCAATGGATCTGTTCGTGCCAGTGGATGATCTTGATCCTGTTGAAAAGGAATATCAAACTTGATATCAGGCTTGGTCTTGGTTGTGGTCTTGCGTGGACGCTCTGGAGGCTCTTCAAGTTCTGCTTCTCCTAATTTTTCCCACGAGTCATTTGTGCTGGTATCGCCCGATGGATCTGTGTTCCATGCATCACATACTTCTTCATATGCGCCAAATAGATCACCCATTTCATCATCATCAACACCATATTCGGCTTGCATTTGGTCATCATACTCGTCAAACCTTGAAGTAACTTGCAGTGCCTGTTTCAAAGTTAGCTTATGGCTCAAAGCAAATTCAGCTATGGCACGAAAATTATATCTATTAGGATCCACACGGCTCCACAGGTATAGTGCCTGTGCTGTTTTTGGTGGTGTTTGAGCAGTGCCAAACAGCTCATCATCTGACTCTGCATCTGCTTCTGTTACACTTTCAGAAGGATTGGCTCCAGTAATACTCACAGACGCCTTTTTACCCTTGTTACGCAACGATCTTGCAATATTCTCTGCTTGTTGTTTGTCAGCAAATACTTTCCAGGTACGGCCATCTATAACCACTGCATAGTTATTTTGTTCTTCTTGGCCATAACCTTCATCGTCTTCGCGTTCACGACGTCCGCCTAGACTAGGTGCAGTTGGACTTGCAAAACCATGACTGTACCCGCGGTTGCCTTCTAAATGTAATTTCTTCATGTTTCTTGCAACTTCGCCCGGGCGCACATCCTTGGTCAAGCTCATGCTGTAGCGAGGATCATTCTTTTGTTTTTTGCTGGCAACTACACCAACCCCTGCGGCATCTTCGGACATGCTTCTGGAAGGCCCGTATACAAATGCTTTTGGATTAAGTCCGTACTTGTCTGCAACAGCGGCAATAAATGATTCCACTTTGCTATTTGGAATCTGTGCGCCAACTTTCTTTTGAATTGGCATGTTGTTTTTGCCTTTGCCTTTGATATAGATATCAACTAACTGGTCTTTGGTAATGATAGCACCTTCGCCCATGCCTTGTTCACCAATGTATGCATACACATCACTGGCAATTTTTTCCAGCTCAGACAGTGCTCTACTGACCTTTTGCACAGGCTCCTTGTAGGCAAAATCTTTGATAGGATCATCGCTCATCTGATCATCATACTTGTCAAACAGTTTTGCAAACATCTTGGCATTGGAAAAAATAGCATCAATACCAAGGTCGTCTGCTTCTTCGGTTATGCTGTTATATGCTGCTTGTAGACGCTGATGCAGTTTGTCACGCATGCTTTTGTCACCAAACAGGTCAGCATCTGTATCAGTGCTTTCATTCTTGTTACGGCCTGCGCAATGCGCTCGTTGGCTGAAGCCCTTGGGGCTGGCACAGTTGATACTTTTCTTGTATTTCTGGCTCCACTCGTCGTTTAGGAAATCTTTGCTTTTCATTTCAGTCCACCTGTAAAATCTCGTACTGCGTTTTGGAACCAGTCTTCGCTTTCTATATCATCGTCGTTCTTGAATCGTTCCCATGCATCTGTGAGTTCATGGAACTGCCCATTATCCAACATCCAGCCAAAATCGTTCAAGCCTTCCATGCCAGCAAATTCACGAATAATGATGTCAACCACAAACGCCTGTCTAAATGGCTTTTTGGTGATGCGTACCACTTGATCAAACTGAGCATCTGTGTCACCTGCTTCTTGGTATTGTTTGTATTCTGTTCGTATGTCAGGCACGCTCCAGCTCTGTTCCAGTTGGTTCAATATCTGTTTACCAACCTGATAGATCATGCCTTTCGCGCCTGCAGGCTGTGCACCAAACAGTTCGTCGTCATGGTCTTCAACAGCTTCATTGATAATATGTTCTGGTTTGACCTGATGTGGACTGATGTTCTTTTCCAAAGGCCAATCCACATTCTTGAACTTTACTTGTACTACCAAGCGACCACTGGGTGTGAGTCTAACCACCTTCCCCTTGTAGTATTTGCCGTTGTCCCACTTGACCATGAGTCGGGTACCAGGCTGTATGTTCAATGCATCACGCTGTGCTGTGCGACGAATGGTTTTACCTCGGAGTTCATGCCGGCGGTCTAGCTTAGGACTGGTGGAGAACAGGTCGTCATCATCTGCGCTTTCTGGAATTTGTTTCACATAGTCGCGAAAGTCCATGTCAAATTCTATGTCTATGACATCATCCACTGCACCTTTCCAGCTTCTATCTAGGCTGCGATAAACTTTCACTCCCATGGCCATGCTTTGATTAAAAGCGTCTGCTATGTACCGGTAGTTACTGGCTTGTTTGGCAAACTCAGCAGCATTTTCTAAATCGCCAAGGCCACGCTCTTCATCTGATACACGCTGGTCTTCTTCACTCTGTGCCAACAGAGCATTGGCAATGCGATGATGCAGACCGCGACCAAACAGGTCATCGTCATCATCCTGGCTCTCAATGATCTCGTTATAGCGCATGGCGGTCCTCGTTGGATTCGTCGCTTTCATACAGTTGATCATGAACCAATTCATTTAGTTCGCCGCTGTCATGATACATGTCATTGAGTTGGTCTAACTGTTCGTCAGTTAGTGGTTTGCCGTCCTGAGTTTCTGCATACACAATATGTGCATCCACAAAGTCAGGATAGTCTCTGCTATCAATGCCGTCTATTTCAATGCTGCGGCGGTTAATGTTTTCATGCCAGCGACGCCCAAACAGTTCGTCGTCATCTGTTTCTCTTAATCGGCTGCTACGATCCAAGTGTAGTATCAGATCATGTTCGCCACCACTGATACCAACCACACGAAAATTTTTGTGGTCTTCAATATAGTGATTTATTATATCAACATCTTGCTCGGGATCATCACCATAAGAAAATCCAAGTGCTTGTAACTGATCTTCGTCATACTCATTGAATACATCACCAAATCTTATCCTAGGTGCTGCAAACAAGTCATCGTCATCATTGCTTTCGTCAATCGGGTTATCAGTTATTGGAAAATGCGCTACAGGCACTCCACTGTCGTTGTTCCCACGCTGTTTGTACACCGTGATGAAATCGTCATCACCCCAGCCATCTTCTAGATATATCGGAACTTGTTTTTTGGCATGTGCTATTGCTTCGCGTATGTCACTGAACATGCCAAGTATTTCGTCGTCGGGTGCCGAGACTACAAATACCTTTTGTTCACCATCACCAAACAGTTCATCGTCTGACTCAGCGCTTTCATTCATGCCATGTTCGTCAAACAGTTGCTCTAGACTGATGTCTGTTTCTTCTTCTAGCTCTGCGGCAATACGCTCCCACCACCAGTCTTCACTGTTGTCCTGCCACATGATCAGTCCGGCCTGCATGCCCTGTCTAATAAAAGCATCTGCTACCTGTTTCAGTGTCTTGGCTTCTTCGCGAATGTCTTCTAGGTCGCTGTCGTATTCTTCGCCGTCACTTGGATCCAGGCCCGATATCTCTGCAGGATTGTTGCGCATGGTGTTGGCAAAACCCATGAGCCACTGTCCTATGCGACGGTGTACAGGATCACCAAACAGTTCGTCATCGTCACTTTCGTCTAGTATGTTTGAAAATGGTGGCGGCACACGCACACTGAGCCACTCGGAACTGGTAAACTTGCATTCAAAGCCTTGACTTTCTAGCTCTGCTTTGATCTCATGTGCCACAGGTGGAGCCTGTGGCAGCTCATCATCTGGTCCTCTGTCATAGTTGCCAAACCAGAATGTGGCTGTGCCTCGTGCTGCTTTGGTAGGCTGTGCGCTCACCCGAACCTTAACTCCAAACTGATTCTTGGCTATGTCCCGTACACGATGCACTGTGCGCTGGTACGGATTTTGTATCTGTTTGATTGATTGTTTTATGTTAGTAGACAGCTCACCTGGCTTACTAAACAAGTCATCGTCTGTGTTTTCAATCAGTTCACTGTAGCGCATGACCCTGCTCCTGTAGTTTGGCTGTGTACTGTTTGGCCACCTGTTTCATCATGAAACGAAACAGTGGATCACGCACAGTGAGTTCAATGATGTGTGCCATTGCATCCTTGTGAATCTTCTGTCCTGATTGTACCAGAGCGTCTTTTAGTTTGGTAACCACAGTGCTTTGCTCTGCCACAGCTCGCAGAGCATCGTTGGTGCTCAACATACTTTCAATACGATCTTCATCACGAGCCAGTTCTGGTGTACCACTCAGCTGTTTCCAGAAATTGCCCATGGCCTTCACACACTGTGCCAGATAGTCACGCATGTCACCGGACAGTTCTTGTTTAACGGAATCAGGCAGTCGCACGCCGTAGCTGTCAAGACCTTTGAAACCAAATGCAATAATACGATCAGCATACTGATCAATCAACTGGGTGGTGGCCTTCTGCACTTCAGGTGTGGCTTCAATCACAATGTTTTTGTATTCGTCGGACAACAGTGCAGGAATCATGAACTGCTCTGCAGGCTTCTGCAGGATCTTGGTCAACACAGGAAAACGTGCCACCAATTTCTTCATACCGTTGTCACCAATCTGACGATCCTGTTCATTCATGAACTGCTTGGTTTCAAAGTGAAACTGATACTTTTCGCCCGGATAAGCCTGCTGGCGTGGAATGATCACATACAGTGGACGATCGCCACGAGTGTAGTAATCATACATGTTGTTGTTCTTGCCTGCGGTACACCAGCGTGTGCCTTGACCGTAGTAGCAGGCAGCTTCCACATCATTGGGTACAGTAACAATCAGCTGATTGTCACGATACAGCTCTGTGGCATTTTTCTTTTCTTCTGGTTTGGATTCTGCTTCTTCGTCTGGATACTCGTCTACCACATCATAAAAAGACTCTAGATCTTTATATCGATTGAAGTCATTGCGTGGAGGTTGAATCTTTTTGCGACGTTTGAGTTTGTCAAACTTGGCAAGATAGTCTGCCAAGGTACTGGCAACATCTTCTAACTTGCTTTGCCCCATGGCATACAGTTTGGCAATGCTCTGACTGTATTCTTTATTGCGGGTGGGATCACCGCGTTCAATCCAGGTCAACAGATAGTCCAGTACCTGTTCAGGATTTTTTTTCACAGTGTCTTTGATATTACCACCTGGTAACGCATTGTTATACTGTTGCACAAACCATGCATCTCTTACGGCCACTGCCAAGAGTTTTTCGCCATAGGCTGCTGCGGTCTTGCCGCGATCATATTCTAATAAAAATTCTAAACTTTTCATTGTATAATCTCAGTGTGTTGTCTTACATACAATTTGATCAACATACCAGCTGCCATGTCTGCTTGACTTTCAATATCAGCTAGGTCTTGGGTAGCGTATGTGTTGCCATCTTCGCGTTGCTTGTGATGTGCCAGTTCGTGAGCCACAGTACGCATGATATCAATCATGTTTCTATTTCCTGTGTACACCCACAGCTTGCCAGTGTCAGGTCTATAATAACCAGTACGATTCTGATCAGGCGCTTCTTTTTCCTGCTGAAATTCAATCCCTGGCAACGAGTCGGTGATGTGTAACTTTTTCTTGACCCAGCTGATAAAATGTCCCATTCTGTCAGGATCAAAAGATTCTTTGAGATCTTGATCCTGTGTGGCCACTGGTAAACTTCTATCTACACTTTTCAACTGTTGGGGTTGGTGTTCTATTTCTTTACGGATGATGGCCATTGCTCTTTGCAGTCCCTTGAGTACAATTTCAAGACTGTCTTCATCTGCTTGATATTTTATACCCACACCGCCGGCTGCTTCCCAGGCAGTGATGTTGCTGCCCCGGTCATCTATTAGAACATTGGGTGTGCCATCGGGCTGAATGGCATGTTTGGCCTTGTTAGGCGTTATGATCACTTGTGCAGGCTGTGTGCTTAGATTTTCTTTCAACCAAACTTTTTTATGGTGTGCGCTGTTGGCATGATCGCCTCGCAAGGGGCTGGAGCAAATGTTGTAGTGCCCAAAAATTTTAATTACCATGTTTACCAAGGCATCTGCTGTGGGAAACTTTGGCAAACGAGCAAAGAAATCCGTACCAATCATTTTGTTCAGTGTAGGATCAGTTTTGGCTGCAGGAATGTTTCTGTAGTTATAACGACCACTGCCGTCTTTGGGATTACCAGCAAGTTTGGCATACTCTTCAAAAAAGTCGCAGAGAACTCCGTCCATGTCCAAGAACACTTCGCTTTTGCCTTTGAGAAATTCTTTACTCTGCATGTATAACTTTCAATATCACGGTGTTAAGATGGTTTTCTAGTTCTGTAAACAATTTGTGTTTTAGAGTGCTGCAAAAAAGTTCTGCATGAGCGGCTGCTCTTCGTTGAGCTATTCGCTTGTAACTGCTGGAGTCTACCCATTGTTTTATTTCATCAGCTAATGCTAAATTTCTAGCTTCATAGTTTTCCATCACTTCTAGTGATAATTTATTGACTATGTCTAATACCAATTTGTGCCAGTGCAAGGGCAGTTCGTCTAACAATGCATCCAACAGAATAACATGATTACCTTTTTTTAACTGTAGTCCAGACAGCATACATTTAGCATGATAATGTTCGCGAATGAATCTAAAAAGAGTATCGTTGTCTATCCAACTGTTAGCAGACTCTACAAATTTTTGTACTACCATGGCATGCTTGATCTCTAGAATGTCTAGATCAAAATGCAAACTCAGTATCGGAATATTTTTCCGCACATCGTTTAGTTCAGGCATCTGGAGCCAAAATTCTAGATCTGGATGTTGTTGTCTAAACTGCAAAGGCGATACTGGGTTGTTGTTTTTGTTATTAATACAACTGCCATGCAACAGAGCTATTTTTGCATTTATATCAAAATAGCGTTGGTGGTCACTTACTGAATATATTGGTGCCATGCTCTGAACAAATTTTGACAAAAACTGTTGATGCTTGTAACACTTCTCAATCGGAATATCCTGTGATTCAAAAGTACCAACAGTGCTGCTATCGTTCAACACATGAACTGCAATACCATTCTGATTCAAAATTTGAGTGCGAACAAAGTCAACCATGCCGTTGCTCCAGACTCATTTCGCGTGTTTTGATATCAGTTATACGCTGTTTGAGATCACCAAGATCTCCTTCGGCCCGCAAAATCTTGAAAACCAAGTTTTCAGGACTGAATTCTCCGCCCCGGGCCAGACCAGCCTTGCGCATGTCGCGTATGCTCTGCCATAGACTGTTTATGGTCATAGCGTCATCATCTTTGAGAGCTTGTGCTATTCTACCTTTGTAGGTTTTGTACTTTTGTTCTACGCTGGCATCATCCACCGTGGCCTTGGTCTGCTTGGGTTTTTGAATCCAGCGATCGTTGAGCAAACTGAATATGCCCATGCTATGATGTGGCTGTTCAACATCCTGTACATAAAGTTCCACATCATACCCGTGAATCTTAAAGTCAAATTGGTCGTTGTACTGGTATTTTTTTGCGTCGAACAGTTCGCGAAGTTCTGGGTCATGTGCATCTGGTATTACCACAACCAAATGTAGATCAATATCGCTGTTGGGAGTGTAGGTGTAGGCTGCGTTTGATCCACTTACTGTAATGTCCACTAGATCAAAATTTTCAACACCAATAAACTGCTGAAAATCTCTAGCAATCTTCAGCAGTTTGTTGCGCACATCAGGCAGCATTTGCCCGTCGCGCCATAGGGCAGGATTCAGTGATTCATGAAATATCACTGCCTGCGATAGCTTGTCAAATTCTTGTAAACGCATTGTTGCACCCTGATCGTGTATTTATTGCAGGATGCAATAGCTGTTAATTTGAAAATTAGCGGTTTTCTAGCACCCGATCTGCTAGTCCATATGCAACTGCTTCGGTTGCGTTCATGAAAAAATCTCGTTCCATGTCAGCAGCGATTTCGTCAAATGTGCGCTCTGCACTGTTGTGCTGTACATACACATCTGTTAGAGTATGCTTCATTTTGAGTATTTCTCTAACCTGAATTTCCATGTCTGTGGCTTGCCCGCCAGCACCGCCCGAAGGCTGATGAATCATGTGTCTTGCATGAGGAAGTATGAGTCGTTTGCCCGCGGCGCCTGCTTGTGCTAATAAACTACCCATAGAACAGGCCTGCCCCATCACAATAGTACTCACACTTGGTTTGATAAATTGCATGGTATCATAGATGGCCATACCTGCTGTGACCACACCACCTGGGCTATTGATATAGAACAAGATGTCTGTGTCTGGATCTTCGCTTTCAAGATACAGTAGCTGAGCCACAATCAAACTGGCACTGTGTTCATTTACATCAGTGTCCAACATCACAATACGATCTTTGAGCAAACGACTGTACAAATCATAACTGCGTTCGCCTGCTGAAGTGCGTTCAAGCACCATGGGTACCAAATGTGGCATCGAAATCTCCTAGTTGAATTATAGTGAATTATAGTGAACTATAGTTAATTATAGCAGTGATCTAGGTTTTGCGCAAGTCTTGATGGCGGAACCAGCGTTTTTGTCCATGAGACTGTTTGAGAGTCAGTTGCCAGTCTTCAAACACATCTCGCCAGAGAAAAAAACTTGGGCCATGAGCACCGCTGTTGAGATGCATTTCTCGTCCAAATCGTTCTTTATGATCCCAACGATATATGTCCCACTGCCATTGGTGTACCATTTCATGCGCCAGTGTGTTGCAAAACCATTGGGGACAAAACCACTTGTCATAAAGTTCTATGGTACACCAAGTTCCGTTTTTGTTCCAGCCGCCTTTGCGTTGTCGTGTGTCTTGCCAACTGCAACGACCCCAGGCCTTTTGCAAAGTGCCAAGTGTAATGTTAGGTTGGGTCAGGGCGTTGTCAAAAATGTAACGATTAATAGCCCTATATAATGAATCCACTTCTTGTGGCTCAGGGCGATAGGGTAATTTTTTTTGAACACTGATGCCAGGCAATCCTGCGTTCATATATTGGGTTATTAAATGTGGACGCCCCATAGAAAAAGCCCTCCGCTGACAGTATTTACTACTGCACTGGGAGGGCTTTCTATATTGCTTAAATTACTGCTTGTCCAACTCGCGGAAAGCTTCTGTAGCGCGGCCTGCGGTGCCCTGGCGGATTTTTTCATCCACCTTTTCACGGCGTAACACATTGGCTTCACCCATGGGCAGAGCTACTAGCACATAACTACGAAAACGAGTGCCTTCGCTCACACGCTTGACCTCTACTACTTCTGAGCCAGTTACATCAACCTTGCGACACATGGCACGAATAGCCATTTCACTGTTTTCTGCAGAGGTCTCGCCCACATCCTGACGGAACACACGACTCTGCTTGTCTACTTCGCCACCTGCTGCTATACAGATTTTACCAAATGCAATTACCTTGGCTTTTTCATCTGCCATGGCAAAGTCTGGGCTAGTGGCTGTGCCTGCGGCGTAAACTGCACTCTTGCTTTCAGGCAGTTTTTCCATCCACTTGGGAGCTTTGTCAATGGCTCGTTCGGCATACTTTTCTTGCCGTTCGCGCTCGGCATCGGCTCTGCGTTGATAAGGGTCGCTGCTGGTACTAGAGCAACCAACCAGTGTCAGCACCATTGCGCCAATTGCTAGTTTGAGTTTCATAGTGTTTCCTTATTTAGATTTAATCCAATCACCTGCTTTGCGCAGATCTTCACCTGCACCACCAACTGCACCACCAACTGTGCCACAGCCTGTTAGAATAAAAGCCACTGTCAAAATTACAAGTTTTTTCATTTACGACCCCTTGGGTATAGTTTACACAATCATAGTTTAACAAAAATGAAATTATTTGTCAATCGAATGTATCCATTTTTCTGCAACATACCATTGTTCACGATTGATCCTGCAGATCACACCTTCGCTTTGGACCAAGCCACCTTGGCCCATGGGTACCGTTTCAGTGAACCATCTGCACTCTGTGCCTTTGTGTTGAAAACTTTGGCGTTTGGCCAAGTCCCAATGTGGTGCAACCTGACTTTCTTTCACAGTTTCGTGTTTTTTAACCGGACGCCATTTGGGAATTTCTTGATCAGTGCATATTAATTCTTGATGCATGCTGGCGGTACTGCCAGCTGCTTCTTGTAGAATTTGGCTGTTGCCATAGTCCTGAGCTTGGACGCACAGTTGTTCTACATTTGCAGACCCTGCGTTGAGCGCGGTGCCCTGGGCAGTGTGCCACTGGCCAGCAATCATAACACGAAATGTTACTGTGCAAGAAATTTGGCCATTGAGGCGTTTCACTTCTCGCTGTACATCAGCAGTGCGCTCAATGCGTTCGCGAAATTGGTTCAGTGTAACACTCTTGTAGTAACATTCAGCAGATACCGATGCACTACACAAAGCCAACACACCAGCGATTATTTTTTTGTTTGGCACCATGTCTCTAAGTAATTGATTTTTCTTCGCGCCACAGCCTGGTTCCAGCCCTGTGCATGGCTGCGCCGCTCAGCGTAGGTTCCGTCGGCCATGCTGTAAATGGCACCGCCGGTACTGTTGACTATTTGGTAATTTGTGATACGCCATGCAGGATTGGGGATTTGCCGTTTCAACAATGCAATTTGCTCGTCCTTGTTGTTGCAATCAACAACAAAATTCTCAAGGTCCTGCAAAGGCATCAACGCCACTCTAGTGCCTGGTGCGCTGGCGCAACCGCTTAGTATCAGCGCCGTCGCGATGACACTGGCTGTACACAGGTGCTTTTTATAGTCCATATTAGATTCTTTGCATTAGCAACATATCTGCGTTCGTAATCAGAGCGTTCTGGATTGTATACACCTGCAGCCAGTTGATGTTCTAACCAACGCACCTGGATGGCTGCATTGGTACAATCTGGACGCATGGTGCTTAAATCATCTCGCTCCACCAAAGGAGGTGGTACAGTGGCACAACCACTCAGTGCCACACACCCCAGTATCAACCAGCGCGGTACCACAACATCACTCCGCGCAGAGCTGATTCGGCCTGCTCACGTTTCACACCAGTTTCCTGGACCACAAAACGCACTGCCCGATCAAAAGACATTTGACGACCAAAGATAGCCGTGTTAGCGGCCTGCTCAATTTGACTCATGATTCTCCATTTAACAAGTTAGAGGTTTTCTCGTGCTTGGGCCGACGAGAGTAAGCCTTTTTGTTTTCTACTCTTTTTGGCTTGAAAGGCGTGCCAACAGCAAACAGTACCATGTGGGCACGAGTACGCGGGCGAGGCATTTCAAAACAAATTGGAGTAGTCTTTTTCATGATGTTTGTAGTTTAACGAAATGAGTATTTACTGTCAACCTTATTTGAATTTGGCACTGAGCAAGCCGCCCAAGAGCACAGCCGCGGCCCAGGTATTAAGAGTGTAAGGAATTAACAGTGCCGGAAACAGAGTATTCAAACTCCATACAATCAGCAAAGGACCTGCAGCCAACACCAGCAATATACCAATCACAATACCAATTTTGAATAGCATGTTTACCTCTTTGAAATAATCTAGCTCATAGTGTAGCAAAACTAGCATTAAGTGTCAACCTAAAAAAAAGCTCCATAATATGGAGCTTTTAGTGTTGCAAAATTAACAACTGTTGCAAGATTAGTAACAATCACGAAACTGTCTATAAGTCCATTGTTTGTACAAAATTTCCAAATCTGCTTCGCTTTGTGGATTACGACTAGCTATCCAACTTTCAAACTCACTAGGGGTGCGAAACATCTCTTGAACTCTTTCCCAAAGGCCCTTGACAGTGATCACTTGCTCTTGGCTGGTGTAAAGACCTTGGCAAAAGATTCAGCAGTTTCTGAAAAGTACTTGCTGTAGTCGTATTTGGCAGTTTCTTGTGCCGCTTTTACCATTTCTTTACCCATAGTTGTGAATGCATCTGTGCTAACTTTTACTGCGGTCTTGGCAGATTGAGCCTGTGCTTCGACCAAGTCTGACAGGGTCTTGGCAATTGCTTCGTTTTGAATAAACTTGATTGCTTGCTTTTGTGCAGTAGTAACTGTGTCGATAACAGTGTCTGTAGTGTTGAACATGTTTTTCTCCTTTAGACGAAATGTTCCAATTTACTTGATGACCCAGAATTGGCGTCATGTTTCTATTGTACATTTATTTATGCGGCAGTGCAACATATAAACACAGATTTTTTCTCCGAAGCCTAGTGAGTGATCACTAAATAATTAACTATCCATAAAACTTACTTCGAAGGAGATCAAAAATGGAAATTCTGTTACTACTTGTAGCGGTTGTGGTAGTGGGTACTATCTGGTACATTAGCACCCAATCTACTAAATCTAAGCCTGCCCAACCAGCGGCACCTTACAAGGTCGAAGCGCCTGCTGCTCAGGAGTCCACACCAGTGGCTGAGCCCGCAAAGGAGGTGATTACTGAGACTGCTTCCAAACCTGGCAAGGCCAAAAAGGCCCCTGCCAAGAAGCCTGCAGCCAAAAAAGCTGTCAAGCCCAAGCAGGCGGTCAAAAAGCCCGTGCCGGCCAAAAAGCCAACAAAACCCAAGAAATAAAAAAGCCCCGAAAGGGGCTTTTTTAATGACTTTCTAAATTACACCTAGTTTTTTAGCATGGGTATAAACTTGCTCACTGGCAAGATTTTTACCTTTGGCTTCACACATGATATCGCCCCACTCTAGATGCGATACTGCCCATTCGTTCACACGCTCATTCCAATAAAAGTCGCTGTGTGCTCTGAGCTTTTGCTTTTTATAACCTCCATCAAGGAGTCCAGCAAGATCGGGAGAAGTTCTGGAGCAATGATCCACAAGAATATCTTCGCGACTAATACTGTAATGCAAAGCAGGACGAGTACCACGCCAAGAGTCAATAACCCTGCAAACACGATCATCCGTTGCCAGGATGTAGTCGCCATTCGAGTTGATCCAATGATGGTGAAGGTCAAGAACAAGAGCCACATGTTCACCAACAGCAAGAGTACAGTCCAATCCATTTGTCATCTCATCATTCTCAATGGTTATAAGATTCCGTGCTTCTGGAGTCAAGCGACCCAGTGTTTGCAGAAACTTTGCTGGCCCACCTTTACCAGACAAATGCACATTGATCTTGAAGCCATGATCATGCCATGACGCACCGTAGCCCATCCACCGTGCCATGTCAACGTGATATTCAAATTCTAAAATACTGCGTTCTACAATTTCGGCCGACTCACTAGCCAACACACAGAACTGTCCAGGATGGAAGCTGAGTCGTACATCTAGTCGTCTAGCAGTTTCGCCAATGGGTGCAAAGATCTTTTCACAATGCGCCTGCACCTCAGCTCGTTGCCACCAGGTGATCCAGTCTTTTTCAGTGTAGCCTTGTAGCATTTCTGACCCCAGTCGCACCATTCTGCGTTCTGCAGGCAGTGTGGCCACACGCTCAATCAGTCGCACAGCCGCGGCAGCGTTGTGGTTCATGATGTCCCACTGTCGTTGTTCGGCCTCTTCAGGATGCTCACGCAACCAGCGCATGGTGGTACTACGACCGTTGAGTTCACGGTCCACAGCATTGACTTTCATTCCGCCACATTCTGACGGGTCGTTCAACCATTTACAAGCAAAGCCAATTCGTTTTGTTATTGCCATGGGTCTTTATCTTCAAAAGTTTCAAGGATTTTGGTAAGCAGGAACATAACTATACCGGCTATGCAACCGGCAAAAAGCACTAGCAACATGAAGTCAGTAAAGTTGTCCATATGTGGAGTATACGCGAAAAAAGATTATTTGTCAACTCAGTGTGCCAAAACGGCTCCACGCTCCATTGCCCAAACTGATCCAGCCAGCTGGTTGCCCGGGGCCCGGAGCACTGTTGAACAGTACAGATCCTTTGGTTGCACCATGTGCAGGAGTACCTGCACTGAACCCAATTTGTTGTTGCCCTATGTACAACTCATTGATGCTCACGGTACCATCTTTGTTTAGAACCAAATTGTCTTTACGGTTAGCACTGAGTACCACAGTTTGGTCCCTTGGCGTTCCCACCCATGCCACATCGCGTTCACGCTTACCAAACCCAATTTCTACTTCTTGATCCCAAACACTGAGTGCATGTCCAGGTTCTAGCGTGTTTATGCCCACTCGTTTGTCGCCAACATACAGTGTTTGGCTCAACAATGCTTCGCCTGTGGTTTGTAAATCGCGTACTAATCCTAATCGTGTGATATTGGTGTCTGTCACACTATAACTAAGTTTTGATCCATCGATCACAGGATTGCCATTGAGTGTTAATTTGTTGAGATCAATACCATGTTCTTGTATGCGTTCAAACAAGGTGCTGCTGAAACCGTCGAACAGTTCTGTGTTTAGACTCTGTTTTGTGGCAGCCACGGTGTTTTCTATAATTCGTTGAGCAAATGTGCCAGTCATCGGAACATCGCCTTTGATATGCAGGTCACCTTCAATTACTGTTTGACCTTTGACTTCAAGTCCCAGACTGATAATCTTGTTTTCAATCACTACTCCTGCATCCAACAAGGTCATCTGAACCTGTGTGCTCTTGTCCTCAATACCGTTACTGTTAAAGTTTTGTATTGTGCCACCGCGTATGTTGTTACCACTTACAATTAGGGTTCTGGAGTTGATTGCATCACCAGGGATGCTGGCGTTGGGAAAAGCAAAGGTAGCTAACTTTTTACTAATTTCTGTGAGCACAATTTCACGCACAGTATGATTAACATCTATTTCATTGTACAGTTTGTGTTTGACATGCTCTGTGGCCAGGCGTTTGGTTTCTGCTTCAAAGCTGTTGACCACTTGATCTGCAACAGCATCCAATCTTTCTTGAACTCTGGTGTGATCCACTTCCATGCCGGCAATTAAACCGTCCAGCTTGGTACTGGCCAGCCAGTTCAATTTCTTTTCGTAATCAATGTTATCTAACCGCTGCGTTAATGCTGCGGTTACTAAATTGTCCACACGAGCATTCAGCCGTGTTTCAATTTGTTTAACTAGATTTTCAACTATACTGTCTACTTGATTGGTTATGTCCATTTATAAATCTCATTGATATCACATGCTCATAATTTTTCTTGATCAGGCTCTTGTACATGATGTTCTTGTGTATTAAGAATTCACTTGCACCTGCATCAATGCTGAATTTTGCGCATTGTTTGAAAAACATTTGTCTACAATCAAATCCTGCAAAGGCTCGTAAATTTGTACCAGTGATTTCGTACACGCTGCGTTGCCAAGCGTTTCTATCTTGTACATCGTAGTCATGATATTCCAAATACAAACTGTCTGTTTGTTCGCTCTTGACCACGCTGGGTATACTAAATTCACGATCCTTGAAACTTTGATTTTTGTAGTCTCTTAAAGTAGTTATCACCAATTGGGAACTGAGAGCGCAAATCTTGTTTAGATTTGCCAACTGTTCTTCGTCGGTTTTTGCAAAAGTTAAAAACTCATCCATGGCTATTACTGCATCAAATCTGTCGTGATCAGCTGACATATGATGCCACTCCATGTATTTGATGTCGCTACGATGAGCTTGCAAATAGGTCATTATAGAAGGAGTTACTTGTGTCACAGTTATCTGCTGTTTGCTGTCCATGGCCAAAATTGCAGGATTAAACCCAATAAACAACAGTTTTTTTGGAGCAGCACGATAGTGAGAAATCACATGATCAATGATTTCTTTCTTGCGTCTGATTGTTTCATCTTGCTTACTGCTGTTGCAAAAGGCATCAAAGCCAATTGCTGAATAGTTGATAAATTGCATTGTTTTTTTTGTCCCTGACAACTTTACAGTATATTTAGTGCCACCCAAAGTTTTTGGGCTAGCCCATAAATACCTTATAACAATATCAATAAGGAGCTGTAATGGGCGACATCTTCAAAATCATTGGCGATCTAGGATTTCCTATAGCAGTAGCACTAGCCGGCGGTTACTTTGTGTATCTTACAATTAAACTTTTATTGCAGGGTGTGCTAGGCAGTATTAAAGGCATGGCAGGCATTATCACAGCCTTGGACAATCGTGTAAAAACCATGAATCACGATGTTATCCGTATCGACACTATTGTATCAAATGCACTAGGGCTTAAACCTGACACTGATCGTATTGCCAGAGCAGATGGCAAGAATGACGCAAGGAGAGACTGATGGGTAAGTATCAAAAATGGTGGGACAGTCTGAATCCACAAATGCAGGCCTATCTAAATGCACAACCAGTTTGGCATGATCGCGACTTATATAAAGCTGTGTTTTACGGTGCAGTGATTGGATTTTTATTGGGATTGCTATTTTGATCTTTGAGGCATTCATGGTATTTTATTTGTTAGAATGCATGGTATTGATCATGTGGTATCTATTGTACTGCAAAACTAAACCTGAAATTAAAAAGCGCATGTATGATCCCTGGGGATTCTGGAAAGGATATAATTGATGGATGTTGTTGAATTAATTAACAAGTATGGATTTCCCATTGTCATGGCTGTGGGCATGGGTTACATTATCAAATATGTGTGGGAGTGGAGCACCAAAGAAGTCAAGCCAGTGATTTCTGAAGCAAACACAGTGCTCATAGCCTTGATTGATCGCATACGCATGTTGGACAATGATTTGATACGGTTGAATCAAAAAGTAAATACAGTACTGCATCTGCGAGGCAAGATGATTGAAAGCGATCGCGTGATGGAAACTGTAAAGGTCGAGCGCGAGGCAGCCAAACAGTTTGACCAAGCTGTGAGATTAGACGACGGAATTCACAGCAAACCCAAGAGTAAATCTAAAACAGAAACGTCTGACTCGTCAGATGATAAAGAAGCCAGAACAGGAAATCCTTGATTGCATGACAATCGTGTACATACACGGTGCATCTGCCACCAGTGAAAGTTTTACTCGCATACGAGAACATCTACCCAAAAGAGACCTGTGCATAGATTATCACAGCAGCGATGGGTTTGACACCAATCTCAAAAAAATGATTGAATTGTTGGACAATGTTGAAAAAGTGTTTTTTGTTGCCCACAGCTTGGGCGGCATCTATGCTATACATCTTGCAGATAAATTCCCCAACAAAGTTTTAGGCGCAGTTACTCTTAGCACACCCTACGGAGGCAGTAGAGAAGCAGACTATGCTAGATACTTTTTGCCTTTTTCACAGCTGATGCGTGACATAGGAACTATGAGCCGTCCAATGAGTGTTGTAAAAGATCTACGATATCCCAAGAATAAGTGGACCAATGTGGTTACCACTCAAGGTGCAAGTCCTTGGATCAAACAAGACAATGACGGTGTTGTTACCATTGAAAGCATGCGAGCAGTTACCGACATGGAACTGATAGAAGTTCCTCTAAATCATTATGAAGTGGTGATCAGCGATAAAACTATAAACATTATCAAGGATCGCCTGGCAAGAACACCCTTAGGACCGTAACTTAGTTACGAGGGTGGCCGGCTGCTGGCCTCAGAAAACGATTCGCTACCGTGGACTGTAAAGTGAGCATTACTGTTCTAGCTCTTTCAATTCACTTATAAACTCTGCTTCTGGAATGCGTGTGCGAGTATTTTTACTGCCCAGCACCACCACAATTCTATCGCCCAAATCAGTGTCCATGAGCATGACAATGCATCCGCCACTGGTAGTTATCCAACCAGTCTTGCTTACTATCACTCGCTGAGTTCTACCAACCAAGGGATTGGTTTGAGGAAATAAAAAATACTTTTTCTTTAGTTTGATTTGTACTTTGGTCTTTTGACTGGCTTCAATCACTGCACCATAAGTTCTGGCCGCACGAACAAGCATGACAAGTTCTCTAGCAGTACTGACATTTCTAGCATCTAGGCCTGTGGGCTCATATACCACACTGTTGACCATGCCCAGTGTTTTCATCTTGATGTTCATTTCATCAACACAGGCTCTAAGCCCGCCGGGGTAGTGTTCGCACAAGGTCTGTGCAGCACGGTTGTCACTCTTGACCATGGCCAGTTCAATCAAGGTGCGACGACTCAGAGTTTTTATCTTTCTGGGAATATGACTTTTAGGGGCTCGAGCCAGGGTAAGCTGTTCCTCCATGCTTTGACCTGCGTCTAACACAGTCATTACTGTGAGTAGTTTTGTGATACTGGCTATGCTGCGAACTTGATCCGTGTTATCGCTGCGGATTATGTTTCCTTGTGGATCTGACACAAGCCAGCTTTGTGCGGTAAGGTGTCCTTTTGCGACAGTTGACCCATGACCACAAATGGCGAAAAGTACCAATCCAATAATAATTTTATTGAACAATCAAAAATCCAATCCAAGTAATTATTTAGAAGTGGCACGATATACGCCATCCCAATCCTTGGGCAGTTTGGCCCGTTTCATTTCTTCACAGCGCAGGATCCAAAGTTCATAGTAGTGATCCATTTGTCCGTCAAACTCGCCTGTGAGTTCTTGGCACAGTTTGATAGCTGCATCAAACTTTTGCTGTCTATACAGCACAATCATTTCATCATGAGTTTCTTTGGCCATGATGTACTCGGGCATGCCACCTGCATTGGTAGTCAACGGAGTGTATATATTTAACCCAATTGCTTTGCCTTTCACCGCAATGCAATCTAGTTCCAGGCACAAGAAATCATCCTTGACCATTTGATAGGTGTCCGGGCCAATGATTATGAGCACCCCATAGCCTTTGGTTTGTCCTTCCAGTCGAGCAGCTACAGACACCGGATCGCCCAGCACATCGTATCCCATCTTACCTTCAGATCCAATATTGCCTACCAAGATCTTACCGGTGTTGACACCGGCGCCCATGCCCACTGGTGGTTTGCCGATGCTGGCCAGGTGGTTGTTAAACTGTTCTACCGCTTGGATCATTTCCATAGTAGTCTTGACTGCACGATAGGCATGACGGTCGTCGTTAACTGGTGCACCGTGTATGTGCAAACTGGCGTCGCCGATGAACTTGATCAAACAGCCATCATTGGCAAACACAGGTCGGCTGATCGCAGTCATGTATTCATTCATGATGGCAGTGAAGCCTTCGACATCTGCACCATACTTTTCTCCCAGTCCAGTAAAGTTGCGCATGTCTGTCATGATCACTGACAGCACTTTTTCTTCACCGCCCAACTTGATCAGCTCGGGATTCTTTTGCAGTCGTTCAACAATCACGGGACTCACATATGACCCAAATTGTTTCTTGATCTGTTGCTTCTGTAAGAACTCACTCACAAACTTAACGCCGTAAGTATGCAAAGCCACGAGCACAATACCAGCCGTGATTGCTGTCGCGTCTGCCAAGACGAGCCAGTTACTGAAAATATACTGAGTAACAGGAGCCACGGCAACGACCCCAAAAACAGTTGCACCCAAACCAACATAAGTCCACCTTGATAAAGAAATAATAATTAGTCCCAATAACAGCAATGTCAGAATCTCAGCGCCATCTGCATAGTCCGGACGCTGAATGGTAACATTGTTAAACATGGTTCCAATCACAGCAGCCTGCGCATCGTTGGGATACACCGCTCCTATGCTGGTGGGCACAGGATTTGAAATACCAGCTGCGGTAGGACCCACAAGGACTAGTGCGCCTTTAAGGTCTGCAGGCAGTTGTGTAATACTATAAGCGTGTGACTTTTGTGACCAGTCAATCCATATGCGACCAAGATTGTCCGTGGCAATTGGACCAAATTTGGGTATGCGCATTTTTTCAACGCCATACTCATTTAACTTTATTTGAAAGGTGGTGTCACCTGCTGCTACTCGCAACACTTCCATACCCAAACTTGGGTACAGAATGTCATTGACGCCAAATATCAAAGGCAGTCTTCGATTGACGCCATCTATTTCTGGCAGCGTGTGAGTACCACCTATGCCTGCCGCAGCATTTTCTATAGCAGGAATGTTAGCAATAATACCTGGATAGTTTACAATGTTTTCGATCCACTCTGGCCCAAGCACTGCACTGCCAGGATTGCGAGGTTTGTTTTTTGTTTGATCACCTGGTACATTGGCAATGACCACAGGATATTTTTGCATTACCGCAGCTAGAGCAGCATCCCCGCCTAGCCTGTCTGTGTCCGGCATGAGCACATTCAGCACCACCAATCCTGCACCACGATTGTAAAGATCTTCTATCATGCGAGCATAGGTGTCTCGCTTGAATGGCCACTGTCCGTACTTGTCTAAAGCAGTTTCGTCAATGTTGGCCGTAACAATGTTGTTTTGTGTAGGAGCTTTGTCAGCTATTAGAGTATCAAAGTAGCGTAGTCTTATACTTTCTACAAAGACAGGATCAGCAATTCTTATACTTATAATAAGTGCCAATGTTAAAAGTGCGGTCCACGGATTTGACAGCACAGCTTTGATTTTGTTTTTCATTTAATTATTTAAGGTTCTAGGTATTTGCCTATGGACCAGCATTGTATTTACAATTACACAGATTCACCTAGTAACAAAGTAGAACCATCACCAACACCCACAATGCAAGCAATGCCTTCTGTGTTCATTTGCAGCATGGTCCAGGTGCCCAGTTTTTCATTTACAAACAAAGTATACCTGGTGTGGTCCACTGGATTTTTAGCTGACCAAATTGGTTTTTCGTTATAGTTAGACAAGGAAAAAAGCAAACTTTCAATGCTGTCGCACAGTACCGGTTTACGAGCTTCAAATGGTTGGGCATTGACATTGGATAGTATTGACGCAAATGCTACGCATGACATAATTAATTTTTTCATTTGTTGCCTCCGGTGGTGCAATATTTATGTAAAAAAGCCCTCCGAAGAGGGCTTGAAACACAGCACTTGAGTATAGTTGTTTTAGTTAAATACCCATCTGATGCTTGCCTGTGCTGTGGAGTGTGACACACCATTTTGATACTGCTGTCCCACAGTAATACCTCCCACAATGTTTTGTCTTGGAGCAAAGTTGATTCCTGCTCTAACAGTGCTTAGGCTAGTATCTGTGTGACTGGCTTCTAGCATGAAATTCACAGCGTCTTTGATCACAGTGTCATAGCGCAAGCCCAGTTCACTCACTGTGCGAGTACGATTAACACTGTCATATGACATGGCTGTGATAGCATCACCAGACTCTATCAGTGCATTGCGCTTGTTCTGTTCCACACGAATACCACCAAACGGCCTAAAGCCGCGCCAGTCTGGCGTATACAATCTGTTGCTGATCCAAGCATCTGCACCTGTGGTTTTACCAGAGTTTGAATAACCTAGGTCTGGCAACAGATGATAGTTGGTAAAACTGTTCTGAGCATAACCTACATCAGTTTTGAACAACCAATTGTTATGGTTGTACAGGCTGTAGATACCCACATGGTCTTTGGTAAGTGATCCACCTGCATCTTGCCCTGACAGTGTGCCGCGCACATGATTGTATTGTAGACCCACTACCCAGTTGCCCTTGATCTGTTTTTCGTGCCCAACACCAAGGCGACGGTTGGTTAACGAGTAGGTGTCGTTGGTGTTGGTTGTGCCACCTTCTGTAACTAGATACCACCAGCCTTTTTCCTGACTACCAGCATTACGAGTTCTGCTGGTCAATCCTTCACCATTGCTGGTATGACGACTTAACACATCGCTGTCCAAGTTCATGTTCATACGATTGTTAGCTGCCTCCAACTGACTGTATTGATCAATTCTAGTGTAATAGTTTTGATTGCTTGAAGTTGTTACAACTTCGTTGGTAGTAGTTACATTGGTTGTGACATCGTTACGCACAGTCACAGTTGTCACTGGAGTTCCGTCGGCGGTAGTAGTAGTACCATCACTCCAGGTTGTTACTGTTCTAGGAGTGGTAACTGTGGTCACTGTTACAGGTGTTGTTTGAGTTGTAGTAGTGGTCACAGGTGTTGTGCTTACCACTGTGGTTGTACGCACCACTGCCAACTGTTTGTTATCAGCTGTGGCGTCACCGCGGTTATTGGCATGAGTAACTACCTCTACAGTGTTGCCACGCACAATAGTAGCACTTGTTACTGTGGTGCCTGGGGTTTCTGTTGTCACAACCTGCGAAGTACCAGGTGCGGTGCTGACCACAGTGGGGGTAGTATTCAAGCTAGATGTCGCTCCGGATGTGCCAGGATTGGCCACTGTACCATCGCCTGTGTCTGTGCTGGTTGTTGTGCTGGCGCTGTTGTAGTAATAGCTGACTTCAGATACTTGCACACTGTTACAATTTTCAGTTCCCAACCAACCACCACCGTAGGCCGCCATACAGTTTGTCATGTTAGGATATAAATCCAGAGCCTTGGTGCTGTCAAAGGTGATAAAGTAATACACATACGCATTGGTATTGGTAAAAGTGATATCGCTAGATGCAGTGAAGCGACTGTCACTGAGAGTTATGGCTTGATTGTCAACAATAGTAGTCCAAGTCTTGCCATCATTGGAGCCAAACAAACTGAATTTGCTAGGATCTCTTGGAGCATAGTCGTTGGCAGTGGTTATAGTTAACTTTTCCAGCACACGACCTTGATCCAGCTTGATTGTAAAACCAGCACTGGCACGATCAAAGTTCAGGTATTTTGTGCCTGAGTTGCCATCAATCACATTGGTAGCACCTTCTCCCGACGGACTGTTATTGCTAGTTGGAGTCACTTGTACCACATTAGCACTGGTAATTGCTGTGTATGTTGGCGTGGTGCTGCCGCTACCGGCTGTTTGCCCTGCTGCCAATGGGGTGGTGCTGGCCCAGGTGTAACTGCTTATATCACCGGCACTAACACTGGTGTCCATATTGGTAAAACTGGCACTGGCACCGTAATTGTAGCCCTCTGCTGTGGAAATTACATTTCCAAGCCATCCACTACCAAGATAAAAGATAGCTCCACTTCCCAGTGCTGTTATCTGTCCTGTAGAGTGGATTATTCTATTCAGTGTGTTGTCACTGTTGTACAATCCCATACCATGAGTGCCATCACCATTGTCAATGAATTTGAAATATTGACCAGCGGTGGCTGTGACAGTTTGGAAATTGGAATCATACGGTGCAATAAAATTTGAAGCGTTTAAGGTAGTTCCGCTCCAGTTGTATTGCACATCAAAGATTTGATTAATACTAAACGCACCATCTGTTACTGCGGCATTGGTGTTTGAAACCATGCCCATGGCCAAGGCCATAGCGGCCACGAAGGCCATTACTTTTTTTATTATCATTTTTTTCTCCAACTTTATTATTGTTATTGGTGTTGGTGCTAGTATTTAGGCCAAAATGGACAAACCAAAAAATACTGAGTTATTGCTGTGTTATAGTGAGTGAGCTGGTACTGCCTTTGTTGACATTTTGTATAATGGTCTGACCGTCTTGGTTCAAAGTAAATGTAGCATTTTTATTGGTATCAAAAGTAGCAGTGGCCGTGTGTACACCTGCTTTGTACAGTGTGACCTTGCTGGAATCTTCATTGAAATAATACAACAGTCCCAGTGACTTGTTGGCGGCATAGCCAGGCAACACTGGTATATCTAGTTCGTTGCTCAACAACGAAGCATTTTGTCTGTCTAGTTCATTCAATTCATTGTAGGCCAATAAATCTGCGTCTAAGTCATTTCTATCCAAGGCTGTTTTTTCATCTAGCGCATTGACATCTAATTTTGAAAATTTCAGTAGGTCAATATCTAATTCATTGAAATCCAACAGTCCTTTTTCTTTTCTGGCTATGCCTGCTTGCTCTGCGTCTGTTATTTCTTTTGGCTTGCTGATGATCAACATGTTGCTGATATTGGCTTGATCCAATCTTACCACCGTGGGCTCGGTAGGCGGTTGATAGGCACTGTTGACCATGGTGGCCTGATAAGGAACATCCAATAACACAACTCCTGCTAGATTTCTGACTTCTATCACACCTGTAACACAACCGCCTTTGGGATCACAACTGGGCAGCAGCATCACAAGGCTGCGCCCTAGTTCATCCACTGTCATGGAAAAATCAGTACCTCGTACGGCAATGGTAGCAGTGGGTGTTTTGATAGCTACCTGCTGGGGATTGTTTTTGGCTATCTGTCCCGAGGCATATCGTGCCGTACCCAAGGCCATGTTGATGGCCAACTTGCCTGATCCTTTCTTTGGATCATATACAAAATCATCTATGATCATTTTTGAATGTTCAGTGAGCTTGACTGTGGTTTTGTCTTCAAAGGTAAGTTCGGCCCGAGACTTGGCTGTGGAAATGGCGTCGTTCATTTCAACACCAGTATTCACAGCCGAGGGAATACTTTTCTTGTTCCTCAGAATCTCTGTAGGACCAGTTTGTTCTGTTACTTTGCCAACTGCGGCAGCAGCTTCAATCGGACTGAGTAACAGTAACGTTGTTATTAGAACCGTTGCTGGTAATAACTGCATTTTTATTTGACACTCCACTCTGTACCAGTGTAACCGCATTTGGTGCACCGTTTGCTCCACTGCCCGATACCGTAATTTCTCCTGAATGCAACCCCACACCAGATGCAGTGTGTGTTACATTGTTGTAGTTGCCGGTTATGGCTATGGTGCTTCTTGTTGTTCCTCCGCTGAGTGTTTGTACAGTGTTGTTATTATTACCAACTATTTCAGATCTAATGGTGTTTGCATTGCAGTTGGAAGCCAATGCTGTACCGCAGCCTACAGTTTGATTATTGCCACTACCATCAGCAGATATAACCACAGTGGCTCCAGTGCCATTGGTTTCATTGTTTACCACTACAGAAACAGTGTTACTGGCGCCTATTTGCGTGATAGTCACGCTGTTAAGATCGCCTTTGATCAGTGCAGGATCATCTGTGTTGCCTGATCCGTCAACATTTCCATTCACAAGATTACCAGCTCCTGTTTGCGTGATTGATACTGTGGAATTATCTCCTATTTGCTCAATGTAGACATCATTGGCCCAACTGTTGGATAGCATCAGCCCTGACGCTGATAGCATGACCAACAAACTTTTCCACAATCTACTTTTATTTTTTATTTTAGTTTTCATTTTAGCTCCAGATGCTTGTGCATCCATGTGTTACTTTCCCTTACTGCTCTGCTCCTTTGAAGGCGGTGCTCTCATCATTTTTGCTTCTTGCATGACTTTATCTCTCGCTGGGCTGCTCCGTTGCGGGGGCTGCGCTGGCATCTGACTGGGATGGCGCGACGGTTTGTGATTGAACCAACTCATCTTTGTTCTCCTTAATTTGCGTTGTGCCACTGGCTGCAAGTTTTTTATATCTCCACAAGCCTTTCTTTTCGCCTGCTATGACCATGTCATGTACTGCTTGTTCTATGGCAACTCGCACAGCATAGGTAGTCGGTTCATTAAGAGCAGATCCATTTTCAAGCTCAAGGGCCTTGGTACCTGCGTCTACAAAACGCAACACACCCACATTGTGCTGAGTGCTATAGATAGTTTTGCTAACAGCATTGCTTATTAGAACTTCACCACTGTTAACACTGATCAATCTGAGACTGATAACGATTTCATCCACACGGTATTGTTGGCTTCCACCAATGCCTAAAAATCTAGCACCGTTGCCGCCACTTCTTATGTTGCTGTCATACCCTATAATGCCACCTTCAATCAGCACTCCTGCCACAGTCATTGGTTTCAATGGCCTAGCATCTTTTCCTTCATATACTTCTCGTTGATTGCGTATCAGCTGGCGCTCTTTGATCAGATTATCAAGCCCCACACGCTCTACCACTTTGAACCAGTTGTTGGCGTCTTGCAGTGATTTTATTAAAAACACTTCTGCGCCCTGAGTGACTGCTTTTGAAAACACAGCCAATCTGTCATTGGGTTTCATCTGCCCTGTTTTGTCCGCAAATCCATACACAGCTATGGTTATAGGTGGCCCATCCAAGTCAGGTAATTTTGTTACTAGATTTTCTTTTGGCAGTAGTGCAACAGGCTCTTCTTTGTTCAGGTCCATGTTTACATGAGCACATCCCGAGAGAGCTGTCGCAAGGATTGTGTATAGCAAGATGTGTTTCATTAAAATGCAAAGCTCGCTATTGGGACAATTATTTCTGTTCTGCCACCTGTAGCTTCAATTATGGTCAAAGTTACATCGGTGCCAGTTTTAACCCAACTGATATTTGTACCTTGAAAGTCCATGCTACCGCTGTTGCCGCCACCTTCAGCAAACATTTGATCAGCCAGCTGTTTGGATAATTGGGCGTAGATACGGGCTTCTACATTTACAAGAAATTTTGCAAGATTTGTTTGTTTTGCGGCTGCTTCTGCTTTGGCCAATGCTGCGGCTGCTTCTGCTTTGATTTCTTTGGCTTTGTTTTCTTCCATCTGGAAGATGGAAAGTACATGTTGGCTGTAGCCGTTGCCCGGTATAAACGCAGGGCTTTGAAATTGATGCACCAGCTCGGTTGGACGAGCAACCGCTGATACAGTGACTAGCGCCACCACCAGCAGTAACCTTTTCATCTTCCCAGCTCCTTTTGATAATTCCGCAGGGCTTGTTGATGATTTTAATTGATAGAAACGCCCTTGTTATGTAAGTATTTACAACATCAAGAGCATCAATTCACTGGTGCTATTTTGGTAAATTGGGCAGTATAAGTTTGGTTGACCCAGTGCTGATTATACGGTGCAGGATTTCACTGTAAAAACTGTCTAATTCGCCACTAAATTTTCCAATCAAACTTTTACTTAATTCTGTGGCCCTTGCACAATCGTTATTTTTTACAGCCTGTATCAACTGCTCGTGTAGTGCTACATTAGATTCAAGTGATGCCATTTCCATTACAATTTGCTCCACTGGCAACACACAAAAGGCAGGAACAAGGCCGTCAGGATGCGGCATACTGTCTAGCTCTAGCAAGGTATATCTTTTGCGTAATTCGTCGGCAACTGCTTGTGTAAGAACAATATGCATGTTACCACCGTTGACTTTGTTCTCTAAACGCTTCTAGTCTAGCTGCTTTATTACTTTCTGTTGCGGAACTCTGATTGCCGGTGTTTGCTAGCATGGCTGTTTGTACCACAGTTTGTTCAATGCTGTGTACTGTGTTCTTTAGTTCTTCTACATCGTCAAGTATAAACTTGATTCTGGTATCCATGGCTTTGACAATACTAATCAGTTCGTCAACTTTGCTATCAGTTTCTTTTTCGTACATTAGGCATGGGCCCTTTCTTTAGGGTTAACAACTTTTGCTTTTTTATATATTTCTTGAACACCAATAGCTTGATAATAACAATCCATAAGAGCATTGTGTGCTGCTCTGCGCGATTTATCTCTTGGGTCGCCGTGTACACCAAACAATGTACGACTGTCACGAATTTGCCAGAATTGCCATGGTGTGGGCTTGCCCAGCTGGCGATACAAGTTTTCTAAAATAACAATATCAAACGCAGGCCCTTGACACCAAATACTGTCAACTCCTACTAGAAATCTGTTCAGACTGGAGGACAATGTTTCTAGACTCACTCTGTTTGATTCGCCCATGGCTTCTTCAAAAACTTCAGATTCTTGTTTTCCCCACCAGTCAACAGTTTCTTGTTGTACATGACGGCCCAGGCTCAGTTGTTCGTCGACATCAATGCGCAGATATAAACCTGCTTCTGCATCAACATCCTCCTCCCAGGGATTGAATTTCACAGCGCCAATGGTTAAGATCACGCTTTCTGGGCGTGTGCTCAGAGTTTCTAAATCAAGCATCACATCCATTAGCCGTCTACCTCAAGTTTGATTTGCAAGGGAAATCCGTTGTTTCTTGCCAGCAGTGTGGTTTCTATACCTTTTTGCTCGGCCAATTCAAAAGGATACACTGCTACAACACCACTGCCTTCTTCATGGATTTGAACAGTTTTGGCTTCGGCAGCTTCGGGTCCGTATTTGAATATATTTTTCAAGCATTCAACAATAAATTCCATGGTAGTAATTTCATCATTGACAAAAATTACTTTGAATAGTTTTGGCTCTTGAACATTCAACTTTGGATCATGTTTCAAAGCATTTTCTTGTCTGGGCTTGATAGCAGTGTCGGTTGGCATCATTTTCTTTCCAAAAGTAAAAGGCTACGAGTTGCCTCGTAGCCTACATTATATTACTTAGAGAAAGTAATTGCAACCTTCTTGGGTTTTTGTGTTTCCGGAACTTTGTGTTCCAGAGTCACAGTGAGAATGCCATTGGCCACACCAGCACCTATCACTTCCACACTTTCATTTAGTGGAAACACTCGTTCAAAGTTACGAGTGGCCAGGCCGCGATGTAGATATTGCCAGGTTTCTTCACTGTCGCGCTTGCGTTCACCCCGAATGGTCAGCACACTCTGTCCATAAGTATTTGTCACAGTTTCAATGTCTAATTCATTTTCCAAAAAGCCAGCCACTGCCATTTCGATAATGTATCTATTATCACCTGTGCGAATGATATTGTGCGGTGGGTAGTTTTCTTGTTTGCTCACTTGGAAAGAGCGTTGAATCTCTTCAAACAGTTGGTCAAAACCAACAAAACTGCGATGTAGGGTGGGTAGATCTAGAGTTACATAAGTGGTCATTTTATTTTCTCCTTTAAGCAAAATATGACTTGTAAGACCCCGTAGGCATCTTACATTTTATTTATACTACATAAAACTGCATAAGTCAAGTATTTTGATACTAATAACTTTTTGGAGGCAAAGCATCGCTGGCTAATTTTTTGAGCCAGCGTCTACGAGCTGCACTTTTGGCTTTTTTCCTGGCCGTAGTAGGTTTTTCATAAAATTCACGCTCGCGCAGTTCTTGCAGTAACCCGCTTTCGGTAACTTTCTTTTTGAATTTGCGCAGTGCTTTTTCCACTTGGTCGTTGACCACTTCTACTCGTAAACCAGACAATTGGTTAGACTTAAATCTCATAATTCTCCTATTGAGCAACAGTATTAATTATCATCGATTCATCAATGATTAAATCTTTAATGCCTTCTTTTTTCAGCTGAGTCATATTGAACAGCAAAGGCATCATGGTTGTTTCTAAAACAGCTTTGAGTCCTCGAGCACCTATACCCATGGCATGAGCCTGTTGAGCAATAGCAAGTACTGCACTGTCATCAAACTGTAATTCAATTCCGTCTGTTTGAAAAAAGAACTGCATCTGTGCCAGTAGACTATTTTTTGGTTCTAATAACACTCGCATTAGATCTTCTAAATTCAAACTATGCAATGGTACCGTGACTGGAAACCTTCCAACAAATTCTGGAATCATGCCATAGCGCATGAAATCTTCAGCTGTGGCGCTGTCTGTGTGATTGGTTGTTTGCAAGTTAGTAAACCCAATGCTGCTGCCGCGTAATCGTTTGGCAATAATACCATCAAGCCCGTCAAAGGCTCCGCCGGCCACAAACAATATATTACTTGTATCAATTTCAACTGTTTCCAAAGCTGGATGCTTTTTATTTCCATTCATTGCAACACGACATTTTGTTCCTTCAACCATTTTAAGCAATGCCTGTTGTACACCTTCGCCCGACACATCTCTATGAAGACTAGCACTTTCACTCTTACGGCCAATTTTATCAATTTCATCAATAAACACAATGCCCTGCTCGCAGCGTTCTACATCATTGTCTGCTTCAGATAGCAAACGGCCAACCAAGGTTTCCACATCCTCGCCAACATAGCCGGCTTGTGTGAGGCTGGTAGCATCTGCAATTACAAATGGCACATTCAAATATCGTGCAATTGTTTTGGCCAACAGAGTTTTGCCAGACCCAGTAGGACCATAAAATAACAGGTTACTTTTTTCAATTTCAATTTTAGGTTTGAAAAACACTCGTTTGTAGTGATTGACCACAGTAACGCACATGGCTATTTTGGCGGCGTCCTGCCCCACAATGTAGGTATCTAGAAATCGTTTGATTTTTACAGGATCAAGAGCTCGGCTGATTTTTTTATCAGACTTGATATTTTCAATGCGTTCTTTGTCAAGAATGTTGGCACACAGTTCAATGCATTCATTGCAAATTGCAGCTTCATTGGCCACAATCAGTTTGTCAACTTCACTGCGAGCCTTGCCGCAAAAATCGCAGCTCATGTGCTGCACTTGATTTTCAGCCATAATTTTTGATAAAGAAGTCCATGGGTGACTCTATCTTTTGCTTGTTTGCCAAGAAAGACTTGTTTCCGTAGTAGTACACATTTGGTGCTTTGAGCAACTGTTTCTTTATGTGATCCACTGCGCTGTTTGCTGTGTTTAGAATAATTGTGTCAACACTGTTAATGGCCTGTACTAGCCAGATTTCATCCAACATGATGTCACTGTAGATGTAAACATTGAGATTCAAGGGTGCAGTTTTGCACCACAGAGCAAGGGTATCAATGTCATTCCAGTCTGCATCAATGATAAGCACTGACGGAAAGTCATCATCAACAAAGTCTGGTGGAGTTACAAAATTACTATAATGTTGTGTCATTGCGTTTGAGATGTTGTTCAATTTCATCTTTTTCAGTTTGACTTAGATCATCCACATCAGTTTCACCTTTGCGAATGCTGTCAATCAAATGTTCGATATACGCTTGGTTGTAGGCCAATCTGTCATTGCCAGTTTTATCAATTTCAATCCACTTGCTGTTGTTCCATTTGAACAGTCTGCTTGGCAAATAATCTACTCGTAGAAAAATGTCACCTTTTTGCGGACTGGCAGGAAATTCAATTCCAAAATCTGCGTTCTCGTTGTGATCTGTGACTGGTGCTGTGTACTTGCTAAAATAGCGTTGTTCGTAACCTAGTTTTGGATCATAGTTTGTTTCTTCGCCTGCTATGATTTGTTCTGGAGCAGGTGGCTCTGGGTCGGGCATTTGAACAACTATTTCTTCAGCCACTTCTTCCACCAGTACTGGAGGAGGCAGAGGAATCTGTGTCAATGCTGCATTTAATTTTTCGTTGCGTTCTTGTGCCAGTGCCACTGCTGCCTGCAAATCAGATTGCAAACTTTCAATGTATTGTTTTAACTGTGCCACTTCGGTGTCACTGTTGGTAAGCTGTATGCGCAGTTTGGCCGCTGTGTTATTGGCAGTGATTAGATCTTGTGCAAGTTGTGTTTTATCAGCAGTCAAGTCTTGATTGGTTGCTGTGGTAGCGTTTATGGCAATCTGCAGGTCGCTCTTGACCTGTTCGGCCTGTGCCAATTGAGCTTCAAGTTCTGCTCGGCGCTGTTCAGTTTCAGTGACTCTGGCCTCTACTTGCAAAAACTCTTGAGCAAGATTATCTAAAAATTCCTGTTGCTCGCGCACTTTGACTGCCAACTGTTCTTCAGATTCTGACACTGTTTTGGCTTGTTCTACCATGGCATCGACATCTATTGCAGAATCAATCTCAGCCAGTTTTTCATTGGCTTCTTGAGTCAGGCGTTCAGCTTCTTCTGCGTCCAGGGCCTTGGCAATCATCCGGCCGCGCCAGAAAAAGCGTTCAACTTCTTCAAGTTCTTTCTTCTCGCGTTCTTCCTCTGAAAGAGGATGTTCTTGTTCGGTTATTTCTGCTGGCTCTGGTGCCTGTACAGGACTTTTTTCTTTTGGTTCAAACACCGTGCGTTCAATTGGGCCTGGCCGGTCTTCTTCATCATGTATCCAACCGCCGCGACCTTGCCTAGCCCATTCCAGTTGTTTGTTGCCTGCGAGAATGAGTGTGAGAGCCAACGGATCAAACACAATAACAATCAAGATGATCACCCAGCGCACTGCGGCTTCCAGCATGTTCTGGCTGGCAGCATCTCCGTAGATCAGGGCCGCAATGTATTTGATAGGCCCAACTTCTGCCTCCACTTTTCGGAATTCAGCTCGCAGTGGCGCGGCCTCTTGGCTAAGGGCAGTAATAGTTTTCTGTTCGGCCTGGATCTCAGACTGAAGTCTGACTCGTTCTTTCTGCTGTGAGCGACGGATTTGCACAGCCTTATCGGCACCTTTTTCATCACTGCTTCGGCCCATGACCTGGTCCACAGCTTCATCCATCTGTTTAAGAGCTTTACGATTGGCCTCAATATTGTCTTTGGAGATTTGAATTTTTTCATCATATATGGCAACCCGAGCCATGGCGTCACCTGACACTAGACTTTGGTCACCGTGTGCTTTGGAGAGGAATCCAAAGATGCCCATGCTTGTGAGTAGCATGAGGAATATGATAGCAGGAATGAGATACAGCTTGAATGCCATGCCGACCCGCTGCCAGTTGTTGTGCAACCAAACAGTTGCTACAATTTTACCTGCTTCTAGTGCACCGCCCATGATCATGACGGGAACAACTGCGGCTGCAAAAATGGCTGTGAGACCTACCACTGAATAGTAGGCAGCAATGGCTGAGATTAGTACAGCCACTATGAGAATTAGGTATCCAAAGATCATATGATATTTACCAAGGGTTTGGCACTATATTACACGATTTATCAGGCTAGTGCAACTCAAACGGTAAATTATCAAAACTCAATGGTGCGTATTTTTGTTGTGATTTGCCAATCAATGGTACTGGTGACTGCTGCGCCCGTGGGTGCTTCTAGTCGTAGCACCAGATCCTGGCTGCCGGCTGTGACATTAGCTTGAAGAAAAACCTTGCTGGCATTCACGGCGCCGGCTGGCCAATTGGTCGCATCTGAATTGTACGCAGTTTCCTGCAACACCTGATCCAACACAGTCCAATTGCCGGTGCTTGATGCATAGCTGATGGTGGCAATCCATCTCTTGCGTAGGCGTTTGACCACTGGTGGATTTACCGCAGGATCTGTTACATAGACTCCTTGCACATGAAATTCCACATCTGATTGCTGATTGTTGGTGTAGGCCAGTGGAAAACCTCCCAGGGCTGAGTGATACGCAGTGAGACTGATGTTGGCTCTGTCACCGCCTGCAAAGCCGGCGTAAGTTTGAGTAAATTTATGGGCCACAACCACTTCCCTGAAGGAGTCTAACTCTCCACCATATTCAGTCCACTGGGAAGTGATTGCTGGGCTGATTGTGTAGGTTCCGGTACTGCTGTCATTCATCACAGGGTCAAAAGATCGTCCAAGGCCTGTGGAAGAAATCCTTCCGGCCACGGACTGGTTATACCCGACGGTGGCTCCAAATGTACCTTGCGAATTGCTTCTAAGATTCAAAACCAGGGTGGTACTGCCGGATCTTGCTGTGTAATGAGTCATTTCAGTCTGCCCCACAACACCTGATCCAATTACCGAAATTCTTGCACGAGTACCTGCTGATCCGCCGCTGGCATCTTCTCCTGCAAAGTCTATGTTGCCATAAATCTCGCCACTGGTCACTGTGGTGTCAGGCGAACGCACGAATTGTATGGTAGTTGTGTCCGTGCCAGTCATGATCAAATTGCCACTGGCATTGATGTTGCCTACAGAAATATTGCCTTCGCCTACAAAAACATTACTGGCTATCACACCTCCATTGGCCAAGATATTGCCAGTGATATAATCAATATTTGATTGTATGGCTTGCACATTGCTGTAGGTGGCACTGATGTTGGCATTGGCTGCACTGACATTGTTTTGTAAACTTATGATGTTGGCATTGGCCAAAGAGATGCTGATATTAGCGGCAGCTATGTTACTTTGTAAACTTGCAATGTTTAGGTTAGCTGCGGTTGTATTGGCATTGATGCTGGTGATAGTGGGATCAACAGGTAAGTAAGCAGCCACAACAACATTGCCATAACTGCCCGCCACAATAATAGCAGATGTTAAGCCTGCGTCTACATAGGTTTTCATGCTGCTGTTTGCTGAAACAATGGCTGCATTGGCTGCATTGACATTGCCGATCATGTCGGTGGCAAAAGTGGCCAGGTTAAGTGCAGAGTTTCCAATGGCCAGTTGTCCATACACCGTGGTACTACCTATTACTCTCAAATTGCCTGCTACGCTGTAATCTTGTTGTGCCATTTTTGCAATCTGATTAGTTCACTGTCACAGCAACATAACATCCTGCTGCCAAGGCTGTGAAACAAGTGTAGTCGAGGTGGAATGCAATATTCATAATGTTGTCCTGTTTGGGTATTTACTAAATTTTTTCGCCAATAAAAATGTGACTTTGTCTTTGTGATACCCAAGTATTGCTGTTAGTTGATCCGTAACCTGTGTTGATTGCTGAGCGTATACCCGCATCCAGTCCCGATGCATCATATACTACCAACACCGCAATGCGGTCACTGGCCACTGCACCCAACGCACTTGCTAGTGCGGCGCGGGCTCCTGGTGCTCCACCTGTATCCCATGTATCATACTGGGTAGGACCAGAAACGACATCACCGTATGAATCTAGCACTACCAAAGTATGTCCACGCAGGGCTGTATTTGCCACTGTAATATCGTTGACCACAATTCTGGCATTTTGATAACTGGGAACATCGTAGGTTGATGACTCGGCATAGATCTTGTTACCACTCACATACTGTGTGGTTGATATTGCTACATTTGTGCCAAATGCTTCGTAGAATGTAAATGTGGATACTGTTTCAATCCACGGGCGTCCAACTACAAGTCCGCCTGCATTGGGATTGTTAATTATGGCATTGCTGTTAAACTGTGTGGGTAACAATGTCAAATCATAAGTTGCTCTAGGGTCGCCTACAGCGGCTCTGTTGGCAGCGGCCAGATCCAATTTGGCCTTTTGCCTAAGCTCTTTTGTTGCCAGTGTCGATATGCCGTTTGCAGCCATTATTTTATTCCCTGATAAGAGTATTTATGGTGTTGACTGTTTGAACTGTTTATGTTATATTCAGGCATGAACATCCAAACTTTGCCCACTCTGCTGGAATCAGCTGAAATCACCTGCCCAAGTTCGGGCAATCAACGAGCCTACGCTGATCTAATAGAAGAAAGTGCTTGTGCCATTGCGCAGAATCAATTTGCCGAACAGTATCGCAAGTCGCGTTCGGTCAAAAGCACCGAGGATTTTGCCTTGATTGAAAACGGGCGCACCATCTACATTGATGTAAAAACTCGTCAGCTGGGCACGGATCTAAACATGCCCAACATGATCAGTGTGGACAAGTTAAACAAACTGTTGGATGATGTTGACACAGAATTGTACTACTGGATGATTGACTATGAAGTGCGTGAGGATGGCTCTGCACAGGTCACGCATACCGAAATGCGAGCTGTATGGGACTTGCCCTGGTCGGCCCTGGCTATTCAAAACCTTGGGCTAGGGCAGTTGCAAATTGCCAATTGGTCTGCAATGAATCAACCCGGCTTGCCCAGGGCCGCATGGCATGCACAACTCAAACAGGAAATGCGGGCATTTTACACCCGTCAAGCTCAAAAGTTCCTGGATTTGGCCAGCAAAATCTAGCACAAAAACTGTTGCAAAAAAGTAACACTTTTGTACTACTTTTAGCCCTGCAAAATCAACAGGTTAGTGGGCACTAACTTAGCATTTTTGCAACAATTCAAACGGTTGACCGTTTTGGCCCGTTTTGCTATAATAATGACATGAACTTACAAAAGCCCACTCGCAAAAGACGCCAGGACACCAACCATGCTGTTTACTGTATTACCAATACAGTGACAGGTGCTCAGTACATTGGCATCACAGTATGCGGTGGCAATGTACGCAAGGCACTCAAAGTGCGCATCCAAAAACATGTTCGCCGCGCTGTTACAGAAAACAAAGATTGGGAATTGTGCAAGAGCATCCGTGAATACGGTACACTTGCACACACCTATGGACTTGTTGAAATTGTGCGTGGCCGCAAGCCAGCTCATGCTCGTGAGCGCGAACTGATCCGTACTTACAACCCTCAACTCAACTCACACTAAGGAGGCAATATGATCACAATTGATCCACGAGCCATAGCAGAAAAGTTTATCCGCCACGGTGGTGCGTTTGATCGTGGCAGTGCAGACAGCTACTACCATCGTCCGGCCCGTCCGCATTACTTTGCAGGTGATACCTATGCAAGTGATCCTATCACTGCCGAGCCCGGCTCGCCTGAATACGAAGCCTACATGGCAGGCTATGAGTACAACGAAGCACACGGTGACAAAAAAGACTGGGGTTAACATGTCCTACACTGTTTTCAAACACAATCAAGAATACGGCCCCCGCAAGGGGCTGGAAGGTCCGTTTCATTTTGCCAATGGACGAGTGTTGTACTACGATGTCCGAGCAGGCGAGTACTGGGATCCCCGCACCGACTTTTATGTTGAGCGCGAGGAAGTGGACATGCTACACTGCATGACTGTTGAACTACTAAGGGCTTGATATGAACATTGAGATTCAAGGACTCACACCCAAACAAATGGCGCTGGCAGACATCATGTGGGCTATCAGTAGCCGCGAAGGCGTGGAGAGCTTTATTAGCACACTGCCCCGATCGGATCAGCGTGACTGCCGTACCATAATTGAACTCATGCAATTGGCGTTCGCAGATGAGATCACGGATACCACAGAAGCACAAGAACTGCTATCACAGTTTTAACTGCACAACACAAAACAACAAGCCCGCTTCGGCGGGCTTTTTTGTGACTAGTGTATGGTGCCGTCTGTATCAAAGTCCAGCATGTTGATGTCTTTGATTCCTAATACCTTGAGAATCTTCTTTACCACTGGTGGGGGATTGAGATTGAATTCGTTGGGCGTGAACATGTGTTTGAGTTCGCCGTCGGGCCCAATAATAAACCCGTAGTCGTTTTCGTCAGCAAGGTCTTCCAGTGCCTCAAGTTCTTCTACTTCTACTTCTTGGTCTTTTTGAATTTTGTTGGTCATGGTAGTCAGCCTCCAGCCGACACAAGTATTTACTAATCTGCTGCCTTAATTTTAACACAACAGATTGATCTGTGTCAAAAGCACTAGAGTACACACGCCACATCACTATGTTTTCAAGCTCAGGAGAATCAATGCTAAAGGTGCCATGCATGGCACTTAGTTCAGCAGCAATACTAAATCCATATGCTTCTATTTCTTCCCTAGTGCCTAGATATTCTTGCTCTTCTTTTTTGTGCGAACAATGTTCATGACTCGCATATTCACGAATAGCACGATATTTTCTGCGCTTGGCCTGTTCTCGATGAACAAACTCATGACCCACACACTCAGCAACATCAAAACAAAGCCTACGCCACTGAGTCTGATCCAACACCAAGTGCTGTTGGTCTGGGTGATACAGTAGGTTCACCTCCACGCAAAGACCACGAGCTTGATCCTCATCTGGGTCGTAATTGCCACTCACGCACACTTGTCCTGTTTCCACAAAACCGTGTCGTTGTGTGGTAACTTTTACCAATGGATTTTTTATCGACTGTCTAAAAACTGCTGTGAGTTGGCCAGGTGTGATTGACCCTTGATGTCTGGGTACTCTAGCTAGAGCATACATCAAGGGTACAAACATATTATTTGAAGATCATTAACGCCATGAGCACTGCTTGAATTGCAAACCCTAAACCAATGGTAATAATGTTCAGGCCATCTTTGAGAATGGTGGCTCTAGCAAACAGCAACAGCAAACCACCCCACATGAACAACACCATGTCCACGGGTGGCATGCGATCGCTCAGGCCTGCGGCTGTGGCAATCAAGGTGGGAATAGTTGCTAGGTGGATCAGTATGGCTGCAAACCAACCCAGTGTGTCTGCGCTTAATCGAGCAAAGTTTTCGCTGAACCAGCGTTGGATCCAGCTACGGAATCCGTCGTAGTCAATGTGACCTTGTTCATCTTTGATTTTGAAGTTCATTTTTGTCCTCGGTTGATTATCTTGCTTTGTTATCTGAATAAAAGATGTGACGTCCAATGGTGGCTATCTTTTCTTTACCCCATCTTGGACTCACATAGTCTGCATGATAGTACACAGCATCCTTGAGTCCGTCCAAACGGAATCCTTCCAACAGTACCTTTTTGGCCACTGCCATGCTTTCCTGATACGCGGCAGGATTCACTGGTTTGCGAACTCCTGCGTTTTCACAGTACCAGCTGAACTGACAAATTACTTTGTCATAGATCACACTTTTCTGGAAAATTACTCCGCAAACATCATCTGGCCATTTACCAGACTCCATGCGGTTGAGCGTGACCTGAGCCACTGCTACTTTACCTTCGAAGGGCTCATACCCTGCTTCGTAGTAAATGTTTTGTGCCAAGCATTTGAGTTCACGTTCGCGATCAGCAACTGTTACAAAAGTTGTTGGGTTGCTTGCAATCTGAGCTCGCAGATAATCCATCTTGGCCACGGTGACTTTGGAAGCTACCATAAATGCAAGCACAAGGCCTGTCACTATAAATGCAAAACGGATCAATGCTCCTGTAAACACTCGAGGTGTTCCTTGGGCGAGATTTTTCATATATTTCTCCTTTCAATTCACGGATTGATAAATCCGTAGTTCTATTTACGGACTCAATTGTAGACTAATAATACACTATAAATCGGAAAGTGTCAAGGCTAACTACAAAGATCGAAAATAAACTACGCTGTTAACACCGTTCTAATGGGTTTTTATACCATTAACGGCTTATACAACTGTGCGTCTTGAGCGACTTGCTTCATAGTATCCGGCCTGCAATTCAAAAAAGTGGCGCTGATATCCATAGTATGCATTGATAAAAATTAGATCCCTCGTTTGTTCTTCCGTGAGTCTATTGTTTACTGCATAGTTAGTGATTATGGTTTGTTGCTCAGTAGTGAGCCCAAAACCAAATTTTGCGCGGCGTTTTGCCGCTTCGTCTTCAATGTCAACCTTGGGCATTTTAATTCCCAAAGTTTGAAGTGTTTGAGTGTTTCTTGCTTCTGCTTGCATGGCCAAAATAGCTTGCCCTCCTCGAGTGTTTGGATTGGCCATAGTAGCAATAAGATTGTTAAATCCTGTGGCATCTGCCACAGCTTCAATGATATTGGTCACTAGTGATATCACAGCCTTTACACCGTTAGTGAAACTCCAAAAGCCTTCTTTGTTATCCTTTAAGGCCGTGAGCAATCCTGTGTTCATTCCAGCAGCGGCCGAAGATCCGCCGTCTGCTCCATTTGTTGCCGCAGTGCCAGCAATGGCTGTACCAATTGCCGTCGCAACTTGAGCAATGGTTTGAATAATAGAATAAACTGCGTAGCCCATGGCCACTGCGTTGGTAATTTCACTTACCAATTGCAGAGCACTTTCTAAAATGCCTTCTTCTGCATCTGCGCTGGCCTGTTGCACCACAGGGTCTGGTGAATTTTTCACTGCTTCCAGTGCAGCAATTAAATTTGCTTCCGCAATGGCGTTCAATGGGTCACCTGGATCATCATGCAGTTCGTAAAACTCCAATGCTACCAATAGAGCTTGCCCTTCAGCGGTGCTTTCGAGTCTGTCATTGGCTTCGCTAATTTTCTGATAAGCTTCGGTATGTGCAGCACCGCCGGCCGTGCCAATCAAATCAGTAAGAGTGGCTTCGCCAAACAATCCACTGCCAGAGCTTAGATATGGTTTAAGAGCTGCCATATCACTTTCAAAGCTGGGGTTGTTGATTAATCCAATATCAGGTAAATCCAGTTGATCTAGAGTTTCAGCAATCAACTCCCAGGTCACGCGATTGGTGATTCCAAGGCTGGCAATTTGTCGACCAAAGTTTTCTAAATCACCGTAGGGTATGTTATCTAGTGCGCTCTGTGTCATCAATACATCTGGCCTACACAGATCAGCTGCGGTTTGACAGTTGCCAGGCTGCGCCAGTATTACACCCGTGCGTTCAATAATTACTTTTAACTCGTTGCCGGTAATGAGCTTGAGTGCTTCTTTTATGGCCACTGGACTGCTGTTGAACACTTCCTCATCGTTGTCAATGAATATGAACTCTTTTAACAAAGCTTCTCGCAAGCCTACATCTTCTGCAATACCCTGTTCACGCAAACTGTATATCAGTCCGCTTGGAGTTCCAATCCATTCTGGCAAATTTGGATCCCAGAGTGTGCCAAGATTTCTCATGGCTGCGGTAACTGTGCGCAACCCTGCGCGAATTTGTGCACCGCTGATGGAAATGCCAGATGCTGTGAGTCGTCTGCCCGCAATAGTATTGCCAGCAGCTGGGCCAAGTTGTGCAGTTACTCCGCCTGTGATCAAATCTGTAAATGTTTGGCAAGCTGTGAGCAATTGACTCACACTGCGCAGTGCACCAAACACCTCGGCTATGCCGCTACTGGTAAAACTGGCCTGTTCATAACTTCGTGCTCTCAGAGCTTGCTCAAGAAATCGTATGGGACTTTGCACCAAATCATTGGCTCTCTGTACTGCACTGCCCACAATGTCACTGGGATTTATGCCGGCTGCTTGAGCTGCTGACGAAATCACACCTAGCCCCACTGTGAGAGCAAACCCGCCTGCATTGTTTTTAATAGCGTTGGTTAGAACAACACTGGTGCTGGCTGCATTAACTATAGCTGTGAGTTTGCCACACACTCTGGTTACACTTTGCAAACCACTGGCAACTGAACTGAAATCAGTTGGAGGGATAATTGCCAGTGGGTCAGTCAACAAAGCCAATAAACCCGTTGGCATCATGGGTGTGATATCGGGTCTATCTTTTCCTTCGGGATAAGGGGCCTTGCCCCGCGGTTGTTTACCAAAAGCTAAAAAACTCATTGCTGTGTCCTATGTAACTATACTTATCTGCCTGAACTCAGGTCAGATTAAAGCCCGGTTACAATGCTGCCAGCAGTAACAGTTTTGATACCTGTGGTAACCTCTATGTAATGGTCGCGTATTTCTTTGGCTGTGCTGGAGTGCAGTAGCACATGGCTTTTACTAACAGTTACTTTGAAATCCGGCTGTGAAGTAAACAGGCTTGAAATTAGCATGATACCTTTTTGACTAGGAACCACAGTGCATGGGCGTTCTAGTCTATATTCTGCGCTGCCATCTTCAATTACTTTGGCCACAATTTCGTCGCCATTGATTAATTTCAACGAAGCAATATCACCTTCACTGTACTTGTTGTTTTCGATTAACATTTTTATCCTTTGAGAGCTGCAAACCAAGAGTCGTCTTGACGACTCAATCCTTGATAACCACCTTCAATCAAGAGTTTACCGTCTTGATATATTTGTGGCACTGTTCTGTGTCCTTCGCCAACAATAAACTGTTTGGCTGTGTCATCTTCGTCTATTTTTACTTCTTGATAATCAAGTCCTTTTAACTTTAGCAAGTTTTTGGCCTGCACACAAAAAGGACAATTGTTTTTTGAATACACTGTGATCATTTTATAAGCTGAATCCTTTGAATGTATCGTTAGTGACATCTTGTTTTGTGCCACCAATCACATAAGTAGTTATCTCTGTTTCCTGGGGGGCAACTTGAACTTCTGCTCCAGCAATCCATTTTTGTGTCCACGGCAGTGGATTACTGCCAGTCTTGATATGGCACTTGAGACCCACGCTGTTCATGCGCTTGCAGGTCAGCCAATCAATATAATCGCAGAGTAGTTGCTCATTGAGACCAATCATGCTGCCATCTTTGAACAAATACTTTGCCCAGTCTTTTTCTTGAGCAGCGGCTTGCAAAAACATGTCTTCGCATTCCTGCAAAGTTTCTTCCTTGATCTTGGCAAAGTCATGATCATCCTGCGGTAGTATTTTCAACAGAGTTTGTGTTGCACCCAGATGCACATTCTCATCGCGACAGATGAGTTTGATAATCTTGGCATTGCCTTCCATCTTCTTGAGTTCTGCAAATGCCCAGGAGCAGGCAAAACTCACATAAAATCTTATGCCTTCTAAGGCGTTTACAGAATTTATTGCCAACCATAACTTTTTCTTAAGATCATAAAGATCAATCTTGATTTCTTTACCGTTCACAGTATGAGTACCGGCTCCCAGTAGGTTGTAGTAGCTGCCGTACTCTATCACATCATCATAGTATTTGCTGATGTCTTTGGCACAATCCATGATAGGTTGTATTTCCATGAGCTCATCAAAAATAATACTTGGGTCGCTGTAGACATTTCGTATGATGTGAGTATAACTGCGACTATGTACTGTTTCGTTAAAGGTCCAAGTGGCAATCCAAGTTTCTAATTCTGGTAAGCTGCACAACGGTCCAAATGCTGCACTGGGCGCACGACCTTGCACACTGTCTAGCAGAATCTGTCGTTTGAGATTGCTGGTAAAAATATGTTGTTCAAATGGAGTTAGTTCTTTGAAATCCTTGCTGTCATGTCCCACATCAATTTCTTCAGGGCGCCAAAAAAAGCCAAGTTGTTTATCTGTTAGTTTATCAAATTGTCTATACTTGAGAGTATCAAATCGTTGGATGGTAACACCACCGTTGGGATCTAAAAAAGCCAAACTGTCCACATGGGACTTCTTATTAATATTAAAAATTGACACGGTGTTTTCCTTAAATTACACAGCTTTCGCAGTCTTCTTGTTCAATGGGAGCTAGTTGTTCTTCTTTTGCTGAAAGTTTATCTACATCAATTTCGCCTTGGCCATCGTAGGTATTAAAATAGTATAGTTGTTTACCGCCGTACTTGTAAAACTGTACCACATGGCGCAGCATGTCGCTCATGGGAATTTTTTCATCATCGTAGAATTGTGGATTGTAACTGGTGTTGACACTGATGCCTTGATCAATGTATTTTTGTAACACTGCGCAAATGTTCATGTAACCTTCGGGGCTACGCTGATTCCACAGCAGTTCGTACTTGTTTTTTAATCTACGGTACTCTGGCACCACTTGTTTGAGAACGCCATCTTTGCTTTGTTTCACGCTAACATAACTGCGTGGCGGCTCAATGCCATTTGTGGCATTGCTGATTTGTGCGCTGGTTTCGGCTGGCATCAATGCCATTAGTGTGGCATTACGAATACCAGTGGCAAGAATCTGCTCTCGCAGACTCTGCCACGGCATGCGCTCTTGGTGTGCTACCAGTTCATCTACTTCTTTCTTGCGTGTGTCAATTGGCAACACACCGTCAGCATATTTTAGATCTTGCCAACGAGTGCATGGACCTTGTTCGGCTGCTAGATCAGCTGATGCCTTGATTAAATAATAACTCCATGCTTCTGCATATTCATCCACCAGAGGTAGTGCCTGGGGGTTTGAATAGCTGGAGTCATTCTTGGCCAGCCAATAGGCAAAGTTAATAATACCAATGCCTAGCGGACGAAATTCTTGGGTTGCCAGTTCTGCTGCTAGTACAGGATACTGCTGATAACTTAACAATGCATCTAAACCACGAACTGCTAACCGACACATCTTTTCGAAGTCATGTGGGCTTTTTACATTGCCCCAATTGATCGCTGATAGAGTACATAAAGCGATCCTACCATCTTCATCGTTGACATCGTTCAACGGTACAGTTGGCAAATCGATTTCACAACAAAGGTTACTCATCTTGATAGGAGCACGGTCTGGCTTGAATGGACTATGCGTGTTAGCATGATCCACATTTTGTAGATACACACGACCAGTGTCCTTGCGTTCCTGCATGAATTTACTAAACAACTCCGCTGCTTTGATTTTTTTCTTTCTAATCTTAGTATTGCGTTCAGCGGTTTCGTACAGTTCTTTGAAATGATCAGCATCCGTAAAAAATGCATCGTACATCTCTGGAACATCTTTTGGCGAAAACAATGTGATGTCTCCGCCTTGCAACAATCGCTCATACATCACACGATTGAACTGCACTCCGTAATCCATATGGCGCACACGATTGTCTTCGGTGCCTTTGTTGTTTTTCAGCACCAGCATGTCTTCAATTTCTAAATGCCATATGGGATAATACAAGGTGGCTGCGCCATTGCGCACGCCGCCCTGACTGCAACTGCGAGTGGCTGCCTGGAACAATTTGAAGAAAGGAATCACACCAGTGTGATATGCATCTCCATTACGAATAGGGCTTCCCAGCGCACGAATACGACCTGCACCAATTCCAATGCCGGCTTTTTGGCTCACATACTTTACCACGGCGCTGGTTGTGGCATTGATGCTGTCTAGGCTATCGCCTGACTCAATGAGCACACAACTGGAAAACTGTTTCTGCGGGGTGCGTACACCTGCCATCACAGGCGTAGGCAAACTGATGTCATGATTGGAAATAGCATCGTAATAATCTCTAACCCAGCGCAGTCGTGTTTCTCGAGAATATGTTTGAAACAGTGTGGCAGCAATCAGCAGATATGCCACCTGCGGTGTTTCAAAAATTTCCTTGGTCACACGATTCTGTACTAGATATTTGCCACGCCATTGTTCCATGGCAGCATAGGTAAAGTTTTCATCGCGCTTGTGATCCATGTAGCTGTTCAAAGTGTTCCACTCGTCTGCGGAATAAGCGGCGAGAAGACCTTTATCATAAAATCCCGCCTCCACATTTTTCTTCACCAAATCCAGCAGGGGCCATGGTTCATAGTCTCCGTAGACTTGTTTACGCAAATGGTACACTATCAGCCTGCCAGCCACATATTGATAGTTTGGTGTGTCTTCAGTGATAAGATCAGCTGCTGCTTTGATAAGCGTTTCTTGAATCTCTGATGTTTTAATTCCGTTGAAAAACTGAATATGACTCTTAATTTCTACTTCACTGGCACTAACACCTGTTATGCCTTCTGTGGCCCAGAAAACCACCTGGTGTAGTTTTTCTAGATCCAATGGCATCTTGGCGCCGTTTCTTTTTGTAACTTGTATTTGTTGACTCATTGATTCCTCTGACTTCAATAACGATCCAGCCCTAAATCAGCACTGGAATATTTGATAATTTGTACTAAGCTCTCTGGTATTGATTTTTTATTTACAACCTCGCTGGATTCTAAATTAAGAACATATTTCCCATTGTTAATCCAAACTAAATTAAACTGGTGAAGTGTTCCGTGCTGACGATACACACGCACTTCTAAATCACAATTTTTATGATCACTTAGATGTAGAGTGTACACTATTGCTAGAGCTTTTGCAAGATCGCAGTAGTAATTCTCGGCAATTAAAGTCCACGGATCTGGCCAAGTATCTGGCCTGTCGTACTCAAGGTAAAAAGGAGTAAAGGGTGCTCTACTCCAGAATCTGGCCACATGTTCCAGCGCAGATTCAATGGACATTGAATCTATTTCTTTACGAAATCTTTTCCAATAGTCCAACCGTTCAGCTGGAGATAGTTTCCACATGAACTTACTTATGTTTAGACAAACTTGGTTATTGAATATGTCAAGGTGCCAGAGCCGCTGCCGTCACTGGTGTATGCCAAGTTTGCCTGCGTGGCACTGATACTCATGACCTTGAAAGTTACTCCAGTAGGGCCCGGATACGAAAAATTACCCGCATCAGGATACTCAACATATTCGTCCATGTATTGCACATTGGTTCCTGCATGCACAATGTCAATTTTGCCATGTCTATATGCACTGGCGCTGGGTCTCTGCAACCAATAGTGTACTGTGGCAGCACCATTGGTTCCGTCAAATACAATACCTGTGTTTGCATTAGTTTGACTTGCACTAATGGTCAGCACTCGTCCAGGTGCTTGATTGACCTTGCCGAGACTTATACCGGTGTTGGCATCAAAACTCATGCTCACACTAGCTGCTGGTGTGCTTACCCGTGGTTGTACTGCATGATCTTTTTCGTCGCGAACAAAAACATCGCCTATGCTGTGATTGCCACTGCCACCAAATGTCACCACTGGGTATGCGGCAGATCCTATGCCTGCATAGGCTGTGCCAACATCATCATAAAAGTTCATGCTGCTGATTACAGAAGTGTAAATGTTTGTATTAGCTGCTTGAACATTAATGGCTGATCTAGCAATGTCGTCAAAGGTACTGTTTATTACTTTGATATTTTTTGTTTCAACCACCGTGGCTGTGGTGTCAATTACCACTGCCTGACTTAACTGTTTGAAACCGCAGCCAATGAATCTAATGTCTGTTCCATTAAGCACTGCACCTTGAGTGCAGTTGTTGAAATCACATTCAACAAAACTTACATTTCGTATAAAGCCAGAATTGCTCAATGGTCTTGCATAAACAGCATTCTGTAATGCAACATTGGCACTGTTGGGGCTGCTTTGACTGCCTTTGAACACCACTCGTATAAATTCAACTCGCTCAGTGGTATCTAGTCTTACAATATCTTGATTGACAAGATGTTCAAGAGTCATGTTTTCAATGTAAATATCTCGGGCCACTGTTGCACTACCAGTGCCGTAGTTTGCATCAATTTTGTTTTCGCTGTCTTTAAGTTGAACCAATGGATAAAGATTTGAACTCTGTCTAATTATGGTTCTTCCTTTGCCCTCGCCTTGCAAGATAGCAAAGCTGGGCAATTTTAGGCTGGCGGTAATTAGATACACACCAGCCGGGAAATGAATAATTCTACGCAGTCTTGGTGTAGTCAGTGAGAAGTTACCAAAATACACTTCGTCAATGGCTCGTTGTATAGCTGCGGTATCATTGGTGTTACCGTCGCCCACAACACCGAAGTCGCGTACATTTACATAATCATCAACTTTTTGCTGTAGCGTACGAGTGATCGGTTGATCTGTGGTAGGACCAGTTCGACTGGTGTAACCAGACTGACTGCCTCTAAATGTATAGGCATCACTGATGTTCAACAGATCTGAATACTGTGTGAGAATTTCTGTCACACCAGTCTCTGGTGCACCTTCAGCAATGGTTCCATTGCCAATGTACAGCTGGCGTGTGTCAACAGCCCATCCTAACTCTGCGCTGGCCAGCTGTGGTAAATCCTGTTGCAGCCCTTTACGGTGCTGAATTCTTGATATCTGAATAACGGCCATTTGCTAAAAACCCCTGTATGGAGTATTTAGCTCATCAGGTAGTATAGCTCAACTCGCTTGAGCCACTCTTCCTTCCAGTGTGCAAATTCAGTGCTTTCGATGGTAAATTCCTGGTATTCTGGGGTACTGTAGGTGCCATCTTCTAGCAGTTTTGGCTGTGCGCACATCAATATCACGCCATCCTGTATGTTGGTACCGTGTGTTTCATTGTGTGCTTCTGCATAGGCTGCAAGCTGTAAAAAATAATCTCCAACCCATTCGCGTTTTTTAGGCCGGTTGGTCTGCTTGAAATCCATAATTGCAGGACGACCCTTCCACACACCCACACAGTCTGTGGTACCCGCATATAACCCACTATAATAAACAGGCACTTCTGACCCCCAGAATTCATCCACATGACACAGGCCTTTGAGGATAACTTCTGCTGCCATGAACCAACTGGGGTGTGCATAAGGATTGGTAGGCAAGGGTTTCATGTCATCCTGCAGGATAAATGATTCCAAATAAGCATGCATACGAGTACCGCGATTGGCTGCTTCTGTGGTAATGGCTTGAGCACGTTCCACCCCCACACGGTTACGCCATTCCTGAAGTTTCTGCTTGGCTTCCTCTGGCTTGGTGCGATCTAGAATAGTAGTAACACTGGGTACTTTGCTGCCATCAGGCAAGCAATAGTGTCTCTTGCCATCCACAGTTGTTCTGTTGATTGGCGTGTAGTCATATCGTTGAATTATCATTTATATTCGAAAACTTTCCCCGCATCCGCATTCGCCTTTGGAATTTGGATTGCGAAACTCGAACCCTTCATTGAGTCCTTGTCTTACATAGTCTACTTCTAGTCCACTGATGTACACATGGTCTTGACCATTTACCCATACCGTGGCACCATTGCTTTCATACTGGAACCAGTCACGAGTAACAGGCGCAGTGTCCATGTATTCTAACACATAAGCCAGGCCCGAGCAACCAGTGGTTTTTACACCAATGCGTATGCCCACTCCATGTCCTCGGCGTTCAATATGTGCAATAACTTTTTTAGCAGCTTGTTCAGTCAGTGTTATCATGTGTGCCAGATCTCATCAAAACCTTCTTGTTCAGTGGGTTCTTCCCAGTCGCCCAGCATTTTTTCCAGCACTGAGTCAGGAATCTCTTTACCTGGTCTGCTGTCAAGGCGGCGTCGTAATTCCATTGGCTCCGGGGTAGGAAAAACTACAGCCACCATCTTGTAGTCAGGCAGCATGCGAAACTTTCTAGCACGGCTGGCTGTGGTAGTAGAAGTTTGATCCCAGATGATATCTTTTTCTTGTTCTCTAGCATCAATCACCTGAGCAGCCATGATGTTCACAGCCTTGGGCATGTACTCGTCAAATATTTCAGTATAAGTTTTTCCCTGGCGGTCAGCTTCAATTTGCACCCAAACATCTGTTGACGCATAGGTACAATCTTTTGCCCAGTCTTGATTAGACACCCAGGTGCTTTTGCCCGAGCCAGGTACGCCTACTAGGATATATGCTGTTGGCATCAATGTTTGCTCTTGTAGTCAATTATGGCTGCTTGAATCGCGTCTTCAGCAAGAATTGAGCAATGTATTTTAACTGGGGGGAGTGCAAGATGTTCGGCGATCTCAGAATTCTTAATAGATCCTGCTTCTGCCAGCGTCTTACCTTTGACCCACTCCGTAACGAGTGATGAACTTGCAATGGCTGAGCCGCAGCCATAAGTCTTGAATTTTGCGTCCGTGATAATGCCATCTTGCACCTTGATTTGTAGTTTCATTACATCACCACATGCAGGTGCTCCCACCATGCCTGTGCCTACTGTGTCGTCAATTTCTAATTTTCCTACGTTACGGGGGTTTTCGTAGTGATCTATAACTTTGTCTGAATATGCCATTTTATTGTGTGTTAGATGTATCGTAGGTCTTGGCAAAGATATCTGCTTTGACAGCACCATAATCACCAGGTCCATGTTTGACAATGTAGTCATTGCCTGTGGTGTAGTTTAGATTGCCCCAGCTGGTATGTAGTACACCGTCATGGTCAGCAAGTTTTGCTACCTTGAGTATTTTCTTAGGTGTGCATTCACCGTCACCGAGATCGTCTTTGTATTCACGGAACTTTTCTGGTGTGATAGGATACTGTTCGCCTTTGGGGCCTGTCATGATATAATGACCCGTATCGTAGCTAACAGGACCTTCTAGTGTTTCCACTGTGCCAGGGGCTTGTGCTATTTGGTATTTTTCAACAGCAGGCTTTTTGAATGTTTCAAATGATCCTTTTTCAAACCAAGCATCATTGATTGCTGTTTCGGCTTCAACTATCATATTACTGTACTTTCGAAAAAATATTGAGTCCATGTAAAAAACCCTACTGTTATTGTAAGGTATTTATTTGGCTATGTCAAGGATTTTAACTTCTATTAGAAGCAGCTCGTTTGGCCATTGCGTCAACAACTTTGGTAGGATCTTTGGCGTTGCCACTGTTCCCGGTGTCTTGCTCGCTCTCTGGGCTGGTACCGGGCTCATCTCCAAAGGGCTTGAAGCTGATGTTTTTTTCGTCTAGATTGGTAATGAGATTTTTGAATGCTGGCTTGCTCATCATGTTTTGCAGCAATTGGTAATTTAACACACGGCTGCCTGCCATGTTGTTTACCATGTTAATAAACCCCGCGGTGCTGTGCGGGGTTGTTAACTTTTTGTTATGGTCTCGGTTACGCAAAAACTCCAGCGTGGTCAATATCTGCGCAGTGAGTTGATCCGAGTCCTCACTCAAGAACTCGTGTATGCGCATGATTATCTCTTGCCGCGACCAAGTGTTTCGCCGCCGCCGGCAGCAGCATCGGTTGCAGCAAATTCATCTGGTGCTTCAATATCGCTGGCCATGTCTGGTGCAGGAGGAGCTTCCATGCCAGGCATACCTGGAGTTCCCATGTCACCACCTGGCATGCCCATTGGGGCAGCTACCTGTTCACCAGCCAGTGTTCTAGCAGCACCGTCAGATGCTTCGCGAGCACCTTGCAGTGCTGTTACCAACTCTTGCAGGATAGGAGTCACTGTGCCTTTGAAAGCATCAGCTTGTGGTTGACCAATTTGGTCACGAATGGTGTCCAGCAGTGCAGGTAACTGTTCGTTTTGCATTTTGCTGATGTCTTCTAGCATGTCCTGGAAGCTGTCTACGATGTCCTTGGCAGCCAGAATTGCACCGCTTTTGGCAATTTCGCTTTCTGTGAGTGGACGATTTTCGTCAATCCAACGATTGAGTCCTTCGCGCACCATGAGCATTTCCATGTACTTTGGATTCTTTTCTGCTGTGTGAACGCCAAAATTATACTTTAGACGGTTTAGGTTTTCTGTCAAACTGACGCTGAGCTCTCGAGCTTTGCGTAAATTCAGCTTGCTGTAATCAATGCGAAAACCAAAGCGATTTTCGTTGATTCTGTTAATCTTAAGAGATGAAGGTTTAGTTGCGAGTTCTTGCAGTTTCATGGTTTTTAGTTTCCCATACTTTAGAGTATTTAGCACTGTAGATTGTTTTTTGCATATTAGTTTTTAGATTTTCCAACCTTGGACGACTAATACTTAGCCTAGCTAAAAATAGGTCTTGTTTGAAAGCGTCATGACTACGCACTGCCTGTGCTAGTCCGTGTGTGTAATCTGTTACTTCTTGCAACATTTTTGTGAGAGCTACATCCATATGCACAAATTCTTGCGCTTTATGATACATGTTGCGGCTTTCGTACAAGCAAAACAACACAGCAGCAGGGGCTACAGAAAATGTGTGCAGCGTGATACCGTACTGATTTTTTACAATCCAGACACCGTGCTGTTTCTTGAGTACAAATTTACCAACACGATACAGATGTTTACCAACATCTACACATACGAATTCACGGCTGTCTACTAGAGCTTGTAGTTCTTTTTGGGTCCAACGGTCCAACATTCTTGCGGCTACTTCTGTTATTACTTCAGCAGTTGCAGTCATAGTGACTTGTTTAGACAAACGTTGATTGTTCTGGGATTTTTTTGTAATAGGTAACTTGCCCATTTTGATTTTTCCTGTACAGCACATCCTTGACCACTAGGTTATTGGCCAGCACAATCTCGCGTTCGTTGAGATCCTGCCTGGACACGCTGCTGTTATCGTAGAATTTAGAAAGGAGGTCAGCTTCCTCATTTGTTACGGGCATGGACACGCCCTGTACGACCTCAATAATTTTCATTTGTTTATAAAATGCACTAGCACGGTTATAAGCCCAGTTATTAAAACACTGATCACAGCGGTGCCAATGGCTATCAATTGTTTGCTCTGGCGATCACCTGCGCCAGCCAAGGTTTGCTTGATATCAATGATATGAGTTTCAAGCTGTTCGACCTTTCTTTCCACGGTCTCTAGTTTGGTTTCCAACTTTTCATACCTTTCCGCACACAGCTCGACGTGGGCTTCAAGGTTGGTTTTTTCAATATTTGTCGACACCGACTTGCTCCGTATGGTTAACGATGCTGTTGTTGAGCCTTGATATGAGCCTTAATAAATTGCCTGTAATTGCCAAAACATCAGGTTATGTATTTACACCAAATGACGCAGTCTTAAAATATATGTTTTTAATGGCGCCGTGAGTGTAAAACACAGGCAACATGAAACGAGCAGTTTCGCTGAGATAGGTAATCACTGGAACTTGATCAAAATCTAAGTGCAGTAGATGTGCAGGATCAACAGCATCACCGAACACACCTGCGTGATCCACGGTGAAAGCAAAGCTCCATACACGGTGTGTGCCAGAGTAAAACTCTCCAAATTCATATGCGTTTAATTCTACTTCGTCAACTCGCCAACTGGTTTCCAGAGGCTGAGTGCGGATACCTATGCACTGTAACACTGTTTCCCAGTTGCGCTGTTGATTGCGCGGCAGATCATGTTCAACTTCCGTGTGTACCACTCCTGTTGGAGTGATATCAACAAGAGTATAACCAATGAATGTTTTGTCGGGCGAGTACATGATGCAAATATTTAGTCACAAAAAAAGCACCTTGCGGTGCTTTTCTTGTCACGGTGAATGTGATTATGGACGACGATAAGCAAAGTGTGTGTCAACAACTTCTGCGTTGGTTGCTGTAACTGCGCCTACGCTACCAATGTTACCAAGGGTACGAATAACAGTTTGCAATGCCGCATTGCTGGTCCAACCTGAACGCTCTACTAGAACTGTCATGCTAGCACCTAAAGCGCCGGCTGCTGTGCCAGTATTAGCTGGGTTCACTTGATATGCAAGAACAGAAGCATTGCTTGAAATTGTTTTCAACAATGTATCAACTGCGCCTGGTACGCCTGAACCGTTTGGTCCACCTAGCTCTGCTGCCAAGTTACCTACGATTTCAATATTGTAAACATTCAAAGGACCAGCAACACCTGTGCTGATAATTTTACTGTTTGCATTTCTTGTGGTGTCTCCACCAACGTTTTGCACGTTTTGTGCATCACCATTTACTCTATTAAATACAGCCATTTTATTTCTCCTAATTTTAATGAGCGCAGTGCGCTACATGCAAATATTTATGATCTTGTTATAAATCTAGTTCGTTTGGTAACAGATCCACAATGTCCAATAACAGCGCATGACGCTGTAATTCTCTGCGTAGATTACTCGCTGCCATACGCTTTTCAAAACGATTGCTACGAGTCCAGTCCATTACCACTCTTCGTATGCCGGTAAGTGTGGAATCACTTATGCTCAAAGCATATTCTAGATTTAGAAAAAACTGCCGATCCAGGCTGGGTGCAGAAATGCCCATGCGCAGTCTTTGCATATAACTATGTATCTGTAGCGACGGGGCATGCACATCAAAGTTTACCTCTATACGCTCTGCATAGTCATTTTGATTGCTCAACACAGTTACCAAATTTGCCACATCTGTGGCTCCATTGCGCATCTTGTCAAAGTCATTGAACTGTAAGGTTCTGTAAGCATACATTTGACTGCGTTGGTCATTAAACTGCCTTATGAACTCCAAGGACAACATGGCCACATACAGCACTCGGCCCAGTTCGTGGGCTTTTTGTCCACGCAAGCCTGCTAGTCCGCGAAACATGCGGCTTTCTTTTAGTTCGTCTAAGAATTCAAAACTAGACATTTTTTGCAAAGTTAGCTCTACTGAAACCCAGTCGATCAATCAACTTGAACTTGTCAGCACCACCGCCTACCACATAGCCCTCGTGCCCTATATCGTCGCCAGTGTATGCTTGTACATCGCCACTGGCTTGTTGTGCATCAATTTGTTTTTTAACTGACAACTTGAGGTTGTACAAGGCTACCCATATGGCAAACATGCCTGCTAGGCCTTGTGCTCCTTCTTTGTAGAGATATCCAGGTTGCTCTTCTGTGCCAAGCAATTTGGTACTGGCTGCTCCGCTGAGATTTTGGCCAAGGTATGCGTAGAATCCTTCCAGCATGTTATCAAAGTTGCCTGCGGAGATCTTGCTGGTAATATACTTGCTGGCCAGTCCAATGATACCTTTGGCTTTGAGTCCTGCAAGACTGCTCATGAAGTTGGTCACAGCATCTGAGTATTGATCAATGATTTTTTGCACAGGTGCTGTGTCAGCTGCGGCTATTTTGACCTTGGGCACAGGCATTTCACCTGTGACAAACCAAATTGGATTACCGTCAGCTGGTAATCCGCCTAGCCCTTGCAACGGCTGGTCAGCTTCACCCACGCCAGGTATAAAACTGTGTACAGCAATACCTGCGATGCTGCTTTTGATTTTCTGTCCCACTGGACTATCTGCTTTCACACGATATGTGACTGTGTTGGGACGAAAAACATACATACCCTGTTGTGGTTGTAGCCGACCTGCATACAGCAAATCTCCAAAGTAAAAGCCACGGAAATTGCCTGGTATGATAGATTCCAGTGCTGGCCACAGGGTGTCAATCTTGGCATGCAGGTCTCCGCGGTCAGCACCGCGATTCATGTCATATTGTTTGAATGCTTCTGGACTGGTAACACGGCCGCTGCCGTCCTTTTTTTCAAACATGTGCTTGTCTGTGACCATGAGCTCGCCGTCCACATTGCGTCCAAACACCAGGGCTGGAAATCCGTCCCACTTGATAGTGGTAAGTTCTTTGCCTGTGCTCATACTAGACAGAGCATTCATACTGCGGCTGGCACCTTCTATGCCATCAGTCCACACAGCATCTTCAGGATGTACAATGCCTTCCTTGATAAACACCGGTTCTGACGGTTTGTTAAATATTTCTGTAATCTTCATTTGAAGTAGCCTTGAACTGTTTCCAGTCCTTGTAAAATTTTTTGTTTGTCGCTTTCAGCACGAGCAATAGCAGCAGGTGTTTGAGCTTTGTCACGCTTTTTGCCCTGCACATCAACCATGGCTTTGTCTTGATAACGCTGCCAAAACTTATTTAAGAAATCATCAGCACCGGAAAAGTTCTTTAGATCTCCTTGCCCAAACATGTTGTTGGCCTCGGCACTGGCTGCAAATGCCTTGACACCGCGCACGAGAGTTTCTATGTTGACTTTTTCAATATTGACACCGCCATAGGTTTTCAATGCTGGCACAATTTTTGGTTTATCAATGCCCTGTTGCTTTGCTAGATAGCGAAAAGTATCTAGTATAAATGATGTAGGTTCAGTGGTTACTGTGACTGTTTCAGTGTCTTTTTGCTTGCTAAACGGCACACGCTCGCCGTCAATTACTTTTAGTTGCACGCCTGCATGTTGAATACTCATGTCCAACAGCTCGCCCAACACACTCCACATGTTGCCAGTAAGCAGTCCTTTCACACCGTGTTGTGGTGTTACTCTAGTGGCGCCCCAGGTGCTTAACTTTGGTTCGTGCCACATGAAATCAACTTGTACAAAAGCATCCTTGCCAATGGCTATAATAGGGTGTCCTGGTTTACTTTCTGTGGACAACACATACGCAGGATTGGTTTCTTTTACAAACTCGTCGGCCAAGCGATTCCAAAAGCTAGTAAACTGTCCATAAGTTAATCCTTCCACCGGAGGCGCAATCATCTGTAGATCCACATCACCGTAGACTTTTTCTGGATCATTTTTGGCATCTTGAGCATGGTAAGCACTGCTACCAGTGGGGCGACCCATCTGCACAGGTCCTTGACCTTGTGGTTGCAACCAGGTGTTGAAATCTGTTACAAACTGTTGAACCACTGCCAACGAGGATTTTACCACATTGGGTGTTATCACAGTGCCTTGAGTAGCTGTGGTATCCCACCCACCTTCTTGCACACTTTCTCCACCGTCGCCACCATCGCTGCTGTCGCCGTATGAGCCAAAGCCAGGAAACCAATAACCACTGTAGGCAAATTTAGATTTCTTGTGGCGTTTTTCGCTTACAAAGTCTTTAGATTTCATTATCTCACCAGCAGAGTTTGCATGGCGCGAAACCAACTGGGAGATCCTTCTTCTAGTTTTTTAGGCAGCATGATGAGACCTTTAACCTCGTCTTCACGAGCTTGTGCCAATTTCTCATCTTGCATGGGATCATTTTCCAGTGCTCGCAGAATACTTTTCACACTGTTGAGATCATCGCCAGTGGCTCGAGGATTGAGTAGAATCTTGGCCACGCTGTCTCTGTCTCTTGCTACCACAGTGTTATCGTCACGACGAAGTAGTTTAGCACCAAAGGCATCAAATTTCAAACCCAGTGCTTTGCCAATGCTGTTCATTAGAATAAAGATACTTTGTCCTTTGAATTCAGGATCATTGTAACTGCCTCGAGGCCCATGCTGGTGATAAGGTGCAACTAAGGCAGCATCATTGATAACCATCACATCAACTTGAGCCATAGCGTCCTTGTAGGGCACGCCTATGTGTACATTGTTGCCCTTGGTCACACTGTCAAAACCTTTGGCACGGAAAAAGTTTTCCAGTGCTTTTTTACCTGCTTTCACAGGTTCTTTTTCGTCTTGAGTTTGAAACAGTGCAACAACATCTTCTGCTTCAATCATGACATCAATGTCGCCTGATTCTACTTTGTAGCCTGCACTGCCAATGTCTATTTGCATGCGTTTCACTAACGCAGGCGGCAATGCTGATCGTACTTCGTCAACCACTTTTGCAACATCTCTTTTGGCTACAGGAATGCTGTTGGGAATGGCGTTTCCGCCTTCGTGTAATTTCATAGCTTTACTGCATCCAAAACAAAGTTTTCAAACTCTCGGGCCAACTTGGTGTCAGCTGATTCACGAATGTATTTGCCTCCATACGCCCGAGTTTGCTCGTTGGCCTGTGCCACACGCTGATCAGCCTGTGTAGAGGCTCCAGGATTGTTGGATACCAATTCGCTTGGCCCTAGCTGTTTTTTTGGTACAGTATCTTGTGCGCCGCCTTTGCCTTTTGATCTTTTGCCTTTGGTGCGCTTGATGATTTCAGCTGGCTTTTCAGTGGTCTGGCCGGCAGAGGTGCCTCTAAATTGCTTTAGTTTTTCACGATAGACCGGTGGCGCAGCGCGAGACAACACACTCATTGCTGTGTCAATAATGGTTATAAGGTCATCGGCATACGCCATGCTAGTCATACGAGCCAACTGTGGTAGGATCATATTGGTTGCACTAGCAATTTGACCATCACCTTGTGAACCACCTGTTGTAGTGCCACCCGGTGTACTGCCTTGCATTCCGCCTGAGGTTGTAGTGGTTGTTGTGCTACCACCTGCGCCTGCACCACCTGCTCCAGTGTCAGTACTACTCACGCCTGCAGACATGTCTGGTGCACCATTGGCAAAGAATCTCACATTGCCCCGATCATCGCGATTGTATGGATCAATGGCGTCTGCTCCACCAGCTGCTCCACCAGCTGCTGCACCTGCTGCACCAGCTGCTGTTGCAGGAGCATCTAACTTAGGTGCTGGAAAATTAAGTTGTGTAAACAGTTGCTTGATAATCTCTGGTGGTACTTTTCTACCAACCAAGAACTTTGCCACTTCGTCGCTGTCTGTTGGTGAGTCTGCATCCTGCCAATGGCGTAATAAGCCATTTAGAGTTACCTTGGTAGTAGCTTCGCGCCATGAGTCTCCGGCCCAGTTGCCAAAACGCTTTAGGCCGCTTTCGATACCACGCATGAGCTTGCCGCCAAGTGGACCTTTGCCCTTGGTCTTGAACTTGCCTTCGGGATCAGCTGCCAAGTAAGGCATGGTGTTGCCTGCTGGAGCAGTTCCGGTGGCCAGCCCGCCTACATTGCCGCCTGTGAGTCCTGCCAATGGTCCAGCTGTGTTTGAAACATTGGTTGCGGATGTTCTGGCATTCTTTGCCATGGCTGCAGGATCATTGGCATTAGCAGGACGGCTGCGCACTGTACCGCCTTGTTGATCCTTTTGTAGATCAGCTGATGTTCTTTCTCCTCTACCAGCCGCAAAAGAATCTACAGTACCTGGATCAGGTATGCCAGGTTCTGGCGTAGAGGCAGCGATGTCTGCTGCCGCGGCTGGGTTTGATTGTGCAAACTGTTGTGCTGTCATTTTTCCTTTAACAGGCGCAGGAGCAGCTCTACCAGCTTTTTCAGCAGCAGCTTTGGCGGCAGCATTTTGTGTAGCAGCCTGCGCGGCGCCAGCACGACCTGCGGCTTGCCCCATGGCATGACTGCGCTCACGGCCAATGTTGTAACGGCGTGCTTCGTCCATGGCAAATTCATGCAATCGTTCTAGATTTGCAAACACTGTGCGAATGCCTGCTTCGTTCAATTGAACACTGCGTTTGTTGTCACGACCTAAACTTTCATTTAGTGCCCATTTACGAACTGTAGCCTGACGATCAACCAACATGCCAACAGGTGCAGTGATAATATCAAAGCCTTCTAGTATGTTACGACCTTTTTTGATCTTGACAGATTCTGTACGCACCATTCTGTTAGCAAAAGGGTCCTGTGCAGACGGCGTTGGAGTTTGAGCAGACGGAGCTGATGAGGCTGCTGTCTTGGCCTTGGCTGCGGCTGCATCAGCTGCTATTCTTTTAGCGGCCATGCCTTGGTCTGACCCCAACTGTCCTGCATCCATTTTGTTCTGGATGTTTTGAGCTGTCATGGCATTGTCGCCACTGTAAGGCCCTTTGTAGGCCGCAGCATCAATGTTCTTTGGCAATACAATTTGATCGCCGGGACTGAGAATATTAGGATTACCGCTAGGCCCAAACTTGCCAGGATTGAGCTTGGCCATAACATCTGGATCAACTTTGTACTTGGCACTAATGTCGCTGAGTGTGTCACCCTGTTTCACTGTGATAGTTTGTGTTTCGCCGCCAGGTGGTACCACATTGTCTGGACCAGGTGGTACAACATTGTCAGGACCAGGTGGATTGGGCTTGAATGGGTTGTTAATATCGGGAATGTCAGTGTTGGCAATAACGTCGCCTGCTGCTGTTGCGGCCTTGACACCAAGAGCTGCGCCCACTGGCCGTGTGGCACGACCTGCTGCTGTGCTGAACTGTTCACCTTGCATCAAGCCATCAATCATTTTGATTGCACCCAGGGCCAGCACAGGTGCTGCGCCGCTGGTAAGTAGACCAGTCAGCACCCCAGCTACACCCCAGAAAAACTTGCTGGTGGTAGGATAACGCTGAGCAGTTTGTTTGTATGTGTCAAGAGCTCGCAGTACCCTGGAGCCTTCTGGGCTCTTGCCCATGCCCATGCTGGCTGCTTTTTTGAGTTCATCAAACTTGGCATCAACACCTTGAACAACTGTGGTATCTTGCAGGGCTTTTCCCAGGCCTTTGATCTTGGCTCCTAGAGCTCCTGCTAGGTCGCCGGCCTTGCCCAGTATGTTACGATTTTTGTTACCGGCTGTCATTGCCTCTTCTGCACCCTTGAATAAATCGTGGATTTCGCTGCGATTGAGGGCCTTGCCTTCTGTGAGTTTATTAAGCTCACGCACCAATGCTACTGCTTCTTGGTATAGTGGGTGAGTCTGTATATCTAAATCGTTATTGTTTGTTAGGTGTTGAAGTTTCACTGCGCATTCTCCGTATTCCCCTAATGAACTTGTTAGGGTCCTGCGCTCGAATGCTGTTCAACAGCCTGCGTTCTAGCTCAGAAGCCACTTCCTCATTATAGGATTCTCTAATGGTATTAATAAGGTTAATGGCGCCTTGTATAACATGGTCAGCACGACTTTCCAGCACATTTTCTTTGTCCTTTTCGACAAAGTAGCTGTCTAGTTCTTCCAGTATACTACGGGTTTTTTTAAGCACCCCAAGACTCCATTTCTCTATTATTTATTGCAAGTGCGTTTAGAGTTTGGCTTATCTTGCCTGGGCTTTGATGCCAGCCAGCATGCTTTTTAACTTGTTTGAACCCAGTTCCGCTTGTGCTGAAGCAGTCGATTCAGCAGTGTCAGGCTCCACAGTGCTTTTGGTTTTGATTTGATTCATGATATTCAGTGCCTGTGGACGATGTGAATCCCCTTGTTGATCTTCGGGCAAGTCTGTGATACGCAAACTTTCCATATTGTATTCTAGATCAACCTTTTGGCCAACCCCACTGCTGCTACGAGTTTTCATTAACTGTATTTGATAGCGTCCGCGCTCTTTCATGGCTCTTGAAGTAAAGATACCAAACACATTATCTGCTGTGTTAATCTTACTGATACCACCAGAGATATGACTGTGGTCAAATTCAATTTCTTCCACAGCACTGCGATTCAACTGACTTGCAGTGATCAACAGTATGTTGAACTCTTTGGCCAAATTGCGTAGTTCTTCACTCACATACTTGTCTTTTACAAACAGATCGTTTGGTGATACCTTGGCACTCACTGGCATGAGCAAGTCCAGATAGTCTACCATTATGTAGTCTGTTTTCATTCCGGTTTGCACTTGCAATTCTTTTAGATATGCACGAATGTCATTGATGTTGCTTTGTGCTGGCATGTATTTGATGCGCATTGCTCCGGCCTTTTTACCTACCAGCTTGATCTTCATTTCTACTGTGTCAATATCTTTGAAGATTTCACGAGTGCTCACATTGGCCAACATGCTATCTATGCGCATGGCACACAGGCCTTCACTGAGTTCTAGTGTTAGATACACACCATTGAGTCCTGCTAGTGACCAGTTACACGCAATGTTTTGCATGAACAAGGATTTACCTGATCCAGACCCGCCTGCAAAGATGTTGAGTTCGCCTCGGTTCATGCCGCCAAACAGTTTCTTGTCCATGGCAGGCCAGCCAGTACTGATTTGTCCGTTGCCTTCTCTGATGGCCATTAGTCGTCCACGAGGATCAGCAAAATAGTCAGTGCCCATGTCTTTGGTCAAACTAATCTGCACAGCATCTTTGATCAGTTTTTCCACAGGATTGAACTCGCCTTTTTCAATCAAATCTGCTGCTTTGAGGATGGCTCGTTCAAGTTCTTTTTGTTTGGTAAAACTTTCAAACTCTTCCATAAACCAATCAAAATGCCCGTCGCCTAGATCTGGAATGCTTCGTAGTTCAACCCCAGTGACTGCTCGCACCTGTTCTAATGTGGGTAGAGTTTTGTGTTTGTCTGAGTGTTCTTTGACAAACTTGGCCACACTTCTGAGACTGCGGTCAAAGTTTTCATCATTGTAGATGTTTTGCACACGCACAAAACTCTGTGCGTCATGCAGCATCATTTCAAGAAAGAGTTTTTGTATTTCTGTATTATATTCTTTAATCATAATTGCCTACAAGTATAACTGCAAACTGGCTGCGGATCAAATTGCATTTGCTCATCATACTGTCCCAACTGAGTCAACACTTGACTCAGCGTAGTGTTACTTATATTGTATGCTGCTGAGTCAGTGTGGAACTTGCTGCGATAATAGAATCTATGATCAGCTGCATAACAACATGGTGCGTATTGTCCACTTGCACTGATATAGTGTTGATTGCCCACAGAACACTTTGGTTGTATCAATCCTGCACCTCTATGCCATATTAAAGTTTGTGACTGCGGACGCAGAGGATCTGTTTCTGCAAAACGATTGCTGGGATCTAGTTTTACATCGTGCATGCCTAGATCTTTGGCCATTTGTTGTATGGCAGGAATTTCGTGTTCATTGAAACTAAAAGGCACCACTTTCCACACAGCTCTAGCGTCAGAATTTGCAACTGACTGTATGCCTTGTGCAATGGTGCTCCAATCACTGTTCACACGATATTTTACACTACTGTCTGGCAAACCGTCGATACTAAATTCCACAATGTCAGCTGGTGTCAGCATGCCCACCCAGGACTCCCACCAGGCACGATCTCTGTAGCTGCCATTGGTAGTGAGTACAATACGGCCTTGATTACTTTTTATAAACATTATCAAGTCACGCAGGTGTTCGTAGTAGATAGGATCTCCTGTGTTGCCGCAGATGCCCCAGGTAAGATTGGCAATGTCCACATCCAAGAAACTTTTCAGTGCTGATAGATCAAGATCTTGATTGTGCCAGTTCTTTCTACCAAACTGCTGAATAAATTGAGTGCGTTCACAGGCAGAGCATGCTAACACACATCTGTTGGTGGGTTCTAAATGAAAGCCGGAGATTTTCATTGCTTGCTCTTTAGTTTAATTTTCACAGGATTTTTTTCTACTGCGTCAATGATACTTTTGAGCACAAACAATTTGCCATACTTTTTAACTGCATCAGCCACATCCTTGCACTCGGGGTCTTCCCGCCAGATAGGAAAACTCACTGCCCAGCCATATTCTATTGCACGGTTTACCAAAGCTTCTCCTGGCCACACTTCTTTACCACGCTTGTCCACATGACGATCAAAGTCAGGAACCACAATGATATCTCTGCCAAGATCTTCAATGATTTCTGCCTGTGTTTCGCTGATGTCATTGCTCAATGTAGCCACGCCGTCCACTGCCATGGCATCAAAGGGACCTTCAACCACCAACACAAACTTGGCATTGGGTTGTTGCATGTTGGTATTGAAAACATAATTAGATTCGTAATTGCTGTGGTATTTTGGTTTCACATCAGGTGTCACTGCTCTAGCTGTGTAACCAATCAGTTGATCACGCCAGAAGAATGGTACAATCACACGCCGGTGTAGATTATAGCTGGTGTCCGCAGTGAGATAAAAGTCATACTTGTTTTGAATTCTTCGTTCATGCAAATACTCAGCTGCTTCTATCAACTGTTCGCCAGCAAGATTCAGTATCTGCGATTCTTGAACAAGTCCGTTTTTATCATAGTCAACCTTGAGTCTAATCATAGTACATAGCTGTGCTATGCTTACACTTTCTTCAGGCAACGCACGAGGTTTGAAAGTGATGTCCACTGGTGGTGGCGCTGCATGGTCATCTGCAGGCATACTTTCTTTGAGTCGCAGAGCTTCCATGACCAGTCGTTGCACAGTGTTATCATCTGCGCCTAGCCATTTGAGTAGTTTACGGAATTTGAATCCCAGTGGACGCCCTGGATAGAACCCTGTTTTGAATCCGCAGTTGAAGCAATGGTAACTCACACTTCCGTCGGCGTTGGGCAGCATTCCACCTCGTCCTCTGGTGTCAGCTGATTCGCCGTTGTGTGAGCAACACACAGCATTAAAACTAATCCAGCGAGAACTGTTCTTGCGCTTGGGCGGCAACAAGGACAATATTTCCTGCTGAACTAGATTATTATTCATCATGCAATTGTAACATCAGTGTAAAGAAAAATCAAACTCGTTTTTTTGGCGCTAAATAACTTGAGCCAAAAATTGGATTAAACAGTGGACGACCAGTTAAAAGAATTTATCAAAAAATATCCTTTTATAAGCTATGTGGTGTATGGTGGCAATGAATACATTGGCATTATACAAAATGTGGATGATATTCTAACCACCGTGTATGATTTTGGTAGCCTGCGCACAGAACAAGAAAAAGCATTGTTTCTTAATCTAGGCGACCAATGGTGGTGGGAAAGCAATCGTACCATTCCTATCAATGTGTTTCTGAGGCAGGACTGGGTACCTTTTAGATACTCACTGAAAACCATGAACAGCCGTGATGTGGTAATCAAATTTGGCCCTTATATAAGTCTCAAAGAGATAGCCGCCAAGAAAACCAAACGCCGTTCAATTGTGTTGGTTCGCAAAACTGATTAGATTCATATTCACCACAACCAAGTGCGCATAGGCAACTGCGTGACTTTTCTTGAAATAGTATGCACCGTCGTCGGGTCGTGTCCAAACATGTTTGGCAACTTCGCTCCAGGCCATGCCGGTTAGATTTCTTTTGGCAGGTCTAATCACACTCAAAAACATAGCCAACCTAGGAATAGTATCCACAGGTTCTGGCATACGCTTCAACAAGTCCCAGTGATTGTTCACATGAATAAGTTGTTCAAAAAACGCCTTATCAGTGTTAAAACGCTGCCAGTTGGGGGTAGAATTCATTAATTCTACCAGGTGTGCTTCGTCTTGCACCTGACGGTACAAGTTTACATTGATAAAATCAAGTTTGAGATATCCACGATCTTCAGCCTGTTCATAATCTAGACTGGCCAGTCCTGTGAACGGATCTGCAGGAATCATGGTAGGATGCACACCTGTGTTGTGTGCAGACAGTGCATCGTTGCGACGCAAGCTGGCAGGTGTGTGTTTGATCAATTGCAGTATTTGTTCGCGGTCTGCAAAGTCAATGTCAATATCTGATTGGAACTTCATAGCCCTGCCTCCCCAAGTACATGTTTACACCACTCTGCGTCTGCCATGTAGTCTTGTAGCTTGCGATTCCAATAATCAGGATCAATCCAAGGCAGAACAACAGCCAAAAGACTTTGGTCAAGACTGCCAAGAAAATCAACGCCACTAGCGCAATTAAACAATAGCCAAGGACTAATCCTACCGGTAGTAACATGGTGACAAACACGACTAGCATTAGCATAGCGAAAGTAATCACAAAACCCGTTTTTAAGATCTGGATGAGTGTCTGCATAGTTTTGCATTTCTTTTAGGCCGCGCTCAAGTGCGTCTTGCACATTCTCTTTGCGCAGATACTGCATGAGCCATTCTTCATAGAAACTGTCCTTGCACCAATGATCCAATTTCTTGTTTTGCTTCAACAACCATTCCAGATAGTCTATGGAATTTATTGCACGAACACCAACCAGATGCCGGCCAAATTTAACAAATGCACCATAGTATGGACTGGTTACAAAATCCTCATAACTTTTTAGTCGAGCACTGCCCTGTGTGACTTCATAAAAGCGCAGATAAGAACGAAGTCCCAGTTGCACTCCTGCTTCTTTTTCCTGCTGCCAGCGTCTTTTTTGCTCGCAGAGATGTGCTGCAAGTGTAGACTCCTTGCGGAATTCTGTGTTGCAATACCGACATTTATAACTCTGCTTTGATTCGTTTGTCATCCCAACCCAACTCCCGGGCTTTTTTGATAAGGTCTTGTTTGTTGTTGAGCTTGGCCATGAGTTCAATTTCATCTCTCTTGAGGTGTGGATACAATGCAGCAAGAAACTTCAGATGTTTGTTTTCATAACCTGAATTCTTTTTCTTGTTTGCAATCCACTGATGTTTGAATGTACCAATGCCTGGGCTCACTGCTGTGGCGCACAGCCATTGTAACTTAGGGTGTTTGGCTATGTCAAAAAAATTCTTGTTGAGATTTTGATTACAGCTCATCACATAGTAGGCTTGAATATTGCCAGCGGCCTGCACCTGACTGCTCCAACGCAGCATGAGATATGTGCTGAATTTTTTGCGTTCTTCGTCAGTGAGCTCGTCATAGAACAGAGTGTTCTTACGATCCAACTGTGCCATTTCGTTATTGATATTCAGTTTGTCGCTCATGTTTTACTCAACCTATACACTATTTTAACACGATCAAGTGCATCTTGCAAGGCAGGATTATACGGTGCACGAAACATTGCGTCAATTATCTCTGGGAGATCATATAAACTTTCGGCATGTACCATTTCTCTAAGATCTGGATTCTTGATCCATACTTCGTGTTCATCCTCACCGTGATGAATATTGATTGTGGTAAAATCTTTGATGATCATCAGTGATTCCGTTTGCCATCAAACACACAATTAAATATCAAATGCATTTCCCCGTCATTGATTACTCGATGAAATGCACCGTCTGGGATAAGAACAATATCACCTGACTTTACATCAAAAGGTTCGTCTGTTTCGTTGCCCACAATCATTTTACCATAGCCCTGCACAAACAAGTATACTTCCTCTTGACCCGCATGTCTATGACCTCTGGTGCTTTGTCCCCGGTAAAGTTTTGTCGAACTTAGCACCAGATTGTTCAATGTTTTGTTGTCTTTGAGCAAGTAGGTTTCGTTGTCTTTGACAACTTCGCCGCCCACATCATGAATGTTATATCTCAAGTTCATAGCAGTTCCTTGGCTTTGTCATCTATGTAGTATTGGCATCTTTGTTCAAGATCAAAATTTGTAATGACAGCATGGTGCAAAGGTAATCTTGGCATTTGATCTCTAGGTCTGGCACTAGAGTGATTATGGAAAAATCCATGTCCAAAATAAACCTTGGGCTGCGGCAGGCGTTGGGCCACTGAGTGTAATAACACATGATGCACATGTTTGTATTCGCCAATGGCATTATGAGTCAGTACTAGATCAAATTGCACTCCTGTGTCGATCAATTTACTCAACACTGCAACTTCATCATTTTGATTGCTCAACGGCACCTTGTCCTGAAAGCCCAAAAAACATGTGGTGATATTTTGCTGACGCCAGTAACTGGCAATCTCTTGTGCCCTGTCACTGTTTTCGTCGTAGGTAAGATACACAATGGTCCAATCCAGTTGTTTTTGTTCTAGCAAAAATGCCTGAGCAAATATCACACAATCGTCAGGATGCGCCACAAGGCACAATCCTTTTTTACTTTTACCTTTGATCCAATTAAACATTACCAAACCTTTCCGTAATCAACTACCTCACACTGTCTGCTGATATCTTTAACAAAGTATGCGCACACAGGATTGTCTCCTGCTGTGAGTGGTACTGCAAGCAACTGCCCGGGCCTGAGCTTGGGGAAATACCACTTGGTGTCATGATATATATCTACAATTTCAATTGGAAAAAACTCTGGCTTAAAACTTTTTAGTGGATTGAATGTAAACACGCTGAAGCCACGATCATTAATACTGGTCAATGGCACAACTTCTAGGTCACCGAAGTCATGTTCACCAATAAGCACTTGCCAATCCACTGGCATTTTGATTGTGTGTGGCCCAATACGCAGCACCAGAGCAGGGCTGTTGAAACTTTCTAAAAATATCAATGGTATGTAAAAGTAATCAGGGTCCTTAGGATTGCTGTTATCAAATACACAAAATCTCAAATCCTCTACTTCGTCTGGAATTTCGTCCATCTCAAACGCTTGATTATCCAGCGTTAAAATTCTCATAATTATTTTCCTCTTCTTAAATCTTTATTGCAGGATACCTTGATCAAGAATCCTTCTCTAGGACTGTGCAACCTATACTGCTTCAATAACAAATTGTTTTTTTCAAGCCAAGCGCTCATCAATGCATATTCTGTAAACATGGCCTTGTGATTGATTTGCAACATCAGGAGCTGTGGAAACAGAGCGCCGCATTGTTGCTTTAGATATGTTATCATGTTTTGCACTGAGTGTGTATGACAAGGACACACACTGGCTTCTCTAGTTCTTAGAGCAACTGTGTGTTCTGTAAAACGCAGTCCCATGAAATCATATGCATGTTCATATTGACTACGATGATGCGAATTTGGGCCAAACCAAGCGTCTTGTGGATCATGTATAGGCAATGCTTGTAGCATACTCTGTCCTTGAGTATCAACAAAATCATTGTATGCAAGATTACCAAAATAAAAATCCTTGCTGTCATTGATCACATACCATTCTGTTCTGATCAATTCAGCAGCAATAATCTTGAGTTGTTGTTGGCTTTGCCAATCATATGCACTCTGTTCTGGCCATATGCTGTTGCTCCACAGGTGTCGTATGGGTAGCATTGAAAATTGTTGCACTACAGATTCAAACTCAGGCAGATATCTGTAATGATCGTTGAATATCAACAGCACTTCTTCTAAATCATCTCTATTGCAGTGAGTCACCAGACTGCGAAGATAACGAGATAACAACAACAGGTCTTTGCTGCAAGTAACCACCACAAAGGTTAACTTGTTGGCTATTGCCATTCGGACTTCTCCACAGCAAATGGATAGTTGGCTTCTCTATAGAACGCCTTGCGTTTGGTAAGGTGCCGTTTGGCAAATTTACAGGTACTGGTCAAATCCCAGATTTGTACAAAGTCTTTGTCTTCTGCTTTCCTAATACCTCTTCCAATAGATTGTATAACCCTAACAAAGCTCTTTCCGGGTTCCACAAGAACCAAATTAAATATCCTAGGAATATTAATGCCCACAGCGGCCACACCATAAGTCGCCACAATAACCTTGCCGTGTGCGGTAGCCACCTCATTGTACTCATCTTGACGATCTGTAGCTTTCGTTGCCCCCGATATGAATACTGCATCTTTGATCCTCTCAGTTAATGCTTGACCAGCTGCCACACGATCAACCAGGATGAGAGTGTTGCCGCTTTCGCGAATACCTTGTACCAGTTGAGCCATGTAGTCTAATCTACCAGCTGTCTCCAATAGGTATTTAAGTTCGCTTTGATAATTGTTGTACTCAACATGATCTGCAAGCTGAACAATGTTCACATGACATTGTGCTAGATGACCAGCTTCTTGCAGTGTTGCTGCTTTCAAACTGCCTACTACCTCACCAATGGCACACTTGATTGACATGAACTCATATTCTTCTTTGGGTATAGTTCCTGTAAGTCCCCAACGAATTGGAATGTGACTCATTACACCTGTCAGCAGAGTTTTCAGTGCATCTGCTTTGGCCATGTGTACTTCATCCACAATAACACACACCACATCTTCCAGGAACTCGCCGATGGTAATGTCAGCTTCTTGGTTCTTGGTATTCTTGAGCAACACATTTAGGCTCTGCCAGGTACAAATAGTGTGCTGACGACCAAACTCTTTTCTATCTCCGTAGAACACACCTACATCTAACTGCATGTTGATATAATCAAGCTCTGTTTGTGTGACCAGACTCTTGTTGGGCACTATGACTATGGAGCGACCGTACTGACTCACTGCGTCACTGAGCGCGGCTGTGATCACTGTTTTGCCTGCACCAGTGGCCACTTCTTGTACACTTTGTGGATTCTCAAAAAAGCGATTGATAATTTCAGCCTGATAGTCTCTGAGACGCATGGGTTGGCCTACCATGGGGTGTCCCTTGGGCCAGGCAATATGACTGTAGCTGTCTTCAGTTATCTGCTTGAATTCAAAGTTGGTTTTATACTCTCTAGTATCATTGACTTCGATGTTGTAGCCTTGCTGACCCAGATAAGACAATATCTCTGGCAATAGATTGATGTAGGTGCTGCCGCCCAATTGGAAAAAACCCACCTTGCCATCCCACCGCCCTAGTCGCACTGCCGGCAGATATCTAGCCCCAGGAATTTCGTACTTGTACTTGTTGGCAAGCTCTCGCCTGTCTGAAAGTTCTAGTCCTTCGATCTTGACATTGACTTCGTCACGGATAATTAGTTTAGCAAACATGTTGTAATTTTAACACAAAAGCAACAGGCAAATCAACCTGTTGCGCAGAGTTTTTCATAACTTTTCTCAATCAAATCTTTCATTTGTTTGTCATGACTTTGATATATTGTGATGTGCAGTCTAGTGTAAGGAGTAGGGTTAACCACAGCATGCCTGCAGCCAACATTGATCATAAACGCTTTACCGTTTTCAAATGGCACGATTCCTGCACCTTCAACTGCAAACTCACAGCCCTGTGGATGATCAATGGCAATGTTAATATTGTCTAGTCCATGACAATCATCTTTGTGCAACCCTATCACTCCATTGGGCTCTAACCCCAACAGTCTAATCTTGTGAAACTGAGCATGCGGCCATTGTTCCTGTAGATATTTTACTGTGTTGGGCATGAGAGTCAGGGCCTGCGCTGTCCAATCATTGACACCCTGCACAGGACCATGATAGTCGCCTGGATCTTCTGCTCCACGACTGTAGATGCCAAGGTTGGTCCAGCCATGACTGTCATGGCTGGTAATAGGCTGTGCCAGCATGTGAGGCATGGCAGCACGAGCTTCTTGCTGAATCATGTGCCAGGGTATTTCAATATCCAGTGGCAAGTAAGGCAACCCACTCTGCCAACATATCCAATCACTGTTGGCTTGATCCACGCGGGGCACCTGTAGAGAATCTGTTCTTACACTGCGCAGGAACGCCTGTGTTATTCCCGGCTGATGAGCAAACTCACTTACTTCTTTTCGCATTATTTGCCTAACTTGTGATTTAGGTACACAATTTTTTCGCTGTTCTGTTGCATCATTTGTTTTTCAATTCCCGGCAACATGCCCGAGTAACTGATCAATAAAGGTATGGTGTCATTGGTGTTGATAGGCTTATGGGTAAACAGCACCGGTGTGGTTATTTCTTTGATACTGTCTAGTTTTTTATTCAACAACAAAGTCACTTGATCCTGTCCCAGCTCTTGTGTTACCAACGCATGTTCGTTAGACAAACTAGGTGCATAGATTATCATGGGCAATCTATTTACCAGCTGAGCATAGCGTAGCAGGCGACTCAACTGATTTTGTGCGCCAGCTAATTCGTATTCTCTACGCAACATGAACACCACTAGATCAGGCCCTAGAGCACTGTCAAGTTCTGTAACCAAATCTTCATGCACAGTATAGCCTAGCACACTTGAAAGATCAACCAGCTGATGCAGGTGTTCATCATCCAAACTCCATCCTTGTGCGTGAATGTAGTCTAACATACCAGGTGAAGCATTTGTTAGTTCCAGCCCCGACTCAGTCCTGCACAGTTGTATCTTGTACGGCTGTTGTTCTACTGCAATAATCTCTTCCAGGTACTGTTCAATTGGTTGGTCAATTTCAAAATTGTGCCCTTTGGCCCAGCTTACTGTGAAATTAATATTGTACTCGCTTACTGCAATGACCCAGACCTTGTTTTCTTTGTCAAAGTGTGCTGACCCTTGTCGTGCTTTCAACAGCTCGCGCAGTTGAGTGATCATATTGCTGTCGTATGGAAAACGAAGATAGATCTTGGAACCGTCGGACCAAATGCGTTTGCTACGATCAAGATAGCGCAAGGGCCTGCGATATTTTGGATCAGTACAAGGCGTCACATCAATGCCCTTGCTGGCCAGTTGACGCTGATACTTGAGAATGATTTTCACAGCCAATTGGGCTTGCTTGTCCGTCATAGCAGTGCCAGCGAGTGTGCTGGATGTCAAGTCATCCAAGAAGCTGGTATCGTATCTGGCAAGACTCACAATAGGACTGAATGCACCAAACAAGTAACCAGAACTTATTTTGCCTGCCAAGTCTCGCTTGCCGGCCAGTACCTCAAGATAGTCTTCAACAAAATCATAGGTCTTCATGGTTGCAGTTTAACAGAGGCAGCATCAGAAGTCAAAAAAAAGCCCTACCATTTCTGGTAGGGCATAAGGTAGATTGCGGAAAGGAGCTAACAAACCACAACCATCAAGCGAGACATTGCCCGCCTAATTCTTAAGCCATCTTCATGCAAGTGGTTTGAGCCATTGCCTTCCAACGCATGGGGAAGCTCTTGTACAATTGAGCAACCTTGATTGCCATGCGCAAGCTCAACTCACGCAAGGACTTCTTGTTAGAATCCATAAACTCAATGATCTCATCTGAGCCAGCTTCGCTGATGTCCATGTCAGCAAACAACTCGCCAGTCTTGGCAATTTGCTTGATGCGCAGGATCTTGTCGCGTTCGGTGTCCAGAGTCAAGTCCAAGTAGTGGCAGCGTGATTGCAGTGCATCCAAGTGATCGCGCAGTTTTTGCGACTTCATCTTGTCAAACTTGAGGTTGGTAATAAAGATAACCGTACCGTTGAAGTTGAAACTGTCTGGAATGCCTTCTTCCTTGAGAATACGGCTCTCACTCAACCATGAAATCTTGCGCTTCTTGCCAGAGTCCAAAGCACCTTTCAGCAAGTTCAAGCTCACATCATCCAACAGGATTGAGTCGCAGTCGTCAAACACAACCACGCAATTTTCGTCCGAGTACTTGTACAGAGTTTGGTACAAGCCAATGGGCGAAGCAGAACCTTTTACAATCTCGGCACGGAGTCGATTGGAGCCCAACATCTGCATCATCTGCACTTTTTCAATCTCACGCTCAACACCATATGACTTACCAACACCAGGAGGGCCGCTGACAATCATGGCACGGATTTCGCCGCCCACGCAAGCCTTGGTCATGTCTGTAAGAATCTCAAAACGCTCAGCGATCTCACCCATGCGCTCTTCGTCGGTTTTGCTGTCATTGATAGCGTCTTGCACATCTGCATCCACAGCCATCACAGCACCGTCAAACTCGTCGGCACCAACAAACTCGTAGTCGCTCATGCCTTCAACTTTGACACGGATTTCTTCTGGGAAGCCAGGAAACTTGCCACCGTTTTTTACAGTAACATAACCACCTTTGGCAGTTTGTTTGAATTGTTCTACCAGCTGGAACACTTTACCCGACACATCGTGAGCACGATAAGCGCCAGACTTAACACGAACGAAAGCAGATTTAGACATACAAGCTCCTTTTTTGTTTAACTATGACTCTAGTATAGCAAAATGGGTATTATTGGTCAACCGGCGCAAACATGCGGGCACCTTCTGCCATAAACACACTATAGGCTTCCATTGTTTTTTCACAGTAAAGCATCTTGCCGTGCTTTTGAATGTCTTGCAAAACTTCTAACAGTCCGATACCCATGAACTCTTGTTCTTTGTTGAGTTGGGCAATAGCTGTGCTAATTTGCATTTGGGGCTCCTTTTGTTTAACTTAGCCTATAGTATAGCAAATGGGCCCATTTGAGTCAACCGGGCTAAAACCCGCACAAACACTAGGGTTTTTGTTGCAAAAAATGTAATACTTAGGGCTTACTCTGCTGTTCTGTAGCACTAAGTTTACACAATAGCAAGAAGTGCTCGTATGCTTGTTTCACGCTTTCGTTGGTCAAGAGCTTTTGTGCTTCTTTGACCAAGGCCTGGCTACCTGCTTCTGCAGCCTCACGACAGCTGCCGCAGGTCATCATGTTGCGGTTGGGATCATCGGGATCCATAGTAGCTAGAAACTGATCAAAGGCTGCTCGTTGTTCCAGCGTGATGCTTCTGGTAGCTGGCCGCAGTTCTGATGCCCTATGGATAGATTGTGAAATTTCATCCTCGCAATAGAGTGATGCTGCCAGTAATGGCACGATGTCTGGATCTACAGCATACCGGCGGCTGGTCATGCCGGGCCGTTTCACCGTCATGGTTGTGCCGTTGGGAATGTAATCAATCATTTCTTGATCGTACTCGCCAATTTCCACATATCGGCGGCCAACTTTTTTGTAAATTCCGGTAGGTTTTTTCATCTAAACTGCTCCAACAAATTTTTTAATCCAAACAACTTTGTGCGATCCATGCTCTGTGCCACATGCACAAATCGAGTGGGTCGCAGATACAAGGTTTTACAAATTTCATTATAACGCTGATTGTACAAATTCCACAAGTGATCCGGAGGCACACGATGTATGTGATGAAGTCCAATGTGCATGAGACTGGCCGGAATCATTTTGAACTGATTGAATATGGTTATGCTGTCCTGCGGATTTTGTTGTCGGCTCCATCGTATGCCAATTCTATTCCACCACAGGTCCATGCCTTTGCTTAGACTCATGGCCACAGATTGTATGGCAGGATGATTGTAGTCAAACACAATGTCTCTTGCGGCTGTTAACCAAGCAGAATCCACATGCACTGGTATGTTTTTTTGCACACATTCGTCTAGAATCTCCTGCATGCGTGGGTGTATGTCATAGTGTCCTGCAAAAGGCATGCTGATCAACAAGGGCCGGTCAGGCTCAAGATTGCCAGGTTGACTGGGCACCAGCCCTGGGTCAAGCCGCCAGTAGTAGGTGTAGTCATGTGCCAACACTTGTATGCCACGGGTCGTGTGCTGTTGCAAAAGATTGTCAATAAAATGGTTTACCCCCATGCAGGCTTCAAATACAGGAAACGCATCCAGTCCAGTGATTTGGTTCAATGAGCTGGATCTAAACCAAGCAGGTGCATCACGCAACCAGGTGCGATGTACTTCAATTGGATCAAGGTCTTGAATGCTGTACTGCCTGCGCACTTCGCAGAGCCAGGCCGAGCTGGCATTTACCGGAGAGCTCTGTGTGCGTTCAGCAAACAGATCTATCAGCTGGTTAGATGTGATACTGCCCATAGTGTGATAGCTAGATAGGTAAGACTATGGGCCAGTTGATCTGCACCCAACCAGACCCAGAACTCATGATCTTGTATGGTCAGCCCGCGCCAGCGATTGATGTTCATTTTGAGCCAGTCAATATGATAGTGGAACAGTCCGTCTGCCAGTGCAGCAAACACTGCAATAAAAGGATTGGTCATCCAACAGAGCACTGCCCAGGTCCCCACAATGTGCATGAGTGTGTGATGTACGCCACCCTCGGCACCGTAGATACCTTTTTGTTGTACCATGTAATCAAATTGTAGTACAAAATCTGCTATGAAATGCTTGGCAAACAGTAGTGCAAGTATGGCAATAGTTAATTGAGCTTCTGTCATGTTGATATTTAACCTACCTAATCTGAAGCAGATTCATTTTACGCACAAGTTGAGCTTCAACTTGTCGCCAGAATCTATAGGCCCAGGTGTTGGGGTACACTTTGTCTATCACATGGCGCACACTGTCAAGTTTACGCCCAATGGTCTCAATTTCATCACCCACAATCACTGCTCCCCTAGTGAATTGAAATCTTGAAATGTTGCGAGGTCGGTACATGGTCAACTGTTAATGGTAGCATAGGGATCATAATTTTCTGGCTGTGGAAAGGCAGCATCCCATTCAGCTGGGTCAATGTTTTCTATGTCTTGCCAATCGTAATCCTTGTCTACTAGCACGCCATCGTCATCGTAAAAAGGATCTTCTATCAAACGACCATATCCGGGTTCGCTCATCATGCTCTCCTATAGTTTGGGAATATTGTAGTTCACACCCTGTGGGCTTGGACGCTTGCGAATGCCCAGCTTGCTCCAATCTTGTTCTAGCATGGCTAGATTCTTTTTGTCCTTTACCGTTGCACCTTCAATTTTGAGCGTGATAAAAGTTTTGTTGTATTTGGGTTCAAAAAATCTACCTGCATACACCAATTCCAACACCTGGCGCATGCGTTCAGCTTGCACCTGTTGTGCAGAGCTGTAGTGTGTTTTGTTTGCACTAGAGCGCATGCGGGCATCACGGGCTGCCCACCATTTGTTAGACGCTTCTTCTGTGTTGATGAATTTTTCCTGCATAGCAAGCTCCTATTTTTTGTAGAGTTTATGCAGTATAAGAAAAAGCCCAATTGTTGTCAACCAAGCATTTGTTGCAATTTTGCTATTACACTGTTTCTAGCATTTCTAGCAACTTGTGCCCATTTTTCAAATAGGGCAAATGATTATGAATCATCACACCCACTTGATTTTTGTGCTCTGGCTGATTGGCTTTGAGTTTTTGGATAGCCATCTGCAACAGATCTATGTGCTGTCTTTGCCATAGTGCATTGATAACATGATTCCATTTGTGTTCGTTCCAGTTGTTCCAGTCTAATCTTTCGCAATAGAATTCTGCTGTTTCTCTGCGTCCAAAGCCAAATATGTTCCAGATACCATGAATACCCATACTATCATGATATTGACCTAGTTCATAGCTGAATCGCTGAGCCAATGGCGTTGGGGCAAATTTCATGCCATAACGACTTTCCAACAAGGGCCTGTGATCTTGCCCTAGACACTTGTCTTCGTTGATAAAACTGTATTTGGCCAACAGTTTGATTTCTGGATCCTGGCAGGCCTGTAGGAACGCAGCACTGCGCAAACTGAGTCCGCCGTTGCCAATGTTTTGACCTTCTGGTTCGTTGGGCCACGGAGCTCCAATATAGTCGTACTCTAAGAACTCTGGTAGCCAGCGATTGCTTTGATGTACCATGCTGTCATATTGGATATACAAAGCATGTCCTTGTGTAACATGCTGAGCTACTCCTTTGAGCATGAGTTCATTGTATTGTCTAAAATTTCGCACTGGCTCATGCGCAATAAATTTACTGCCAGGATAGAAATCCTGATCACTGATAACTATAACTTCTTTTACCGAGGGCAATAGTCTAAGTGTTGTGTCAAGAGCTCGCTTGGTAAGTTCATAATTAATGAACTCAATGGCCACTACGCTGATATCTAAAGTCATTTGAAAATTTGTAACACTTTATCTTTGTTAGGAAATTCTTCTTGAGACATCCATTCAATCATTTCTTCGCACACACTGCTTTGTTTGATCTTGTCTGCTTGAGTTTCCAATAGATCTAGATACCCAACTCCTGCCATACAAACCACAGTGTGATGTGCTCTGTGAACTTCGTTCCAGGTATTTTCTGGTGCTCGTTGGATAAAATATTCAACGGTGTCTCTGGGCATGAACTGAACTATATTCCAAAATCCATGATGTGCCATGGCATCAAATCCATCTGGAGCAAGTTCAATAGAAAATTTATTAGCCACTGGTGCAGGTGCAAAAACCATGCCCTGACTTTCTAACCAAGGCCTATGCACAATAGCAATATAGTTGTCTTCTTGAACACCATGCTCACTGGTTGGATCTAATTGTATATGTGGTGCTTGCAGTGCTTGTAGTAGTCTACGACTGCGCAAACTAAATCCGCCGTTGCCAACATTCTCACCGTGAGGACGCCACGGCCAAACTGCACCAATGTAGTCATTTAACAAAAACCAATCATGCCATCCATCACTTTTGTGAACCATGGCGTCCCATTGCTGAAATATCACATACTCAGTTTCAACATGTTCTAACATGCCTTTGAGCAGGAGATTGCAATAGTTCAGCATATTGCCATGCGGAATTTTTACATGCTTGGAACCTGGTAGAAAATCTTTGTCACTGAATACCAGTGCATGCTTAAAAGGCACTCGACTCAGCGTTTCTTCCATGGCTCTTTTGGCCAAGTCATGATACATAGTTTCTATGGTCACAAGGGTAACATCATTCAAGGTACCACCTGATGGCCCAGATTTTGCATTGCTGATTGTCATTGTATTTCTACTTTAGGAAAGTATTTGAGAAACTTGTCATTTGGATTCATTCGACGGCCAAGAATCTTCTTTTGAATGTCGTCAAAGTAATTCCAGGCCAGCGGAATAAACAGTATCTTGTCGCCGGGCTGATATTGATCCAAATGATCAATACTGACCACAGGTATGCTCATACCAGGCGAGTACTTGCCCTGCTTGAGCTCATTGTCGTCAATGATAAAATCCAGTTTGATCTTGCTAAAATTTAGCAGAGTGTTGCCTTTGGCAGCAGCACCATACCCGCCGAGGATATAGCCCTTGCGTCTGTACAACTCAACAAATGTCTTTAGTTCATCAACCAAGCGTAGTGTATTAGCAGCCCAATGAGCGTAGGTATCGTCTGTGTACAACCCAATGGTATTTTCCATTGCAATAATGTTTTTCACACGCTCAGGACGAGGACGCTTGCTCAACACAAACACATAGCTGATGCCGTGGATGGGAGTTTTGATAGCGTCCACAAGATACAAACCGGATCGTTCGGCCAGAGCCTTCATGCTCTTGACATTGAAGAAACTGATGTGTTCGTGATAGATTGTGTCAAATTCGTCATTTGGAACCATGTCAGCTTGACTGGTACTAACAAACATCAGGCTATTGCTATGCATAACATCTCGAACATTTTCCAGATAATTTACTAGATCAGGAATGTGTGCAAATGCATTTTGACTGGTTATGATATCTATTTTACCATTGGCAGCATGTACAACTTCTGTGGCAGTATCTTTGTTCCAGAAATCACACACCACACGATGCCCGCTGCGTTGACTGACAGGAAACAAATTTTTAGCAGGGTCAACTCCGTAGGTTCTAAGGCCTTCGTCGATGAAAAAATTCAATTGACTGCCATCGTTACAGCCAATATCCAACACAGTTTCTGGATTATGACCGGCGTGTGAGCGATACAATTCCATGGCAAATTTAGCATACCAGTGCATGTAATGTAGATATGTTTTGCTGGTTCCACTCACATACAAATAATGCTCGTAGATCAGTTTAGGGTTCACTGCATGTGTGAGCTGTAGGTGATGGCAGTCTCGACACATGTTCACAGCCAGCGGAAAATACGGCTCACTGTCGCCGGGCTCTTCCTTGAACGCATTGGCCAATGGCTGATCGTTTAAGTCCAGCATGAGCACTAGATTGTGTCCACCGCAGGCCAAACAAGAGTTTAATTGAGTAATATCATTCATTGTCTAAGATCTTTTCTAGTGCGTTAAAGATTTTTTGATTGTCAAAACTTTTACTACAGGCCCACTTAACTGCATTTTCGCAAACAAGTTCTCGCACCGGAGGTGTCTGTCTTGCATAACAACCTAAACATTCCACATCGCTGGTCACAACAGTAATATCTTTACCAAACTCACCGCTGCGTGTGGGCAGTATTTGCTCTGGCAACAGATGGCTGATCAATGCCACCATTGGTGTGCTAGTGGTGCCAGCAATATGAAAAGGTCCACTGTCTGGTCCGACAAACGCACGAGCTTTGGAAATTAAATATTGAATTTCTCCAATACTTAATTGTTCAACCAGATCAATATAACGATCTGGTTGTGGTGGCACACGAAAATCGTATTTGGCCCCAACTGCCACAACTTTCATGGTAGGATATTTTTCATGCAAGCGAGTGAACATTGAGCTCCAGATTTCCAAATCAATGTTTTTGTTTTCCCAAGCCCAACGACGCATGTGTACCACAATGTAATCACTGTTGATTTCTTCAATCACTTGATCCACATTGGATTTTTCTTCATCTGTGGGAAATATCTCCGGAGAATGGTCAACTGCCAGGCCTTCTTGGCCAAATGCTCTGTACAAGTAACTGTCCACATAGTGACTGGTCACTTGTTCTTCATAGGCATCATTGAGATTGACATACAAGTCCCAAGGATCTGCTTTTTGCATGTCGTC